>ERZ772962.1971-NODE-1971-length-10790-cov-3.563670_pt1 | contig 10790 bp, 7 predicted proteins | sample MGYA00580676_ERZ772962 | MGnify/ENA primary metagenome ERZ772962 (study PRJEB29015, sample SAMEA2738049) | human oral metagenome | biome: human oral; feature: human-associated habitat; material: saliva | place: China | collected 2230 ...
GTAGACGCTACCGGTGGCGCTGACGTCGAACTTCTGCTCGCCCGAGGTCACGCCAGCAGGAACCTTGAGATACAGGTCGGTGCCGCTGGGAACGGCGTTGAGATCAACTTTGTTGCTATTGGCGTCGACCAGCTCGTAGTCGAGCTTGTTCGTCACCTTGACGGTGGTCTGGTTGGACTCGAAGCGAAGCGGTCCGACCTTGTCGCCGGTCGTCACGGAGGTGCTGGTCGCTCCCTTGAACTCGACGGTGGGCCGAGCGGTTTCCTTCAAGCCCACGTTCTTCTCGCTGATCAGGTACTCGTAGAGCTTCTGGACCCTGGTAGCGGAGGCCTGGTCGATGCCGCTGACGGTGCCGGTGTACTGGAAATTGTTGGTGAAGTGCCAGATGGCTGACTGGGTTGCGGTGACGGCTTCCTTGTCGGTCAGACCGGCCACGCCTGCGGTCTCAGCGACCACCTTGAGGTCGGTCTGCGGGTAGCTGCGCTGGGCGATCCAGGCGACCTTGGCCTGAACCTCGGCGTTGCCCTTGAAGTTGTTGGTGCCCGGGAAGTCTTTCCAGTTGCCGACGGTCAGGTCCGATTTGAACATGACGCCGACGTCGAGTTCGACGCAGTAGGCCTTGATGGTGGCGTCCTTGTCCTCGCGGGTGTGGACGCTGAACAGCTGAGTGGGGATACTGCTGTTGTTGCGCGACTTCACGTTGAAGCCGTGGAAACCCTCCTGGGCGGCTCCGAGCTTCGGGTAGCCCTCAGGGTACGTGAAGCCCGAGTCGTCTGCGTGTGCTGACGTCGGGGTGCCGAAGGTGAGGGTGGCCGCCAGCGTCGTGGCGGCGAGTGCCAGGAACTTGCGCGTCCTGGTCCGCGATGAAGCAGCCTTCATAGGTTTCCTCAATTCTTTAGGGGTTCACGGCCTGCGGACAGACCACTCACGGCCTTCCTACAGGGTCGCTTCGCGAACTATAACCCATGCGGCTGCACTTTAGGGAGGGAGGGTGAACATTGTACTTCCCGATCGGCATCATGCCTAGTCGGAGCGCCTTTGCTTTAGTTAATTGAATCATTCACTGTTTACGTCCGGGCGTGTCGCGGTCGGGGTTGCGGGCTTTTGACTAGCAGCTTCGGCCGAAAGTACTACAGAAAATTTTCAACTATCGATCCCTCGGTTCTGGGTCGGCGGGTGACGGAGGGTCGGGTGGACGTGAGAAGGGGCCGGGCGATGCCCGGCCCCTTCCTCCGTATCTGGGGGTTTGCTGATCAGTCGCCGGTCCTCGGCAGGCCCGGCTTGCGAACGACCGGGGGATCAGCCGACTTGGTGACGGTCACGGTGCTCGTGGCGGTCGTCGATGGCTGAGTCGGGGTGATCGGCTGACTCGTCGGGGGTGCCGAGGTCGGCGGGGGTGCCGAGGTCGGCGGCTGACTCGTCGGGGGTGCCGGAGGGGTCTGCTGGGGGGCGGACCACGTGACCTTGCCCTGGCCGTCGGCCGGGATCTCATCGGTGGAGACGGTGATGATGGTCTGGCCGTGCTTGCCGCTCTTGGTGATGAACAGCTTGCCCGCCTGGACGGTGCTGGTGACGGAGGCCGTGAACTCCTGCTCGCCCGAGGTCTTGTCGGCCGGCACCTTGAGGTACAGGTCGGTGCCGGTGGGAATGGCATTCCTGTCGACCGCCTTGCCGTCCTTGCCGACCAGCTCGTACTTGAGTTCGCTGGTCAGCTTGGCGGTGGGCTGGTTGGACTCGAAGCGGATCGGTCCGACCTTGCCCTCGGTCTTGGCGTCGTTGAGGGCGAAGGGAAGGTCGCCACCCTTGATTCCGATGGTGGGGTGGGCGGGCTCCTTCAGTCCACCGTTCTTCCCGCCGAGCAGGTAGTCGTACAGCTTCCCGGTGCGGTCCTTCGTCGCCTGGTCGCCTTCCGCCAGGTCCAGCGACGGGGTTTCGTCGGGGTTGGTGAGGTGCCAGATGGCCGCCTGGGTGGCGGTGATGGCTTCCCTCTCGGTCAGGCCGGCGATGCCAGTGGTCTGGGTGACCTTGGCCAGGTCGGTCTGGGGGTAGCTGTTCTGGGCGATCCAGGCGACCTTGGCTTGGACATCCGGGTTGTCCTTGAACTTGTTCGTGCCCGGGAAGTCCTTCCAGCCGCCGATGCGCAGGCTGGAGCCGTAGATGACGTCGATCTCGATCTCGATGCAGTAGGCCTTGATGACCCCCTTCTCGGTGTGCACGGTGAACAGGTGAGGCGTGACATGGTTGGGCTGTGGTTTGCCGTCCTCAATCTTCTTGACGTTCAGACGGTAGCCGGGCACGCTCTCGCTGCTCGTCCCGATCTTCGGGTAGCCGCTGTCTGGGGGGTCGTCGGCGTGTGCCGGCGACATACTGAAGGTCAGGGTTGCCGCGAGGGCCGCGGCGACTGATGCCAGGAGCTTCCGCGCCCTGGCGCATGATGAAGCAGCTTTCATAAACTTCCTCAATTCTTTAGGATTTTACAACCCGCGGTTGGGGTTAGCTGCCCGCCCAAGGGGATGCTCTGTGAAGCATAACCCACGAGGATGAACTTTTGGGAGGGGAAACGCATGGATCTGGACTTTCTGGCGTCGCCCCTAGTGAGGCTGCACTCGCCTTGGTTAAATAAAACCCCTACTCTTTGTCAGCCATAAATCCAGAAGGGCCCCGGGAGGCGACGGCGGGACGGGTCGGAGACGTGACGACAAAGGGGTCGCGGTCCCCACTGGAAATGGAATATTCAACTTCCAAGTGGAATCGCGACCCTTGTAATTCTGGGTCATTCACCCCCGTCACGAGGGACCTGGCAGACGAGGGCCTCGTAGGGTTCCATGGGGCCCGAGCGGTCCTTGGCGGTGCCCGCGACGATCTCGAGGTTCCGTTCGCGGTGGCGCCGCCGCAGGGGGTGGCCCGACAGGTTCACCTCGATGAACCAACGCTCGCCGTTGTGTTCCCGGAACCAGGCGAAGTAGTCCTTGACGTCGGCGTCGATGAAACGGATCGAACCCAGGCTCAGCGTCGGGTTGGAGCGGCGCAGCCAGATCAGGCGGCGGTAGTAGCGCAGCACCGAATCGGGGTTGTGCTCCTGGGCGGCGACGGAGTAGCCCACCGAGTCGTCGAAGGCTTTGATCCAAGGGGTTGCGCGCGTGAACCCCCAGTGCTCGTCGCGATCCCAGCGCATCGGGACGCGGGCGTGGTCGCGGGAACCGGCCATGATCTTCCCCCAGGCCCCGGGGCCCTCGGCGGCCAGGAGGTTCAGGGATTCCACGTCGCGCAGCGCCGACTCGTCGGGGAAGTCCTGGTTGACGGCCCCGATCTCCTGTCCCTGGAAGATGAACGGGGTGCCGCGCATGGTCAGCAGGATCGTCGCGAGGGCCTTGCCCAGCTGGTCTCGGAACCGGGGGTCGGGGTTGACCTTGGAGATCATGCGTGGGTTGTCGTGGTTCTCGAAGAACAGACTCATCCAGTCGTCGGAGCCCAGCCGGGACTGGTAGTCGATGTAGTAGTGCTTCAGGAAGTTCAGGTCGTAGGCGTACTCGTCCCAGCGCACGTGCCCCGGGGTCTCCAGGTGGTCGAAACTGAAGATCAGGTCCAGTTCGTCCCGCTGGGAGCTGGTCAGCAGCCGGGCCACTTCGACGCCGGCCCCCGGGGTCTCTCCGATCATGATGGGCCGGGCATCGGCACCCGGCGCCTCGTGGCCCGGTTCCACGTCCGTCCGGGTGAAGGCCTCGCGGCGCAGCTCGGCCAGGTGGTCGTGCAGGTGCGGGCCGTGGAAGTAGTGCTCCACGCCCGTGAAACCCATCACCTGTCCGACTGTGGCGTTGCCGTCGGGCAGGCCGTCGCGTTTGGAGATGTAGTTGATCACGTCCAGGCGGAACCCGTCGACGCCCTCAGCCAGCCAGAACCGCACGATGTCGGCCACCTCGCGGCGCACCGCGGGGTTGTCCCAGTTGAGGTCCGGCTGTTCGGGGGCGAACAGGTGCAGCGCCCACTTCTCGCCGATGCGGCGCCAGGCGGGGCCGGAGAAGAACGACGTCCAGTTGTTGGGTGGGGTCTCGGGGTCGCCGTCGCGCAGGAAGTAGTAGTCGCCGTGCGCGCCCTCCGGGTCGGCCAAGGCGTCCTTGAACCACGGGTGCTCGTCGGAGGTGTGGTTGGCCACCAGGTCGAGGATGATGCGCATTCCGCGTTCGTGACAGGCGGCGATCAGGCGTCGCAGGTCGTCGATGGTGCCCATCTCGGCCATGACGGAACGGTAGTCGGCGATGTCGTAGCCCATGTCCTTGTTCGGCGAGGTGAAGATGGGCGAGAGCCACAGGCAGTCGATGCCCAGGTCGTCCAGGTAGGGAACCTTCGCCAGGATGCCGGGCAGGTCGCCGATGCCGTCGCCGTTGCTGTCCGCGAAGGAACGCGGGTAGATCTGGTAGAACACCGCCCGCTTCCACCACGTCGCGGCGATGGGTCCGTCGAGGCGGGGAGGCGACTCGGGGCAGTCGGCCAGCAGGTCGACGAGGGTGTCGACGAAACCGGGGCCGAACATGCGCCCCAGGAACTTGTCGAGCTGTCGCAGCCGCAACCGCGATACCAGGGGATTGCGCACCCAGGTGGCGCTGCGCCCGGTCTGCAGCAGTATCTTGTCGATGATGTCGCGTCCGAGCGGATGGGCGTAGACCTCGGCGACGGTGGCGTTGCGATCTGGTTTCACGGGTCAATGGTGCCGTGTTCCGCTGCGGGCGGGAAGGGTTTTCACGGGAAACCCGCCCGGGCGCCGCAAATTTGGGGGATCCCGCATTCCGGGAAAGGCCGGAGGGTAGGTTTCAGCCATGATGAAACTACGCAGAATCGGCATCGTCGCCTTGATCCTGCCTCTTGTCCTGGCGCTCAGTTCCTGTGTCCGGATGCGTCAGGAGATCAACGTGAGCAGCCGGGACAGGATCGAGGTCAAGGTTGACTTCGGGGTGCTGAAGGAACGGGCGGAATCGGGTGGCATCAAGGATCCCAGCGAGGTTTGCCAGCGCGGAAAGAGCTCGTCGAAACTCCCCGGCGACCTCAAACAGGAGGGCTACCAGGACGACAAGTACATCGGCTGCAAGGTCTCCGGTACCGCCAAGCTCTCCGATATCAGCTATCTCAGCTTCGACGAGTCCAGCAAGCAATGGACCTTCCACATGTCGGGCAGCAATGCGCAGGGGATCAGCGCGACCATGATCACCGACTTCGAGGTCAAGGTGACCTTCCCGGGCAAGGTCCTCACCGCCAGCGGCAAGGGGGAGATCTCCGGCAACACCGTCACGTGGAAGGACCCCTCCGATCTGGCCGACTCCGAGGGCCTGAAGGCGACCGCCAGCAACGATCCCGATCTGACATGGCTGTGGATCGTGCTCGGGGTCGTCGTGGTTGGCGGCGGCGCGGTCGCAGTCATCCTGGTGCAGCGCGGCAAGGCGAAGGCCGCTCGTCCCGGTCCTGGGCAGCCCGGCCCGCAGGGCGGATTCCAGGGCCCGGTCAATTTCCAGCAGCCCGGTCAACAGGGCCGTCCTGGTTACCCGGGTCAGCCGGGGTATCCGGGCCAGCCCGGTCAGCAGGGTTACCCGGGTCAGCCCGGTCAGCCGGGCCAGAATCCCCGGCGGTGAGAGGCCGTGGTGAAGGGCCGGGCGGCGCCGTCCGGCCCCTTTCCGTCGGTGGCGGTTGTTAGGGTCTCGGCCGTGACTGAACTGAACGCCCAGCCCGATGGGCTGAGAATCCCCGACGAGCTGCTCGGGGGCGTGGTTGATCCCGAACTCGAGGAGTACATCCGCGACATGATCTGGACGCAACTCGTGAGGGGGAATGACAGCGTCAACGACCATGCCTACGAGATCGCCTGCGCCGTGGAGGACGAGAAGGACGAGGAGAGCGACGGCGGCACGCTGTCCGAGGCGCAGTGCCGCGCCATCGCCCAGTACCTGATCGATGCGCGCCGCACCCAGCAGGCGGGATTCGGGGAGGTGCCCGCCAGCAAGCTGGACCGCGCCTTCGAGGCGCTGCGGAGGGCCCATGTCGTCGCGGAGCAGGACTTCTCCTGTTGCAACACCTGCGGGCATGCGGAGATCGAGGGCGACCAGGACGACCTGGGGTACGTGTTCTTCCACCAGCAGGACACCGAGAGTCTCGCGGAGAGCGGCAGCACCTACCTCAGCTACGGCATCTTCTGGCCCGCCCACATCAGCGAGGAGGAATACAAGGCTTTGAGCAGCTCCCAGCGCGAGGAGCTCTACGACGCCACGACCATCAAACTGATGAAGACCGTGGTCATCCCGATCCTCCAGGAACACGGGATAGGCGTCAGCTGGGAAGGAAACGTGGACACCCGCATCCTTCTCACAGACGTCGAGTGGTACGCCTCGCTGCCTCCGGTGGAGGAGGGCTGAGGACGGGACCGCTCAGCCGGGGAAGGGCCCTGCGGGCTCGGGGCGAAGCTTCTCCGCCAGGGCAGGTGGCAGGGCCAGCAGCTCCGGCTGGTTGAGCTCCCCGGGCATGATCCACGGGGTCCTGCCGGTGCGTGGCTGGGTGGTGCGGCGGAGCCTCTCGCCGTCGCTGACCAGCCAGTTCGTCCAGGCCCGCCCCACCAGGCCGGCCAGCTCCAGGGCGCGGTCCTGGCAGGTTTCTGGCCAGTTCTCCGGGAGCTGCGGTTCCGCGGGGAAGGTGGGTTCCACCAGCTTCTGGCCCTTGCGGGAGGCCGCGTAGGAACGCACGGCCTCGACGATGGCGCGCTGGTGGGTGCGGGTGGCGTCGATGAACTCCCCGAGCAGCGCCGTCGGATGCCCGTCGCTGATCGGCAGGCCGGTTAGGTCGCTGCCGGGGGTGGCGATGACGACGCGCTCGCGGGTCAGCGAGTGTACCTTCTTCAGGGCGTGTTCGTCGGCCAGGTCCACCACGACGGCGTTCGTGCTGGACGCCTCGGTGGGGTCCGTGCGGCTGACCAGCCAGATCGCCACCGTCTCCGAGCGCCGATCAACCGCGGCGAAACCGAGCATGTTGCCTCCTGGGGTTTGTGCGCCAACCCTAGTCCGCAGGGGTGCGCGGTCGCGAAATCGGGACGGTTCAAGCCAATCGTTGGACACGGCCATGGTTCTTGGCGACGGTCTCTGACAAACTGGCACCGTGAGCTCAAACCCCTTGACCTCGGAGGACCTGCTCCGGTGCCGTCGCGTCCTGGACGAGGCACTGGCCGCTGACAAGCTGGATTCCGCGCAGTACCGGACGCGTATCCGAGCGATGGTGGTTGCGGTGGACAAGGGGGATCTGTACGCCCTGATCCGGGATCTGGTTCCAGCGGCCGGGGAACCGGGTTTCACCGACGAGGGCCACGAGGTTCCAACGGTTTTCTCCTCGGTACCGGCCAGCCCTGTCCCCCGGCCGGAGGAGGAAACCACCCGGGCGGTCCGGGCAACCGGGGCCGATGCGTACGCCGGACCGGCCCCGATCGACTCGTTTCCCTCGTTCCCGGACGACGACCCCTACACCGACGAGGACGATCCGTTTCCGGACGAGAACTATTTCCACCTGGGCGACGAGGACTCACTTCCGGGAGAGGAAGACCCCTACCCCGACGAGGAGGACTCGTTTCCGGGAGTGGAGGCTCACCATCTGGACCAGGACGTGCCGGCCCCGGTGACGCAGAACTCCCCGGAGTCCTTGGAAGTGGATGACCCGGTGACCCGCGTGGTCCCGGTCATACAGCCCGGGACGCCCGCCGGGCCCGTCCCCGGGGAACTGGTTCCGGTCAGGCAGTGGTCGGCCGAGGTGTCTCCCCGGGAGCAGGCCCCGGCGTCGTCGGAACTGTCTCCCCGGGAGCAGGCCCCGGCATCGTCGGAACTGTCTCCCCGGGAGCAGGCCCCGACCTCGACGGAGTTGTCCCCGGTCGGGCAGCGGTCGGCCGAGATGTCCCCGCTCGAACCGCCGCCGGGCACGGCACTCTCCCCGGCGGAGCAGGACGACGACGATTCGGTGAACCGGGTGGTCGTGGTCATGGTGCCCTCCGCGCCCTCCCCGGACGAACCCGGCGTGATCAGATCCGTCTGGGACGAACTACCCTCACCTGAATCGCCCTCACCTGAATCGCCCTTGCCCGAACCGGAACCGGTTGAACCGGAACCGGCCGCACCGTCCCCGGCGGACCGGGCCCCGGTCGAACCGGAAACGGAGGACGACGAGCCGGTGACCCGTATCTCCGCCCCAGTGGGGTTCGACGACTCCGAGGCCCCCACCCAGGTGCTGGACGCCGTCAAGGACCTGTCCATCTTCAGGGATGAGGCGACCGAGAAAATCTCCGAACCACCGCAACCGGTGCTTCCGTATTCCATGAACCAGGGTTTCTCCAGCACCCCGGCCGATCCCATGGCGCAGGCGACCACCGCCCCCTTCACGGAATACGCGGTCCCTCCGATGCCGCCCCCGGTTCCCGAGCCTTCCGCCGAGGCCTTGGCGTCCATGCCCCCGCCGGTCCCTCCGTCGGCGAACCCGCCGCAGGATCCCTGGGCGCCCTACGGGCAGATGCCCCCGCCGGATCCGGCCGCGATGGCGCCCCCGCCGATGAGTGATTCCGGCTATGGCGCCGTTCCCTCAGCCCCGTACTACGGATCCCCGCAGCCCTACGGCCAGTACATGCCTCCGCCGAGCGCTCCCTACCAGCCCCCGGCCCCGGTTTACAACACGGAACCCGCCCAGGACCAGGCCCCGAAGCGTCGCAGCACCTGGGCGTGGGTGGTGGTGACGATGATGGTGCTGGCCCTTCTGGTGTGGGTTGCCTACCTGGTGATCTTCCGGCAGGGCAGGCATGCCGCCCCCGAGATCTCCTCGCAGATCCAGGCCTCGGCCGCCGTCGCCACCAGCGCGTCTCCCGTGACCGGTGGCCAGTAGGCCCAGGGCCAGCCGGCGCCGCAAATCACATCGGTGTAGTTTTACCCCGGTTGTGGAAAACTCTGTGGGAAAAGCTGGTGGTGTCCTTTCTCACCAGAGATCGCGGTAGCTGAAGTCGCCGGTCGCGAGCCGGCGCCGCCGCTTCTTCTCATCCACGCGCATCGCCGCGAGAACCACCGTGGTGCCGACGACGAAAACCCCGACGGGAAGCCCGGGAAGGTCGAGCAGGAAGATCGTGAAGGGCAGGCTCAGGGCCACGGCCATGCCCGCGACCAGGAAACGGGACGGGGGAAGATGACTGCCGTGGCGTCTGCGGCCCCTGAACACCGCCACCACGGCTATCAGGGTCATGACCCCGACCGCGATCGGCCAGCACTGCTCCGTCACGCTCCACAACACCAGCCCGATCAGCACGGAGACGAGAACGTGTGTCCGCAGGGGGATGGGCGAGGAATCCGGGGCCGCGTGGAGCGTCGACGCGGCGTAATACGCTGCGGGTCTTGGGGACATCCCGACACCCTAGTAACCGGCATCGGGGTATTGTCCAGTCCCCGGAGACCGCGGAACCCGGGCATTGCGCGGAGCTGGGCGGCGTGTCGCCGTCGCCTGTCGGTCAATCGGATGACGCGACGGGTGAACCGAGGTGTATGGGAAATCCGTTCCGATTGTGAGGCGGCCGCTGTGTTCCCGAGAGACGGAGCGGGGCGGGGAGAGCCACCGGAATCACAGCCGTGTAGTTCTACCCAGGTTGTGGAAAAGTCTGTGGAACAAAACCTTTCTGGATGACATGACTGGGTGGGGTGGGAGCGACGGGGTCAGGGGGACAGCGGCGACTCGGGGACGCTCAGGACCGGCAGCCGCATGGTGAACTTCGCCCCGGCCCCCTGCTGGTTCCCGGCCCGGACCGAGCCGCCGTGGGCCTCGACGGTGTGGGTGACGATTGCCAGGCCGAGACCGGTGCCGGGGGTGTTGCGTGCCCGGTCGGAGCGGTAGAACCGGTCGAAGATGTGTGGCAGGTCCTCGTCGGCGACTCCCGGACCCGAATCGACGATCGTCAGCACCCCGGCCGAGGTCAACTCCACCCAGATCTCGCCGTCGCTGGGAGAGAACTTCACCGCGTTGTCCAGCAGGTTCGTGATGGCGCGTTCCAGCGTGGAGGCATCGCCCAGGATCGGCACCGGCTCCAGGCGCGTGTGGAAGGTGATGTTCGGTCCGCGACGGGCCGCCCGGGCCAGCGCCGCCTCCACCACCTCCGACATGTCGAGCCGCTCCGGCTGGCGCTGGAGATGGTCGTCGCGGGTCAGCGCCACCAGGTCACCGACGAGGGCCGAGAACTCACCGAGCTGGGCGGAGACATCGTCGAGAATCTCGGAGCGGGCACCCTCCGGCAACATCCCGGACTTGTCGTCGGCCACCAGCAGCTCAATGTTGGTGCGCATCGACGTCAACGGGGTGCGCAGCTCGTGGCCGGCGTCGGCGATCAACTGTCGCTGCTGCTCCCGCGAGGTCTGGAGACTCTTCAACATCAGGTTGAAACTGCGCGTCAACTCACCCAGGTCGTCGCGGCCATAGATGCGGATCGGGTTCAGCTGGTCGGTCTGGGTGACGTTCTTCACCGCGGTGGAGAGACGACGCACCGGGGCCAGTGCGGTCTGCGCCATCCACAGGGCGGTGAGGGTGGTGGCCACGATACCGGCCAGCCCGGACAGCGCGATCACCAGCCACAGCGAGTTCAACGTCGTTCCCAGCGACGTCAGGGGACGTGCGTAGAGGATGGCGTAGCTCTGCACCTGGCCGGTGCGGTCCCTGGCCCGCACCGGAACCGAGACCAGGCGGTACTCCTGGCCGTCCGCCAGTTTCACGGAACGGGCCCGGTGCCCCTGCTGCATGCGGGCCACGGC
>ERZ772962.1973-NODE-1973-length-10779-cov-4.712141_pt1 | contig 10779 bp, 12 predicted proteins | sample MGYA00580676_ERZ772962 | MGnify/ENA primary metagenome ERZ772962 (study PRJEB29015, sample SAMEA2738049) | human oral metagenome | biome: human oral; feature: human-associated habitat; material: saliva | place: China | collected 2230 ...
GTGGATATGGGCACTGCGTGGTTCGAGACATTTTGAGCCGATGTCATACAGCGTGCAGCCCCAGCGACCTCATCGAGGCGAATTAATCATCGTTTCCCTAGGTGCCGCCTTCCTGGAGTTACCCGCTCTGCATGACGCCAGGGCCAGAAAGATAATACCAGGTTCCATCGACCTTGAACCAACCAGTTTGCATAGCTCCCGATTAGAAAAGATAGGGCCAAGCGCCACCATAAATCCAGCCGGTCTGCATGCGACCTTCGTTGTCAAAGAAATACCAGGAGTCTGAAATCTCCTGCCAGCCCATTATTGCTGCGTCGCTGTCAGAAAACCAGTACCGGATGCCATCAACCTTCTACCATCCAGTCTGCATGATGCCAGCATCATCCAGGAGATAGGCACGGCCGTCGACGCTCACAAGTTCCGCCTGCATGGCACAGGTCTCGGAGTCGAGTCAATATCAGGATCCTCCGTCCTTGAGCCATCCTTTCTGCATAGTTCTATCGAAGCGAAGTAATACTTCTGGCCACCTCATTCCTGCCAACCCGTAAGGGAATATCCTTCATTATCGAATAGATACGCATCATCGCCGATCTGTACAAGCTCATTCTTCAGCGGCTTGCTATCTGCCAAGACATAGGCACGCTTAACTCCAGAACCGTTTCAGTGACCTTGGGGAATGTCTGCAGATGTGAGAGTCATTTGCAGTATTCGTCTCATCGGCTACCGCCGCTGCAGCACCGGATGCCGTAGCGGCCTTCTCTGCCGAAGAGACATCTGAGGGTACAGACGTACTTGCAGAAGGCACTTCTTCTTGGATCCCCTGCGTTACCTCTACTGCAGTGATAGCGTCTGTCCTTTCATTCTCTGCAGCCATACAGGTACGGGCAAGACAAGACTGACAACAAGCAATGCCGTTATTTCTGTTTCTTGAAACTATAGAAGAACGATGCAAGAAACATGATGCAGAGGAGCACCATCGAGAGATCGTATGTCATGACAGCACCCATGAGCTGGTATGAGGGGATGAGCCATCCCGATACGGCGTGGGCAAAGACATCAGCTCCAAGATAACAGATGACAACGAGCATCTGTGCACGCATCGTAACCAGCGAATAATAGAGAATGACGCTCAATGCATTGAACGCACCGCCGAGGATGATGACGAGGAGCGCCGAGAGATATGCATCGAGATTCACACCATAGAGCAAGGACAGTATCGGAATACCTATCAGATAAGCTGTCAGCTCTCCCGCGATAGACACGCCGGCAATAATTGCGACACACTTCAGAAGAAGACGAATAAACTCATCCAACTTGCGAAGCTCGAGCATCTCAGCAAGCGATGTCAGGAGCGGCTTGAAAACAAATCCGACCAGGAGGTTTATGACGAGTGCCGGCATATAGATGATGGCATAGACGGTCTGGTCGGTATTGCTGAGCGTCCCCGCTATTCCATAGCGGGGCACATTGATAAGGTCGCTCTGCAGGAAGGATCCGCGGAAGAGCGGAAGGCACGCTGCAAAGAGGAGTCCCAGCGACTTGAGGGCGAAAGATGGCCGGATGCTACCAAAACTTCGTGCCGCCGGGATATTGAGCCAGACAAGAGCGACAAGTGAGACAAGAGCAGTGATAATGCAGGTAGCCAGAAGATTTCTCGTGACGATAAGTACCACCGTGAATGTCACGGTCGAAGTTAGAGAACGAAGAAACAGGGCTCTTCCTGCAATATCGAGTCTCCCCTTCTGTTGAAACATGCCGTGGAATACATCCTCCGCCGCATCAAAGAACCTAAGACCTGCAACGGAGAATGCCAGACCAGCCTCGTAAGAAATGCCGTAGGTCCAGAGTGCATAGCAGCAGATTGCAAGAAGCATGGCTAGACATGTGATGTAGCGTGAGCCAAGGTAAGTTCCGAACCTGAACCGTCCCTTGATATCGGTCGCCTGATAGGGCCTCATCTCGAAGGCGCCAAGAATCTGATACTGCTGCCCTACCGCAAAAGCCAGAGAGAAGATGCCGCCAAGCTCGGCACCAAGCGTGCGCGTCACGACTATGAGAAGCAAGACGCTCGAGAGGGAAGTCATAAGGCTTCCCAGTGTATTCCAGAAATAGTTCTTCTTGAGCTGCTGTGTTTCCGCGCTATTCACCTGCACACCTCTCTCGGACTATTCGGTGCATATCTCTACACCATATAGAGGATGACCTCTTCGGCTTGTGAAACTATAGCAACTGAAGGCATTCTACAATCGACATTCATACGACCGGAATCTCTAGAATTTCGGTCTCATCGAGAAAAGGTTTCAATCCCATCTTCAGAATTACAAGAGCATGTACAATAAGCGTAAAGTTTTTTTGAAAGATCTAACAGTCTAGATAACAGGCGATAGTGTACCTGCATTGAGCTGCGGAAACTTGTATCAGCCATCATCATATGGCGAACCACTCTTGCAGTTTCAGGCCACCGGCCGCGGGCTTGGTTGACCTGGAAGAGGTAGACCTACCAGTTGAGGTAGCTTTTGCATGTTGGCTATGGATATGCCTGTGAAGCACCAGATTCACCCGTTATCTAGGCTGTTAGATTGAAAGATTTAGCAGCCAGCCACACCAGACCCAACCCGTCAGAAAGCGTGAATACGGCCGTGAAGTTCGTAGATTATTCCGATCCAGAAGAGCTCAAGCATGTGCAGAGCCTTCTCCTCAAGCTCATCAAGGAGCTCAGGCGGGTATGCGATGAGCTTGGCATACAGTTTTTCGCATATGGCGGAACGGCAATAGGTGCCATCCGCCATTATGGATTCATTCCTTGGGACGACGATGCCGATGTAGGGCTCTTGCGTAGTGACTACGAACTCCTGCTCAGAGAGGGCCCTAAGCTTCTCGGTGACGAATTTGAGCTTGTAAACTACAAGACGAACCCGGACTATCCGGCCAACATCTCCATCCTGGCCCTCAAGGATACACTCATGATTCCGGATACCTTCAAGCACTGCCGTTATCATTATCCCATTCGCATCGATATCTTTGCATTCGACAATCGCGTGATGGACGATGCTCTTTTCCGCAAGCAGTGCCGGAGCTCCTGGGTTTGGGGTAGGCTCACCTTCCTTCGCGGCACTGCTCGCCCATACATCAGCTTCAATGGTCCGAAAGAGAAAGTGGTGCTCGCCTTGTGTGGTCTGGCACATGGATTGCTTGTCCTTTTCCATGTACCACAGAAGTGGATCTGTCAGAAATGGGAAGAGAATGCGACAAAGTACGATGACCAGCCATCAGATATCTTCATAGATTTCACTGATCGCTTCCCAGAGAAATGGGAGATGAGCAGAGATGAACTGCTGCCGCTTCATGAAGTTTCATTCGAAGATACGACCATATTCGTACCCGGCAAATATGATGCCGTTTTGACCCGAGGCTATGGCAACTACATGGAGCTGCCGCCCAAAGAGGAGCGGAAAAACCATCACCCTGCTGTGCTTGATTTCGGACGTTACTGAAGAACATATTCTCCGATTTCAAGGCAAGCTAACGCATAATCTCAGATGAGGAGGGGCTTCTTACGAGAGCTCCTCTCCGTCTTACGCCAACGCTGCATGGCTCACAGAAGATCGGCTACAGGAAGCGACGTAGGCATCCTGAATCTGCTGGCCATATTTTATATAGGCATCCTGCAGCTTTCCGGCTCACGCTCCATATGTACTATGAGAGTCTCCCACCACGAAATGATGTTTTGCCATTTCGCCTATGTCATCGTTGTAAATCTTCGCCAACTTGCCAACCTCTCCATTGCAGAGTTTTGCCCTGCCCTCGATCGTAGAATAAACCGAATACTCGGCATTGTATTCGGCAATGAGCCCCGGCGTGGCTGTAGCAATACCAGCGGAATAATCCGCAAGAATCGATTCATGGCTGCTGTCACTACCAGCCAGAATCCACCTGCCATCGCTGCCTACATAGTATCCGTCCGACATCCAGGCATTCGTCAGCATCGCTGAGGCTGCATCGAGATAGTAGTCTTCGCACCAGCAGTTTGCATACATCGCCCCGCTACCATCGAAGTAGTACTAGGATCCACCGATATACTGCCATCTTGTCACCATAGCTCCAGGACCGGCGAGGTAGTACCAGGTGCCTTTGAGATTGAGTCAGCCGGTCTGCATGGCACCAAAAGAGGCGAAGAAGCGCCGAGATCCATCCAACAGCTGCCGTCCGGTCTGCACATCGCTCCAGAACCAGCGAGGTAGTACCACGTCCCACCATCATTCAGCCAGCCGGTCTGCATCCATCCCTCGGTATCGAAGCGATACCAGAGGCCACCAATTTTCTGCCAGCAGCTTGTGGGATATGAGCCGTCCGCATTGCGGTACCACCATCCGCCATTCAAAGCGACCCATCCAACGCTCTGCTACTGGCCGCTGTTGCCGCCAGACCTCTCGCACCTCGCTTCGCAGATATTGCAGACATCCCTGCTTCCATGATTTCCAAATGCAATGCTCGTGACAACGTGGCCGCTCAATGTCGGACAGTCTCTGTAGATGTGATAGGCATACCCGTAGCGGGTGACATATACCGCAGCACTGGCATCGAGCGTGAATGCCCGTGCTTGCGCCGGCATCATGCTGAATACGAGCGTGACAGCAGCGATTGCTGCGAACATCATCGACAATGATGTGTTCTTCGACATAGCATCTTCCTTTGCACGCAGCTGAACATATGTTTGAAACGCCTCAACCCTATGTTCGTTCTTGCTCCTACATATTGATTCTACAGGCGCTAAGAAAACAGGGCAGGCATCCCCTCTGGATGGATGCCTGCCCTGCAGCATATATAGACAGATATCTTCGATGACAATGCATCAGCGTGAGAGGGAAAGGATTGCTTTCCAGTCAGGCGTGGCGGAAAGAACCGTACCGCAGATGATCACGATGCAGCAGACAATCTCGAGAGGCCCCGGAATGGCTCCTGTCAAAGCCCCGAATACCACGGCCCAAGCCGAATATGAGATGTTCAGCGCCATGGCCTTCGCAGGACCGATAGCGTCGATCCCCTTGTAATAGAAGAGATAGGAGGTAGTGCCAGCGAGCGCAGAGACAATCAACACCAGGTTGGAGGCTGTGGGAAGCGCCCGGAATACCAGGCCATAGCTATCCGTAAGAGGCACGATGGCAATTGCATACATCAGAGCAGACGAGGTTTCACGTATCTGGAGCGCTGTCTCGTTATCGACAGAGTCATCCTTCATGCCCCATGCCAGTATGACTGCTTCTGAGCCCCAGCCGATGACACAGACAAGGGCTCCCAGGATGCCAAGAAGCGGGTCCCCTGGGACATCGGCAGAAGCAGAGCTCCAGCCCATCACCATGATGCCCAGAAGCGCAACGAACAGGGTAGCAATCTGCTTGGGCGTCATACGCTCCTTCAGAAAGATATAGGAGAGAAATGCTCCGAAAGCCGGATAGAAGGCAGATATCGCTGCGGTATAGCCCGCACCGATATTACCGATGGCCAGAAGATAGCCGCTCATGCCAAGGGGTCCGCCCATAAGTGCACCGAGGACGACAACTTTGCCGCTTCTGGTCTTGAGTGCTGCTGCCGTATCCCTCAACCTGCCGCGGACACCCATGAAGATGAAAAGCAGAATCGCGCAGGTCGCGTCATGCATGAAGGCACTCGCAACCGTTGCCTCTGCTGCGCCGACAAAGGGCACCATGCCCAGAGCAATGCCGAGGATGACCGTATCGATGCCCCAGAGAATGCCACTCATAAGTCCATACTTCATGGCTATTCCTCCGATCTGCTTTCTTCCTTCACGCCATACCAGGAAAGGACCTCGTCGATATAGTCGGCAGCATAGCTGTAATAGATGTAGAACCACTCGCCCACATTCTCACCGTCGGCTTCCTTCACGAGCGACCAGACATACCAGCACCAGCCAGCAAGGACCATCTGTCCCCAGAAATGGCGGCGCTCTTCCAGCGCCGGCTTGTGGCCGAGGTAGTAGGAAAGCGCTAGGTCTACCCTCTTGCGGTCGAGCTGGCAGCAGACGCAGAACGTGCCGAAGTCATTTGCCACATCTGACATGCCTGCATACTCCCAATCAATCAGGCTGTAGTGCCCTTCCTGGTCGATCAGGAAGTTGAGGGAGAAGAAATCGTTATGGTTCACGCACTTCGGATAGCCATCCTTCTCCAGAAGATCGTGGAGCCTTTCAGCCTTGCGCCCAAGCTCATCATAGCCAGGAACATCTATTGGCCCACGCTCTTTGAGCTGCGACTCATAGCGCTTGCCTTCTTCGAAGAAGTCGAACTTCCTGTCCAGATGCGCTCCGCTCTCGTGGAGCTTGCGGCACATCTCCATGGCCGTCTTCAGCTGCTCGTCGTCCATAGGGTCGAGACTCTTCGCATTCGGGATGAAGCGGGAGATCTTCCAGCCGACATCGGGATCCTCGTAGATGAAAGTCTCGTCGAGGCCCAGCTTCTGCGCAAGCCTGAGCCCTACTTCCTCGGAATGCCTGTCCACCAGCTTCTCAGTGCCGACACCGGGATGGCGATAGACGTATTCGCCTTCATCGGTGCTGAAGTGGCAAGAAAGGTTCGTGAGGCCCTGCTTCAGAGGATAGAAGTCGCGAATCTCGTTCTTGCTGCAATGTAGGACCGACACGATGTTGTCCAGGATGTCCGAGTCCACGTTCTCCATGAAGGCAGGATCGAAATCCCTGAGCTCGTCTATCGAATCGAATTCGTTGATGACGCCGGCAGGATACTTCCTGATGCGCATGTCGAGTTCTTTGACATGATCGAGGTAGATACTCTCCCAGAGCTTTCCGGCAGTCTCCGGCTTGCTGTATTCCGCCTCGAGGATGGAGACAAATCTCTTCGAGAACTCCCGGTCGAAGTAGACTTGGCCGAGCATGATCCAGCAATCATGTCCGCCGACCGTAACACCTGTGATTCTGCCGCTTGCAGCGGCCTCGATGCACCATTCGTCAGTCTCGCCTGCCGCATAGATGGCAGAATATTCAGCCTTGTAGACATGGTCCCGAAAGACATTCTCAGTGAAGTAGTCATCAGAGGAACAGATATAGGTATTGCCAAGGATAGTGCGCACACGCCAGAGCGTAGCGTTGTTGTTGCGCGTGGCATATTCGGGATTCACGACAATGCGTACGCCGAACTTCTCCTTGAGATAGAAGAAATATTCCTTCTTGTAGCCAACCACTACCGTGATATCGTCGATACCCGCTTCCTTGAGCTGGCGTATCTGGCGCTCTATGAGGATCTCTCCTCTGACCTTCAGAAGGCCCTTTGGCTTTTCGTAGGAGATGGGCGCAAAGCGCGAAGAGAGTCCCGCTGCCATGATGACAGCATTGTCCACGCGGTATGGATCGAGCGCGACAAGGCCTCTCGAAGAGATGCTCCCCTCTTCCACGAGCTGCTTCTCGGAGAGCTCGTTGAGTGTCTTGTTGACAGTGCCCAAAGACAGTCCGGTCTTTTCTGCTATCCGCCTCTGGCTCGGCCTGGATGCATCCCTGCTCAACTCATAGAGCACTTCGAATTCCTTTTGCTTTAGCGCCATGGCAGCCCCTCTGTCTGCGTTCGTTTTTAACTGTTTCATCATACTATTGAACGTTCATTTTTTCTTGCTATTTTGAAAATTTGTACAATAAGGGTTGCAGAGCACACCTGCCCAGCAATCCCGGCTCCGTACAATGTTTCTCTTCCCTATGTCTCTACTAGATAAGCGATCCGTTCGAGGAGAAGTAATGGGTCGTACCGTCTATGGTCTGGTACCCCGTGACCATCGCAGCGCCTGCGCTCAGATAGTAGGCCGTGTCATTCATTTCTATCCAGCCGGTGCCATACGCCCTGACGGCGTGAACCAGTACCAGGCGCCATTAATATAACCCCAGCCTGTTGCCATTGCTCCCGAACCGTAGAAGTAATGCCGGATATCGCCGATCTTCTGCCAGCCTATCTGCATGGCACCGGAATCGGAGAGCCAGTACCAGGTGCCGGCTGCATCTTTGTACCAGCCTGTTCTCATGATGCCATTGTCATCGAGGAAATACCAGGTGTCGTCCACCTTCTGCCAGCCCGTCAACATGAGACCGGTATCGGAGAAGAGATACCAGGTTCCGTTCACGGCCTGCCAGCCAGTCGCCGCCACCCCATCGTTTCCCAGATAGTACCAGCCATCCGAGAGCTCGATCCACCCGATCTGCATGATGCCATCATCAAAGAAGTAGTGATAGGCGCCTGAGATCTTGTACCATCCCGTGACCATGTGGCCATCATCAGCGAGATAGCGCATTCCATCGGAGCTGTCCAACCAGCCAGTCTACATCACACCATTGACATCGAGCAGATACTTCTTGCTACCGATCGTCTGCCAGCCAGTGTATATCCTGCCCGAAGCATCGAGGCAGTACCAGCTTCCGTCCGCCTTCTGTCAGCCGACCTTCATGATGCCATTGGTTCCGGAGTAACATCTGATTCCACCCACATCGGACCAGCCGGTTGCCATGTGCCCATCGTCTGCAAAGTAATAGTGCGATCCATCGAGCACCTGCCAGCCTGTCTCGAGCTCGCCGTCCGACGAGAAGTAATACTTCTGTCCATCTGCACAGCTCAGCCAGCCGGTATGCTTCACATCCTTTGCATCATAATAGTGAAGCACCCCATCTTCGAGCTTCCAGCCGGTATCCGTGTTCTACTGCGCCGCATACTTCATCCATGCTTCTTTGGTGCCATAGAACTTATCGACATCCAGCGCACCATCCCAGCCAGAAAGATAGGTCGTGTTTGAATACTGGAAGAGGGCAGGACCGCTCTTCCAGGAACCATAATCGCTGCTACTCACCCATGGATCTTCCTGATATCCGTCATGGCGGGACATATCGGCATACTGCGCAACCCAGAGCCCATAGTCGGATGCGATGTTCGAGAAGTCATGCGTCAGCACAGAATTCTTGCTCATGTAGATGATCGGACGCACGCCCGTCATCTCATAGACTGCATCGAGCCACTGCTTGCACCAACCTGTGCCTTCTGCCTCGATGTCGCTGGAGGACGTATTCTCCCAGTCCAGGAAGAGCACAGCCTTGCCGAGATAGTCCTTGATGTACTTGACGAAATACTCCGCCTGTTCGAGAGCCGTGCTTCCAGTACGTGCAAAGTGATAGATGCCGAGAAGCTTCCCGGAGGAGAGCACAGCATCTGCCTGTGTCTTGAACTGGGGCGAGAGATACGTCGTACCTTCCGTGGCCTTCACGATAACGAAATCGGCAGAGATATTCGCGACATCGATGCCGCGCTGGTAATTAGAGATGTCTATGCCGTCGAGGACGGTCTTCTCTTCCGTTTCAGTCGAGGCAAGGAGTGCTGCATGGCGAACGGCCGTGGCTGAGTTGGAAGATGCAGCAATTTCAGAAGAACTCTGCGCAGAAACATCCATCGCTTCCTCTTCGGTAGTGGCGGAGTGGGAAGATTCAGCGATCCTGTCCTTCTTCTCCATCTCTCCTGCTGTCTGCTGGTCTGAGCCGGACGTGGCCGTGGGAGCAGCAGAAGACTCGGATGTGGGGGTTGCAGAAACGGGAGCTTTGTCGCCGCCCATCTCATTCTCGGAAGAGGCTGTTGAATCCTTGGCCGTTTCAGCTGTGGTAGAGGCAGCGCTCTTCGTCTCTTCCTGCACCGTTCCGCTGGCAGAGGTAGATTCTACGCCGACACTATCGGATTCTGCCGATGCCGCTTCTGTGGTGGTCTGACTGCTAGAAACGGCAGGTTCGGCAGCCAGAGCCGGGCACACAAAGGCAAGAGTCGAGGCCACGACAGCAACAACGCTTATGCGGAGCATGAGCTCACGTTTGGGCGGGTAGGTCATATGCTCGGGAATGTAGTGCATCACAATGTCCAATCAGATATTGACAATCATAGGCAATGCCTCCATGCTAGCAGGCAGATATGCCCATTCAGTCCCATACCATGGGATATACAGCAAGGCTCACTGCCTAGCTGTGCGGAGTTCAGGGTCCACCTCACTCTTCTGCCGGCTGGAAGACAAGGCAGACGGGACACTCGATAGCAGCATTCTGCTCGATCAGGCGGGCAGCGGCGGCAAGCGCTGCCGTATGCCCGTCATGACTGCATTTGTGCGCGACACCAGGCACCACGGAGCCATAGGGAAGCTCAATCGTCTCGTCTATCGGCAAGGCATCCATATCGGCATGGAATGCGATAGGCGCTGCAACTTCCGCCCCTTCAGGACAGAAGCGCGCCGAGAGCCAGCTACCGTAGTCAGCGAGTGCTGCAGAGGTATGGAAAGAGAGGGAGGACCTGATCCGCTCCTTCGTCGTCATCTCTCTGCCCGAGAGCTCGGGATGGGCATGAAGCACGTGGCAGAGAGAGACGATCTCGTCCCAGAATGCGCTGTCCATAGCTGCCCCTTCTCTCCTGCTGTCTCTGAATCTGGAGCGCTCCAGGCATGCCGAACCATATTGGCGCTATCCCGAAATGGAGGGCTCTGTCCTATGGTGGGGTGACCGAAGATCTGGAGGAGGAGGAAGGGGCAGCCATGGCAGAGATCAGGTGCGCCACGGCAGGAGAAGGCCGCTTTGCGCTCGAGGCATTCGCTGCCCCCATACCCCGCGGCATCGCAGCCGTAACCTGGGTCAATATTTCGGGTGGCAGATTGTCAAGCTGAGTGCACCATCTCCCTAAAGACCTCGTTAGCTGTCCTGTATTTCAGGACCTTCCTCGCCCTGTCGCAGATCAGCTCCACTGCATG
>ERZ772962.1974-NODE-1974-length-10773-cov-2.206288_pt1 | contig 10773 bp, 10 predicted proteins | sample MGYA00580676_ERZ772962 | MGnify/ENA primary metagenome ERZ772962 (study PRJEB29015, sample SAMEA2738049) | human oral metagenome | biome: human oral; feature: human-associated habitat; material: saliva | place: China | collected 2230 ...
TGATCGTGCTGGGTCTGTTGTTTCTTTTGTAAATCGTAATGGTGGTATTGGACTTGGTGTGGAATGTGGTTCTCATGCTGATGATTTTGCGTCTCAGAATGCATTGCAGAGTATTCTCCGTTTGCTTGTTAAAATGGATATGCTTGACTTGAATCTTGACGAACAGGATAAAAAGACTGAAGTATTCAGATTTTTTGAAGAAATATTCCCGGAAACATTAAATTTTCATTATCTACAATCTTATCAGAACTTCTCAGAATTGCAGCCATGAGAAATATTCGCTCAAGACTGAGAAAAAATATATAAAAATCAGACTTTGGCTCCTAAGTATTTAGGTATCATTATGGATAAAGTGATTCTCTGAGACGGGATGGGATTTTTATTTGAGAAGCTTTCATAAGTCCCTAAGTATGCTGGATATTTATAAATTTTTTATTGAACTATGCTCCTAATCTGAGATATTCATATCAATAGTAAAATTAAGACGGATTTGCTTTTTACACTTCGTGAGTTTGTGCAGGCTCATCCAGAAGAAAAAAATCTGATTTTTCTGTGAGATTTTGTGTATCATTTTAGTTATGATAGGTCTGCATTGTTGTCTCTCTTTGAGTGGTTCCTAGAACTTTATGCTCAAGGGAGATTGCTCTATATTTTGGCGGGGAATCATGATTGGCTTGGAAATTCGTTTGTTTTTGAAGAGGGAAAGAGGGTTTTTGATCTTTTAGAGTCTAGTTCGTCTGCCGGGAAGCTTAACTTTATTACAGAGCCGATGTTGACCGAGATTGAGGGAGAGAAGATTTTGTTTTTGCCGTTTTGCTTAGATATTGATGAAAATAAATATCCTACATATCAGCTAGGAAGCTCACTATTGACTGAGGCTCTTTTGCAGTCAAAGGATAAGAATGAACTATTCTCAGGAAAGATCAATCAGCTTTTGAACTGATATATCAAGCAAGAAAAAAAACTGACAATTATTCACCACTATTATACCAATAAACAGCAGTTCCCATGATATCTTTCGAGTTTTTCATTTAAGGATATTGCACTTTCTGAGCAACTTTTGGATAATCCGGATATTAAGCTGATTTCTGGGCATCTGCATGCGCCATTTGTTTTCAAAAATTATTTTTGTGCAGGAAGTGTTTGGGAGACTTCCCCTCTGGAGATGAATCAGGTAAAGGGGCTTTGGACTTGGAGAGATGGGCAGCTTTGATTTTTTGAGCAGCAGGTCAATTCGTATTTTCAGATTGAGCAATCAAGACCTGTTGTTGCTCAAGATGTTGAGAAGATTCATGAGGAATGTTTAGAGTTTTTGAAAAAGCAGTTTGAAAATCAGAATTTTTTCCCTTTGTGAACTTTTGAAAAACAAGCTCTTAATCTTAAAAAAACAACTTTGAATCTTAAGGTTGAACAGCTCAATTATGATCAAGTAAATAGTGTGATTGATGATCAGCTTAGGGAGCAATTGGCTGATTTTAGGCTTAAAAAATCAACGAAAAAGGTCAATGATCTTTTGGAAAAGTTGGAGACTCCTGACAAGGATAGTCTTTTGACCTTTGGATGATGGAAGGAGTTATTGAGAGACTTTCTCAATAAGCAATATCCAGAGGAATATGCGGCTTATGAAAAAACGCTCAAGGAACTTAAGATTTTATAGCTTTTATTTGCCTGAAATCAGATGGAAAATGCTGAATGTCCCAAGAGAGTTTGGAAATACCTTAAGCCAACTTTCCAATCTTTTTCTTGTTTGCAGCGTATGAGAGCAGAGATTTCGATTTTTTTGCAGGAGGGATGAATTGAACATAGGGCTTTAGAAAATCCTCATTTGACTCTGGCGTATCTAACTGGGGTTACTCAAGATCAGATTTCTCAGCTATTTATTACTAATGAAGGAAGACTGAAGAGGAGAGGTGATCCTTTGATTCAAGAGAAGTCTCTTTTAGAAAAGAAGTCAGAAATCTGGTTTTCTCAGTTGAAAGTTTGGAGATCGTTTGTTGATAATCAGGTATATTTGGTGCTCGTTCAAGAGCAAGAAAATTATGAGCTTCGTGTGAAAATGATGAATTCCCAGAGTGAACCTCATATTAGTTTATTTAGCCTTTGAGACATGGCAGAGGAGGATTATTTAAGGTTCAAGGAAGAGGTTTTCCCACAACTTAAGAAGAAAATTTGAAGTTATTTAGAGAGGGGACAGATACAGATTGACTTGGTAAATGAATATATTGATATTAAGGATCTTTAGTCTTATTTTTATTTTTAGTCTTATTATAAAGATGGCAAAACTCTTATTTGTCGTAGCTAATGTATGATTTCAGGATGATGAATTCTGAATTCCTTACCGGGTTCTCTCTGAGCAGGGGCATGATATAGATATTGCTTCAGGACTTGGATGAAGGTGTAGAGGCGTTTTTATGAAGTCGATTGATGAAACAAAGGCGTTTTCTGAGGTAAATGCTGAGGAGTATGATATGGTCGTGTTTGTTGGTGGAGGAGGTGCTTATGATCAGTATTATAAAAATTCTGATTATCTTGAGCTTGCTAAAAAAGCCAAATCAATAGCGGCAATTTGTATCGCTCCAACCTTACTCTCAGATAGTGGACTCTTTGTTGGCAAGCAAGTGACTGGTCGAGATGATGGGTTTTGAACGCAGATTACTTATCTTAAAAATCAGGGGGCTATCTATAAAGATCAGCCTGTAGTTCAGGATTGAAATTTGATTACAGCAAATGGACCACAAGCAGCACCGCAATTTGCTTGGATGATTGCAGATTATTTACAAGAGAAAAAATCAGCCTTTTAGACTGATTTTTTTGTATTTGAAAGATTGTGTTTTTTAGAGTTTGAAGAGGTCATTTAGTGCTTCGCTCATTGTTGGATGAGTGAAAATGTGGCTACTAAGTGCAGTATATGGGAGATTTCGCTTCATAGCTAGAGATATGATATTTATCATTTCATGCGCTTCTGAGCAATACAGTGATGCTCCAAGGATGAGTCCAGTTTTCTCGTCGATAACTGCTTTTAAGAGTCATTGTGCTTTCCCAAGGATTCTTGCTTTGGGAATTGCTGCTCATTCTAGTTTTCAAACTTTTATAGTATATCCTTGTTCAAGTGCTTGTTTTTCGGTGAGTCCAATTCTCGCGAAAGGTGGGTTGAGAAAAGAGCAATAAGCAAATGTTGCTCTGTCTTTTGTCGATCTCTGAGCGTTCCCAAAGAGCTGATCTGTGATGATCCTAAAGTCATCAAGAGAAATATAAGTAAATTGTGGATTTCCTGTTACGTCTCCCATCGCATAGATATTAGGAACAGAAGTCTGAAGGTGTTCATTGACCTTTATCCCACCTTTGGCTGTGGTTTCAATTTTTGTGTTTTCTAGGTGGAGATCTTTGATATTAGGAGTTCTTCCAACGGCAAGAAGAAGCGCATCAGCTGTCAGATTTTTTGTCTGATCTTCGGTCTCAAGCGTAAGATTGAGCTTATCGTTTTCTTCGTTGATTTCAGTGAGCTTTGTTGAGTCGAGAAACTGGATCCCTCTCTGTTCAAAATCAGCCCTAATTCTTGCTACGACTTCTTCATCTTCATTGGGGAGAATATTTGAATGGGTATTGATGATAGTAACTTTGCATCAAAAGTCCGCATAAATTGAGGCAAATTCTAGTCCAATAAATCCAGCACCTAGAATTGCTAAGTGTTCAGGATATTCTCTGGTTTTCATAAGTTCTGTGCTGGTATAGACTTTTGTTGTGTTTTCAATTCATGGGATTTCTGGGCGGTTGCTTGTTGCTCAGGTATTGATAAAGATTTTCTCTCCTGAGATCGTTCTTTCTCATTCTGGACTAGTTATTTTGATTTCATGATCAGAAATAAAGCTAGCAGTTCCATCAATGATTTGAATATTTTCAAAGGCTGCAAGCATTGCATAATTTTTTTCTCTGAGAAAAGCTGTTAGCTTAGTTGTCTCATCTATAGCTTGCTCGTAGTATTCAGCTTTCTCTTGAAGTGTTGTTGGATGTTTTTCCTGAGAAAGTGTGAGGAGTTTTTTTGATGGAATACATCAAATATTGATACATGTTCCTCCGTACATTTCTGGATTTTGCTCAATAAGGGCTACAGTTTCTCATTTTTTTGCGAGCGCAACTGCGAGGGTTTTCCCTCCTTTTCAGAATCAAATAATAATATTATCAAAGGTATTCATGCGTATAATAAAAAAAGATAAAACACTGAATTCAGGATTTTATCTTTTTGCCTTGAGAGGTCAAGTTTAGTTGATATGTTTTCTGAAGCTTTCCTCAATACGGTAGAAAAGACTTATTATATCATGTTTAAGCTTCGATTCTTTGCTTCGGAATTCTCAAAGGTATTTATGGATTACTTCTTCGTGTGCTGATATTCTAGGACCATAGAGATCTTGTGCGTCTGAAGATTCTGGTTCTTGGGTGTCTTTATACTCGAGATAACACTCATAAAAAAGATCTACAACAACCTTTTTCCCTTTATGTTTTTTGCATATTTTTTCAAATAGCTTTTGCTCATCAGCTGTTAGGTCTAAAACTGCTTTCCCTATTTTTAGAAGTCTGATATATTCTGGTTGATCGTTAGTTTTTGTATTAAGATTTCCGATGAGTTGACTCTGAGTAGTCTCTTCCTGTGATTTCTGAGCTTTACGATAAGCAAGATACGTTGAGAAAAAGGAGCTTATTTCTTTTGCTGAAGCTTGTCGTCCTACCAATTTCACTGCAGCTTGGAAATTGTGCCCAGCTCTATTCCGTATTTCATCTAGAAAACGGATGAAGTTCATTTGTTTAAGCTCTAAGCTCTGTCAAAATGGAGTAGTTTGACAGAAATTGTTAAAAAAGAGAGAAAATTCAGATTGTTTATTTTTCTCCTTGAAAAAATTCCTTAATTCTTGATATCCGCTTGGAGGCAATTCCGGTCCATTACCTGGAGTATTCATATTTCAGTGAAAAGTAATGATAAATTCATTACCAGTATACTTAAAGTAGCAAAGATGTCAAACATTTTAATTTTTTATTGTATCTATAGAGAAAATTACTAGACTTGGATTGTTTTATATTGCAATGGAAAATGGCTTGGGAGTTAAAGGTAGATCAGTTGACAAAAATTTATACTGGGAGACCGATTATTGATCATTTAAGTTTTAGTGTAGAGCAGGGGCAAAAGATCGCTCTTGTTGCCAAGAATGGTGGTGGAAAGACCACGCTTTTGAGACTCCTTATGTGAGAACTAGATAAAACTGATGGAAAGGTTGAATGGAGAAAGGGACTTAAAATCTGATATTTGCCTCAGGATTTTCGTGGAGATTTGAATCATACGATAGCAGAGGAGTTGTTTGCGATTTCTCATCCAGCTGCAAGTTTGATTAGGGAATATGAATGACTTGTGCAGAATCCAGATACTGATCCTGAGCGTTTTCAACAGCTTTTTGATGAAATTGATGCGATCCAGGCGTGGGACTATGAGTCTAAAGTAAACACTATTATTTCTAGATTACAGTTGACGTCTCTTCTTCAACAGCCGCTTTCAACGCTCTCGGGCTGAGAGCTGAAAAGAGTAGCTTTAGCGAAAACACTGATTGATGAACCAGATTTTTTGGTACTTGATGAACCAACTAATCACTTGGATTTACAGATGATTGAGTGGCTTGAAAATTATCTCAAAAATCAGCATTCTACCTTGTTTATGATAACGCATGATAGGTATTTTTTGGAAAGTGTGTGTGATGAGATCTATGAGTTAGATAGATGAAAACTGTATTTTTATCCGTGAAATTATAGTTATTTTTTGCAGAAGCAAGCTGAGAGGAGAGAAAATGAATCGATTGCTACAGAAAAGCTTCGTCAGCTGCTCAAAAGGGAGCTCGTTTGGATGCGTAAATCGCCAAGGGCAAGAGCGACCAAGCAGAATTATAGACAAAAAGAATTTTATCAGTTAGAGAGCCAGTATGATGAGCAAAAAGAGCTTTTGTATTCGGAATCTGGAACGCTTGATATCCCAGTTCAAGAGAGGAGACTTTGAACTAAGATTCTTAAAATAAAAAATCTGAAAAAAGCTTTTGGTCAAAAAATGATTTTAGATCAGTTTTCTTATGATTTTAGGTTTCAGGAGCGTATTTGAATTATTGGGAAAAATGGAGTTGGGAAGTCGACTTTTATAAAACTTTTGCTCTGAGAGGAGCAGCCTGATAGTGGAGTGCTTCAAGTTGGGCAGACTGTAGTGTTTTGACATTATCAGCAGGGGGAGATTGAGTTTCCAGAGTGAAAAAGAGTAATTGATGTGATTAGAGATGTTGGTGAATATCTGATTTTGGCTGGTGGAGAGAAGATATCGGCTTCAATGCTTTTGGAAAGATTTTTGTTTCCTGCTCAGCAACAGTATCAGTTTGCCACTTCCCTCAGCTGAGGTGAGAAAAGAAGGCTCTTTCTTTTAAAAACGCTGATGGCAAATCCAAATTTTTTGATTTTAGATGAACCAACAAATGATTTAGATCTTTTGACGATCAGAATTTTAGAGGATTTTTTGTTGCAGTTTCGTGGATGTTTACTGATTGTCTCTCATGATAGAGCATTTATGGATAGATTGGTTGATCATTTGTTTGTTTTTGAGGGGGAGGGAAAGGTAACTGATTTTCGAGGAACGTATACAGAGCGAAACCATCTCCAAACTCAGCAAAAAGAACAAAAAACTGATCTTTCTCATCAGGTTTCTGTTGATCTTTCTTCAAAAACTTCTGAGTCATCAACTTCAGTAAAAAAGCTCTCGTATGCAGAAAATATTGAGCTTCAGCAATTGATCAAGGAACTTGAAGAACTTGAAGATGAAAAACAACAAATTAGTCGTATCTTTGATAATAAGGATTTGCCTTATGATGAGATTGCTTTGCTCTCCGAACACTTATGAGGGATTATTAAAACTATTGAACTCAAAGAGGCGAGGTGTTTTGAATTGATGGAGAGGCAGGAAAAAATGTCATAGCTATCAGATCAGTGAGGAATTCTATAAAAACAAAAATAGCTAGAGAAGAAACTTTCCTAGCTATTTTTCTGTTTTGTTGAGATCTGTTGTTTATCTAGCTGTTGTTTTTATTCTTTCCTGGCAATCTTGTTTTAGTTTCTTGTTCCTTTGTTTTTTCTAGGTGATTTGAAACAAAAATAGTTACTAAAAGTGGACTAACTAGGAAAAGGTAAATAAAAATCTGACTGAGATTTCCTACTGGGTTGATGACAATGATACTTGCTAATACAGTATGAAACGTTAGAGAAAGATAAAGCCAGCCTTTATCGCCAGACCTCCTCTTCCATCGTTCTCGTATAATATATGTGGGAGCGATAAAAACTCCTAGGCAAGCAACTACTAACATAAACCTATTCCAATCAGTATGTTCGACTAGATGCATGAGGGCTCCAGTAAAAATCATAAAGAATAAATAATAGAGCCATGTTATACCATGAGCTTTGAGTTTTCGCAATAACCACATCGCTCCTATACATGTCAAAATCACTAATCCTTTTTGGGTTATTATTAGAGGACCGTAGTAGGTTGCTCCAATATTTGTTCCAAAGATAAAGAAGTATAGCACTAAAAAGGATATTATCCATAGAGCACCAGTTCTGGTTACTCGAATGTCTACTCCTTTTAGTCCTCCCTTTTTTATAGCTTGCAGTAAAATGCTTAGCAGTAATGCAATATTCAGGCAGACAACAACAGTTAATAGGTATCCAATTATTGGATACATGTTAAAGATCTCTCTCCCTATTAGGTAATTGAAGACAACCCATAGGAGAACAAAACAGATTCCGATGCTAAAGATAGACTTAGCCAATTTAATAATTTTTTTCATGTGAAAAGTAATTTTTGTATATTTCTAATATATTATATAATTTCTGTTATAAGTCAAGTCATTTACTCCTATAGAATTGTAAGATAGATACTACAAAAAATATTCTATAGGAACATTTACGGTTTTCTTTCAGATTTTTTTGACTTTTTCAAAAAAAGAACTATACTTAGATATGAAGACTTTTAGTTCTTTATAAAAACAAAAGATGCCAGAAGCAGCAGTTGCTCAAAATATTACTACGGTTCCGCTTTCTGAGGTGAATTCACCAGAGCAAAAGCAACCATCTTTTTTTGATAGAACGCTTGGAAAGCTTGTCGGATTTATTGCTAAGGCAACTGGGCAACCAGATCCTGTTACTGGTCTTAGAGGCGGAGAAGCCGCTCCAGCTCAGCCGGGAACGATTCAAGAAGGTGCGACTCAGGTGCCTATTGAGGGGCAACAAGTTCCTCAGCAGGAGCCTTGATTTTTCCAAAAATTGGTCGCGAGTACACAAAACCTGCTCAATAAGACAAATTCTGTAGCTAGTAGTATTACAAGTACGACCTCAAACATTGCTGGAAAGATTACTGAGAAGACCAATGCGGTTGCAGGTGCGATAACTTCAGCTCCAACAATGGTTGCAAATCAGGCAACAAACCTGATTAATAAGGGGGTTGATATGTGATGAAAGCTTAAAGACTCTATCCAGACTAATGCACAAAATCTTGCTGGGAATGTTCAAAATTTTGCAGGTAATCCAGTTGGAGGAGTTCAGAATTTTGTAGCTGATCCAATGGCTGGAGTCCAAAACATAGGAAATCAAGTCATGCAATCAGGGCAGCAAGTTGTCGCTTCTGCTCAGCAGATGTGAGGACAAGTAGTAAATTCAGTTCAAGAAGCGGGAGTTCAGATCCCCTTTCAAACCCCAGTTCAAAATTCTGAATCAAGCTTCGTACAAACTCAGGAAGCAACTCCTATTCAAATTCCAGAACAGGCTTCTCAAGCTCATATGGCATCAGAAACAGTATCTACGCAGTCGGTCCCAGTACAATCAAATCCTTTTGAAAATGTTTTCTCAGGAATCAAGCAGGGCGCAACTAACTTTGTTGAGAAAACCAAGCAATTTGTCCAAAATCCTGTTGAAAGTATTGATGGTTTTGCTGGATCTGGTGCTGGGAATCAGCAGGTTTCGGTTCAAACAGAAACTGAGAATACAACAAGCTTGGACCAATTAGGAAATGGAAATCAGATAGAAAAATCTGAGTCAGTCCCTGTGCAAATGTAGGAGATTTAATGTATCAAATAGTGAAAAAAGAGCCAGATTTTTGGCTCTCTTTTTATTATCTTGAGAGAAACTATTGCAAAGTCTCAACTGTGAAAGTCCAGTTTTGCTCTTGAATTGTGTATGCAGGATTTGGATCAAGAACAGCTTTTTCTACCCCTTCTTCGTTGATGATGCTCGTGATGGTATATGTTGTATCATCAAGAGTCACTACAGTTCCAATTGTTGTGTCTGTATTCATCTGTGAGAGGAGCATGGTTGGCATTTTTTGAACGAGGCTATCATCATGGAGAGAAAGCGGATCTTTTAGAAGTGCTGTTTTACTCTCTCACTTTTTTGCTCCAGAAAGAGTCGAAAAAACCTGAGCTACACTTGAACTGTATTGTAGGTGTTCAATCATCCCAGAGAATACTTCTTCAGTATTTTGAGTATTCGTATAGGGAACAGTATAATTTACCGTAATAATTGACTTTTCATTGACAGTATCCGATTTCAATGGATTTTTTCGGAGGAAAAGTACTCCGGCAACTATAATAATTACGGCTAGCAATCATCTAAGCAAAGTTTTCATCTTTTATTTCTGATAAGAAAATAAATGTTTTCTGAAAGTGTATGAAATATTTGTGTATTTTCAAGGAAAAATTCAAGAGATAAAAATCAGACTTTTCTTGTTTTTTCTCTAAGCTTAGATATACCTCTTGCAATCCTAAAAAAAATCTGTATTTTTATGGATGCAATTTACTCATTAATATTATATTGATTATGCTTAGTATAAAAAATCTTTCAGTACAAGTAGAAGATAAAAAAATCCTAAATCAGATTTCTTTTGATTTTAAAGATGGGAAAAATTATTGTATCCTCGGGAAAAATTGATCAGGGAAATCATCTCTTGCTATGGCAATTACTGGAAATCCTAAATATGAGATTTCAGGGGGAGAAATCCTTCTAGATGGGCAAGTCCTCAATGATATGAGTCCAGATGAGAGAAGCAAAGCTGGAATCTTCCTTACCTTCCAAAATATTCCAGAGATTCCTGGGGTAAAACTTTTTGACTTTCTTAAGTCTATTTATGATAGTAGACAAGAAGTTCCAACAACATTTATTGGATTCAAAAAGATTATAGAGCCGTTGATGCAGGATTTGGAAATCAGCAGAGATTTTCTTTGGAGAGATCTGAATGTTGGGTTCTCAGGAGGAGAAAAAAGGAAGATTGAAGTTCTTCAGATCAAACTTCTTAAGCCAAAGTACATTATCCTTGATGAGATAGATAGCGGACTAGATGTAAACGCTGTAAGGCAAGTTGCCGAGCTTCTTCAAACGACTGATACTGAAGAAAATAGTTTCATCATCATTACGCATCTTTTTGAGATGCTTCAAAACTTGCCACTTGAACAAATTGTCATCTTAGATCATGGAGAAATTAGAGAAATCGGAGGGCAAGAACTAATAGAAAAAGTAAGAAAAGACTGATTTTAGTCTTTGTAGATATATAAAAAAGTCTTGAGAGATACTCACAAGACTTCTTTTGTTTTCAATCTATCTCCTATCCTAAAAGACAATAAATGGTTTAAAATCAAATTTTAATACGCTTTCTGATTGGTCTTTAGTGGTAGAATTCCCAGCCTTAGATCTAATAAGTCGATCTTTAGCAATAGT
>ERZ772962.1980-NODE-1980-length-10760-cov-3.685941_pt1 | contig 10760 bp, 5 predicted proteins | sample MGYA00580676_ERZ772962 | MGnify/ENA primary metagenome ERZ772962 (study PRJEB29015, sample SAMEA2738049) | human oral metagenome | biome: human oral; feature: human-associated habitat; material: saliva | place: China | collected 2230 ...
GGTTCGAGCCGTCGCGAGGGTCGAGCCCGATGGCCCCGTCGGGTGTGAGAACAATGGGGCCGGCGGCACCGGCGACCACGTTCTGTCCGCGTGCCAGGTTCTTGGTCCACATTGGTTTCGAGGTGAAGCCTGCGGGGTACGTCGGCAGCTGGTCGGTGCTCATGGACGGGCCCGTGGCTTGTGCGATGGTCGGTCGGTGGGATGCCGTCGGGTGGCCGATGTAGGGGACGGTGAAGGACACGACGAGAGCCACGACGGGAACGAGGGCGAGCAGGGCGCGAGGACTGCGGGTCCGCAGGGTTGAACGCCATGGTTGCTCGCGCAGCTCATGGCGCAGATCGAGCAGCCGTGATGAGATCGGGGTGGATTCGTACAGCGATGTGCTGGCATAAGGCTCGAACAGAGCGCGCGAGGCCCGCAGAAGAATGTCAGTCGACAGCAGGAGGCCGAAGGCGACGATCCCCGTGGAGTAGGCCAGGGCCTCGCCGAGGTTGACCGTATAGGTGGAGAGGACGGACCTCCAGAGCCGGGCAACCGGGATGGCGGCGTACGCGGCCGAGGCCAGGACCAGGACAGCCGGCAGGAGCATGAGTGCTGTTCGGACCGCGGTCAGAATCCTGCTGCGTGTGCTGGGGGTGCCAAGTCGCGGCTCGGGCCAGAGGGCGACGCCGCACACCCACAGGAACGCGCTCAGCGCCAGCCCCTTCCAGGACAGCAGGGGGAGCTTGAGCGTCACCTTGGCGATCCCGCTGCCGCAGATGACGTAGAGGGCGGCCGCGGCCACCATGCCGAGGAAGCAGCCGAAACGCAGCGACGTCAGGGCAGCGATGATGCGCTGATGGCGGCGTCTGCGCCGGTTGAGGGCCGCATCGGCCTGGTCGACGCTGTGGCCAGAAGCGGAGGGGGACTCGTCGATGGGGTGGTCGACGTCGGCGGCGCGTGGCATGGCGTGAGGGTCTTTCGTTGTGGGCCGGCTTGGGCGTTACTTGGTGGAGAACTGCTCGAGGTTCTCGGTGTGGGGGTGGCCGTCGTCGGCGGCGCTGAGCCAGAACTGTGGGGTGAAGGTGATCGTGCCGTTCTCATCAGAACTCTTCTGACCGATGACGAGTCCCGGCCCCGTGGGGACACGGTGCGTCCACACGCGGTCGGCGTCATCGTCGTAGACCGCTCCGGAGTTGGTGTCCACCACCTCGCGGTGAAACCGCTTCTCGTCGGGCAGGTACGTGTTTCGACGCACCCACCCGCCCAGGATGATGCCGGAGGAATCCGTGAAGGTGGCAAGGTGCTTGCCGTGAAGATCGACCTGCGTCACCGTTGAGGTGGAGGTGCCGCTGCCGCCAGGAGGCTGCGAGGACAGAAGTAGAGAGCTCTTCCCGGAGCCTGCGAGCCATAGGCTGGTGGGGAAGGACGTGGGGGAGGCGGATGGCTCTGTCAGCGAGAAGACGCTGATGCGTCCCTTGCCTTTCCCCGCGGGATAGTAGGCGTCAGCGGTCTCGACGGCGAGTGAGTCACTGGTGAGGGCCTGACCCAGGACCAGCCCGGAGACTTCCACTGTACGTACGGGCCTACCGGAGGCTGTGTCGAGCACAATGACCGTCGTGCGTTGAGCGGCCAGGTTGAATGGCGCCTCCAGAAGGCGTCCGGGATGATCCTCTTCCGCCTCCGGGGGACGCAGGACCAAGGAGATGTATTGTCCGTTCGGGCTGACGGTCGCGTATCCAGAAGTGCGCGCCTGGAGGATGTTTCCCGCCTGCTGTTGTGCCGAGTGAATGTCGCTTTCATAGTCGGTGAAGTCGGCGGCCTGCGGGGATACTGATACTGCCCATTGGGGATCGCCGTCGGGTGCGTCGAACCGGGCGACGAGTGTCGAGTCGTGGCCTTCTGTGTTGAATTTTATGGTGATGCAGACGACTGCGCCCTTCACAGGAAGATATGACGGCCCGTTGTACTTGCCCTCCTCAAGGCAGCTCTGTTTCTCCTCTGTGGAGAGCATCGCCGATGAGAGGGATGGTGCGGTTGTCGGAGCAGGTGCGGTGGGCTGTGTGTGACAGGCGGCAAGTGTGGAGATCGTCAGTAGAGCGAGTGCGGCACAGGCGGTCCTACTCTTCCGCATGGTTCGCAGAGCTGTGTGTGATTGATTCTGTGGTTCCATGTCTACCTACCCTGGAATGCCATAGAGCCGGAAGGGGTGTGATCTGAAAGTGTATTCGGGTGAATCATTGAGGATGGCGATGGTGGCTCCGGGTGTGCTGAGTGCGGAGATAGTCGGAGGGTAGGTGTGTTCGCCTGCTAAGGGTTCTAGGCTGGAGTTGTAGGATAATGGTGGTTGGTAAATGGATCCTGGTTCGAGGTCGCATACGGGGATGATGCTGCCGTCGCCCGTCTTGATCGTGATTTGACCATCGCCCGTGGTTGCCTCTGGGCGGTGCGTCGTTGTTGCCCATGGATTTCCACCCTCCGGGTTGACTGTGGTGACCCCTACAGCTGCGACGTAGTGGGGTGCCTGCCCAAAGGATGCCACCGTCATGGTGGCTGGGTCGAAGATCGTACTGACGGCGTTGAATCCTTTCTGGGTGAAGAGGTCCTCGTAGTCCTCATCGCTGTCAATCCTTCCAACCGGCGAGCTGTCGGGGAGCACGGACAGCGTTCCGGTGGGGAGTGATGCTGCGGCGTTGATTCCCAGGGTCGATCCCAAGTCGAAGGTGCGGGTGTCCGCGTTGGGTGCCTCAGCGAGGGCATCAATGCTGACTGCGTGCGCGCGACGTGCGGTCGGTGGATCGTCCTTGACGTTTCTCTCGGCGTGGTCGTCGTAGATGCCGATCCACCCCTGCGCAGTGATGATCTGGCGCGGATTGCGCTCGTGGAGCACGCCAGCGACTTTCTTCGGATGAGACGGATCGGATTGCGAGATCACAGTTATTGCATCGCTTTTGTCGATACTTTGAAGAATGAAGCTGGAGTGGCCGGCTGTTCCTATGTGTGTTCTGTCGGAACTACCGCTGCTTTTGACGCGCAGTTTCCTGAGATCCCACATCTGTGATCCATCGCTCAAGGAGTAGGCGACCGCCCCGTCAAGGAGCGCTGAATCGCTCAGCTGAAGTGTATCGTCATGGTCGTTAACGTCTTGGGGGTGCTCCAGCACCGCCTTCCCGGTGACAGCATCGATGACGATCGTTGTCCTCGGGGACTCACCTTCCAGGGGCTTCGGTTGTGACGTCAGTGACGTGTAGACGACAGGATCGTCAGCAATCGCTGCCACGTAGCGGCCATTCGGACTGGTGATGAGACCCTGATACCCTGACGCAACAGGATCTGTGGAAGACGCCAAGGTCTGGAACTGCGAGCCGGCCCGGCGATACTGCCATCGAGTCGAGCCGTCGCTTGGGTTAATACCGGTGATGGTGTCATTCGTGAGAAGAATCGGCCCGGCGGCCCCACTGACAATATCGACGAGGTCGCCGACGTCCTTCACCCAGGCCTTCTGAGACCCGAAGGATGTGGGGTAAGTGGGTAGTTGTGAGGCCTCAAGTTCGGAACTTGTCGTCTGTGTGATGGTGGGGGTGGAGGCGTGCGTGCTCCTCAACGTGAGATAGGGGATGGCGAATCCGGAGACCAGAGCAATGGTTGGCAGGAGCGCGAGAGCCGTGGTGAGAGGGCTGAGAAAAGAGGGGGCTTTCGGGCGAGGGCGGTGCCTGTGGGAAGTGGCGTCCGTAGCGTGGGTGGGCTTGGAATCCGAATCTTCAACGGTAACCTCGTTATCCAAGGGAGCCTCGCCGGAGACGAAGGAAGAGCGGAAGGCATTGAGGCACATGTGAGCTATGGCGATCAGCCCGAATGCGGTGATGCCCATCATGAAGGCCAGCAGCTCCCCGAGGCGGACGCCGTAGGTGGCCGCGGTTTCCTGCCACAGATCGAGGACCGGAAGACAGGTGTAGACGATCCATGCCGCAACGCCCGCCACTGGAAGAAACTTGAGAACGGTGAAGGTGCGTGTGAGAAAGTCGTGCGTGTTGTCGGTGGTGCGGTAGTCGGAGGGATCCATCCAGCAGACCATGGCCACTAGCCAGAGCGGAACAATGAGCCAGAACCGGTTCCATGAGCGGCCGAGCGCTATGTGTCCCACGCCCGTGATGCCGCTGTTCCAGATGAAGTACAGGGCGACCGCTGCAAGCAAGGCGAGAACGCCGCCGGCGAGCAGTGCGCGCAGAGCGGTGACGGTGCGCTGAAGGCGTTGCTTGCGATGCTCGGGTGCTGCGTCGAGCTGGTCATCGGTGACCTCGTCTGCGGCTTCGAGATCGGCGGTAGGTGGCATGGCGTGAGGGTCCTTCGTTGTGGGCCGGTTGGGCGCTACTTGGTGGAGAACTGCTCGAGGTTCTCGGTGTGGGGGTGGCCGTCGTCGGCGGCGCTGAGCCAGAACTGTGGGGTGAAGGTGATCGTGCCGTTCTCATCAGAACTCTTCTGACCGATGACGAGTCCCGGCCCCGTGGGGACACGGTGCGTCCACACGCGGTCGGCGTCATCGTCGTAGACCGCTCCGGAGTTGGTGTCCACCACCTCGCGGTGAAACCGCTTCTCGTCGGGCAGGTACGTGTTTCGACGCACCCACCCGCCCAGGATGATGCCGGAGGAATCCGTGAAGGTGGCAAGGTGCTTGCCGTGAAGATCGACCTGCGTCACCGTTGAGGTGGAGGTGCCGCTGCCGCCAGGAGGCTGCGAGGACAGAAGTAGAGAGCTCTTCCCGGAGCCTGCGAGCCATAGGCTGGTGGGGAAGGACGTGGGGGAGGCGGATGGCTCTGTCAGCGAGAAGACGCTGATGCGTCCCTTGCCTTTCCCCGCGGGATAGTAGGCGTCAGCGGTCTCGACGGCGAGTGAGTCGCTGGTCAGGGCCTGGCCCAGGACCAGCCCGTCGATCTCCACCGTGCGCACCGGCTTCCCGGAAACTGCGTCAAGAACGACAACGGTCGTCCGCTGCTCGGCGGGGACGACAGGTGTCTGCCGAGCGGGGCGGGGGCTGTCGTCGGCGACTTCCGGTGGACGCAGCACCAGGGAGAGGTACTTCCCGTTCGGGCTCACGGTTGCATAGCCTGCGGTACGGGAGTTGAGGACGTCTCGGGCCAGCTCCTGCGCTGACTGAACATCCATGCCGTTGTCGTGACGTCTGTAGGCTGCAATCCTCGGCGTCAGGGACATAGCCCACACGGGCTCTTTGTCAGAGGCCTCGTATCGTGCAATGAGTGTCGATTCCTGGTTCTTGGTGTTGAATGACTGGATGACGCAGATGTCCGCTTCCTGCGCGGGAAGGTAGGAGGGATCCTGAGATCCAGGATTGCCTATCCAATCGCTCGCCTTGTCTTGGCAGTCCTTCATCTGTTCCGCTGTGAGAGACGTCGGTGACATGGGTGGTGCCGTGCTCGAAGATGACGCACGTGAATTGGAGTGGCAGGCGGTCACCGTGAGTGACAGCAGCAGTGGAAGCGCCACCATGAGCGCTGTGCTTCGATGGCTTATGAAGGCAATGTTGTGTGGGAACTTAGATTTCACGTCAACCTACCCGGGGAACCCGTAGATTCGGAAAGACTGTGATGCTATGGGGAGATTAGGGGTATTGTTGACGATGGCGAGAGTGGCTCCGGGAGTACTCAATGAGGAGATGTAGTGATAATCGTCCCGGCTGACAGCGGTGTCCTTCATGGTGGAGTTATATTCTCCTGAATTTAGCGGGTAGTAGGTTGATCCTGGTTCAACTTCTGCGAGCGGAATGATCCTGCTGTCACCCGTTTTGATCGTGATGTGGCCATCGCCCGTGGTGATAACAGAACTATTTCCATCTGTTGTGTTGGTGGCAGGTGTGCCGTTTTCAATGTTCGTTGCCGTGATCCCCACTGCTGTGACATAGTGTGGAGACTGATTGAGTGGTGCCACCGTCATGGTGGCAGGATTGAAGACCGTTCCGATGCTGCTTGAGTCTTTCCATGTTGAAGAGTAATTAAGGCTTCTGGTCTCGACAGGTCGTCCGTCCGGTGTCGTCGCCGGAAAGACTGAGATCGTGCCGGTGGAGAGGGATGCTGGGGCGTTGATGCCCAGCGTTGTGCCCAAGTCGAAGGCGCGAGTGTCCGCACCGGGCGCCTCGCTGAGGGCGTCTAGGCTGATGGCGTGGGCTCGTCGTGCCTTCAGGTCGTCGTTCTCATGATGCTGTGTTGGGGTGCGATCGTCGTAGACGCCGATCCACCCTCTGGCAGTGATGATGTCGCCGAATTCCTGCTCCTGAAGGGCGCCGGTAACCTTCCTGGGCTGGGAGGGGTTAGCCTGAGGTAGAACTATGAGAGAGTCGCTACCGCTATCGTATCCATAAATGAAGCTCGCGTGTCCTGCCGAGCCCACGTAGGCGGCGACGGGATTCGGTACAGTATCTTTGTAGAGGTGGATGTCCTTGAGGTCCCACATCCGTGAGCCGTCAGTCAGGGAGTAGGCGACGGTACCGTCAAGAAGAGCTGAATCGCTGAGTTGAAATGTGTCTTCGTGGTCCTCGGTCTGACGGGGATGCTCCAGAATGACCTTCCCGGTGACGGCGTCGAGAACCAGCGTCGTAACCGGTGACGTGCCGTCGAGTTCACGCCATTCTGGGCTCATGGACGAGTAGATCGTCGGATCTGTGGCAACGACTGCCACGTATCGCCCGTTCGGACTGGTGATGAGTCCCAGATCCCCTGACGCGACGGGATCCGTCTCGAGTAGCTGGCTGCGGAACTCAGCGCCGGCACGGCGGTATTGCCAGCGCGCCGAGCCGTTGGCGGGGTCGATCCCAGTAATCGTGTCCTTGGTGAGGAGGATCGGGCCCGCGGCGCCGCCTGCGATATCGAGGAAGCCGTCAACATCCTTCACCCACGTCTTTTGCGTTCCGAAGGACGTGGGATAGGTGGGGAGCTGGGCATCATCGATAGCAGATGCGGTGGTCTGTGTGACAGTGGGGGTGTCGGCATATGTGCTCTTCACCGTGAGGTAGGGGATGCCGAAGCCTGTCACCAAGGCAATTGCGGGCAGGAGCGCGAGGGCCGCCGTGCTGAGGCGTCGAAAGGGGTGTCCTTGCAGAGCTCGGAGGCACCCCTGCCACGTTCCGGTGCTGCGAGGGCGGCTGAACCGGGGGTCCAGGTCCTCGGGAGCCGGATCGCCGCTGGACGGCTCCTCGGTGGGGAGGATGACTGAGCGAGCCGCCCAGAGCCCGATATGCGCCATCACGATCAACCCGCATGCCGCGATGCCCATGGTGAAGGCCAGGAGCTCGCCCAGACGGACACCGAAGGTGGAGGACGTCTCCCGCCACAGGTTCAGGACCGGAAGGCAGGCGTAGACGGTGCATGCCGCGACCGCGGCCACGGGCAGCAGCTTGAGGGCGGTGATGACAGCGTTCAGGAGCTTGCTCTTCCCGGCGGTACGGTAGTAAGGCGTGGGCCATACGGATGCGCCGATGATCCACAGCACCAGCAGCGGTGCGCATCGTTTCCATGACTGAGCGACCGCTATCCGACCCACGCCTTTGATGCCGCTGTTCCAGGCGAAGAACAGGATGACTGCCACGATCAGTGTGATGACGCTGCCGGTGAGCAGGGCGCGCATGTACGCCAGCAGGCGCGGGTGATCGCCGAGCACGGCATCGTCGTGATCGAGGGGCCCCGGAGATACCTCGGCGTCGGCACCGGCGGTCTCCTCGACTTCGGAAGGTGAGGACGAGGTGGGCAGAGAAGATGTGGATTCCATGATGGTGTGTGGATCGTCGTGATGTCAGTGGTTCTCGAACTGCTCGAGGTTCTCGGTGTGCGGGTGGCCGTCATCGGTTGAGCTGAGCCAGAAGACAGGGACGTACTCGGTCTTGCCGTCATCAGTAGGTACCTCGTCCTGAACGAATACTCCAGTGCCTGTGGGTGTGTCCGAGATCCAGGCTAACTTTCCGGACACGTCCACTTTTGCGCCAGTGTCGACGTGCAGAAGATTGGACTTCTCGCTAGCCTCGGCATCATGTTCTGATTCATTCGAAGAGGTGGGCACTGTTCGTATCCACCCTCCGAACACAATCTCCGTGACGTTGGGGATTGTATTCACTACATGGCCATGGATGTCTAGCTGTGTGACCGTGGTGGTGTCTGGAAAATCTGAGACACGCCCTTGGAGTGCTGTTTCTGAAGACAACAGTAGTGTTGTCCTGCTGGCGCCGACCAGCCACTGATCGACGGGGATCTCGGCGGCTGGATCATACCTCTTCTCCAGTGAGAAAACATGAAGTTTACCTCGGCCGGAGCCGCCGGGAAAGAAATCCTGAGCTGTCTCCACCGCGAGGACGTTGTTCGTTAGCGCTTGTCCGAGGACCAGGTCGGGCAACTTCTCCTGGCGAACCACGTCCCCCGTTCTGGCGTCAAGAACGACGACGTGAGTGCTTCGACTGTATACAGTGATGTCAGGGTAGTTCGCATTGCTTTCATAGAACGCGGTGACGTGAAGAAGTACTGATACATGCCGCCCGTCAGGGCTGGAAACCAGTGTTCCAGAAGTGCGAGAATCCATCTGGTTCTCTGGGTCCGTCAAGTAAATTGTACTGTATGTACGTGAAGGTGTTGAGTGCTGGAACGCCCTCAGTGACTTCGCCCATTGAGGATTCTTAGTCTTCGGGTCGTAACTGATGACGGTCAACGCGGATGCGTCACCTATGCTGCCGTTGTTGTGATGGTAGGAGAAGGTGTTGATTCCTCCGAAGGCTGTTTGCAGCTCGAACTCGCTGAATCTGTAGTTGTGTCGAATTTCGAGGTCATCGTGTCGAGGTTGGTCCAAGTCAAGGTCGGTTACCATGACTCGAGGAGCTTCAGGCGCGTACCGAGTATCGGACGGGTAAGGAGTTAATGAGAGCGCGACCAGTGACGCTGCGGCAGTGATTTGAATGAGGCGACGGCGATTCAGGAGAATGGAGGGTGTCGTGCTGGTATGTTTTTCCATGCTTACTTTCCTGTCACCCCAAAGACTCGGAACGTACTTCCTTGAGTTGGTTTGGGATCAAGGTAGGAAGCGTCGTCAGTTCTGTCGGTGACATTGAGTGCGACAATAGTGGCCCCCGGGGTGTTCATGACAATCCTGTCGGCGGGCTGGTAATCTTCGGTGATCATTTCGTGAGGGCTGTATTTAAGGCCGTCTACGTAGGAGGATGGGGGTAAGTAGGTGGTGTTCGGGGCAAGTGGGATAGTAGTCTCTGGGCTCCCATCTCCGGGCTGGATGGTGATCGCAGCCATATGTGTACCCTCGTGGAATACTGATGTGAACCCGATTCGTGCTCCGGCAATCCCGGAGTGGTGGGCAGGAGTTGATACTGTCTGTGTGGAGGAGTCAAAAATGGAGGAAACTCTGGCTGCTCCTTCTTTGTTGATCGACACTTCGAAATCATCGGATGAGGTGGCGTCAGAGGGCGGGTAGGTGACGATGCATCCCGAGGCTATTGACGCGTAGGAGTTTAGTCCTGAGGTCACTCCGAGAGGAATGGCTGTGTGGGGCTCTGATTCATGTGCGGCTGAATCCAAGGAGATTGCCTCGGCGGATGCCCCGCCATTTGAGTTCATGGACTCGGTGTTGTATCTGGCTATCCATCCGCCGATTATAGGAATATAATGTCTGCTGTAGACGGGGTCGACTACGACTTCAGTAACTTCGGACGTGACGCTCGGATCTGTGTCGCGGGCGACTGTCAAAGTCGCGTGAGGGATGTATTGGTCGCCGGAATACTCATCGTAAGAAACGCTGAGAACGAAAGTGTGATGTCCTGCTGAACCCCAGTATGTGGGTGCCGTCTTTGAGTCGTCTCCGTCATGAGGTGAGAGCGTCCATAGTTTTGATTTGCTGTGTAGTGAGTAGGCCGTATTCCCGTCAAGGAGGGTGGAGTCTGTCAATTGAAGTGAGCCACCGGAGTTGGTTGCCTCCAGGATGATGTCGCCAGTGAGGGCATCGAACACTACTGTTCTGGATAAGATGCCATCATCGGGGTAGTCCAGAATCGCGCTTGTCTCCATTCTTGCGGCGACATACTTCCGGTCTGGGCTGACAACCAGTCTTCCTTTCTTGTCCCGTATATCGTCGGATAGGTAGTGGGCTCCGGGGTGTCGGTATGACCAACGGGTCGTACCGTCGGAAGGATTGAGGGAGGTGATTCCGTCTGCGCTCAGAACAATGGGTCCTCCAGCTCCTCCGACAATGTCCATGACGTTGACGAACTCCACATTCCAGGCAGCGTCACTGTTGAGTGATTTCGGCATTGAGGGAGTTTCTATGCTGTCAGGGTCGGCTGTAGTGTGTGATTCCGGTCGGAGCAAGGTGGGGGCTGCTGCGAAGCCGGTCAAGAGTAACGTAGGCAGAATGACTGTGCAGAGGTAAATGCTGCGCTGTCTAGTGCTGATACTGAGTGGTGCAGGTTTTCTTTTCTTCTTGCTGCTGGCTTGACTGCTGGTTGCCGGTCGATGGAGGCGACCCCAATAGGTGACGTCACACTTGATGTTCGGATCTCGAGGAATATAGTTTTGTGTGTAGTGGAGGATGGCGTTTGCTAGAAGGGCGACGGTGATCGATGCGGGGATGCAGGGAATGAAGGTCAGCGTGGGTTGAAAAAAGCCGGTTACCTGATAGTCGTGCCACCACGTGCCTGCCGTGATCGCCGTTGCTACGAGCCCCGGTATGAGGATGAGTGCCACAGATGCGGCAAGCCTCCGGCCAGGGCGCCGCGACTGCCGTGA
>ERZ772962.1999-NODE-1999-length-10677-cov-2.751553_pt1 | contig 10677 bp, 12 predicted proteins | sample MGYA00580676_ERZ772962 | MGnify/ENA primary metagenome ERZ772962 (study PRJEB29015, sample SAMEA2738049) | human oral metagenome | biome: human oral; feature: human-associated habitat; material: saliva | place: China | collected 2230 ...
ATTTTTGAGTTCTTGCAGAAGCCAGAGAGCATGGTTATCCACAGTGCGCGTATCAAGAAGTGCTACGCAGTTCCCGACTAGTGCAAAGTCACATGGTAACGAACTTTTCGTGGCATCTTTTAGAGATAGTTCATTCATTATTTGTGCGAGTGGTTCGGCAGGCCCAAAATGAAGGAACCGGGAGGTAGCAAGTTCTAACTCGTCTTGAACCCCAGCTACCCGCAGAATATTCAGAGCATATACCAGCTCATCTATGCTGTCAGCAGACAACAGGAAATAGCATGCAAATGCTGCCGCAGCACGCCGCCAAGCATTGGCGTCCGCGGCAAACCCCGTAATCAAACTCGTAGAATGTGCCTTTAAAATAGTATTGTCGTATTCCTTCCCAAGAATTATTTTGGCATCATCACGCGATTGTGGATAGTTCTTTTCGCTGAAATCCGTAAGCCCACCAGCCAAGATTTGGGTTCTCAACCACGACGATGAGTCGGGGGAATATTTCATAATCGTCCGAAACAGGTTCTCCGCTTCCTGTCTCCCTGTCAGATCGTTCAGTTGAAACACGAACTCCATGGCTACACCAGCTACATATCGTGCTGTGGGATCTTGATATTCCTGCCGCCCAATTAGTGATGCTTCTAATGCTAAGTCCCATGCCTCATCAAATTCACCAATTTCAATCAGGTTCCGAGCTAAATGCACTTGCAACCATGCCAAATCAACAGGATTATAATCATCCCGCACCGCTAGCGCATCCTTCAGAATCTCACAAGCACGCTGCGGCAAGTGTTCCTCAAATAGAACCGTTGCCTTTATTACCCCTGCCGCTGCCGCAATATTGGCTTCCACATTTGCCGATGGAAAACTCAAAATAGCATCGGTTTGTCTTTTATCAATCCATTTGAATAATGCGGAATACAACCTCCACGAGGGATCATCATGGTGGCTGCGCAATGCACCAGTAATTTTATATTCTATGGTTCCCTTAAGCATCAGCATCTGCGCTAATGATAAAAGCGCAATGGCTTCAGCAGACGAAAGAGTGCGCAGTGGTAAGTGAGGGTGTGGAACAATCAACTGGGGAGCGATTAATGCATATCGCAACCGGTCCGCATCAGGTACCCCAGGCAGTTCTGCTGGCTGGGGCAGCTTGCCAAAGACAACTTCAACCAGAGAATCAACAGACTCGTTATTAATAACATTTTCCTTGGGAACAAATATTTTTTGCTCTTGCCCTGTGTCCAGAACCTTATCTTTCGTGACATGAACCCAATAGGCTTCCCCGGAATTCTCGTCGAAAAGCACGAGTAACCGTGGGAAAGGATCATCATGATAAGTAAAATCACGAACCCACCAACCGACTCGACCATTATCGGTCGAGGGGTTCTTCATTAAACTTGGCCAGTTCCCCACTTGAACCTTGATAAATCCCCCAAGATCGAAATGTTGGTGGTCACGAACAAAAACTAGAAGATCTGCCCTCGGGTAATGTTGTATAACACTAAATCCGCATACCCGTAGTATTTGTACAACATGATCTACCCCTGCCTCGCACATACGATTGCTCCTCACCGCAATGAATTTCAATTCCCAACAGGATATCGCACGGCAAGGACATACATTATTGAACGACGCTTGACGACGCCGCCTTGTCCGGCATTCCCTCGCCACCGGGGCTGCGGGTTTTCCTGTTATCACTCATGGAGGTACGCCGCCCGGCCAATCCCCATGAGATTATCGGCGCTGATGGGGGCCACGCTGAATTCGGTACTGCGGGTGGGCGCAAAGTCGGTGATGGTGATCGACCGGGCCCCGGGCTGAGTTTTGCCGAGATAAACGCCGTCAACCTGCACAACCCATCCGCCGGAGGGATTGGCGGCGGCATCCCAGGACAGCTGGATACCGCCGGGGGTGGGGTTGACGGACACGGACAGGGTGGGCGATTGGGTGGCAGCGGCGGGCTCCCTGCCCGTGGTTCGAGCGTCGACAAGCGGGGTCACGGCAAGGCGGTGGGCGAACCGATCCAGGGCCTCACGAACCGCCTGGTCAATGGGGCCGTTCTCGACATCGTATTGGTGGTGACCGCTGTCGACAAGGGGGTTCAGGTCGGACCCGCACACAAAATCATTATCGTTGCACCACAATCCGGTTGTGTGCGTCCACCCCTCAGGCAGATAGGGGATGCGGGCACCGAGCGAACCGACAAACGTCGACGGGTCGGGAACCCCACGCCGCACTCGGACCGCTCGCCACGCTCGTACCGCGGATAGGTGATGCCCGCCGCCGTCAGCTCGGGCTGGCCCTCCGGCAAATACAGCTTGGGGTCGCCGAAGAGCGCATTAAAAATCACCCGTTCCCGCAGTTGAACCGGCAATTCTCGGTAGGTCTCCCCAATGACCTGCGCGCCCTGCGACACCCCGCTTATGAAGAATCGCGCATCTTTGCACTTTTCGACGCGCTGGGCAATGTAGTGCACCGCGTCCGCCACCCCGATGTGCACGCTCCTGCCGTATTCGAACGCCTGGCCGCCGCTGACTTTGGCCCCGAGCGCGGTCAGCGCGCCCTTCCCATCATTCACGGAAACCGCAGGGTAGGCGTACTGTTGGTCGGGTCGGGAACCGAGCTCGTAAAAGTTTGTGGTGATGCCCGCCGCCTTGGCCCCCGCCGCAACCTGGGCTTGGAGGCGCCGGCTTTCAGCACTGTTGAGCTTCCCGCCGGAGCCGCGGGCGAAAATAACATCGAGGTCGGTGCACGGAGCGCTGGCCGGTGGCGCGGGCTGCGATAACGCACTGGGCGGGGCTGCGACCAGCATTCCCGCTGTCGTTATGGCCAGAACTATCCGACATATATTGCGCATGACATGAACCTCGTTTGCTTGCGGAAAACCGCGTAATAACCAGCATTTTTAGCTTTAAGATTAGTCTGCTCTCCCCCATCTGTCTGCCCATAAATCTATGGGCGGGGGAGGTTTGAGTTATGCTGCGCCGTCACCAGGACATGCACCGCCAATAACCGGCAGGTCACCCCAAAATCTAACCCCTCCCCCAAATGGCGGAGATGTAGATTTCGCCTGTTCAGCCGATGTTTTTTCCATGCGAGAGCGGGAGAATGAAAGCATGACAACGGTATTGAAAGCACAGGATGTAACGGTCTCGTTCGCGGGCCGAACCGTGCTGCGCAACGCGCAGATTCAGGCAGACTCGGACGACGTGGTGGCGCTGCTCGGCCCCAATGGGGCGGGCAAGACGACGCTACTCAAGGCGGTGCTCGGTTTGGTGAAGCGCTCCGGCAGCGTGGAATTGACCCGTGACGTGGGGATTTTATTGGACGAGGGTGGGTTGTTGCCCGGGCTCACCGGTCGGCAGCACGTGCACAGCGTGGCGCTCTCCCACAATCTCGGCGCAAAGCAGGTCACCGAAATGCTGCAGCTCACGCAGATGGAATACGCGGCGGACCAGAAAATCAAGCACTATTCCCTGGGCATGAAGCGACGCATTGCGCTAGCCGCGGCGCTCATTGGGGAACCCGACCTTTTGCTTCTCGACGAGCCTGCAAACGGGCTCGACCCGGAGGGAATCCGGTGGCTCACCACGTTCCTGAAGAACTATGCGCAGCGAGGACACGCGGTCGTGGTGTCCACGCACCATTTGGCGGAGGCCGCCGCAATGTCCAATAAGGTCACCATGATTCGGACTGGCCAAACAATTTTCCAGGGACCAACAACAGACGACTTAGAAGATCACTACTTCGACACCATGGGAGAAGCACAATAATGAAAACCGAACTCTACACAGCATTTCAATTGTCTGCAATTCGTATAACGGCAGCGGTCATGCTGCTGGCTGCGGTCATAGGGTCCGTGCTGCACTGGGTATTGCGGTCGCTCATGAAGATCGACCCTCCTCAGATTGGTGGGGCCACTGGCGACAAGATTCAGCAAGTGATTGGGAACAGCGACCCAAGCAGCCCACACTTTCAGCTTCAGGGCCTGGACGTGACCGGCACCGCCAGCCAATCGAGTGGCATTGGCCTCTCCTATGTGGTGGTCACGGTATTGGGGATCCTTTTGGTTGCCGGTAATTTCCGCCATGGGGCCGTCATGTGGAAGGTGCTGCGGGGCCGCGGCCGGTGGGGACTCAACATGCTGGGCACGGTCGCCGTGGTCACGGCCGCAGTCGTGGCCGTGAGCTGCCTCATCACGGTGGTGGTGACGAGCATCGCCACGGCACTGAGCGGGGTCGACTGGGCGGCGTCGACAAGCGACATGCTGCTGGTGTGGCTGCGGGGAATCATTGCGCTGACGCTGCTGGCGGTTGCTTCGGCCGCGGTGACGCTTGCAACCCACAGCGGGCCGATCGCCGGCGTCATCATGGGGGTCGTCTACATTATCGAAGCCACAGTAACCACCCTGGGAACCGTGCTGGGTTGGGACTCGCACGCATACGGGTGGCTGCCGCTGCAATCCATCGTATCGGCGGTGGGGGTCAGCAATACCGCAGCCTACGGAACGATGGCGGGAATGCTGCTGTGCATCTGTTGGGCGGGGCTGGCCACCATCATCGGGCTCGGCCGGGTAAAGACCTACAATCTGTAACATGGTTATCGACAGGATTATCGCCGGGACGATCTTCGTCCTGGGGATTGTGCAGATTGCACTGATGTACGCCGCGCCGGATATGGCACCGCTCAGCATGACAGCACCCACACTCGTGCTGGTAGCCATCATGGTCGTGGCCTATATCATCGAAGCGACAACAATATTTTTTCGTCGCACGCGACCGGTTTCCATGCTGTGGATATGCCTCATTGCTGAGGCTGTGACGATGGGCACCGCCATCATGCAGGGGCTCCATAACAGCAACACCAATAACCTGGCTATACCGTTCCTCAGCTATGCGGTGATCCGCTACGCCCCCAAACCAGTGCCGCACCTCATAGCGCAAACCAGCGTCTACACCCTAATGCTGACTATAGTGTGGACCTGCTTTAATACCACCCCGAGCAGCCTACTGGTTCGCGGGGGTATTGGGGTTCTCAGCGGGCTCGCCTCCTTCGCCCTTGGCGTTGGCATCGGCTACATTGTCTCCAATAACCAGCGGCTTGTGGCGGCGCAACGGCAAACCCTCCTGGCGGAGGAACGCACCCGCATCGCCCGCGAGCTTCACGACACCACCGCGCACCATCTCAGCAGCATCGCCATCCAAACCACTGCGGCACGAGCGATCCTGCACAACAACCCCACGGCCGTCGAAAAGCAGCTTGAAGGCATTTCCACCAGCATTTCCCAAGCGCTTGCCGACGTGCGTGCCACCGTCAACACCCTCCGCACCCCCACGGAGGCGGAGGCCACCCACACACCCCAACCCACAATTGCGCGCATCCCCGACCTTATTACGGAATGCCGGAACCTTGGCATGAGCATTCGCGTGACCGGGCCGGGGCTGCGAACCGATCTCACCGCCCCCGAACAACAATGCGCCTACCGAACCATCCAAGAAGCCCTCACCAATGCGCGTAAACACGCATCGGGGGCACCGGTCACAATCAACCTTGACGAGGCCGGACTCATGGTCACCACCCACGGAATTTTTACCCCCGGCGAACCGCGACGAATCGTGCCGGGACGTGGTAGCGTCGGAATGCAGGAGCGCGCCAACCACTGTGGCGCCACACTCATCAACGAACCTGATTCCGACGGATGGAAAGTGGCCCTCACATGGAAAACCTAATTCGGGTAGTCATCGCCGACGACGAAGCACTCATCCGCGCCGGACTGGCTACAATCCTCCAAGCCTCCGGCGACATTGAGGTTATTGGGGAAGCCAGCACCGGCGAAGAGGCCCTCACCGCGGCGCAACATCTACAACCCGATGTGGTGTGCATGGACATTCGCATGCCTGGTGGTGATGGCCTAGAGGCCACCCGGCGCATCCAACAACTCGACCCCGCACCCGCCGTCATTGTCATCACCACGTTTGACATGGACGAATACGTGTTCGGGGCATTGGAGGCCGGCGCATGCGGCATTCTCCTCAAAGACAGCTCCATGACGGACCTGGTTGAGGGCGTGCGGCGGGCTGCCCTCGGCGAGGGGCTTGTCGACGCCAGCCTCACCCGGCGCGTCATCGCCGAATTCACCCGCAGAAAAAGCATTTTCACGTCCAGCTCCGAGGTGCTCACCCCGCGGGAATTAGACTGTGTTGCGCAATTATGTCAGGGAATGAGCAATAACGAGATAGCCGCGACCCTGTATTTAGAGCCATCCACAGTAAAGACCCACCTGTCGTCCGCCATGGCAAAGACGGGAACACATAATCGTGTGCAACTGGTGATCTGGGCGTTTAGAAACGGCGTGGTGGAATAGGGGTTCGCTGTGGCGGCGGGTGGCGGGACCGGTGCAGGGTGCGGTGCGGCACCAGCGTGAGCAGGTGGGACCCGCCGCAAACAACGCGGGCAACTGGTGGGTGGGCCGACCGGAAACGGCACGACTGGCTGCCGCAGTGGCAGCTGAATTTCCCCAATAGGAAAAAACCAGGTCCGAAAACCTGGTTCTCATTTCCGATATCCTTCGTGCGCCTGGGGAGACTTGAACTCCCACGCCCTCACGGGCACTGGAACCTAAATCCAGCGCGTCTGCCAATTCCGCCACAGGCGCTTGTCCTTAGCACTCTACCGTTCTTCCCGCCAGAAACCCAAATCCCCTATTGGAGAGTTTTATTCCCCTGGAAAAGGGGTATCCTCTATATTTGTGAGTTCCGCCAATGATGATCCTACTGAGCTGCGACCGGTGAAGAAAGTTCGGGTGAAGGCGTGGCATATTGTGTTCCTCGCTGTTCTCGTTGTGTGCACTTGGGCATTGGCGTGGTGGCAGTGGACTAGATTCCAGTCAGGTTCAGGGACGTTTCAGAATTTGGGTTATGCCTTCCAATGGCCGTTTTTTGGGTTGTTTTTTGTGTTTGCGTATCGCAAGATTTTGGCGTACGAGTCGGAAAAACTTGCGTTTGAGGCGGAGCAGCAGAAAGATAATGTTTCTGGTGATTCCGCCACGCCACAGGTGCCGCCGACATCGCGGGGAGCTCAGGGGGCGACGGGGGCGTCGCCGCAGTTTATCGACGAGTCTTTTCTTCCGCAGCGGGAACAGTTGTCTGTGGAGGAGTTTAATCGGCTCAATCAACCTCGCCGTCGTAAAGGAGATTCCCAATGAGCACTATTCACCCTGATCGGAAAAAGCGGGTGCGGACCGCGTTGCGGTGGTTTTCCATTGCCGCGTGGGTTACTGGTGTGTGGTTACTGATTTTGACGACCCGCATGATTGCCCAATACCTATTGGGGATGTCGATTCCTAGTTGGGCGCATTATATTGGGCAGGTTCATGGCCTGTTTTATATTTTGTACCTATTGGCGACGTTGAATTTGGGGACGAAGGCGTTGTGGCCCCCGCTGCGGTGGGTGGTGACGGCGTTGGCTGGTTGTATTCCGTTCTTGTCGTTTTTTGTGGAGCGGTGGCGTCGGCAGGAAGTGACGGAAAAGTTCCAATTGGATCAGCCGTAAATTTTGGACAGGGTAAAAGCAAAAATGTGAGAAAGTTCCCTGGAAGGCCAAAATCGCTGGTAGTGGGCCTAAAATATGGGTTATGACAACGACGCCGGTACTTGATTTGCTTGCCAGGGTTCTGCATGATGCTGCGGGGCTGCTGGTGGAGTTGCAGGCATCGCGTCCCAAGCCCGAAGATCTTGCCCGCCTATTGGGGACATCGCATCTTACCGCCACTCGGTTGTTGCGCAATGCCGAGCTTTTCGACGCCGACCAGTTGGCCGCTATGCGAACTGCCCGGTTGTCGCTCGACACCATTTTTACCATTGGGAAGTATTGGCGAAAACTCTCCAATAGTCAGGCGGATCGGGAGGGGTTATTTGCCGATGTGATTGCTCGGGCTGGTGCGGATTCCCTCAATGAGCTGGAGGAGCATCTGAAAGAAGTGGTGGGGGCGTTGAACCGGCAGTGTGCGGATAAGCCCCGCAGTGATTGGGCGAGGTTTAGCCGTACTGTTGATTGTGATGGTAAGGGGTATCTCAATATTAAGGCCCCTGCGGAGGCGTTGGCCCGGATGAATAGTCTTATTGATGATGAGGCCAAGGCCATGTTTCATCAGGGGCATGCTTGTTCCATTGCGGAGGCAAAGGCCACCATTATTACGCGGCGGGTTATTACGTACGGCGAGCGGGAGGCGTCGCAAAGCGAAGGCGAAAGTGCAAGTGGGGAAGATAACCCGCTCGGGTTTAAATATCGACCGTTTGTGGTGATCTGCCACCCGTGGCTATTGGAGAAACGGGATGGGAAATACCTGACCACGGACGGTACGGTGGTGGATTTGCGCGGCTATGCGGATCGGATGCTGGAACCGTTTGGGTGGGTGACGGTACCGTATCGTAATTTTGCTGGTGGGGTCGAGTTTTCCGAGCCCATTGAGGTGCGGCGGTTCGCCGATGATGCACAGCGGCTGGTGCTCACGGCCGCGTATCCGACGTGCGCGCACCCGGATTGCCGGATTGCGGCGCGATATTGCCAGATTCATCATATTCAGGCGTTTGCGGCGGGTGGGCCGACGGAAATCCCCAATATGGTGCCGTTGTGTATGCGGCATAACAAGGAGAATGATGACGACCCAACCAAGCCATGCAATGGTCGGATTGAGAAGGATCCGGTGACGAGCCGTATTGGAAGGCGACGGTGGCCGGATGAGCCATTGCGGTTTACCAAAGCGCCGCCGACCCGGTATGGGGCGTTTGAACAATCGCGGGCGTTTTTCGACCGGGTGGATGAATATTCGGGGGTGGCTAGTCCGAATTCGCCCCCGACAATTGCGACAGTTGAGTAACAATAGGCACAAGTTGTGCCAATGCTTTACCGCGGTGGCTGAGCGCATTCTTCTCCGCGGGGCTCAGCTGTGCGCTACTCCGCCCATTGGGGAATTCTTCATTGGGTAAAAAGAGTGGATCGTAGCCAAAACCGTTGTCACCTCGGGGTTCGGTTAGCATCCACCCATCCCATTGCCCGGTCACCACGTGTTCCTCCCCATTGGGGGCTACGAGTGCGCACACGCTCACGAATGCCGCTTGTCGACGTTCCTCCGGCACGTGCGCCATCTGTTTCAATAGGAGAAGATTATTAGCTTGGTCGTCGCCGTGCTGCCCGGACCAACGCGCCGAGAGCACGCCCGGGCAACCATTGAGTTCTTCCACCGTGAAACCAGAGTCGTCGGCAATGGTCACCAATCCGGTGTGTTGTGCCCCGGCGCGAGCCTTGATGAGGGCGTTATCGGCGAAGGTGCGGCCGTCCTCAATGGGTTCGGCGTAGTGGGGGACGTCGGCAAGCGTGAGGATTTCTATGCCGCTATTGGCAAGTATGGTGCGCAATTCGTGGGCTTTTTTGGGGTTATTGGAGGCGAGGAGAATTTTCATTATGCCTATTTCCCCAATGAGGCGAGTTGGGCTTCGATGAGTTCTTTACAGCCTTTTTCCGCATAGTCAAGCATTGCGTTCAATTCTTCCCGGCTGAAGGTATTGTGTTCGGCAGTGCCTTGGATTTCGACGAATTTTCCTCCCTGGGTCATGATGACATTGAGGTCAACGTCGGCGCGGGAGTCTTCTTCATAGGGGAGGTCGAGGCACACATGGCCGTCGATAATGCCAACAGATACCGCCGCTATTGGGGGGAGGAGCGGGTTTCCGGGGACGACGCCTTGGGCTGTGAGGTAGGTAATGGCGTCGGCAAGTGCAATGTAGGCGCCGGTGATGCTGGCGGTGCGGGTGCCGCCGTCGGCTTGCAGCACATCACAGTCAATGTTGATCGTATTTTCCCCCAATAGGGTCAGGTCAATGGCGGCGCGGAGGGATCGCCCAACGAGGCGGGAGATTTCGTGGGTGCGGCCTTTGACTTTGCCGCGCATGGATTCGCGGGGCATGCGTTCATGTGTGGCTGCCGGCAGCATGGCATATTCGGCGGTGAGCCAGCCTTCACCGGAGTCTTTTTTGAAGCGGGGGACGCCTTGCTCGGCGCTGGCAGTGCACATGACTCGGGTATTGCCGTATTCGATGAGTACGGATCCCGCAGGGTTGGTGGTGAATCCGCGGGTGATGCGGATGGGTCGGAGTTGGTCTGGGGCACGGCCGTCGGCGCGAGTGAATGAAGTCATGGGGTTGAGCCTACATTGGGGACACTATGGTTTGTGATTGCGTCGTGTTTAGAGTGGGATTTCCATTCCCGAATAGCTGAGGGAGATGGGGCCGTCGTAGTGTTGGCGTGCACCTTCCATTGCCCCAATAGGGTCGCCCCAGGGTGGGATGTGGACGAGGATGAGGTGTTTGGCGTTGGCTTTGGTGGCGATGATTCCGGCGTCTTGGCCACACATGTGCATATTGGGGGCTTTGTTGTCGCAGGATTTTCCCCAATTGGCTTCGCAGAGAAAGATGTCGGCATTGCGGGCGCAATCGATGAGTTCAGTGGTGTAGGCGCTGTCACCGGAGTAGGCGATGATTCTGCCATTGGGGGCGGTTACCCGCATGGCATAGGATTCGATGGGGTGGATTGTGGGATAGGCAGTGACAGTAAAGTCTCCAATAGGGTGAGGGTGGCGGATGCGCCAAGGGTGGAAGTCGAAGGTGTCGGACATGTCGT
>ERZ772962.2003-NODE-2003-length-10661-cov-3.387517_pt1 | contig 10661 bp, 7 predicted proteins | sample MGYA00580676_ERZ772962 | MGnify/ENA primary metagenome ERZ772962 (study PRJEB29015, sample SAMEA2738049) | human oral metagenome | biome: human oral; feature: human-associated habitat; material: saliva | place: China | collected 2230 ...
CCCCGCCCAGGCCCAGCAGCAGGCGGCTCAGCAGCAGTACGAAGCTCAGCAGGGAGTACCGAAGAAGCGCTTCGGGGCACGTAAGATCATCAGCTTCGTCATCACCATCGCGGTCCTCGGTTTTGGCGCTTGGTCGTTGTGGCAAAACTTCGCCCAGAACCAGGCTCTCACGACAGGCAAGTGCCTCACCATCAAAGTCACCTCTGACAAAGACAACTCCGTGGAGCCGAAAGAGGTGGACTGCTCCGACAAGTCTCAGTATTCGTGGGAAGTGGCCCAAGTCACCACGGCACAGAGCCTGTGCCCTGCGGACACCGAGTACGCGATCGAGCTCACACGCTCATCCCGGCGGAGCGGTAAGACCACGACCGAGAAGGTGGCCTGTCTGATTCCCAATCTGCATCAGGACGTCTGCTACGCCAAGCAGCAGGGCAACGACGAAGAACCTCTCAAGGTGGCGGACTGCTCCACGGCGGACATCAAGGTCACCAAACGCACCGAGAACACTTCTGAATCCTGCGGCGAGAACGAGAAGCCCCACACCATCAACACCCCGGCACGGACCTACTGCCTTGCCCCAGCCAAATGATCGCTGAACGATTCGGTTTCTCCATGACAAATCCACGGTCCCTCCCGACCACGATCGCCTGATCCAAAGACGTGCCCCGGGAGCGGATGCCGGGCCAGCCACTGGCTGGTCCGGCATCCGCTTTTCTGCGGCATTTCCGGAACAGCACCCCTCATTCACGCCCCGAGTTCTGGACACGACCCGGTGATCCATGGCGCATAATCGGTTCCCATGAGACCGATTGACGAGCTTCGCCGCCAGGTGGCGCCCTTCCGGGTGCGGGCCGACTTCTCCCCTTCGGGGGATCAACCGGCCGCGATCTCGGAGTTGGAGCGCCGCATCCGTTCCGGTGAGAAGGATGTGGTGCTCCTGGGCGCCACGGGGACTGGCAAGACCGCCACGGTGGCCTGGCTGGCGGAACGGCTACAACGCCCCGTCCTGGTGATGCAGCCCAACAAGACCCTCGCGGCGCAGTTCGCGAACGAGCTGCGCCAGTTCTTCCCGGACAACGCCGTCGAGTACTTCGTCTCCTACTACGACTACTACCAACCCGAGGCCTACGTCCCGCAGACAGACACCTACATCGAGAAGGATTCCTCCCTGAACGAGGAGGTGGAGCGCCTCCGGCACTCCGCGACGAGTTCACTGCTGACTCGCCGCGACTGCATAGTGGTGGCCACGGTGTCCGCGATCTACGGTCTGGGCACCCCGCAGGAATACCTCGACCAGCGCCTGACCCTACGAGTCGGCGAGGAGTACGAACGCTCCACTTTGCTGCGGCATCTCGTCGACATCCAGTACAACCGCAACGACCTCTCCTCGGAGCGGGGTAATTTCCGGGTACGCGGGGACGTGCTGGAGATCTTCCCCATGTACGAGGAGAACGCGGTGCGCATCGAGTTCTTCGGCGACGAGATCGAACGCATCTCCACCCTCGTCCCGCTGACCGGCGAGGTGCTGCGCGAGGAGGACGAGATCTACGTCTTCCCCGCCACCCACTACTCCGCCGGACCGGAACGGATGGAACGCGCCATCACCGGGATCGAGGCGGAGCTGGCGATCCGGCTGCAGGACCTGGAATCCCAGAACAAGCTCCTGGAGGCACAACGGTTGCGGATGCGCACCAGCTACGACATCGAGATGATGCGCCAGATCGGCACCTGCTCCGGGATCGAGAACTACTCCCGACACATCGACGGCCGTGCCGCGGGATCCGCACCCGCCTGCCTGCTGGACTACTTCCCGGAGGACTTCCTCCTGGTGGTCGACGAGTCCCACGTCACGATCCCGCAGGTCGGGGGCATGTACGAGGGCGACACATCCCGGAAACGCACCCTCGTGGAGCACGGTTTCCGCCTGCCGAGCGCCCTGGACAACCGGCCCCTGAAATTCGACGAGTTCTGCCAGCGCATCGGGCAGACCGTCTACCTCTCCGCCACCCCCGGCCCCTACGAGCTGGAACGCAGCGACGGTTTCGTCGAACAGATCATCCGGCCCACCGGTCTGGTGGATCCGGAGATCGTCCTCAAACCGACCAAGGGCCAGATCGACGACCTCATCGGGGAGATCCGGACCCGGGCCGAACGCAACGAACGGGTGCTGGTGACCACCCTGACCAAGAAGATGGCGGAGGACCTGACCGACTACCTGATGGCCGCCGGCATCCGAACCCGCTATCTGCACTCCGACATCGACACCCTCAAGCGGGTCGAGTTGCTGCGTGAGCTGCGGTTGGGCGACTACGACGTGCTGGTGGGCATCAACCTGCTGCGGGAGGGCCTGGACCTGCCGGAGGTTTCCCTGGTGGCCATCCTCGACGCCGACAAGGAGGGTTTCCTCCGTTCGGAGCGTTCCCTGATACAGACCATCGGCCGCGCCGCCCGCAACGTCGCCGGGCAGGTGCACATGTACGCCGACACGATCACCCCCTCGATGGCGGCCGCCATCGACGAAACCAACCGGCGGCGCGCCCGCCAGCTCGCCTACAACGCCGAGCACGGCATCGATCCGCAGCCCTTGCGGAAGAGGATCGCCGACATCACGGACATGCTGAACCGGGAGGACGCCGACACCGAGTCCCTCCTGAGCGGCCGCCGGGAACGGGGCCTGAAAGCCGGAGAGCTGCCCGAACGGGAGCTGGCGAAACTGATCGACGACCTCACCGCCCAGATGCACCAGGCGGCCGCCGATCTTCAGTTCGAGCTGGCCGCCCGCCACCGCGACGAGATCGCCGACCTGAAGAAGGAACTCCGGCAGATGATCGAGGCCAACAAATAGCCCTGCCCCTTGACTCGGGCGCTCGCTCAACGGGTCTTCACGCCGCCCGCAACGTACCTTCCCGGGATCGACCGGAAGTTCTGCGTCTCACGTTGAGAGGTTCCGCCACAGCTCATCGACCTGCCGCATGGTTTCCCGGACCGGACCGGAACTGTCGATGACGTGCGTGGCCGCACCCAGCCGTTCCTCGCGGCTGGCCTGGGCGGCCACTCGCTGCTCGGCCTCGGTTTGTGTCAGACCGTCGCGGCGCGTCAACCTGCGCAGCTGCTCCTCGACCGTGGTGTCCACCACCACGACCGCGTCGAACCTGTCCTGCTGCCCGGTCTCCACCAGCAATGGGATGACATGCACCACGACCGCCCCCACAGGGGCCGCGGCCTCCAACTCGGCGGCCCGTTCCCGCACGAGGGGATGAATGATGGCGTTCAGGTCGGCGCGCGCCTGCGGGTCGGCGAAGATCACGCGGGCCAGCGCGCTGCGATCCAGGCTTCCATCAGCAGCGAGCACTGAGTTCCCGAAACGAGCAACAACCGCCTTCAACCCCTCGGTTCCCAAGGCCACCACGTCCCGGGCCAGAACGTCGGCGTCGATCGTGAAGGCGCCCAGTTGTTCCAGTTTCCGGGCCACCGTCGACTTGCCCGAAGCAATCCCGCCAGTCAGTCCGATCCGCACAGGGACACAGACTATTACGGAACCTCGAGAAAGGTCAGTTCGGAGGCGTCCCCCGAGATCAGCGGCCCGAGTTTGTCGTTGAACACCGCGTTCGCGGGGTCGGCAAGGTGCGCCTTGAAGGCGTCCTCGTCCCGGTAGCACTCGATGACCACGAACTGGTTCGGGTTGTCGCGTTCCGTGTACACCTCGAAACGCACCGTTCCGGGTGAGTCGTTCACGTGCTCCGAGTAGGCTCCGATCAGGCCGGCAACCACTTCTCGCGCCCCGTCACGACACTCGAACCGGGCGATCAGACTCACCGCCACGCCAACTCCCTCCACGTTGAAGTTCCAGGTCGGTGTTTCGTCAAGGCTAGCCCCACGGCGTGACCGCTTCTCTGTATGCTGGCCCTGTAGCGGGAGAACCGACCCAGTCGGTGCCGAAGGAGCAACCGCCCCGGAAACTCTCAGGCCCCAGGACCGCGACGACTTCCACACTCTGGAGAGAGGCCCCACCGGGGTCCGCCGAAGGATGAAACGATCTCAGGCAGCAGTGACAGAGGGGGCTTCGGGTGGGCCGCACCACCCAGCAACGTCGCGCGTCGGCAGGAAGGGGTCCTCATGTCACTATCAACCACCGCGTTGCACGGGCTGCACGAGGAATTGGGTGGTCGTCTGGTGGATTTCGCCGGGTGGGAGCTGCCCGTGCAGTTCACCGGAATCATCGCGGAGCACCAACACACACGGAAATCCGTCTCGCTGTTCGACGTCAGCCACATGGGCCAAGTTCTGATCTACCCAGAGTCCGGGAACCTGGCTGATGCCGCCGCTGCCCTCGAGACGCTGATCCCGGCCAGTGTCGCCGGGCTGGCCGAGGGACGCCAGCGTTACGGGCTGTTCACCGACGAGAACGGCGGGATCCTGGACGACCTCATGTTCGCCAACCACGGCGACCGCTACTTCCTGGTGGTCAACGCGGCCCGTTCCGATCACGATCTCGGGTTGCTGCGCACCCTCGAAAGGGTCACGGTAGAGCACATCACGGATCGTTCGCTGCTGGCCCTGCAGGGTCCCCGGGCCGAGGAGGCCCTGGCCGGGTTGATCCCGGATGCGGCCGGGTTGAGGTTCATGGACTCCCGGGTCCTCGACTGGGACGGCGTGACGGTCTGGGTCTCGCGTTCCGGATACACCGGCGAGGACGGCTTCGAGATCTCCGTGCCCAGCGCCGAGGCCGAGCGCCTGGCCCGCGCCCTCCTGGGGATCGGCTGGGTGCTCCCGGCGGGTCTCGGTGCCCGCGACTCGCTGCGCCTCGAGGCGGGAATGCCCCTTTACGGACACGACCTCAGCCCTCAGATCACACCGGTCGAGGCCGACCTGGGCTGGGCGATCCCCAAGGTGCGGCGCCTGGGTGGTTCCCGCGAGGGCGGATTCCCCGGGGCCGGGGTGATCCTGAAACAGCTAGCTGAGGGCACCTCCCGCAAACGGGTCGGTCTGCGCGCCGAGGGCCGTGCCCCTGTGCGTGAAGGCGCGAAGCTGTTCCTGTCCGAAACAGCCACCGAACCGGTCGCCGAGGTCACCTCCGGCGGTTTCGGTCCCACCGTGGGCGGCCCCATCGCCATGGCGATGCTGCCCACGGACATCCAGCCCGGAGCCACCGTCCACGCCGAGGTGCGCGGCAGGCGCCTCCCGTTGACGGTCACCGCACTACCGTTCATCACACCGTCCTACAAACGCTGAGGAGAGAGCAACATGATCAAGTACACCAAGGACCACGATTGGCTCGACAGCGGTGACGATGGGGTCGCCGTCGGCCTCACCGACCACGCCACCGGCGAACTGGGTGATGTCGTCTACGTCGAACTTCCTGAGGTCGGGACCGAGGTCGCCAAGGGCGAGGAGATCGTCGTGATCGAATCCACCAAGGCCACCTCCGGGATCGTCGCCCCCTTCGACGGGGTGATCACCGAGATCAACCAGACCGTGGCGGACTCCCCCGAGACCGTCAACGAGGATCCCACGGGTTCCTGGTTCTTCAAGATCCGGCCAGAAGATCCCTCCGCGCTCGAGGAGTACCTCGACGAGGACGAGTACAAGGCCCTGATCGGCTGATGAGCACCTGGAACCCCACCAGCTACGACCCGGACGACTTCGCCAATCGCCGCCACATCGGCCCGAGCCCGGCCGAAATGGAGACCATGCTCTCGGCGATCGGGGTCGGCAGCCTCGACGAGTTGATCGACCAGACCGTGCCCGCCGGCCTCCGCCAGGCCGAACCGCTTGCCTGGGAGCCGCTGACGGAGGGCGCCGTGCTGGGTGAGCTGCGCAGGATCGCCTCCAGGAACCGGATCCGGACATCGATGATCGGCCAGGGCTACTACGGCACGATCACTCCCCCGGCGATCCAGCGCAACATCCTCGAGAACCCCGCCTGGTACACCTCCTACACCCCGTACCAGCCGGAGATCTCGCAGGGAAGACTGGAGGCGCTGCTGAACTTCCAGACCATGATCAGCGACCTGACCGGACTGGAGATCGCCAACGCCTCCCTGCTCGACGAGGCCACCGCCGCCGCGGAGGCGATGAACATGGCGTTCGCGGCGGGCAAGCGCAGGAAGTCGCGATTCTTCGCCGCGGCCGACCTGCACCCGCAGATCCTCAGCGTCCTGGCCACCCGGGCCCGCCCGCTGGGCATCGAACTGGTGATCGGCGAGGTCGAGGACCTGAACGTCGACGGCCTGTTCGGGGCCATCTTCGCCTATCCCGGCACCCACGGGCACCTGCGGGACCACACCGCGCGGTGCGAGGTCCTGCACGAGGCGGGTGCCCTGGCGATCGTGGCCGCCGACCTGCTGGCCCTGACCCTGCTGAAGGAACCAGGGGCGATGGGATTCGACATCGCGGTCGGTTCGGCCCAGCGTTTCGGGGTCCCGATGGGTTTCGGTGGCCCGCACGCCGCGTTCATGGCCTGTTGCGACAAGCTGAAACGCACCATGCCGGGACGCCTCGTCGGTGTTTCCAAGGACAGCGCGGGCAATCGCGCCTACCGCCTGGCCCTCCAGACCCGGGAACAGCACATCAGGCGCGAGAAGGCCACGTCGAACGTCTGCACGGCCCAGGCGCTGCTGGCGGTGATGGCGTCCTTCTACGCCGTCTTCCACGGCCCGGCCGGCCTCAAGGCCATCAGCCAGCGGGTCCATCTGATGGCGGTCACCCTCGCGGAGCACCTGCGCGCGGGGGGCGCCGTCGTCGAACCGGACGAGTTCTTCGACACGATCACCGTCCGGGTGGGGGTCGGCCAGGCGGGCATCATCGCCGCAGCCGAGCAGCGGGGCATCAACCTGCGCCGCGTCGGCCGCGACAGGGTGGGCATCTCGGTGGACGAGACCACCACCCTGGAGACCCTCGCGTCGGTGCTGGACGCCTTCGGTATCGAACCGGCCACTAAGCTCAGCCGGCGCCCGGCGATCCCGGATGCCCTGCTGCGCACCTCCGAGTACCTGACCCACCCGGTCTTCCACATGAACCGGGCCGAATCGGAAATGATGCGCTACATGCGCCGCCTCGCCGACCGGGACCTGGCACTGGACCGGGCGATGATCCCGCTGGGTTCCTGCACCATGAAACTGAACGCCGCGGCCGAGATGATGCCGATCACCTGGCCGGAGTTCGCAGGCCTGCACCCGTTCGCGCCCGCCTCACAGTCGGAGGGATACCGGGAACTGGCGGCGGACCTGGGGAAGCTGCTGTGCGAGATCACGGGCTACGACGCGTTCTCGATGCAACCCAACAGCGGCGCCCAGGGCGAGTACGCGGGGCTGCGGACGATCGCCGCCTATCACCGCGCCAACGGTGACGAGCGAGACGTCTGCCTGATCCCGACCTCGGCCCACGGCACGAACCCCGCTTCGGCGACCATGGCCGGCATGAGGGTTGTGGCGGTGAAGTCCGCCGAGAACGGCGACATCGACCTCGACGACTTCGCCGCCAGGGCGGAGGAGGCCGGCGACCGGTTGGCGGCCGCGATGATCACCTACCCGTCCACGCACGGCGTTTTCGAGGACACCGTCAGAAGGGTCTGCGAGATCACACACGCCCACGGCGGGCAGGTTTACATCGATGGCGCGAACATGAACGCCCTGGTCGGTCTCGTTCGCCCGGGGGACCTGGGTGGCGATGTCAGCCACGTGAACCTGCACAAAACCTTCGCCATCCCGCACGGCGGTGGCGGCCCCGGCATGGGACCCATCGGCGTGAAGGAACACCTGAAACCGCACCTGCCGGGTGACCCGGCAACGGAAGAGGAGGGCGCGGTCTCGGCCGCCGCTCTCGGGTCGGCCTCGATCCTGCCGATCTCGTGGGCCTACATCCGGCTCATGGGCGGCAGCGGGCTGACCCAGGCCACACGGGTGGCGATCCTGAGCGCCAACTACCTCGCCAGCAGGCTCTCGGAGGCGTATCCGATCCTGTACCGCGGCGGGAACGGCCGGGTGGCTCACGAGTGCATCGTGGACACGCGCATCTTCGCGCGTCACGGCGTCACCGTCGATGATTTCGCCAAACGGCTGATCGATCACGGTTTCCACGCCCCCACCATGTCCTTCCCGGTGGCGGGCACGTTGATGGTGGAACCCACGGAGTCGGAGACCCTGGCCGAACTGGACCGGTTCGTCACCGCGATGCTGGACATCGCCCGCGAGGCCGACGACGTGGCCTCGGGGAGGATCGCCGCCGAGGAGTCGCCGCTGCGCCGCGCCCCCCACACCGTGGAGGATCTCGTCGCCGACTGGGACCGTCCCTACTCGCGCGAGCAGGGCTGTTTCCCGGCCGGTGCGTTCCGGGTGGACAAGTACTGGCCGCCCGTCGGAAGGGTGGACAACGCCTACGGCGACCGGCACCTGGTGTGCAGCTGCCCTGCTTGGGAGGGCACCACGGCCTGAGGAAGTTCCGGGCCCCGTCCGGAAGCGGGGCCCGGAAACGCACCAGCCACCACAGCCCATGGCTGGGTGAAAAGGTTCCGGGCCCGTTCCCTGCGCAGGGAACGGGCCCGGAACTGGTTCTCCGGCTGGATCAGTTGCTGCCGGTCAGCTTCTCGCGAAGGGCCTGGAGGGCCTCATCGGAGGCAAGGGAGCCCTCGACGGGTTCGGTGGAGGTGGAGGCGTAGCCGGTGCCGGCCGTGGTGGCTGCCTGGCGTTCGGCCTCGGCGGCCTCGGCCACCTGACGCTTGTGGGCCTCCCAGCGGGCCTGGGCCTCGGCGTACTGCTGCTCCCAAGCGGCCTGCTGCTCCTCGTAGCCGGGCTTCCACTCGTTGGTCTCCGGGTCGAAGCCCTCGGGGTAGATGTAGTTGCCCTGCTCGTCGTAGCTGTCGGCCATACCGTAGAGGGAGGCGTCGAACTCGTCGGCGGCCACGTCGACACCTTCGTTGGCCTGCTTCAGCGACAGGGAGACGCGGCGGCGCTCCAGGTCGATGTCGATGACCTTGACCATCACCTCGTCGCCAACGGAGACGACCTGCTCCGGGATCTCGACGTGACGTTCAGCCAGTTCGGAGACGTGCACCAGGCCTTCGATGCCGTCGCCGACACGGACGAACGCACCGAACGGAACCAGTTTGGTGACCTTGCCGGGCACGATCTGACCGATCTGGTGCAGGCGCGCGAAGGTCTGCCACGGATCTTCCTGGGTTGCCTTCAGCGACAGGGACACGCGCTCGCGGTCCATGTCCACCTCGAGCACCTCGACGGTGACGGGGGTGCCGACCTCGACCACCTCGTTCGGGTGGTCGATGTGCTTCCAGCTGAGCTCGGAGACGTGCACCAGGCCGTCGACCCCACCGAGGTCCACGAACGCACCGAAGTTGACGATAGAGGAGACCACGCCCTTGCGGATCTGGCCCTTCTGCAGCTGGTTGAGGAACGTCTGGCGAACCTCGGACTGGGTCTGCTCCAGCCAGGCGCGACGCGACAGCACCACGTTGTTGCGGTTCTTGTCCAGTTCGATGATCTTGGCCTCGAGTTCCATGCCGACGTAGGGCTGGAGGTCGCGGACGCGGCGCATCTCGACCAGCGATGCGGGCAAGAACCCGCGCAGGCCGATGTCGACGATCAAACCGCCCTTGACCACCTCGATGACGGAACCGGAGACGACGCCATCTTCTTCCTTGATCTTCTCGATCGTGCCCCAGGCGCGCTCGTACTGGGCGCGTTTCTTGGACAGGATCAGGCGGCCCTCCTTGTCCTCCTTCTGCTGAACCAGGGCTTCGATCTCGTCGCCGACCCGGACCACGTCGAAGGGATCGACGTCGTGCTTGATGGAGAGTTCCTTGGATGGGATGACACCTTCGGTCTTGTAACCGATGTCGAGGAGGACTTCATCCCGGTCGACCTTGACGACAGTCCCGGAGACGATGTCGCCGTCGTTGAAGTACTTGATGGTGGCGTCGACGGCCGCCATGAAGGCTTCCGGGGAACCGAAATCGTCGACTGCCACGGTCGAGGCCTCAGTGGAGGAGGAGGACATGTAGTAGGGCTTTCACAATAAGGTTTTACCCTGTGCCCTGTCCGTCCCCCCGGATCGGGAAGATGGACGCGCCAGCCCCACTCGGTCCGAGGGCAGGCAGGCCACAGCGCTCCTTCAGCCTATCGTTGTCCCGGGAGACGGTCAAGATCAGAACGATTCGATACTACCGGACCGCATTAATTACGGCAGACCGGTTGGCCGTGGTTGGGGCAGGGATTAATCTGTTCCCGTGAATCTCGTCGAAGCTCTCAAAAACCGGAAGGTGCAACTCGGCATAGCCGCAGTTGCCATTCTTCTGGCAGTAGCCCTGACCCTTGTATGGGTCCTTCAACCCAAGAACGACAACCCCCAGACGGCTGAGACTCCCCCGGCGGCCAGCGCCAGCGGCGACGCCGATGGCACAGCCGTGACCTCCCCCGACGCCGCACCCCCTGCATCCCCGGGTGCCTGCAGCGCGCCGGACGAGGCAGGTTTCGTGCCGGTCTCCTACTCAATCGAGAAGCTGGGGATCGAGGCCAACGTCCTCTCCCTGGGGAACGACGCTGACGGCAACATCGAAGCTCCCCCCAAGGATGAACCGAAGACCGCGGCCTGGTGGAACATGGGCCCGGCAGCGGGCTCCAACGCCGGCCAGGTTGTCCTTTCGATCC
>ERZ772962.2007-NODE-2007-length-10646-cov-4.855443_pt1 | contig 10646 bp, 13 predicted proteins | sample MGYA00580676_ERZ772962 | MGnify/ENA primary metagenome ERZ772962 (study PRJEB29015, sample SAMEA2738049) | human oral metagenome | biome: human oral; feature: human-associated habitat; material: saliva | place: China | collected 2230 ...
TACCGCACCATGCCGATGGTCTGGTACATCCCGCCGCTGTCGCCGATCGTCGACTCCGTCGCCTCCACCGGATACGACGCAGAAGACGTCGACAACCTGTTCGGGGCCATCGACGTGCTGCGCATCCCCATGGAGTACCTGGCCAACCTGTTCACGGCCGGCAACGTCACCCCGGTGCGCGCCGCCCTGGAGAAGATGGCCGCGATGCGCTCCTACATGCGCGACATCAACCTCGGCGGGGTCGGCAACGAGGAGATCGCGGCCAAGGTCGGCATGACCGGCCAGGAGATCCAGGACATGTTCCGGCTGCTCGCGATCGCCAAGTACGACGAGCGCTACGTCATCCCGCCGTCGCACAAGGAACAGGCTCACAGCCTGGAGTCGATCTCCACCGAATGCCCCGTCGGCGAAGGTGGCACGGCCCCTGGTGGTGGTCCCGTGGCCGTGACGATCGGCAGCTACTCGGCCGCGAAGGCCCGGCGGGAGACCGCCCAGGGACAGGGCACCTTCCTCGACTGGGACGGTCACGGCATACCGACCTCGGGGGTGAGGTGATGAGACGCTGGCTACCCGGCATCGGACGCCGGGCCCCGAAGGTGCCGGCCCGGGAGCTGCCCGACGACCAGCTGCGCGTGACGTGGCAGGCCGTCTCGCTGCTGCTGGACTACCCGTCGGTGAAGCTGTTCCGGAACCTGACGCGGCTTCGTGATGCGGCCGGGCGGCTGCCCGCGCCGGCGGGGGAGCCGCTGATCGGGGTGATCGACCACCTCGAAAAGCAGGGCCTGGAGGCGTCCCGGCGGGCCTACGTCGAGACCTTCGACCACACCCGCAAGTGTGCCCTGCACCTGACCTACTACGCCCACGGCGACAGCCGGAAGCGGGGGGTGGCGCTGGTGCAGTTCAAACAGGCCTACCGCCGCGCCGGGATGGAGGTCAGTGACGAGGAACTGCCCGACCACCTGTCGGTGGTCCTGGAGTTCGGGGCCCTCGGCGACCTGGACGTCGCCTGGGACCTCGTCAACCGGCACCGCGCCGGGGTGGAGCTGCTCGCCATGGCCCTGGAACACCGGGGATCTCCCTGGCACGGGGCGCTGGCGGCCCTGCGCGCCACCCTGCCCGCCATCGACGGTGAGCAGGCCGAAACCGTCGCGAAACTGCTCCGCGACGGCCCCGAGACCGAGGACGTGGGGCTGGAACCCTACGGCATCGATCCGTTCCTGAACCCCCGTCCCGACGAAGACGCTGAACTGCTGGGAGTCTGATCCATGAACACTCTGCTCTGGGGGGTTTTCCCCTACATCGCGATGGCGGTCTTCGTCGTCGGCATGATCTGGCGATACCGGTTCAGCCAGTTCTCCTGGACCACCCGCAGCTCGCAGATCTATGAGTCGCGGCTGCTGCGCATCGGTGCGCCGCTGTTCCACTTCGGTCTGCTGTTCGCCTTCGGTGGGCATCTCATGGGGCTGGTCATTCCGAAATCGTGGACCGATGCCCTCGGCATCGGACAGGAGACCTACCACCTGGTCGCGGTGGCCGGCGGCTGGGTCTCCGGGATCATGATCGCCGTCGGGTACCTGATCCTCATCATCCGGCGCATCGCCGTGCCCGCGGTGCGGAAGGCCACCACCATCGGGGACGTCGTGATGTACGTGGTGCTGACCGCCATTCTCGTCACCGGCGCGTGGAACACGCTGACCACCACCTTCGACCACCACTACAACTACCGGCAGGGGGTGAGTCCCTGGTTCCGCAGCATCTTCACCTTCCAACCAGACATCGAGTTGATGGTGAACTCGCCGTTCTCCTTCCAGGCGCACGCCTTCCTGGCGTTCCTGATCCTGCTGATCTGGCCGTTCACCCGGTTGGTGCACGCCTTCAGCATCCCGGTCGGGTACGTGACCCGGCCCTACGTGGTCTACCGCTCCGCCGGTAGGAAACCGGCCCGGCACACCAATGTGCCCGCCGGGCTGTGGGACAAACCCAAACTGAAGGAGCAGGTGTGAGCGGTCGGGAACCCATTGACGAGACCGCCTGGGCCGCCTGGGTGGAGCATGTGGCCGCGGCCCTGGAGGTCGACGCATCCGGGGTCTCGCCGCGCGCCGTTCACGACCTGACGGGCCAGGTCGCGGCACGCTACCAGCGCCCCATGGCCCCGGTCTCCGCCTACCTGTGGGGGTTGGCGATCGCCACCCACCCGGACCGCGACCCCGGGGAACTGGCCCGGGTCATTCTCGACGCGCTACCGGAGAGCTGATGCAGCCGGTCATCGCCGTCCCTGAACCCCTCACCGATGCCGACCGTGAACGCTACCAGCGGACCATGGCCATCGACGGTTTCGGGGAGGAGGCCCAGGGCAGGCTCAAGGCCGCGACGGTGTGCTGCATCGGGGCGGGCGGCCTCGGTGGACCCGTGCTGCAATACCTGGCCGCCTCCGGGGTGGGGCGGCTGATCGTCGTCGACGACGACGTCGTGGAGGAACGCAACCTGCAACGCCAGACCCTCTACGGAAACGCGACCCTGGGAACCCCCAAGGCCGACGCCGCCGCCGCGCGGCTGGCGGACCTCAACCCCATGGTCGAGGTGATTCCCGTGCCTCTGCGCGTCACGCAGGAGACGGCGGAGGAGATTCTCGGGGACTGCGACGTGGTGGTGGACGCGGTGGACAACCTGCCCACCCGCCTGGTCGTGGCCAGGACCTGTCAGCGCCTCGACCTGCCCTTGGTCTTCGGCGCGGTCCAGGCCGTCAACGGGCAGGTCACGGTGCTGTGGGAACGCCACGGACTGGCGCTGTCGGACCTGTTCCCCGACCCCCCGCGAAGCTGCCCGACGGCCTCCGAGGTCGGGGTGCTGGGTCCCATGACCGGCTGGGTGGGTTCGGTGATGGCCACCGAGGTGGTCAAGCTGCTCACCGGGGTGGGGGAGCCGCTGCTGGGGCGCGTGATGTACATCGACACCCTCCGGGCGAGGGTGGTGGAACTACCGTTTGCCGGGAGGAGTTGACGTGCGCGACAGGCTGAGCATCGAGGAGTACCGGGACGAGCTGCTCCGGCTCGTGACGCGGATCACGGATGTCGAGACCGTGTCCCTGGGCCGGGCGGACGGGCGGACGCTGGCGGCGCCGGTGACCGCGGCCGCGGCCGTTCCGGTGTTCGCGAACTCCGCCATGGACGGTTTCGCGGTCCACGAAACCGACCGGCACCGGGGCGCCGAACTGAGCGTGGTCGGGACGGTCGCCGCGGGGTCACCGCTGGATCCGGCGATGGGTCCCGGCGAGTGCGTGCGGATCATGACGGGTGCGCCTCTGCCGTCACAGGCCGATGCGGTGGTGCCCGTCGAACTAACTGAGGAATCCGGAGGGATCGTCCGGATTGTTGAGGAACCGGGCGCCAAGAACCATGTCAGGGCGGCGGGGGAGGATTTTCCCGCCGGCGCCGAGGTGCTGCCCGCCGGGCTGCGGCTGGGGCCGCGGGCCCTCGGGGTAGCGGCCGCCTGCGGGCAGGGGGAGGTGACGGTGGTGCGGCGACCCCGGGTGGCCGTCATCGCGACGGGCGATGAGCTGCGTCCCGCGGGGGCGATGCTGACCCGGGGTCAGATCTACGAGTCGAACGGCACCTTCATGGCCGGGCAGCTGAGCAGGATGGGCGCTGAGGTGGTCGCGTCCCCGGTTCTGCCCGATGACCCGGAGAGTTTCGCCGCCCGGCTGGATGCCGCGGCGTCAGGGGCGGATCTGGTGGTGTTGAGCGGCGGGGTTTCTGTCGGCGACCACGATGTGGTGCGGCAGGTGCTGGGCGGGGAACTTGGTTCCTCCGCCGCGGTGCGGTCCCGTTTCGTCCACGTCGTGATGCAACCCGGGAAACCGCAGGGCTGGGCGCTGTGGCGGGCGGGGGAGCGGGAGGTGCCGCTGGTGGCGCTGCCCGGCAATCCGTTGTCCACGATGGTCAGCTGCGAACTGTTCGTGGAGCCGTTGCTCGACGCGATGCTGGGCCGTGTCCCACGGCCCTGGCTGCGGGCCGTCGTCGGGTCCCCCTGGCCCGCCCCCAGGGGTCGTCGCCAAGTGGTGCCGGTCATCGTCGAAACCGACGAGACGGGGCGCCTGGTCGTGGTGCCCGCCCACGAGGGAATCTCGGCCTCACATCTGGTCTCGGCCGCCGCCCGGGCCGATGGCCTGGCCCTGCTCGACGAACCGACGGACAACGTCCGGCCCGGCGACCTCGTCTCCTTCCGGAGGTACCTGTGAAGTTCACCCACCTCGATTCCGCCGGCCAGGCCCGCATGGTCGACGTCACCGACAAACAACCGACGAAACGCGCCGCCACCGCCTCCGCGACGGTGGTCTGCGACCCGGAGATCCTGAAACGCATCGCATCCGGGGAGATGCCGAAGGGCGACGTGCTCGCGGTGGCGCGGATCGCCGGGATCGCTGCGGCGAAACGAACCCCGGAGCTGCTGCCGCTGGCCCACGTGATCGGGGTGCACGGCGCCGCGGTAGATCTGACTCTCGGCACCGAGAGCATCGAGGTGGTCGCCACGGTGCGCACCGCCGACCGCACCGGCGTCGAGATGGAGGCCCTCACCGCCGCCTCCGTCGCCGCGCTGGCGCTGATCGACATGGTCAAGGGCCTCGACAGGCACGCCCACATCCGCGAGGTGAAGCTGCTGGCCAAGGAGGGCGGCCGGTCAGGTAGTTGGCGGCACGATGCCTGAGTTCGACGCGATCATCCTGGCGGGCGGCCGCGGATCGCGACTCGGCGGGGTGTCCAAGGCCGACCTGGTCGTCGGCGGCAGGCGGCTGCTCGACGTGGTGCTCGATGCGGTCAGACGCGCCCGCACGACGGTGGTGGTCGGCCCGGTGGCGGTGCCCGACGGGGTGCTGGTCACCGTCGAGGACCCGCCGGGAACCGGACCGGCAGCCGGGATCGTCGCCGGCCTGGACGCCGTCGGGGAGCCCGCGGAATGGACGGTGGCGCTGGCCTGCGACCTGCCCGGCGTGCAGGCGGCGGTTCCCCGGCTGCTCGCCGCGACCACGCGGGACGACGACCTGGACGGCTACTGCCTGGCCTCGGCGGAGGGAAACCCGCAGTGGCTGCTGGGAATCCACCGCACCGCGCGGCTGCGCGCGGCGGCCCGGGCCTACGGCGACCCGCGGAACCGGTCGGTTCGCGGGCTGCTGGCGGGCATGCGGCTGGGGCTGCTTCCCGATGCCGGCGACGACGGGCGTGACGTGGACACATGGGCGGATCACGCCCACTGGAACGAGTTCTGGAGGGACAAGATGAGTCAGGACGAAACCGGCTGGCAGGAGTTCGTGGACCGGGCCTGCGCGGCCCTGGAGATCGACCCGGGGCGCGTGGACATTCACGGGGTGTTGGAGCTCAGCCGCGAGATCGCCCACGCGGGGGCGCGCCCCATGGCCCCCGTGAGCGCCCACCTGTGGGGGTTGGCGGCCGGAGCCACCCCGGGACGCGACCTCGACTACCTGCGCCGGGTGGTGGAGGACGCCGCCACCTCGGCGCCCCTGCCGCCGGAGAAGGAGGAGAAATGATCCTCGTTCGGCTGTTCGCGGCCGCGGAGGCCGCCGCCGGGACCGGTACCGAGAAGGTGGAGGCCGCAACCCTCGGTGAGTTGAAGGCCATTCTCGTCGCCCGTCACGGTGAGGGGTTCGAGGCGGTGCTGGGGCGCTGTTCCACGCTGGTCGACGGCAGGGCGGGCCTGCCGGACGACCACGACCTGACCGGGGCACGAGTGGTCGACGTCCTGCCGCCCTTCGCCGGGGGCTGATTCAGCGCCCCGGAAGTTCTCGCAGCAACTCCTCCGGAACGGGGAACGGGAGGGTGTGGAAGGTCTGGTCAGAATTGATGTCGTTGAAGTCGTCCTCCTTGACGCGCACGAAATCCGGGGTGGCCTCGGCGATGTAGACCTTCGATGCGCCCGAGCCAGTCACGAGTTCATAGGGGGCGGCCAGGTAGCGGATGCCGAGCTCGTCCAGGGCCTCCTCCGCTTCGAGCCAGTCGACCGTTCCGCTGCGTTCCCGGCCGAGCAGGTCGATGGCGACGAAACCCTCGCCGCGGGGTGCGATCCAGCCGATGGGCTCGCGGTTCGCCCCGCCGAGGTGCGTTATCCAGTCCTCGGGCACGATCTTCTCGGTCTGCCTCATTTCCCAGAGTTTAGGGGGCTGTGGGCGGGGTCCGTTCACCGTGGCGGAACAGGGCGGTGCAGGCGAAACCAAACGTGTGTGAAGCTCATTACCATACGGAGCTTCGTCCCGGGCGGCGTCTCAGATAGTGCAACGCCTGAGTTGCGCAATCCTGCGATCTGCTCTTAGGGTTGCCTAGCTTTCTCTCTGAAAGGACGCCGTCAGCGTCCCGGGCAGTTCGATCTGACCGACACCACCAAACACAATCGCGCCGTCGTGGCGGCAGGAGGCATGGATATGAAACGCAGGACTTTTCTGGCAGGAGCCGCGGGGGCGCTGGGGGTGGCCGCCGTCTCGGCGTGCGGCAACCGGAACCAGACGGCCGAAACATCCGGTTCGGGTTCCGCCGGCGGCGCATTGACCATCACTGATGTGGCCGACAGGACCGTCACCCTGGATGCCGCCCCCACCAAGATCATCTTGGGGGAATCCCGCCAGGCCTACTCGCTGCTCTTCCTGCAGCGCGACAACCTGATGGACAAGGTAGTGGCCTGGGGAACCGACATCCAGAGCGCTGCCCCCGACATCTACGATCGCCTGGTGAAGGTGCAACCCAAGGCGGCAGAGCTGCCCACCGTCGGCAGCGTCGCCAAGGGAGACCTGAGCGTGGAGAACCTCCTCGAGTACAACCCCGACTTGTTCCTCATGACCCTGGAACAGTACGAGGCCGCCAAACAGGCCGGGTTCGACGCGAAACTGGATTCCGCCAAGATCCCCTACCTGGTGACCGATTTCCGCAAGAAACCGGTGGAGAACACCCACACCAGCGTCCGGCTGCTGGGCCAGGCCTTCGGCGTCTCCGGCAAGGCGGATGAGTTCCTCACCTACTATGACTCCTTGGTCAACCCGGTCCTGGAGGCAGCCAAGGCCAAGGCCGAGGCGGATCGCCCGAGTGTTTTCGTGTGGCGTTCCCCCGGCATCTCCGAACCCGGCCGCACCTTCGGGGAGTCCAACTTCGGCCAGATTGTCACCGCCAGCGGCGGCAACAACCTCGGCACCAAACTTATCGATGGGGACGCGGGCACCGTCACGGCCGAGCAGCTGATCGCATCCCAGCCGGACATCATCATCGCCACGGGCGGCGACTGGGAGAAGCAGAAGGTGAGCGAGAAGACGGTCATCAAGTACGTCAAACTCGGCTACAACGCCACCCCTGAGGAGACGAACCAGACCTTGGGGCAGCTGTCCAGCGAGACCGGTTACAGCGAGCTGAAAGCGTTCAGCGACAAGCAGGTCTACGGCATCTACCACCAGCTCTACGACGCGCCGTACAACTTCCTCGCCTACGTCGCCTTCGCCGAATGGCAGGGACTCAAGGTTGACGGGCTGCCCGAGGTGGACGCCGCCTGGAGCGAGTTCCACGACAAGTTCATGCCCTTCAAGGCCGAGGGCGTCTTCGCCGCCAAGCTGTCATGACCGACACCAAGGCAGCCGAGACCGTCTCGGAGAGTAGCGCCGCAGTGGAAGCCGCGGTACTGGAGGACGGCTCCCAGAAAGAAGCACTCGCCGAGTTCTGGCGGATCAAGACCAAACGCATGCTGACCCTCGTCGGCATTCTCGTGGCCGTGGTGGCCATGTTCGTGATCGCCATGCTGGTGGGGCCGCTCAACATCAGCGCCGCGGACATCGCCAGCACCTATCTCAGGGGGATCGCGGAAGGACTGCAGCAACTGGGGATCGATGCCGGATGGGCGGCGGAGGTGTCCGGGCGGACCCGAACCGTCGTGATGGAGTTGCGTACCCCGCCCGCTCTCATGGCGGTGGTGGCCGGAGCCGCACTGGCCCTTGCCGGCGCGCAGATGCAGACCATTCTCGACAACCCCCTGGCGGAGCCCTACACCCTCGGCGTCTCCGCCGCTGCGGGTTGCGGCGCGGCAATCGTGATCGCCACCGGGATCAGTTTCCCCTTCTTCTCCGAGGCCTCCGTGCCGATCGGCGCCGCGGCGCTGGCTCTGGTCGCCAGCGGGGTGATTGCGCTGGTGTCGCGGCTGCGGCGGTCGGGTCGCGAAACCATCATCCTGCTGGGTATCGCCCTGGTCTTCGGGTTCCAGGCGTTGCTGATGCTGCTTCAGTACCGGGCCTCCCAGGAATCCCTCCAGCGGATGGTGTTCTGGACCATGGGATCGCTGGAACGCGCCACTTGGTTCTCCATCGCCATGGTGCTGGTCTCCCTCATCGTGGTCACTCCGCTGTTCTCGATGAACCAGTGGAAACTCACTGCGCTCTCGCTCGGTGAGGCTCGGGCCCGGGCCATGGGTGTGAAGGTCGACAACGTCCGCATGTGGACCCTGCTGGGGGCCTCCCTGATCGCGGCGCTCACCGTCAGCTCCGTCGGGATCATCGGTTTCGTGGGCCTGGTCGGCCCCCACGTGGCCCGCATCCTGGTGGGGGAGGACCAGCGGCTCTTCGTGCCGACGGCAATGGCCTGCGGCGCTCTGGTGCTCACCAGCGCCCATGCGGTGGCCCAGATCGTGGTGCCGGGTGTGGTACTCCCGGTCGGCATCCTCACGGCCCTCGTCGGTGTCCCGGTGTTCGTGCTGATCATCCTGGGCAGGCGGCGCACCACCTCCGCCATCTCCAACTAGACCACGCTCACGAGAAGAGGTTCGGAACTCATGCTCAACCTTGAATCCATCAGCGTGAGCTATGGAAAACACGCGGTGCTCTCCGGTCTCGACCTGACCATCAAGGAGGGCGTCGTCGCCGGTCTGCTCGGCCCCAACGGCTGCGGGAAGTCGACGCTGGTCCGTTCCATCGCGGGCGCCCAGCACTGCCACGGGTCGGTCAGCTACGGGAAACGCAGCGGTCGTGCCCTGCAGGACGTCACCGGGTACATGCCCCAGGAGATCCCGGGGCACATCGCTCTGACCGCCATGGAATCGGTGCTGGTCTCGGCCCAACGCGGCGGCTCGGCGTGGCGGGTCCCGAAAAAGGACGTGGAACGCGCCTACGCCGCCCTCGACGCGCTGGGCATCGGCAAGCTCGCCAACACCTATCTGGGGGAGTGCTCGGGAGGCCAACGGCAGCTCATCTCCCTGGCGCAGACCCTCGTTCACGGACCCGAACTGGTGCTGCTCGACGAACCGACCAGCGCCCTGGACCTGAAACACCAGGTCCGGGTGCTGCGCAGCGTCCGCAAACACGTCCACGGCTCCGAGGCCACGGTCGCCGAGAAACGGAACGGAAAGGACACGGAGGCGGGGGAGCCGTCCTCCCGGCTGGCCCTGGTGGTCCTGCACGACATCAACCTGGCCACCCGGTTCTGCGACGAGGTGATGCTGATGACCGCCGGTGAGGTGGTGGCCCAGGGAACCCCACACGAGGTCTGCACCTCGGAGAACCTGAGCCGGGTCTACGACACGGAGGTGGCGGTGAACACGGACGAGGAGGGGGTGCTCACGGTCGTGGCCCGGTGAAGAACCATGGAGCTTCCCTGCCTCGTTGCTCGTGGCCGGTAGTTTGTGGTCATGGATGAGTTACGGTGTGACCCGGGCTGGGTGGAGGAGCAGCTTCAGGAGTTCTTCGAGGATGAGGGTGGCCCGTTGGGGGTGGGTGAAGCCGTCTCTTCGGAGGTGTTGGAGTACTTCGAGGGAATCTTCCCGGCCTCGACATTGCAGATCTGGCGGACCGTCGGGTTCGATGGTCTCGCTGAGGGGAGGCATTGGATCACGAATCCGTTGGAGTGGGCACCGGCTGTGGAGTCGTGGTTGGAGGGGGTGGAGCTACCCTTCCCTCCTCAGCGGTGGTGGTGTGTCACCCGCACCCCCATGGGCAGCATGCAACTGTGGGGGGAGGTCTCAGGCCCAGCACTGGAGGTTAGTGCGGTGTTGGGGTCACTCTGGCCGAATGGGTCGGTGCAGGAGGACAGGAAGGACCCAGTGATCTGGGAACGCTCCGGATGTGTGAGCCTGCTGTCTCTTTCGGAGGATGGGGGTGTGGAGGATGATGTGACGGGCCGGTCGTTGGTGGATGTCGGGTTTGAACGGTTCGGGTCACTCGCCGCGGATGAGGTGTTTGCCCTGGTGCCGGCCTACTGCCTGACAGGACGCCTCGACGCCTCACTTCTTACCAAGGAACCCGCTGTAGCGCATGTGGCGTTTCTGGGACAAAACACCGAACCAGAAATGATGCCCGATGTGATGGCTTCCTTTGGTGATGCGCTTGTTGAACACATCGTCACCCAGGACACTGAAGACCCCCAGCCTCCGAGCGGTTCTGGGCAGTGACAACGTCACACAAGACAACCAGCCCCCCACCAATTCTGGGCAGTGACAGGAAACTGTCATGCCTGACCCGCACACACACAAACCAGAACAAACACAGACACGGAATCAGCAGCAGGAACCAGTAGGGCTTGCTGTTGCTGCTCCCGGTACGGCCACAACATCCGTGATATACGGAACCGGCCCGGGCTTGGTGGCCACTGATGGTTTCCACCCCGCCCTCACCGATG
>ERZ772962.2008-NODE-2008-length-10644-cov-3.045708_pt1 | contig 10644 bp, 10 predicted proteins | sample MGYA00580676_ERZ772962 | MGnify/ENA primary metagenome ERZ772962 (study PRJEB29015, sample SAMEA2738049) | human oral metagenome | biome: human oral; feature: human-associated habitat; material: saliva | place: China | collected 2230 ...
TCGTATGAAGGAAAGAAAGAAGTACGGTCTCAAGAAAGCTAGAAGAGCTAGTCAGTTCTCGAAGCGTTAATCTTATAGGACTTAAAAATTCCTGGATTTCATAAGAATCCAGGAATTTTTTTATTTATACTAGCTTTTTTATTTTTAATTATTCAAATAATGATTCGCCATCGCTATTACTTTTGTTTACAAATTTCACTAAATCACGGAGTGATTTATTTTTGTTTTTGGACATGTAGACTAGTAACAAAATCTCTGTAAACGTCTCCCCTAAACTCTCCATATACATGTCTTCAATCGCTGTCATCTCCTCTTTTGGCTGGATAGCAAACCCCTGCCCAAGCGCAATTAAAGTAGTCTGATTTGATACCTTATCAACTACACGTACACCCGAAAAAGTACTTTTATATATGCTTTTGAGATTATCTCTACAGTATTCATGATACTCACTTTCAACTGCTTTGGTTATAAGTGGTAAATTCTCTATGACTTTCCCAACACTTCCATATTTAATCACGCTTTCTTGAGAGCAGCACAAAACATCGTGTGCAGCTCCGATTTCCATCTTCTCTATGCCAAGTGTATTTTCACTTAGCATTGTAACATCAGGGATAATCATCGCATCTATCGATTCCCTCTCCAGCATGTTAATCAATTGGTCTTTATCCTTAAATTTCACCTCCAAGGAAATGTCCCTATTCATAGCTTTATACTTTCTTAAAAAATTTACGGGTAAGTAGTCACCTGCAATTCCAATTCTAAGAAGCTTATCTGTCTCATTTTCAATTTGTTTTAATAAGTCCTCATACTGCCCGGTTATCTCTTTTACACCTGAATAGAATTTTTCCCCGGCTTCAGTCAAGCTTACGCCCTTATTAGTTCGATAGAATAGAGAGCATCCGATTTCATTTTCTAATTTATTAATATACTTGCCTATTGCAGTTTGCGTGATGTTGCAAGCATCGGCAGCTTTAGAAAAATTCAATAATTCTGCAGCAGCAATAAAATATTTTAGTTTGATTAAATCCATTTATCTTTTCCCTAAAATTAATCACAATTTGTAATATGCTTGAAATTACAGCGATTATAACACACCAACACGGTAGATTAAACCTTGTTATTCCAAAAAGTACTAGGCATATGACTATATTTCGGTACTGGTTCTTAAATGGTTACTATATAGTAATAACTATCTTTTTTAATTGTAAATAAACACTTTATGATTACTTTTATTATAGGAGGGACAATGAAAGATAATTCAAAACCAAAGGCGAAGGGGCCGATTATTGTGACCATGGGTCTCGCCCTTTTCGCAACTCAATTTGGCGCTGGTAACCTTATATTTCCGCCATTCCTCGGTCAGCAGACAGGGAGCAATTGGCTAGTAGGATTTTTAGGATTTTTCATCATGGATGTTGGACTAGCTGCCTTAGCTATTTATTCTGTTGTTGCTAACAGAGAAGGAACGGTAGACGGAGTAACTAACAATATTGGAACAATACCTGGCAAGGTATTCGTATCCATCATTCTACTTCTACTCGGACCGATCATCTGTATTCCAAGAACATCCGCTACGACTTATGAGATGGGTATCAAAGGACTGCTACCAGGCGTTCCGCTATGGGCATTCAGTCTCGCGTTCTTCGCAGTGACTGCTATTCTTGCACTCAATCCTTCTGGTGTTGTAGATGTTATAGGAAAATTCCTTACACCGCTTTTACTTCTGGTTATGGTCATTCTAATCATACTCGGAATCGTAAATCCAATCGGTGCACCTATCGGAACAAAGGATCTTGTTCCATTCCAGACAGGAATTGTTAACGGTTATCAAACACTCGACGGTATTGGCGGAGTAACGGTAACTATAATCCTCATAGTTGCTGCAAAGAAATATGGCTTTACTGATAAGAAAGATGTAAAACAGCTAGTAGCTGGTGCAGATATCATTTCGACAGTCCTACTTGGACTAGTATACGGAGGTCTGACATTCCTCGGTGCATCGACTACAAGCGATAGCCATTTTGCAGGCCTTGCACAGGCACCACTTCTAATCGCTATTACAAACAGACTTCTCGGTGGCTGGGGAGTTATCGCTCTAGCGATTATAATTCTGCTAGCATGTCTAACAACTTCGATTGGACTTTCATCTGTAATCGGCGACTACTTTGCTGGTTTATCAAACGGAAAGGTTAGCTACAGAACAGTAATACTAGTTACTATCGGATTCAGCTTCTTTATGAGCAACCTTGGCCTGGATAAGATTATCGCGCTTGCAGCACCGATACTCAGCGCATTTTATCCACCGCTTATAGTTCTGGTAATATTCGCCGTACTTGATAAGTGGATTACAAGCAAATACGTTGGCGGTGTAGCCGCTTATACTGCATTTGCTACGAGCCTACTTTCAGTTCTAAATGGATTCGGCCTTCCATTCGGTTTCGTAGGTGACCTTCCATTCACTAAGCTTGCGCTTGGCTGGGTTGTGCCTGCACTGGTTGGCGCTGTAGTCGGAGGCATATATTCTGCTACCAGAAAGGACGAATTAAAATTATCAAACTAATAAATAGCTAGATATATTGTCATGAATATCGACACAAAAATCGAGAGCTCTGATTGTTGGGCTCTCGATTTTTTCGTAGTCATTACGGAATATTGCTCGATCTTGTTTTGATTAAATTTCTAGAAATTTTGCACACTAAAAAGCACCGCCAGTAATGGCGATGCATCTTAGTCTTCTTATATATAATTAGCTAGTTAATTAAAGGCAATCTATACTTGCTTTAAATTTACAGCCCTATAGTGCCTTCTTAATCGCACCTAGTAGGTCATCAAACTCATCGTAAGCTGGGAACTGTGGGTAGTCAGCTTTGATGGAGTCTGTGCTTCGGAATAGGAAACCCGCTTTGCTTGCTTCAATCATAGCTAGGTCGTTAAAACTATCTCCTGCCGCAATTGTCTCAAAACCGCATGACTGAAGAGCTCTCACTGTTGTGAGCTTTGACTTCTCGCATCGCATCTTGAAGCCTTCTATCATTCCGTCTTCACCAATAATCAGCTCATTGCAGAATAGAGCCGGCCATCCTAGCTTAGCCATGAGTGGCTGAGCAAACTGTGAAAATGTATCGCTGAGAATTATAGCCTGAGTAGTTGCACGAAGTTCATCTAAAAATTTCTTTGCTCCTGGTAGTGGATCAATTCTAGCGATTACATCCTGAATCTCCTTGAGGCCAAGGCCATGCTCTCTCAAGATATCAAGCCTGTAATTCATTAGCTTGTCGTAATCTGGCTCCTCTCTAGTAGTTTTCTTTAGTTCCTCGATGCCTGTCTCTTCCGCAAAGGCAATCCAAATCTCAGGTACCAATACGCCTTCCATATCTAAGCATACAATGTTCATCTTAACCCCCTAATAATCAGTTAATCTAGTAATAATCTCCGGTAGCTCAGCAATTGAATAAGCTCTCGCATCAGCCTCATCTAGCTCTCCGGACTTCGCGTATCCATATTCACATGCGACAAACAATATATCGTTCTTTACTGCCGCCTCTTGGTCATTGAACCTATCCCCAATCATAACATATGTTAAGTCAGGTTCTGCACTTATTATAGAGCTTAACACATCAGCTTTAGACTGCCAATCCCAGGATTCACAATCTATATATCTCTCAAACCATCTATCCGTGTCAAATCTCTTTCTGTTGAATTCCGCATACTCGTGATCTGAGTTGCTAAATATCATCATCCTGTATCCCTGTTTTTTGAGCCTGTCTAGTGTGTCACGGGTACCGTAATACCAGGGATCAGCACCATCGCGAACCAGAGTGCGCATGTAGGCGCCGACCCGCGCCGATGCGGCCGCCTTAGCGGCTGTAGGGATCGCTGGGGCGAAGTCTGCCCACATCTCGTCATTTTTAAGCCCCAGCCAGCTCTCCATGCGCGCATAGCTAGGATTTTCGACTGGAACATCATATATCGTCCTCAGCCTTTTCGCTATATCAAAAATAGCTGGTGCATAAATCTTAATAGTTTCTTGAATGGTGCCATCGTAGTCAAACACGAGCATAACCTTGCTCTTGTCTTGATTTTTCCTTTCACCATTCTTAATTTCCATGCTCTTGTCCATGTATACGACCAATCCCCATTTGCATTTTGAAAACAAGGCAGACTGAAACAGTCTGCCTTGCTGTTATTAAATATGCCTGCTCACCTTTATTTTAATAAAGCTGTTCTTATAACTGCTCTACGAGGTTAACCATCTCGATTGCAGATAGTGCGCAGTCGTATCCCTTGTTTCCAACCTTGCTTCCTGCACGAGCGATTGCCTGTTCAATATTCTCTGTCGTGATAACTCCAAACATAGTTGGCACACCTGTCTGCATAGAGATCTGAGCGATTCCTTTTGCAGCCTCGTTGCATACAAGCTCGTAGTGGGATGTCTGCCCTCTGATTACAGCACCGAGAACGATTACAGCATCATACTTTCCGGACTCAGCCATCTTCTTTGCAACGGTTGGTAGCTCAAATGCTCCAGGCACCCAAGCAGCTGTGATATTCTCTTCCTTGACATTGTGGCGTACAAGTCCGTCAATTGCACCGCTTAGTAGCTTGCTTACAACAATTTCATTGAAACGAGCAGCCACGATTCCAACCTTCATTCCTTCTTTAGCAACGACTTTACCCTCTAATAGATTGATATTGTTCATGACGATTCCTTTCTACTTCTCTAAATCAATTTCGTTGAAAATATGTCCCATCTTGCTCTTCTTCGTCTTGAGATACATATAGTCGAACTTCTGTGGCTTAATCTCAATCGGAACTCGCTCAGTTATATCAAGAGCAAAATCACCAAGACCATACACCTTCTCAGGGTTGTTAGTCATAAGCCTTAGCGACTTGCATCCCAGGTCTCTTAAAATCTGTACGCCTACCCAGTATTCCCTTAGGTCTGGTGCAAACCCAAGCTTAACATTAGCCTCGACTGTATCGTATCCCTCTTCCTGAAGAGCGTATGCCTTAATCTTATTGATGAGTCCGATGCCACGACCTTCCTGTCTCATGTAAAGCAGCACTCCGCGCCCTTCTTTTTCTATCATCTCGAGCGACTTCTCAAGCTGCAGACCACAGTCGCATCTCAGCGAACCGAACGCATCCCCTGTGAGACACTCCGAATGAACTCGGCAGAGAACATCCTTACCATCTCCGATTTCACCCTTAACAAGAGCTACATGATGCTCGCCAGTAATATCATTAATATACCCATACATTGTGAATTCGCCATACATTGTCGGCAGCTTAGCTACTGCCTCGCGAATTACGTGGCACTCATTAATGCGCAGATAATCCTGAAGTTGCTTGATCGTTATAAATGCTAGATCATATTTCTCTGCGATTTCCCACAGCTTAGGCGTTCTCATCATCGTGCCGTCATCGTCCATAATTTCACAGCACACACCGCACTCCTTGAGTCCTGCAAGTCTCAGCAAGTCTACTGTAGCCTCTGTATGTCCATTTCTAACTAGCACACCGCCTCTCTTAGCAACGAGAGGGAATACATGCCCTGGTCTCCTGAAATCTTCCGGCTTCGAATCTGGATCCACGCATTTTCTCATCGTATATCCTCGTTCCTTAGCTGAAATACCAGTCGTGGTATCAACATGGTCTATTGAAACTGTAAAAGCAGTTTCGTGGTTATCCGTGTTCTCAGACACCATCGCTGGGAAGTTGAGCTTCCTTGCGAGCTCAATGCTCATCGGTGTACATATGAGCCCCTTGGCGATACTAGCCATCATGTTGATATTCTCCTGTGTTGCAAATTCCGCAGCACAGATCATATCACCTTCATTTTCTCTATCTGGGTCATCTGTGCATAGAATTATCTTTCCAGCTCTCAGATCCTCAATCGCTCTTTCAATTGAATCATATTCGCGTTTTCTACTACTCATCGTATCTCCTTTCAGAACCCGTTCTCCGCCAGGAACTCAAGTGTAAGTCCACTTTCGTTATCGCCCTTTTGCCGAGTACCACCATATACAGTCGGCTCACCAAGTCCCAATAATTTTTCTACATATTTGCCTACAATATCATTTTCAAGATTAACTTTATCGCCTGCATGCCTCTTCAGCAGTGTAGTCTCCTCACCTGTATGAGGGATAATCGAAACCTTGAAACGCTCATTATCCACATAAGCAACAGTAAGGCTGATTCCATCGATTGCTATGGACCCCTTCTCAACTATGATCTTAAGAATTTCTGTTGGTGCCTTGATGCTTACCCATACGGCAATTCCATCATGCTCGAGTGATTCAACGGTTCCAACGCCATCGATATGGCCCGATACTATGTGTCCACCGAACCTGCCATTTGCAGCCATCGCTCGTTCCAGGTTAACCTTATCGCCCACTCTGAGCTGCGAGAATCCCGTTCTAGAGATGGTCTCAGGCATGACGTCAGCGGTAAATCCGTCAGCATGAAGTTCTACCACAGTGAGGCAAACACCGTTCACAGCGATACTATCACCAATATTAGTGCCTTCTAGTACCTTTGAGGCCTCGAGCTCTATGCGGCCCGTCACCCCAGATATATCTAGTGACCTCAATCTCCCTGTCTCTTCAATGATTCCTGTAAACATTAGTTTTCTCCATCTTCTGGAATATATGTGCTGAGATTATCGATTCTCTTGCATGTAATCATGAGATCAGAACCAATCCTCTCAACGTCGTCGAACGAGAATTTATATGCCATATTAGGATTGTCAACTCCAATACCCTCAATAGGGCTCTTCGCCTTTCCACCGAATACCTTGGGTGCGATAAATATTCTCATCTCGCTGATAATTCCAACTCTCAGCGCACTTTCATTGAGATTTCCACCACCTTCAAGGAGCAAGCTATCTATTTCTAGACTGCCGAGGTATTCCATCAGCATGTTTAGATTGACTCTTCCATCGTGACCAGGGAAGTTAAAAATCCTGACTCCCATCTCGTTAAGTTTAACTGCCTTCTTGATGAAATTTCCTCCGCCAAACTTCTTGCCTAAAGCCTTTGCAAGCGGATTTGTATTCTCATAGTCCAAATAGATTGGTGCCTTATCAGTAAACCTCACCTCTCCCATAGGCAGACCTTCAACTGCGCAAACGACAACAGTTTCACTATCGTACTCATCAGCAGTTCTAACTAACTGGCATTCATTTGGAATTCTGAGCTTGCTGTCGCATACGATTCTCACCGGGTTTCTGCCACCCTCAATTCTGCAGTTAAGCATAGGATCATCAGCTATAACCGTATCAACACCGACCATAATGCTCATGCATTCATGACGCATCTCATGCACCTTGTGAATTGCCTCAGGACCAGTAACCCACCTTGATGCTCCAGTCTTAGTCGCAATCTTACCGTCAGCAGTCATGGCATACTTCATCATGACGTAAGGATGCTTAGTAGTTATGTAGTGGAAGAAAATCGGATTTAGAGCATCACACTCATCCATCATGAAGTCTTCTACGACTTCAATGCCAGCATCTCTCAGCGCTTGAACACCCTTTCCAGCTACCTTTGGATTAGGGTCCTTGGATCCAATCACAACTCTAGCTATTCCGTTTTCAATAATTGCCTCCGTACACGGCGGTGTCTTGCCGTAATGACAACAAGGCTCCATAGTCACGTACATCGTAGCACCCTCTGCAGAATCACGAAGCGATGCTATAGCATTTCTTTCAGCGTGCATCTGACCGCACTTTACATGGTATCCCTCGCCTATGATCTGTCCATCCTTGACAATTACAGCACCGACCTTTGGGTTAGGATTAACCCATCCTGTGCCCTTCTTGGCCAGTTCAATAGCTCGGCGCATGTACTCTTTGTCCTGCAGCATCAGCTCATCAGCTCTCTCTAACGACATTTCTCTCTCCTCATTCGAATAAATATACAATTGACCCGTTCAATTAGAATGGATATGCACTAAAAAAGAAGCCCCCTCAGAGCTCCTGCAATTCATCCCTGTACACCTAATGTACCCTTCAGAATAAAAGCTTCTCCCATCCAGACTTTAACTGTCGGCTTCGGAATCTAACCGAATCATGCCTCTCGGCTCGCGGGCTATACCGCCGGTAGGGAATTACACCCTGCCCTGAAGTCAATTACCATATTTATCAGTTCTAGGTTCAAATAGTTAAAGATAATAAACCAAGAACTAATAAGTATAATAGAACTATTATTGAGCTCTGTCAATAGTTACAATCATTATGGATTGTGTAGTTTTAAAGAAATAATTGTGCACTATTAAATATTGTATAGCTTTATTTAATTTTAGGTGTATAATCAAGTTATACAAAACTAACACAAGTTGTTTATAACACAGGAGGTAATCCCATGAATAATAAAAAAGTTACAGTAGCTGGTGGCGGCGTACTAGGCAGTCAGATTGCTTTTCAGAGCGCTTTCTCCGGATTTGATACAACTATATGGCTAAGAAGCGAAGGTTCCATCGGTAGATCTCAGCCTAAGATAGACAGGCTCTACAAGATTTATCTATCTGAAATCGAAACGCTAAGGCAAAATCTAGGCAAGCCTGGACTCCAAGTTCCTGGAGGTTTCGGGGTAAAAGCTGAAGACCTAACTAGCGAGAAGCTCAGCGAACTCCAAGAAAAAGTTGAATCTGCTTATAAGAATCTAAAGCTATCTCTTTCTCTAGAGGATTCTGCAAAAGGCTGCGATTACTATATAGAGAGCATGGCTGAGATTCCTGATGAAAAGCATGAGTTCTATAGAAAGCTCGATAAAGTGCTCGACGATAATACTATCGTAATGACAAATTCTTCGACATTCCTTCCTAGCACATTTAAGGAAGATATATCTAAGCCTGAGAGATACCTCGCACTTCACTTTGCTAACAACATCTGGAGAAGCAACATAGGTGAGGTTATGGGGCATAGCGAGACATCCCAGGCCGCATATGACGAAGTAGTTGAATTCGCTAAAGCCATCAACATGGTCCCTATCAAGGTACTGAAGGAACAGCCTGGTTATCTGTTAAATTCTATGCTAGTGCCATTCCTAAATTCTGCACAGTACCTACTCGCTAACGGAATTGGAGATCATGAAAATATTGACCGCGCTTGGAAGCTAGGAACAGGTTCTCCACTTGGTCCTTTCCAGATACTCGATATCGTCGGACTAACAACTGCTTACAACATCGTATCCAGCAACCCTGAGTCAAAGAACCCAGATTCAAATGCAGGCAAGATTGCAGCAATGCTTAAAAAGTACATAGATGAAGGTAAGACCGGCATCAATGCTGGTGAAGGTTTCTATAAATATAGATAATCTTCTGAACATCCTATCTGTAACATCAGAGGTGGCGTTTAAATAAGTGCCACCTCTATCTTTATTTATTAATGACCTCACCTCGCTCTAATGATATAATACCAATGCTAATTAATAGAGATTAGAGGTGACAAGATGGCATATATCAATTTTAAAGAAATCGACAATTCAAATGTAACTATCGAATGTAATTCTAGCAACAAACCAGAGGATTATACGCTCGGCACTTTCTCATGCGAGGAATTCCTGCAGCACCTAATCGGCAAAGGAATTATCCCTATAGACGAAAACGAGGCGGAGAGACCTCACGCACTTAACACAGTCAGAGAGTTATATGAGCTCTGCAAGAACAATCTCGGCGATATTCAGGTTATGACTGATGCAAGAGCTGATCAAATAATCGCTTGCCGTGAAAATGCTGATGATAACCAGTCAAAATTCACCGGCTACAAGCTTCTAGAGCTTCGCTACTATGACTGCGAACCTGAGTCGCAGATTATTAATTTCAAGTATCCGTATACCGAAGAAAAGCAGTATGACTGTAATTTCAACGTTAAGATGTTCATCAACAATCCTATATTCTTCAATACGGTCATAAGGCTTCTGTATGAATACAGCGGTCCTGTGCTAATATATGATTACTGGAGACCAGTTGGCATGGAACTTCTTGGTACAGTTGAAGGAATAGAGCAGATTGCGCGAGTTTAATCATAGGTTCTCCCATATGAATTACAGACAAGATGTGCTACCTAATATTCTGACAAAACATATCGCTGATTTATCAATTTAGATAAATGAATAGACACCCCCTGCTTGAAAGAGCAGGGATTTTTATTCATCTTGCGACCCAATACTCCTAGCATTTAAGATTTCTAGTTCGTATATTGACCTCAAAGGAATTTCTTTATCAAGAATTGTGATAGTCTCTTTATCTGGCCTGACCTTTGTGACTAATCCGCTAATTTCTATATATCTGCCATGCAGCTCATCATCGGCAAGGGGCTCAAAGTAAAGTATTCTGACCTCAACACCATTTTCTCTAGCTAATATGCTATTGCTACAATTTTCGTATATGGCTGCAATCTTGCAATCTAAATCAAAATACTCATCATCAGTAAGTACCCTTTTAATATCGTAGATTATCTCCTTTTCCGATAAAGCATCATCATACCCTGACAAGGCAGCAAAAGGTGCGAATATCTTAGCTCGCTTCTCATTACTCATCCGCGGATACTTGTAAGAAAATCTATCAGCCCGATGAACTGGCCTTACTCTATTGATAATATCGGCATATTCAAATTTTGTTGCCCGTATTATTCTTTCATCG
>ERZ772962.2012-NODE-2012-length-10638-cov-8.613342_pt1 | contig 10638 bp, 11 predicted proteins | sample MGYA00580676_ERZ772962 | MGnify/ENA primary metagenome ERZ772962 (study PRJEB29015, sample SAMEA2738049) | human oral metagenome | biome: human oral; feature: human-associated habitat; material: saliva | place: China | collected 2230 ...
AGCTATCTGCCTGCTCTGTCGTAAATACAGGTGGGTGCTCCACCACATCAAAGGTAATTCCCAACTCTTGCAACTTGTTAGCTACTTGTTGATAAGCATCCATAGTTTTCCTCCTTTATTGATGAATAGTCTTTTGTACCAATGCTTGCAATTCTGGCACCACTTCTGCTTCAAACCAAGGATTTTTCGCCATCCAGATTTGGTTGCGGGGCGATGGATGAACCAAGGGAAAAAAGTCTGGCAGGTAGTCTTGATAATGCTGAACCGTCTCGGTCAGTTTGACATTTCCTTTTTGATGCAGATAATATTTCTGTGCATACTGGCCAATCAAAATAGTCAACTCAATATCTGGTAGGAGCTCTAAAATCGGCTGATGCCATTTCTCAGCAAAGCCCTTACGAGGTGGTAAGTCCCCAGACTTACCATGCCCAGGGAAATAAAAATCCATGGGCAGAACCGCAAAATATCCAGACTGATAGAAAGTTTCCTCATCAACACCCAGCCATTCTCTCAGCCGGTCACCACTCTTGTCCTTCCAGTAAAGCCCTGCTTCTTGAGTTTTCAGCCCTGGTGCTTGACCGACAATGTTAATCCGAGCATTCTTAGGCGCCGCAAAAAGTGGTTTGATCCCCTGCTCTGTGAAAGTTTGATTCTGTGGGTCAGCTATAATAGCCTTGGTAATATCTTCTATTGTCTGCATCATATTTCCTCCCTTGAAAAGAAACTCACCTGGCATAGCCAAATGAGTTCTTATTTTATTTGATCAATTCGTAGATAGCTTCCGCATAGATAGCAGCCGCACGGAATAGATCTTCAACATCGATAAATTCATTGGCTTGGTGCATAGTGTCGATATAGTCTGGGAACATCGCTCCATAAGCAACACCACGTTTCAAGAGGCGACCAAAAGTACCACCGCCAATAACTTGCTCATGACCCTTCAGTCCAGTTTGTTTTTCATAAACAGCTAACAAGGTCTGCACCAACGGATCTTCCATCGGTACATAGTGCGGAGTATGTCCATGCTCAGACAAGGTCACTTTGGTCACTGGCAACTGCTCTAACACATTTTGAATTTCTTCTGGACTAGTTCCCTTAGGATAGCGAATATTGAGGGCAATTGTATTGTCGGCCTTGTTTTCGTCAAAACGGAAAACGCCCGCATTCATTGATAGAGCCCCCATCTTCTCATCCACATGAGCAATCTTTAAGTTCTTACCTTCATGGTCATTTAGGAGAATATTTCCAGCCACATCTAGATAATCCTTAGCAGGGCCAGCAAAGTCAAACTGCGTTAGGAATTTGGCCAAATAGGTTGCACCATTGACACCAGACTGAGGAGAAGCACCGTGCGCAGACTTACCGATAATGGTTACAGTTACTTGGCCACCAGCTAGTTCTTCATAAGTAAAGTCTATCCCATTTTCCTTAGCAAATTGCTCCAATTTATCAACTAGATTTGGCAAGTGACCTGATACGATGGCTGTCCCAGACTCAGGCACCATGTTTTCCCGCAGCCCACCAGTAAAGCTATGCAGGCGTGCTGCGCCAGCATTTTCACCAGCAAAATGCAGGTACTCTGTGATATTTCCTTTTTCACCATTGATAATCGGGAACTCAGCATCTGGCGAGAAGCCGAAATCAGGCTCAGGCAGGCCTACATGAGCAAAGTAATACTCCATGTCTTTCCATCCAGACTCTTCATCTGTCCCCACCACAAAGCGCACGCGCTTAGAAACCGGCAAGCCTAAGTCTTTGATGATTTTCAAGCCATAGTAACATGCCATGGTTGGTCCCTTGTCATCACTAGAACCACGGGCATAGAGACGGCCATCTTTAATCGTCGGTGTATAAGGGTCTGTATTCCAACCACTTCCAGCAGGTACCACATCCATATGGGCAAAGATTCCCAGTTCTTCTTCTCCTTGACCAAAAGTAAAGTGACCAGCATAATTGTCCACATTTTGAGTCGGGTAACCATCACGTTCAGCAATTTCCAAGAATTTATGCAAGGCCTTTACAGGACCAGGTCCAAAAGGATGCTCCTTGTCTGCCTTTGAATCATCCCGCTCTGAATTAATTTCTAAAAGGCTGAACAAGTCTGCCAACAGAGCTTCTCTACGTTTCTCAACTTCTGCTTTAAAATCAATTGTCATTTTCTCACCTCTATAAAGTACTTTGATTTAAAATAGATAATTTGAATTAAATCAAAGTATTGAAATCTTACTTTATTAACGCTTTTCGATAATCTCGTCAACTGGTAAACGATAGCTAGGCTCTAGCTTGTCGTCTGTATAACCAACGGTAATCAAGAGTTCCGGACGGAAGCGCTCATCAATTTCCAAAACTTCGTTGACTTTTGATTTATCAAAGCCTAGGATGATATTTGAGCCAATCCCTTGGTCAGTCAAGGCCAAAACAAGGTTCATAGCGACCAAGCCAGCGTTAAGGGCCAAGTAATCACTCTTTTGCTGGTCATTATAGCGAGCAAACTCAGCTGGCAAATTCTGCATGTAAAATTGAAGCTGTTCATCAGAAAAATTTCTTACTCCAGCCACACGCGCGATTTTTCGTGCCCGCTTAGCCAAATCCGTATCTGTAAAGAGGGCAATTGTCACTGGAGCTTCCTTGATTTGATCTTGGTTAGAGCCAAAAGCAATGCCCGCTAGAGCTTCATTTCGCTCACGCACCACCACGAACTTCCAAGGCTGACTATTGTGAGCGCTCGGTGCCAAGGTCGCAATCTCAATAGCTGTGCGGACATCTCTAGGATCTACCGGTTTATCATTGAAATGCTTAGTCGCATGACGCTTTTTGTTTAATTCAAGAAATTTCATAATTGATTTCCTTTTCTAATTTCTATTACTCTTATTTTACCACAAATTGAAAGAGCTTGCAGAGGTTTTTCACAAAGGATTTTTTCATTCTCTATCGAATAAAGCTGTCTGCCCTTGCCACTTGATAAGATTATCGCTTTGTAGAAGTTTCATTTTCTCCATTCTGACTACTTGAATCTCATAAGCTCTTTTTCAAATCACTACATCCTGAGTTTCTTTCTTAGTCAAAACCTCTATATAGTTCTTGATTTAACTTAGGGATTTCAACTTTTGATTCAGGTTTGCGCACAGAATAATCAATAGCTCCAAGCAGTAGAACCAGCAACAAGACTAATATTGTCCACAAAGTCTCTTTTTTTGGAAGAGGCACTCCTTTGGTCGGGAAACCTTTCCAACGAGGATACTGCTGCAAAAATTCATTTATCTTCATCCCATTGGGGTAGAGTGTCAAAAAACCATACATGGTAAGAAAGAAAAACGAAAAACTATGCATAGATACCCAACTAAACCGAATCCTCATTTTGAAGGCTTTATAGCCTGACCTAGCCATATAAATCTCTAAGCCAAAAGCTATAATCATCAAGATAAAGAACATGAAAACCTGCAGTTTCCAGAGCTTTCTCAATCCTAAGTAAGCCCGTTTATCTGCCTGCTCTTTCGCACTGTCTTTAGTTTCTCTCTCTTGAGTCTGAATTTTGGGTGTAGGTATCAGTTACTTCTTGACTTGCTTGAATCTCCTGAACCACCTCATTTTCAATCTGCGGCTTATGTTTTAGACCATACCCCACCACTTCTTTTAAGACTAACTTCAGATTTGTCTCGGTTAGTTTGTAGGGATACCCGCGTAAGGGCCATTTCTCTCTTAGTTCTGGATGATCTGGAAGAGATACCATTACGTAAAAGTGCTGCCCAATCAACGTAATCATGAAAGAGACCCGATAAAATTTAGAACTTACAAAGAAATAGGCTCTATAAAGGTAGTCGCCTTCCATTTCCTTCGTCGTTTTGTCAAATTCAATCTTACCTAAAAACATCTCTTCTATCATTTTCTGTATTTCTAAAACCTTTGTATCAACCGTATCCAGACTAAGGGGAGCTTTTAAAATTACCTCTAAATCAGATATAGAATCCGTAGAAAAACTCATGCCAGTTTTGTCTTTTTCTAAATGTTCTTCTAAATAAGTCTTACACTTGCTTAGAAAAGAGGATAAATTAGAGGAATTTAGCTGGACTGGACAATCAAGCAGCAATTCTTGACTTCCTACACTAGAATCTAAGGGGACAATATCTCTCACAATAAAATCTTGTTCTAGTAGTTCTAGAGTAAAAGAAGCTTTGTAGCGAGGTAAGATGCTTGTAATAATGACTCGATAATTTTCGCCCTTTTCAGCAGGTTTTTCCCACTTATCCGTTTTCGTTTTCCCATCAAAAATATTCTCAATCATCGCTTCAATAGCTCGTATTTTCAGATAATTATTTTCGGGAGTAAGAGGTTCAAGAAAAATCTGTTCTGGCTGATCTAGGTAGGTTTTTATTCTTCCCAGTCCTTCCTCCAAGGTTTCTGGCAGATACTTGTATTGTATCCCGTATGTAGGCTTTTCACCCCACTTCAAGTGTAAATCGCTGCCGTCTACTAAAATATCCAATTTTTCTTTATAATCTTCTAGATTAATTTTAAAGAGAAAAGTCGGGCAGTATGAACTCAAGACAATATCAGAAATGCCTTCTATTTCAAAAGCAGTTCCAAATTTTTTCTGGAGTTCTGCACGGATATCCTTCTCCAAATGTTCTTTATGCTTATCAAAATTCAGCCCCATCTGTCTTCAACTTTCTTTATTTTTTACTTTTCAAAAACAGCCCCACCACACACTTGGTCGCATGGAAAGCATTTTGCCTCTACTTTTCTATCATTCAACTAGAGATTGTCGCAAGCATTAAGCTTGTGTACTGTTCTTTACTTCCTCAAACCATTTTTCAAACTCTAGTCGTGGAAGCAATTCTTCATCCTTGTCATAACGCCCTTCATAGCTATAACGACTGTCAAGACTATTTTTCTGAGCATCATAAATCAACCACATTTCAGTTGGATGTTCACGATTATATTCTTGGCAAACATCAATCAATTTTTGTATATCTTCATTACCGTATCGTAATACTGAAAACATCATATTATCAGAATCATCTACTTTAGTATCCAAAACAGTGTTAACCCTGTGTAATTCGACAAAAACTCCATTAATTTTATAAAAAACATCAAAAGAAAGTAATGCTTCTTCAGAAATGCAATAAATATATACTTTCTCTGCCTGATTTTGGACATATTCCATAGCTAATGAAACCATGTCAATCTGGATTCCCATAAATTTATCTTCAAATTGTGTCATAATATCTACTTATATATTTATATTATTGATTCTAACCTAGCTTATCAGGCTAAGATATGCTTAATCTCAATTATAATCTTCAAATAGAAATTTAAAATAGTAAGTAACTAATTTATCTTTTAAGTATTCTTCATTCTGAAGTAAGGTATCCAAACTTGATAATTCTTCATATGTTTTTAATAATTTTTTATAAGTAATAAAATAATCTTTAAGTGTTTCTTCATCGACACTTTCAATGGTCTCAGGTAAGTATTTTTCCCCCGTAAGATTATAAGAGAAGTAACTAACAAGTGCCAAAAAAGTTGCAATACAACTCCATACAGATGGATCTGTATCCTTATCTAGTTCAAAATAAGTTAAAATATCTTCTTCATCTATGTTTTCTAATCTACTATAGAGCATATCTGGATCCGACTCTGTGATATTATTGATAGATTCACTCGTTAGTTCTAATGTTTTATTCACATATTCTTTATAACCCAGATTTTTTATATATTTTTTTAAGGGGTCTGTTAGTCTCTGCATAAAACATAAGAGATTAATATTTAATTCCATTCCCGTTTCCTTTCTAATTATTAACATATTTACCATTCTCAACTATAAATTGTAAGCGTCCATTCGCTTTTACTCCTTCAACCACCTCTGAAGTCACCTCAATTCTAAGTTTCGGAAACATTTCGCTCAATTGTTTAATAACTCCAGAAGGTTTGGCTGGGTTCCCAAGTCCACTTAAACAAGTTGGGCAAACACCTTTTGGATTTGATTGGTGGATTTTAAATGTTCCAGTAACATTTTCAGCTTCTAATCCTACTTCTTTTATAGCATTAATAAAATCGTTTGCAACATTTTCCTCAGCATGCCGAGTAGCTGAAGAGATTTTTCCTGAACTTCTTATTTCTCTATCCGGAAACGCATCATCTAAATCAGGTAGCCCTGCCTCTTTACGAACTTTAGGTGAACCACCTTCAAATACTTTTCCTTCAAGACCTGGAACATTGGTTTTTCCCACTGCAATAGTATCTGTTTCAGGAACTTTCCATTTTCGTCTTAAGCTAGATAATTCTTCAGAAGCATCCCACACCACATCATCCACTTTACTTCCATAAAAAGCATTACGAGCTCTGAGTTTATCTAGTCGGGTGTTTTCTACCTGTTTTGCTTTAGAAGTCAGATTGTCTAAGCCCTTTCCTAGACCTGTATCTCCCAATTTCACGGTTGTTGTGTCAAGTCTAGAGAACGTTTGTACATTGACAGAACCAGCAGGTGCTAACTGCTTAGTTCTGATAGTCGGCACTTCCAAAGTAAACTGCTTGGCTCGCTCCAGTCCTTCTTGGGCAGCCTTGCTTAGATTCAAGACGCCCTCATCCACTGTATTCTGTATGTGATGGGCGAGTTGTTTTCGGTAGGTAGATAAGGATTGATAAACATTATCCCCCAACCCCTTGACATTTTTCAAGAGACCTTTGAAGTTATCAAGGTTCTTAACTCCTTGCTCCACTCCTTCTTTTATACCTGTTTTAAGGCTGGTCTTGACAGCGGTGAGTCCTGCGGTCTTTCCTGTTTTGGCTAAGCCATGTAGATATTTACCTGCTGGAATTAAGTCTAGTAAGGCAAAGGCTCCTCGCATGCCTCGCTCGGTATTATCCAACTCGCGACCCGTCCCCCAGTCCTTGCCTGTCGCTGCTGAATACATATCCGCACTAGCTACAACGACACTTGCAACTGCTCCAGCCGGGGGACAGAAAATAGTCAAGACAACCACTCCTACTCCAAGAGCGATATCTCGCCACATCTCTATATTGGCTTTCTCGTCATCAATCGAGACATACTCAAAGGATCGAGTATGATGCATCGCCATCAGATATTGATCCTGGGTCAGCTTGTGATCTTTGTAATCCTTGCTTTTCTTGAATTCCTCATAGCTTTTCTGCAGGGTTGCCTTATAGGGGCTGTCAACCTTGTAGAGTTCATCAATCCCTATCTCATCTGGTGTCACTTGCATGGTCCCTACTTTATTACCATAAGCATCTTTGAGGACATCCGTCCGCTTATAGCCAACCTTGTTGGTCGTTTTGTATTGTTGAATGCTTAGGGCTTCTAGCTTAGCCCCCACCTTGTTCATAGCTTCATAGAAGGGTTGGTCGATTTTATTCTTGATATAGTTGTTTACATTCTCAGCATAGCGTTCTAGGGTGGAGAGTTTGGTTTGCAGCGTTTGGGCGGTACTGGTTTCATCATGGTAGGTATAAGAGACAACACCATCCGTGTCCCTTTCCTTGATCATTTGCTGGACTTTCTCTGAAATCTTGACCAAGTCTTCCACTCGTTTAGCAAATCCGGTCGAAGCTGTTCCAGTGCTATAGGGACCTGCTTGGGCATTGGTGTAATTCCCATAACCACTACTAGAGACTGTGACGTTTTCAGTAAGTCCCGTTATAGCTTGTTTCATACTCTTCCAAGTCGACGAATGAAGTTCTACATCTTTTGTCATTCCTCGCCTCCTCCTAACATTCCGAGACTATCTAGGTTTTCCACCAATTTAGGATTGGATGAAAGACCATTGAGGAAATCATCTCTCAACTTAGCGTCTTGTTCAAGCCATTGCCCCATCATATTTAAGATTTCACCATTTGCACGCCGATATAGGTCACCAACTTCATTCACTTTGTTAAGCATATCCGCATAGTGGTCCATGGCTTTAGAGGCTTCCCCACCTTCATAATATTTCGTTTCAGACAAGCTCTTTAATTTTGGAGCTAAGTTATTCTGAAAGGAAACTTCAACCGTTGTGATATACCGCATAATTGCTTGCATTTCATCAGGATTCATGACGATTTCTTTAGAACCGCCACCATCCATCGTAGCCACATCAATCAAGACCATTTTCAAAATCCTCCTCCCTAAATGGAATTTTCAACCAAGTATACAGTCTTTCAAGGAAGTAATACTGACTGAATCTATATAGCTCTTCTTTCTTCACATCAAATCCGAGTAATTCTCCATTGCACTCTACAAAGAGTAAAGAAGCTAATAGTAATTCTGCGTGTTTGGTTTGACTCATCTGCTCTAAAGGATAATATTGTACCATTAGCGCTTGTTCGGATGCTAAAGCATCCTCTATAGCGGAATTCATCTTCTTTTCCTCAGTTAGAAAAGACTTTTCGTCTTCCATAGGATTCCTTGTTACTAGGGCAAGTTTTTCCTGAAGTAAGATTAAACGACTCATGGGACTTATCTTGGCAAGTTGATATCCTTGTCCAGTATCTACTATAAGTATGGAGAAATTACTGTCACGGCATTGCATAAAATAAAAATTATTCACAATGACCAATGTTGTTCCGATACAATATTCTCGTAGAGTTTCAACTATGACAAAACCTGATTCTGTTAAAGAACCATCCTCCTTAACTAATCCCTTTTTTTCAAGAGCTTCTTTGGCCATCGTCCACACCATCTCAGAAACTGTTACAATCTCATCTAGAGTGGGTAAGCCAGGCATCAATTCTCCGTCAAAGGCACCAATTAGATAATGGAGTTCGTGAATAGAAAATGTTTCTTTGTTAGACATACTTACAACCCCTTTATGGACGCAACTTCCGATGAACTGTTATAGTTATCAATTGATTTTTTCAAACTTGTTACTGCTTTTTCGTGTTCCTCCATAATAGTTCTCAAATCTTTATGGTATTTATGGACAATGTCTAAATAAGATTCAAAAGCCACCTTAGTCTTTCCTGACCATTTTGCAGACTGAAGATATGTTTTTAATTGAGTGACCGTTTGGTATGAACTTGTCAATTCTTGATTAATTTCTTTTGATAATTGGATAGCTGTTTCTAAATCCTTATATTTTATTTTTAAATCTGCCATAGAACTCATCTCCAACTTTTATTTCTATTTTTACGTTCTTCAGCCTGCCGTCTCGCTTCAGCTTCTCTCTCTTTACGCTCTTGTTCTGCTAAGCGATCATAGTATTTATATCGTTCATAGGCTGCATCAACTGCACTCGATAAATTCTTTGCATCACTAGATTGATTGGTTCGTACAGTATCAACTTTCCCTTTTACACGACCTTCGCTATCACTAAAGACATCCTCTGGAATATAACTGGTACTCATAGAAGGCCGAGAATTATTATAGTTATCGACTTTCCCTTCCATCGTTTTTAATTTAGCCTTAAAAGTTTTTAATTGACTGTTCAAATCATTATATAGGGTTCTATATTGTTCCCTTTTCTTTTCTGTCGGTGTACCAAACCATGCATCCCAAAAAGACATGACAAATAGCCTCCTCTTAAAAGTTTATTAATCAAAATATACAAAATAATACTACTATTCTATTAAATCCAAGGGGATAATATTAACCCCAAAAACAGAATTATAACTATAAAAATATACTTACTTTATTGTATCATAATTCTTAGCTAATTAAAATCAAACAAAAAAGGATTTAATCCTGTTCAGTACAGAATTAGATCTCTCAAGAATTTTTTCAACTTTTAAAGCAATACATAAAAATACATTAAGGAAAACGTAATCGGTCTGTTCTTATTAATATTCCTAGTGATTTAAAGGATTTCAATAATGACATGAATAGCTATTTCAAAAAACACGAAAAAAGCACCCATGAGGTAAACTCTTGAGTGCTTTGAAACGTTGATAGTATCGTATTGATTAACGTTTTGAGGCAACTGACTTTGTCAGGTTGCAGCCACATTTGTAAGCGACTAAAGTCGCAACAACTGTGTCAATTGCACCAATTTAGTAAAAAGTACAAAAAACACCCACTGGAAATTCCAATCGTAGGTTTAGCATATTTCAAAGTAAGATTAAGTTTTCAAGGGTGCGACCAGTTATCTTTGTAAAAACATTTAATCAAAGTCACTCGTCCAGAAGGGTACTTGCTTATATTCTTTTAAAGCTAGAGAAAGTTTCCTATTTCCAAATTCAATCTCAAAATAATCGTATAAGTCTTTGCCATAATAAATAATATCTAAATCCACTACTGATAAAATCGGCATCTCCTGATTCTCATAACTAGGGAGAAAACGATGCCCATATAAGGGGATTAAGCGAGGTGCTGATCCTAATATTTTCCTGATTTGTACATTTCTGTCCAACAGTGTAGTCGGCTCGATCCCCCAAGATGCATCCCACACCAGTTCATCCAAACTGTTCAAAATTCCATCATAGGGAGCAGCTAGGTTCCGTTTTATATGTTCTATATTTTCAGCTGAGAAATCTCTCCAGTTATAAAAACCTTCTGAAATAGGCAATAATTGTTGATAGACTGCCAACCACTGCTCAGGAAATTCAATTCCATAGATTTTCTCGACTTTTTGTATTTCTTCATCACTTAGACCTGGTTCCAAAGAAATCCCATTCTCGAGCAATAGCGTCTTAATCCTATCGATTTTC
>ERZ772962.2015-NODE-2015-length-10636-cov-2.750024_pt1 | contig 10636 bp, 11 predicted proteins | sample MGYA00580676_ERZ772962 | MGnify/ENA primary metagenome ERZ772962 (study PRJEB29015, sample SAMEA2738049) | human oral metagenome | biome: human oral; feature: human-associated habitat; material: saliva | place: China | collected 2230 ...
CTTTAGGTCGGGTCTCTCTGGATAATAAAGTTGAATAGGATCCTTTGGATGAGCGATATTTTCGTTCCACCAGGCAGCCCTCTCTTTGTTGATGAATGAAGCATCTCTTGCTTCTTCCCACCATTTTTCATTAAAATACGCATGTTTATGCCAGTATCCATTCATATAGTACATGGGTGCATAAATTGCTTCATGGTATTCCCAGCAGCCTTGCGGATCAAATGTAACTACAATTTTAACTTCTGGCACTAATCCAATTAGTTGCATAATTGATTCATCTGAAACTTTTTTCCGGAAAATAATATCATTGTCTGTTTGAAATATTTTTTTACCTGTGTCATCCCATGTGAGTGGGCCATTTATATATGGGTTATTCCAGTCTTTGAGATTAAAGTTACTAGTGACAACATTGTTTTCGGTAGAATTATTATTGTCGGAATAATCAACTGCAACGTACCCGAGATTATTTGCCCAGGCCTTATAATCAAATTGTCCGTCGGCGAAACGCTGGTAGAGACGCCAGTTATATCTGTCGAATTGGCGACCTTCAGCGATTAATTGCTGTGCGGGATACTGGTATTTGCCAGTATCGTACTGAATATCACTTTGAACTTCCTTGTTCGCAGTAGTATCGGTGGAGCTTTGTCCGCTTTGGTTGGCACTGGGCTTCAAACCCAAAACACCAGCCTCAGCGGCAAATGCATTCACAGTTGATAAAGATAAAACTGTTACAGCCAACATTGCTACAATACTTTTTTTAATCATAATTCACCTCTTTCTAAAAGAGCTATCCTGGTATGACTAGAATAGCAAGTGTAAGTTATTCGGGGTATACCAAATCTGTCGACATTATATAACATTTATGGTTATATGTCAATCATAATCCTAAGTTAATATCTCAAGTGCAACCATAAGCACCAAAAAGAGATATTAATTGTTTTTGGGTGTGTTAGTAAAATTGAAGATTTAATGGATGTGATGAGAAGGCTTTAGTCGGTATATTCAAATAAAAGTGTACCAAATGTTTGCTCTTTTGAAGCACTGTTTTTGACTGGTACTTCACGTTGAAGAACGAATTCGATTTTTACAAACTCGCTGTTATTAAATTTTAAAAGATGTGGATAGACTTCGAAGTCAAAATTAAGATAGTCAGCGTCAATTAAGACATATTTCTTGCCATTTTTATCGCGAAAAAGATAGACCCAGGTGTCAGGCTCAACCTGATAATGATCGCTTTCTACGAGATTTTCGCAGTTATACGCGGCAATGATTCTTTCTCGTTCTGATTTCGATAAGTACATATTGATAACATAACATAAAAAGAAAAGGCCGACAACGGGTGTCGACCTTTAAGCTATTTGGTTGATAGAAATGAATTAAAATCTGTGTGTCTCTGTGCCTGTACCATACTTTTTATCGGCATTTTCATCAATCAGGTAATCATGCTTGTCAGTAGCCCAAGCATCTCTAAGGTAGGTAACATTACCATTCGCATCAATAGTTGCATGACCATGACCTATTCCATCCCCTGCAGCATTCAAACCGCCGAAATATACATCGATTTTGCCACTACCGTCTTTTTTCGGGACAACTTTAGCATCTTGCCCGAAAATTGTACCGAGGTAATGAGCGTTCGATTTTATGAGTGCCATATTGACTTTATCAATGGCCTGATGTTTTTTTGAATTTTGCTCTGATTTTACCTCTTCAAGTTTACGATTAAATTCTGCCTGAGCCTGCTTAAACCGTTCTTGGAGGTGATCAAAATCATCCTTAACTGAATAGAGCTGATTTTTTAATGCATTAAACTCTGCCTGTGCAGATTCGTGACGAGATTTTGCCTGTTCAAAAGAAGATTTCGCACGATTAAATCCTGAAGGATCTGTTTTAGGAGATAGTGCCTCGGCATTTGCTTTCGCTTGCTTAATTTCACGAGCAAGCTCTGATATTTCAGCATTCAATGCATTACGACGATCCCTATGTTCATATCCTTGTTGAGAAAGATATGGAGCTTCAGACTTATCACCATATTGATATGCACTGCTAGCATCGTCGAAACATTCCTGCATAGCACGATGTTCGATATCCGCCTCATGCTTCAAAGACTCAATTTTTGAGTTATTACGATCTCGGATTTGCGTATATTCATCCCAAACAGAATCACGACATGAATATGCAGACTGCATTGCCTCAAATTCACGATTCATACACTCTCTTGCGCGAACACGTTCATCCCAACATGTCTGCATAGCACTATGGGCAATATTAAGTTGCTTTTGTAAATCCTTAAATATGCGAAAAGCACCTTGTTTTTGTTCGAAAAGAGACTGCTGTCTTGATTTAAGTCTATCCAACTCTGGATTTCTTATCATACATAATCACCACCCTTTCAAATTAGTAATGTACGTTTAAAGTTTCATCAACCAAATACTATTTTATTATAACATTTTTTATAGATTTTGTAAAATAAGCCCCTGAACTAACATCTCAAGTGCAATACTAAGCAACAAAGAGGGATATCGATAAAAAGTAAACCTAGTGGGGTATTTAAGGTAAAAACTTGGCAATGAAGGGTATTAGAATTTCATCATCTGTGTAGCCGGCGTGATGAGATACATGATAGTGGTCTCCAGGAGCTGTAATGGCGACATCAGTTTTAGCAATAGCGAGAAAATCACCCAACATATTCTCAAAAAGAATATTTTCAGGGCCGTCTCCAAATAATTTACTATCCCTGACTTCTTTTGCGCTATATAAAGTGTAAAAATTACCAAAATGCTTATTGAAGCGACGACGAAATTCCTGTTTCTTGCCGGGTTTAATTTTATAAACGGCGGCGCGTTGATCAATGGAAGTTTTATGGGTCATGAGTTCCAGAATATCTGGATAATTTTCGAGATACAATGTTTTAGTTTTAATGTGACCATGGTCAGCTAAGACTATCAAGAGGGTATCGTGAAGTGATTTTGAAAGCTCAGCGATTTGGTCATTTTGATCTTTGATGATTTTTTTCACCGTGTTAGAATCGGGACCTTCTTCGTGCATAGTGGCGTCTGGCTCATCGCTATATGCATAGATGTATTTTCTACCAGGTCGACTCGCTTCGTCTTTGATTCTTTCTATCATCTCTCCGAATCCTTTATATGGGTCATCACCAAAAGGCATTATTTCCAATGCCTTGTGTTTGGTAAATTGGTTAATTTGATCAGGAATAGTTTCGGATACAAGAAGTGGTTTGACTGCGAGATAGTCGGTACAAATAGCTTCGTCGTTGCCCTTCTCAGTATTCAAAAATAAGGTAATAATTTTATCAATAGGCTGAATATAGGCGGTCCAGCCAGTCCAGCCATGCTCTACAGGATTAAGACCAGTACGAATTGAACTGGTGGCAGCGGCGGTGGTGGCTGGAAAAACGGTAGTGAGAGTTTGTTTTAAGTTTTGTCGAAGAAAAGCAGATTCGGGTAAGGCGCGTTCGAGAATACGAGAGCCTAGGCCGTCCAAGAGAATAATTACAACATTCTGAGGATGGTGCGTGGCCAAGAGTTCGTCCATTAGTGGTAGACCTGAATGTTTTTGAGGTAAACCAAAATATTTTTGTACAGAGGCGCTAATATTGGTGAGGGTTTGATTGTAATTGTTTTTGACTCGCATGTTTTATAGTTTTTGGTAATTGAAACGCGCTAATTCTGGTTCGATGTCTTGGTAAGATTTGCCAGCTAGGACACCGCCGGCGGTAAAAGTTTCTTGAGTAACGTTAGCTAAGGCTATACTTGGCGTCTTGAATGAGGATTTTTCGGAAATAGTTTTGAATTCAAAGTCAATTAGGACTAAACCTTTAAGTTGGTCCTGAAAAACATCCACTTCGGCATTATGACCATCGATTATGATATTGTAGCGATCTTTAGAAACGCGCTTCTGGCTACAGCTAATGAGAGCTTCGAACTCATCTTTTGTAAGAGGTATGGTTTGTTCGATTTGCTCGGAGGCATCACCATCTTTGACCGGAGTTTTCTTGGTAATTTCATATAGATCACCACGTTTTCTCAAGCGGAGATGTGAATGTTTAGCGGTATCTGGAATATAAATATCGGTAATACGAGTCGGAATGGCATCTTTAATTCCCTCTGGGATTTCTTTGGCAAGGAAGGTAAGTTCTAATTCTAGTTCTCGACTCATTTTTTCTCCTTAATTAATATAGGTTGAGGTTTTGGGATTTTTAAAACGCTTTAACGCTGTGTGAGGCGTTGGATTTAAGAATATTTAGCGCAGACCGACGGCTTTTTGAACTTCGAGAAGTTTTTGGTTGGCGACTTGGTTGGCGTATTTTTCGCCTTCTTCAAGTAACTGATAGATTTCTTCGTCGGTAATGTTTTGGGCTTTGGCTTGGAAATTCGAAATATGTTCGACAAGACGTTCGGCAACGAGTTTTTTGAGTTCACCATATTGTGGACGGTGCTCCCAGGAAGCAATGAGGTCATGAGGTGAAGTGTCGGTGATGGCGGCAAGGATTTGTAAGAGATTGGAAATGCCTGGCTGGGTTTTGAAATCGAAATTAATATCAGCAAGCGAGTCGGTGGTGGCGGACATAATTTTCTTGCGGATACGTTCTGGCAGATCGGCGAGCATGATCTTGCTATTCTCGGATTCGGCAGATTTGCTCATTTTTTTCTCTGGATTCATCAAGTCACGGATACGCAGAGCGAAAGATTGGGTATCACCGTACATGAATTTAACCTGGTTTTCGGTATTTTCAGGAATGGTAAAAATTTCACCATACTTATGATTGAAACGCTCGGCGATGTTGCGAGTGAGTTCGATGTGTTGGAATTGATCTTCCCCGACTGGCACGTAATTAGCGCTATAAAGTAGGATATCGGCGGCCATGAGAATTGGATAATCGAAAATTCCGACGTTGGTGGAAAGATTGCCGTTATGACTTTTGTCTTTGTATTGAGTCATGCGGAGAGCTTCGCCCATAGAGGTGTGGCAATTCAAAATCCAAGCGAGTTCGGTGTGGGCTGGTACGTAAGATTGGCGATAAAAATGCACATTTTCGTTTAATTCGAGGCCGGCAGCGAGATAATAACGGATAGTGCGGAGCATATTGGATTGAAGATCGCCATCGGTCTCACTGATGATAGAGTGGAGGTCTGGGACAAAAATATTGACGTGATGAGTGCTAGAGTATTGATTGGCAAGGCGAACCATCGGGAGCATGGCGCCGAGAAAATTCCCGATGGTAAGGTCGGAGTTAATGCGAATACCGGTCAAGATTGTTTTCATACATCTATTATAGCAGGATTTTCTGGGTTAGGTGCGAGGTTTGATGAAGTCTATAGCGTCTGAAGTTGGGGAGTCGTTGGTAATTTCGGGTTTTTCGGTCTGGAATTTAATATGGGTTAGCTCGGATTTTAGGAGATTGAGGTTTTTTAGGTGTGATTTTAGATTATTCTTGTGGCAAATTTTAGCAATAGCGTCACTGATTTGATAATCGGTGAAATTCTGATGGGCGATTAGATTTTGGAAGAGATTTTGGATTTTTGGATCTGTAGTATCGAGGGTCCAGGTAGTGACATTGCCATCGATATCGACGTTAATTTGAAAATCAGGATCCGTCAGATTTTGTCTTTTTAGTTCACTCAAAAATAAATCATAAAAAGCATAGGCATGAATATGGGTATAGTTAGCGTTTTCTGATTTGGTGTAGAATATCATGGTTATATTATAGGCTTAAATTAGAATTTGAAGTAAAAAAATCTCCCTAGTCCCGTAACAATAACGGGGGGGAGATAAAAAGCTCCCTGCCCAAAACATACGATGGTCGAGCTTTTGGTTATATATTATGGCCAGGGTGAGATTTTGTCAATAAAAGATATAGATAAAAGAGACCCTCTTGTCCTAGGAACAAAACCTAGCGAATGGTCTCTTTTATTGGATTCTAATCTAAATATGGTTAGTTTGTCAACTAATGTTATTTTTTGTTCCCCATTTGAAAGAAAAAAGAACCACCTTAGCTGGTGGTTCTTGATATAAAAAACAACCCGTTAAGGTTGCTTTAAGTACTTGTTGGTGGAGCATGGGGGATTCAAACCCCCGACCTCATCAATGCGAATGATGCGTTCTATCAGCTGAACTAATGCCCCGACCAATTAATTATATTCTGTTCGGAGATTTTCTTCAATCTTTTAATTTTAATACGATATAAATTGACAAGTTTTCTTTGCAAGTATATAATCAACTCATACCAAGAAAACTTGGCAAGATAATGGAGAGAATCTATGAATAAGAAAGAAATTTTAGAGAAAAGCCGTAAAGAGAATAAGGGTATGGACGAGATGGAACTTAGTGCATTATATCGTTCAGGGTATGTCGCCAGTATTGTTGGTGGATTTCTCTGTATTTGTCTGCCACTTCTTGAATCAGCTTTGATGCATAAGATCAATAATGGTACATGGATTGTTTTCTTGGCAATGGATGCTGCTGCGATGCTTACAAAATATTTTTATTCAAGAAAAAAGAAGGATTTAATTATCGGTTTAATTTTGTCTATTCTGGATGTTTGGATCGCCTTTTTTATGTAGTTCAGGAATAATTCAATGAACCATACTTTAATTTTAAGAAATAATTTGAAGGAGGTGCGGTCCGAGAAAAATCTTTCGCAAGCGCAGTTGGCTGAAATGGTTGGGGTATCGAGAAATACCATTAGTTCGATAGAGACTGGTCAATTTAATCCAACGGCGAAATTGGCTTTGATTTTGTGTGTAGCTTTAGATAAGAGTTTTGAAGATTTATTTTATTTTTAAGATATAGACATTTAAAAAACGAGACTCTAATGTTTTGGTCTCGTTTTTTTGATTAAGCTTACTTTTCTTGTTAAGGGCCTATTGCTTTTTGAAAATAGCACCCATGAGCTTGATGAAGTTTGGTTTTTCACCATACATCAGGATGCCGACGCGGTAAATACGGGCGGAAAGCCAGCCGATAAAATAGGTACTGACGATCAAAACTAAGATTGAAAGGATAATTTCCAGGGTAGAGACATTGGAAATTATGGCGCGAGTGAACATCATCATTGGCGCAGTAAATGGGAAATACGAGAGGAAGACATTGAACGGAGTATCGGCATTGCCGGAATTGATGGCGGACATAGTGACGATGAAAGTGAAGACGATGATGATTTGGACTGGCATGACTGCAGAACTGAGTTCGTCGATCTTGGAGACCGTAGAAGCGAAGGCGCCGTAGAGGAAGGAGTAAATGAGGAAGCCAAGCAGGAAGAAGATTAGCATATAGACTAGAATTTGAGTCGGGATATTAGAGATAATTTGATTTACAGGAAAGTCAGGGTTGTTGACAGAGGAAATTTTCACACAAATGAAAGCCTCGATGATGATGGCGGCGATTTGGATGAGGCCGGCGAGGCTGGTAGAAATGATTTTGCCAAAGAGTAAGGCATTTGGCTTGACCGAAGTGGCGAGAACTTCCATGGCGCGAGAAGTTTTTTCGGTGACTACACTGTTCATGACGTGAGAGCCATAGAAAGTAATAGCCATGTAGAGAGCGTAGATGAGGACAAAAGTATAAATCACAGAGGCGGCTCCGTTTTTATTGACAGTTTCGAGATTGATTTTTACATCAGGATTTAAAACCTTAGCGATGGTAGAAGGAGCGAGATTTTGTTCGGCGAGCAGGTCGGATTGACGTAGATTCTTGACGATAGCATCGATGGATTGGACCTCGCGAGTACTAGCTTCACTAAAACCAATCTTGGAATATTCGGTAACCTCGGTGAGGTCGTGGTTGGCTTCGATAAAGAATTTGGCCTTATCATCGATGACTTCTTGTTTGGCCTCTTCGGTAGATTTGTCGGTAAGCTTTACTTCGTAGTCCGGTAGGGCGGCATGGATGGTCTGGACGAGAGTATCAGATTTGGCATAGTCGGTTTTAATCAGGGCAACCGGAGTATTATTGTCGGAATTAAAAAGTTTTAGGTCGGAAATCAGTTGAGGCAAGAAGAAGACGCCGGCGAGAATGATAGCCATGATACCGGTGGAAATGAGATAACCCTTGCTGAGTACGATTTTCTTAAATTCATATTTGAAAACGGTGAAAAATTGTTGCATACTTCCCTTTCTATTCCGCGTATTCGATAAAGATATCTTTTAGAGTTGATTCGAGGTCACCAATTTGATCAATCGGATATTTTTTGATAAGGTCGCCCATGGTTTTGGTGCGGTCTTCGTCTTTTTTCAAGCGATAAACCAATTCACCTTCGCGCAGAATTTCGGTTTGTTCTGGAAGCGCAGTGTGGATTTTTTCGACCTCATCAGATTTGATAAGAAGCTTATTTTTGCGATGATTTTTAAGAATCTGGCGAAGGTTGCCTTGGAGCTTAATCTCACCTTCCTTTAGGATTAGGATATCGTCACAAAATTCAGAGACGTAATCCATTTGATGACTAGAAAAGAGGACGATTTTACCGCGTTTGATTTGCTCGCGTACTACCTCTTCGAGAAGCTGGGAGTTGACAGGGTCGAGGCCAGAGAAAGGTTCATCGAAAATCACAATATCTGGGTTGTGAACAATACAGGAAATGAGCTGGATTTTTTGTTGATTACCCTTGGAAAGAGTTTTAAGTTTGGCGTTTTTATAATCGGTCATTTGAAGAAAATCTAGCCAGTAATCAATCGATGCGGTGGCGGTTTTCTTATCGACGCCTTTGAGCGCGGCTAAATAGATTAATTGGTCGACGATTTTGTCGTTCAGGTAGAGGCCGCGTTCCTCTGGGAGGTAACCGAGACTAACCTTGGAGTAATCGATTGGCTTGCCGTCGAGGAAAACCTTGCCGGAAGTTGGCTGAAAAACTTGCATAAGAATGCGGATAGTGGTGGTTTTACCGGCGCCATTGCGGCCGAGCAAACCAAAAGCCTTACCGCTTTCGACGGTGAAACTAAGGTCTTTTAGGACCTTTTTGTCGCCAAATTTTTTGGTGAGATTTTTAACTTCTAATTTCATTTTACCTCCATGATTAGATATATTATACACCTGTGCGATTTTGTTCAGACGGTTTTAGCTCGGATTATTGGCGTGGTGATTTTTTATTAATTCAGTGACGCGTGTTTAGTTAATGCTGGGGACTGGGAATTTTGCGGCGAGAGTTTCGACTTGACGACGAATTTCGGCCAGCTGGGGTTCGGCGGTAGAGAGGTTTTCTTCGGATTTTACGGATAGACAGATATCCATGACTTGCTTCATCCAGTCAGCAATTTGCTGCATTTCAGTGACACCCATACCGCGGGTGGTGATGGCGGGGGTACCGAGACGGACGCCGGATGGACGGAAGGCGGCGGAAGTGTCTTCCGGGACAGCGTTAGCGTTTAGGGTGAGGCCGACGAGGTCGAGGGCGCGCTCATAAAATTTACCATCGATGCCGAAATTCTTTTTGGCATTGACGAGGATGAGGTGGTTATCTGTGCCGTTACCTTGGAGGATAAAACCGTGATTTTGAAGTGCGGCGGCGAGAGCCTTGGCGTTTTCGACTATCTTGGCGGAATATTGCTTGAAATCATCGGAGAGAGCTTCCTTAAAAGCGACAGCCTTAGCGGCAATAATATGTTCGAGCGGACCACCTTGGGTGCCCGGAAAGACCGCACGGTCGATGAGAATTGGAATATTTTCAAGAGTGTGTTCAGGTTTTTTCAGAGGAGAGGCGACGTTTCCTTTCGATAGAATCAGGCCGCCACGTGGACCGCGAAGAGTTTTATGGGTGGTGGTAGTCATAACATGAAAGCCAAAATCTAGAGGATTCGGGTGTACACCGCCTGCGATGAGGCCGGCGACATGCGCCATATCAGCCATCAGAAGGGCGCCGATTTTTTGGCCAATTCTGGCAATGCGGGCAAAATCAGGAATTTTCATGAAAGCAGAGTAGCCGATGAGGATAATCTTTGGACGTTCAGTTTCGGCGAGGCGTTCAATTTCGTCGTAATCGAGGTCGCCTTCTGGGGTGACGCCATAATTAATAAATTGATAAATTTTGGCGGAACGAGTAACTGGACAACCATGCGTAAGGTGACCACCGTGACCGAGGTTCATGGCCAGAATTTTGTCACCAGGTTTACACCAGGCAAAATAAACTGCTTCATTAGCATTGGCGCCAGAGTGGGGCTGGACATTGGCGTGATCGGCGTGAAAAAGTTTCATCGCGCGGGCGATAGCGAGGCGTTCGATTTTATCAATATTGGTTTGGCCGCCATAGTAACGATAATTCGGTAGGTCGGCAACAATATTTGATTCATCGGCTGGGTCGTAATCCTCTAAATCTTGAAAAGATGGGTAGCCTTCGGAATATTTATTGGTGAGGACGGTCCCCATGGCTTTTAAGACATCGGCGGAAACATAATTTTCGCTCGGGATGAGTTCGAGGCCCTTAGATTGGCGGATTTTTTCTTGATCGATAAGTGAAAAGACAATATCTGACATAATTTCTCCATGTTAAATTATTAGTGCATTAAATAAATCACGTTAATAAACTGAAAAATTAGTACATAGATAGCAATTCCCTTTAATTCTTCCATTTATTATACCTTAAAATTGACAAAAAGGTTAGAGGTTTGATATAATTACTCTATCGCAA
>ERZ772962.2023-NODE-2023-length-10611-cov-5.567260_pt1 | contig 10611 bp, 10 predicted proteins | sample MGYA00580676_ERZ772962 | MGnify/ENA primary metagenome ERZ772962 (study PRJEB29015, sample SAMEA2738049) | human oral metagenome | biome: human oral; feature: human-associated habitat; material: saliva | place: China | collected 2230 ...
AAGGCATGGTGGATTTATACTTTGCGAAAGTGGACTATAATGTCCAATTATCATTTGCGACAAATCGTTTGGAAACTGCGCAAAAAGAGTTCGATAAGTTAACAGGGCAATTGGGAACCCTTAATAATCCTAAGCGAATTGAAAATGTTCAAAAACAAATAGACTCTCTAAAAGTAAATATTGAAAAATACGAAAAAGAAATTGACCGTGTAAAAGGCGACTTAGAACAGTATCCAGAAGGGAAAGTAGTCAGTGGAGCTTTTGTAGTGACGTACCTCGATAAAGCCTACTACTTATACGGGGCTAATATTACTGACGATGGTGGATTGAATGCGAATAAAGCGCTAGTATCGTGGATTATGCAAACTCTTTATGATGAAAAAGGCATTCGCTCATTCGACTTCTTTGGAGTTTCGGAAGACCAAGAACATCATGGTGGTATTAACGGCTTTAAGCAATCGTTTGATCCTGAGTTAGTCGAATATATCGGTGAGTTCGATATGCCAATCTCTAAGTTCTGGTTTGAAGTGTTCCATACTTGGGCGCCTAAAGCAGTCAGCTTAAAGAACAAATTATTAGTAAGACGTAAAAAATAGTCAAAAGGCTGGAAGAAGTTTCCGGCCTTTTTTAAAAAAGATTGAAAGGAGAATGGAATGCAGAAAAGTAGTCATTTAAGAAAACTTGTTTTTATTGCATTATTAACAGCTCAAGGAATTGTCTTAGGGTTGTTGGAACAAGCCATTCCGTTTCCTTTTGCGTTTGCACCAGGGGCTAAGTTGGGATTGGCGAATATAGTAACTTTAATTAGTTTATATACTTTATCGTTTAAAGAAGTCGTCTTTGTTATTGTGATGAAAACGTTACTGACAACCGTTTTAGGAGGGACTTTTTCAACTTTTCTATATAGTGGTATGGGTGCCCTTGTCAGCTTTATCGGAATGTATCTAGTAAAGCAACTTGGTGAAAAGCGTGTCAGCATGATTGGAGTGAGTGCTACTGGTGGCATTCTGCACAATGTAGGGCAGTTGATGGTAGCAAGTTGGATGGCTAAATCGTGGACGGTGCTCTTATATTTACCAGCAATGTCAATCGTTGGAATCTTTGCAGGAATAGCCATTGGGATAGCAGCGAACTACGCATTGAACCATATCAAACTTCTTCAATCTTTTTCTAAAAAATAGAAGGGTTTCTTCGTGAAGAAAAAGACAATCCTATGGACAAAAGCACAATTATAGACTATACTACTAAAGTGATAAAGCTCAAGGGGGATTTACAATGACAAAAACAAACATTGTAGTTATCGGTGCCGGATTTGCCGGAGTAGCCGCTACAAAAACATTGTCACATAAGTTGAAAAAGAATAAAGATGTTACGATTACATTGATTGATAAACATCCTTACTTAACTTATATGACGGAATTACATGAAGTTGCTGGAGGTCGTGTAGAGCCAGATGCGATTCAATACGACTTACAAAAGATTTTTGCTCGTTCAAAAAATGTAAACTTAGTAACAGATACAGTTACGAACTTAGATAAAGAAAATAAAGTAGTTCGCACAAAACATGGTGAATTCTCTTATGATTATTTAGTGCTTGGAATGGGTGGAGAAGCAAATGACTTCGGCGTCCCAGGGGTTAAAGAAAATGGATTTACGCTATGGTCAATGGAAGATGCTGTTAAAATGCGTAAACACATTCTTAACTGTGTTGAAAAAGCAGCTAGAGAACATGACCCTCAAAAACGTAAAGCGTTATTAACGTTTGCGGTATGTGGTGCCGGATTTACTGGGGTTGAACTAGTCGGTGAATTAATGGACTGGATTCCAGTGTTAGCACATGAATACAATTTAGATAAAGAAGATTTTGATTTATATATTATTGAAGCCGTTCCAACTATCTTAAACATGTTAGATGCAAACGATGCGGATAAAGCAGAAGCCTTCATGGTAAAACGCGGCATCAAAGTGATTAAAGGAAACGGAATTTCTGAAGTGAAGCAAAATAGCATTCGCTTAGCAGACGGTACGGTTATTCCAACTTACTCACTATTCTGGACAGCAGGCGTTAAAGCTAACACTGAAGCAGAAGTGTTTGGGTTTAAAGCGGCAAGAGCTGGACGTTTAGTCGTTAATGAGAATATGTTGATCGATGGCGAAACAGATATTTATGCAATCGGTGACTTAGCGTATTATGAAGAACCAGATAAAGAAAACCGCCCACATCCACAAATTGTACAAGCGGCTGAACAAACTGGTAAAACAGCAGCGAAAAATATTATCGCTTCTATCAACAATACTTCAAAAGTTGCATACAAAGGGAAATACGATGGATTCATGGTTTCTATCGGTTCACATTATGGTGTTGCTTTCTTAATGGGCAAATGGCACTTAAGTGGTTTCTTTGCAATGTTGATGAAACATCTCGTAAACATCAAGTATTTCTTAGAAATCTTCTCACTATACTATGCGATTCAATACGTGTTCCACGAGTTCTTCCATATTAAGAACCGTCGTAATATTTTCCGTGGACACTTATCACGTTACGGTAACGTATTATGGTCAGTACCACTTCGTTTATTCTACGGTGGTATGTGGACAATTGAAGGCTTGAAGAAAATCTTTGGTTTATGGGGAGCTCATAGCTGGATTGATGGAACTCATTTAGCATTCCCGTTCCCTTGGTTGTTAGAACCAACTTCTGCTGCAAGTGGAGCAACTGAAGCTGTTTCAGCAGCAAGTGGTGCGACAGAAACGGCAGCACAAACAGCTACTCAAGTCGTTTCATTCGGTTTCAACTATTCATATGGTGAGCAACCTGCAATGGTATTAGAAAAGATGCCAGATTGGTTTGCTTCAATTATGCAAATTATGATTCCAAACGTTGAAGTAGCACATTTAATGCAAAAAGTAATGTCATTTGTAGAGTTAGCAATCGGTCTTGCTATTATGGCTGGTTTCTTAACTTGGATCGTGAACGCTGTGACAATCGGATTAGTTGTAACATTCTGCTTATCAGGAATGTTCTACTGGGTGAATATGTGGTTTGTTCCTGCTGCGATTGCATTAATGAACGGATCAGGTCGCGCGTTTGGGTTAGACTACTACTTCATTCCTTGGTTCCAAAGAACAGCTGGAAAATGGTGGTATGGTAAATCGAAAGCAATCTATGGCTTCGATAAGCAAGGAAACCAACTTGTAAAATAGGATATGGTATAATGAGGTCGACAATTTTTGTCGGCTTCTTTTTTTAAAAGTCGATTTGAAGGAGAAAATATATGACGACTGTACATCCAATGTGGATGAATTATCCAGAACTTCATGAAGAATTAAAACAAGTAAAAAGATTAATGAGAGATTCTATTCAAATAGAGAATGAGGCCATTAAGGATGCAATTTTATCAGTCCTTGATTCAGGGGGGAAAATGGTTCGTCCAGCCTATTTAATCCTATTCTCTATGTGGAATGAGAATAGAAATAAAGAAGAAGTTCATGCTATTGCGGCTGCTTTGGAATTGTTACATGTGGCTACATTATTCCATGACGATGTAATAGATGAATCGAGCGTTCGAAGAGGTCAAGAGACGATTAGTGCAAAATTTGGAAATCGAGTAGCTATTTATGCTGGAGATTATTTATTGACGGTTTGTTATCAACTGCTATCAGCTTATAGCAAAGACTTAGTGAATATTCAAATCCCTACGCGTGGGATGATGCAAGTGATTCAAGGGGAACTGTCTCAAATGGAAGAACGCTATCGTTTAGATGTGACGGTACAAGACTATTTGAAGAGAATAGAAGGGAAAACAGCTCAACTTTTTATGTTGAGTTGTTTGATGGGAGAACGATTTTCACTCTTGAAAGAAGAAGCAAGAGCAAGGCAAATCGGGCATGCGATAGGAATGTCTTTCCAGATTTTAGATGATATCTTAGATTATGAAATTGATGCTCACCAATTTGGAAAACCGGTATTAGAGGATGTAGCTCAAGGGGTGTATACTTTACCGCTCATTATGGCTTTGTCCAAAAAAGAGAAGGAATTGCTACCGCTTCTTCAAAAAAGAGATCTTATCTCTGAAGTGGAAAGAAAAAAAGTGCAACAATTAGTATTAAAATCTGGTGGAGTGGAATCTGCAAAAGAATTAGCCGAAAAATATACGAATCGTGCATTGCAACAAATTGAACGATTGCCAGAAAAGAATGTAAGAGCAATGATGTTAGATATTACAAGCCGTTTATTGCAGCGAGAATATTAATAACTATTCATTCACAAAGAAAGGTGTTTTCATTTCAGAAAGCACCTTTTTCACTTTATTCCTTTAAGTGAAAAGAAGAACAAAATTCCAGAGAAAACTAGACTTTTGCCCGTGATATGCTATAATTAATGGTACGAAATATAAAATATAGAGAAGGATGGTAAAAACCATGACTATCAAAAAATCTTTATCTGCAACAGCAGTATTATTATCATCTGTGTTTGTTTTAGCGGCATGTGGCGGAAACAGCAAAACAGATTCAAGCAAAACAACAACACAAGCAGCTACAACACAAACTGCAACAACACAAGCGGCAGCACAAAAATCTGATGCAGCTTTAAAAGATGGTACTTATAAATTAGTATCAGCAGCTGACAAACGTGGTTGGCATGTTGAATTTACGATTACTGTTGAAGGTGGAAAAATCACTAAATCTGATTTTGACAACTTAAACGATAAAGGTGAACGTAAATCAGCAGATGCTGCATACGAAAAATCAATGAAAGATAAAGTGGGTACTGGACCAGCTGAATACTTTAAAGCATATAATGAAGGGCTTGTTGCTAAACAAAATCCTAAAGATGTTGAAGTAGTAGCAGGAGCAACAAACGCACATACTTCATTTGTGGAATATGCAAACAAATTAATTGAAGCTGCTAAAAAAGGCGACACTGCTGAAATTAAAGTAGAAGCACCAAAAAACTAATGGATTACAAGTGAAGACTGTGAACTCCTGTACTTTTCGTGCAGGAGTTTTTAGTTTATTGATAGGGAATAGGATGCCGAATTACTGGAATAAGGTTTAGTTTTTATGAAAAATGAGATACAATACATAGGATGAATGAGAAGGAGAAGAGTATGAGAAAAAAATGGATGACATGGGGGCTAATGGCAGTAATGGTTACATCTGCTTTAGCTGCTTGCCAGAATCAATCGAATAATGAAGCCGACACAGTGTCAGGGGCATCGATTAAAACTCCAAGAGAAATCATTAAATCTCCGGTGAAAAAGACAGATTTCTTATTAGGGACTGCTGTTTCGTTGTCTGTCTATCATCCTAATTCAGAAGCACTAATCGAAAGTGCTTTGGAGATGATTAAAGATTTAGAAAAGAGAATTACTGTGAATGCTTCTGGGTCGGAAGTGGATGAAGTGAACATCGCTGCCGGTGAAAAGCCTGTAAAGGTCAGCGCAGATGTTTATGAACTCATTAAATTGGGATTGGAATATAGTGCAGAGTTTAATGGAGCATTTGATATTACTGTGGGACCATTAACGTCGTTGTGGCATATTGGATTTGATGATGCCAAAAAGCCTTCCCAAGAAGAAATTGATGCAGTTCTTCCTCTGGTCGATTATAAGGAAGTAGAGCTAAATGATGCTGAACAAACGGTGTTCTTGAAGAAAAAAGGAATGAAATTGGATTTAGGCGGGATTGCAAAAGGATATATTGCCGATAAGGTTTGGGATTATTTTGCTAAAGAAGGTGTAACCACGGCCGTTATCGATTTAGGTGGAAATATTGTTGTTATGGGAGGTTCCCCTGCAAGAAATGGGGTTGCTTGGAATGTCGGGATTCAAGATCCGGTAGAATCTCGTGGGACAACTTTAGGGACGATTTTAGAAAAAGATAAAACAATTGTCACTTCAGGAATCTATGAACGATACTTAAAAGTGGACAATCAAGTTTATCATCATATTCTAAATCCAAAAACAGGATATCCATATGAGAATAATATCGAAGGAGTGTCGGTGATTGTAAATCGTTCGACTCAAGGAGATGCTTTATCGACTTCGATGTTTTCTATTGGGGTGAAAGAAGGGTTGGAATATGCAAATAGCCATAAAGAGGTGGATGTCATTTTTGTGACCAAGGATAAAAAGGTCTATGTATCCGATTCGATTAAAGAGACTTTCAAACTAACAAACGGAGCACTTGAGTTGAAGGAGTCTATAGAATGATGTCAAAAAAAGAGTTTATTGAATTAGTGGAATTGCGAACGAAATTGGCTAGCGTTTTCCCATTTTTAACTGCTTTATGCTATTCTTTTATATTATTTAAAGAAATAAACGTTCTTAACATGTGTCTCTTCTTTGTTGGAATGTTGTCATTTGATATGGCAACGACCGTTATGAATAATTTGATGGACTATGTAAAAGCAAAGAACTCTGACTATCGTGATTATCATAATGTAATTGGAACAAGTAGTTTAACGGTGAAAAAAGCTTGGCAAGTATTCGGAATTCTGTTTGCAGTTGCAGCAGTTTTTGGGATTATTCTTGTAGCGCGCACAAACATCCTTCTACTAATGGTCGGGGCACTTTGTTTCTTTATCGGTGTGTTCTATACCTTTGGCCCAATTCCGATTTCTCGGATGCCTCTTGGTGAAGTGTTGTCAGGCTTCACGATGGGATTTGGGATTTTCTGGATTACGGTATTTTTAAATGTGCCAGAAGGAACTATTTTTGCAGGCGTGCAGTTAGATGGAAGTATTTTAACGATGCAACTGGATATCATTGCTCAGTTAAAGGTGCTTCTATTATCATTGCCACTTGTTTGTACAATTGCCAATATCATGTTAAGCAACAATATCTGTGACTTAGAAACGGATATTACCAACCACCGTTATACATTGGTTTACTATATTGGAAAGAAACAAGCGTTAGTGGTTTATCAAGTACTTTATGCAGTTGCGTTCGGCGCGATGGTACTAGCAGTATTATTAGGAGTTGCGCCATGGATACTACTTGGTGTTCTTGTAGTTGGAATTCCTATTTATAAACATATTCAGCAGTTCAAAGCTGTACAAGATAAGAAAACCACCTTTGCTTTAGCCATTAAAAATATGGTAATGATTCATTCTTTACAAATTATTCTGCTTCTTGTAGCAATATTGCTAGGGGACTAGTGTTGACTTGACAAAATTTCACTGTTTCCTTATGATTAAATAGATATGGATTTATAGAAAGTAGTGAAAGAATGGCACAGAAAAAAGCAGCGTTAGCTTGTAGCGTATGTGGATCAAGAAATTATACCATTACTCTTGGTCAAAATCGTCGAGTTGAGCGTTTAGAAATCAAAAAATTCTGCAAATATTGTAATAAACAAACACTACATCGTGAAACAAAATAAAGAGGAAAGGGAGACCCAGCATGCGTTTTTTATCAAATGTTATTAAAGAGATGAAAAAAGTAACATGGCCAACAGGTAAAGAAGTAAACAAATATACTATTACAGTAATTATTACAGTGGTAGTAGCATTAGGCTTTTTTGCTGTGGTGGACTATGGGATTCATCAACTCATTACATTCCTTTTAAAATAATAGTACTTTAAAGTGATTAGTGATATACTAAGAGCAGTTGAAAAAACCTTCGCTTATGAAGGTTTTTTTGTATGGAAAAATGTTGTCAACACTCAAGGAGGAGTATCAATGGAAAAAGAATGGTATGTATTGCACACTTATTCAGGTTATGAAAACAAAGTTAAATCAAATCTATTATCACGTATCCAAAGTATGGGTATGGAAGAAAATATCTTCCGCGTGATTTCACCTGAAGAAGAGGAAGTGGAAGTAAAAGACGGTAAAACAAAAACAACTGTTGAAAAAACTTTCCCTGGTTATGTATTAGTTGAAATGGTCATGTCAGACCAAGCATGGTATGTCGTTCGTAACACTCCAGGCGTAACTGGTTTCGTTGGATCACACGGTGCAGGTTCAAAACCATCTCCATTATTACCAGAAGAAGTAGAAGCCATCTTAGGACGTATCGGTGAAAAAGTTCATGCTCCAGTTGATTTAAACGTATCTGTTGGAGACTACGTAATCATTACAGAAGGTGCCTTCAACGATATGAGCGGTAAAGTAGTAGAACTTGACCACGAAAAACAAAAAATTAAAGTGGCGATTGAAATGTTCGGTCGTGAAACAATTGCAGACTTAGAGTTCCACCAAGTGAAAGAAGATGACTCTTATTAACATGTATCCTACAATGTTAGAACGATTTATTCGATATGCGAAAATCAATACGCGTAGTGATTTAAAATCAACAACGATTCCTACGACAAAGAGTCAATGGGAATTTTTAGAAATGCTTCGAAGCGAGTTAGTGGAGTACGGCTTTACAAAAGTAGAACTCGATCCAGAGGATAGCTACTTAGTGGCGCTTCTTCCAAGTAACTTAGATGAAGGAAGTACGGTGCCTGCGATTGGGTTTATTGCCCACGTCGATACCGCAGATTTCAATGCTGAAAATATCAATCCGCAAATTCACGAGAATTATAACGGAGAAGATGTGGTGCTCCACCCTGAAAAGAATTTAGTAATGACGGTTAGCGAGTTCCCGAATTTGAAGAACTACATTGGTGAAACGTTAATTACAACAGATGGAACGACATTACTGGGTGCCGATGATAAGGCGGGGCTCGTGTCGGTATTAGAAGCGTGCTTGTATTTAATGGCGCATCCAGAAATTCCGCATGGCGATATTTGGTTAGCGTTTGGTCCGGACGAAGAAATCGGAAAAGGCGCACACCGTTTCAAAGCAGAGCGTATGCCTGCAAAATTTGCCTACACTTTAGATAGTGGAGTGGTAGGGAAGTTAGAATATGAAACGTTCAATGCGGCTCGTGCAGTGGTAACGATTCATGGAACCAGTGTTCACCCAGGGCAAGCTAAAGATGTGATGGTGAATGCTTTGGCAGAAGCAGCAAAACTATTTGCACGTATGCCAGAAACGGAAGTGCCTGAACGTACGAGTGGGTACGAAGGTTACTTTATGTTATCGAAACAATCAGGCGACATCGGTAAGGTTGAATTGGAATATATTATTCGCGATCACTCGATGGAGAAATTCGAAGAGAGAAAAGCGCAGTTCCAACAAATCGTCGATGCGCAAAATGCAACGTATGATGTGCCTCGTATCGAATGTACGATTTACGATGAGTACTATAATATGTACGAAATCTTAAAAGACGATATGACTTCAGTTGAAGTAGCCATTGCAGCTTATAAAGAATGTGGCATTACGCCAGACATTCAACCATTCCGCGGAGGAACAGATGGATGTATTATTACCTATAAAGGAATTCCAACTCCAAACCTTTTTACTGGAGCAGAGAACCTTCATGGGCAATACGAATTCGTAACCCTCGAAAGCATGCAAAAAGCCAGCGACGTTGTGTTAAAAATTATTGAATTAGTCCAAAGAAAAACGGTTGAGTAATCCTCAACCGTTTTTATGTTGTCTAGAATATGCCGTATGCAGCAGAAGATGAATTTGTTATAATGAGATAAGTGTTGAAATGCTTCTAAAGCAGAAGGGCGGTATTTCTTATGATGTATTTATTTGGTTTGATTGTCATTATCTGGCTTCTTTTAGAGATGGTCATACTTCTATTAAAGTATAAAATCAATACAAATAGAGAAATTGAGAATGCCCATGAACTTGAAATAAATGGCATGTTGAGTGATGGTAGTGTGAAGTATAAAGAAGCATCTTTCTTTAGTTATAACTACTATACAAAAGAACTGACTAAGAAAAAGATGGTAAATTACACAGATTATATTCAATTCGCTCATGAATATAGCCATGCGATTCATAATGAGGTAACAGGGTATAGATTAGGGAAGTTCTTTAGCACGATAATCTTCCTTTTAGTTCTATTTATACTCATCTTGTTTGCAACTATCTTTCTTTTGGATAGATTTATCTTTATTTTGGCAATATGCTGTATCGCTATCTATTTAATCTATTATCTTTTTGTGATTTATATAGAAGTTTCTGCAAATAGTATTTTATTAAAGAAGAATAGTATTAAAGAAGATAAGATGGTAGCTGCTTATATTATTTTAAATATGGTAAACGAGTTTGTATTCAGATTGTTAGGATTTGTTGTGTTATATAGTGTTGTTTCAAAAACTTGAACTATGATATATGAATCGTTTTTTTTAAGTGGAACAAATATGGAACAAAAATAAAAAAGAGCACCGAGTAGTTTGATAATACAAGACTACTCGGTGCTTTTCGTATGCCGAAAACAGGGGTCGAACCTGCGACCTACGCGTTACGAGTGCGTTGCTCTGCCAACTGAGCTATTTCGGCGTCTTACATCAATAATTATACGAGCGTTCTCTGAAAATGTAAAGATACCGAGATGAATTTATAATAGAAGAAATCCGACTTAGTTACTGTTTTTAAGAAAATAGAAAAAGATTTAAAAAAATGAATCATATCGGTTGAAATTGATTTTCAGTTATGATAAATTAATATCACTGTTGAGCGAACGTTCGCTTATAAAACAGTTTCAAAAAAACTTTGAAAAAGTTACATGAAATCTGTTGACAGTAAAAATGTCCT
>ERZ772962.2027-NODE-2027-length-10602-cov-8.839006_pt1 | contig 10602 bp, 6 predicted proteins | sample MGYA00580676_ERZ772962 | MGnify/ENA primary metagenome ERZ772962 (study PRJEB29015, sample SAMEA2738049) | human oral metagenome | biome: human oral; feature: human-associated habitat; material: saliva | place: China | collected 2230 ...
TTTATCCCTACGCAGAGCAACAACCTAATAGAGGTCACTTCACAAAGCTATATAGGAATCAGTCCAAAGCTATATAGCTTTCTTCGCCATCCTATATAGCTCTACCCACGTACTCATATAGGTCAGCCCGTCGACCAATATAGGTTCACACCACCCCTCCTACAAGGAGCATATCCACCCATACACTCCTCCCCCGAGAAGTCACAGCAAAGACGAGGCTCTTACGATGGGAGAAGGCCCCCGCCTGCTCTGTGGGGAAGGCCTGACCAAAGAGAGCATGCAGACTTTTAGTATCTTTGTCCTATCTGATCAGATTCGATGCAAGCTATAGGCCAGCTACACCATATATATAAGACCCTTGGTATGACCTACCGCCTCCTCCTCGTGGCGGTGGTGTGTCTGTGTGCCTATATGACGGGCGTCGCTGAGACGCCTCAGCCCCAGCGAGACAAGACCTTCGGCCTCCCCCTTACCCTCTCACAGAGCGCACAGATTAGCTATCTGGCTGCCCAGCCCAGCGCCGAAGACTCCTATACCCTCTACGGCCATGCAGGCCTACGTGTATGGGATGCAGAGCAGGGGATCGATGTGACCTTCAACTACGGTATCTTCAACTTTACCGACGACTTCTCCCTGCGCTTCACTCAGGGCAAGACCGACTACATCGTCCTGCCCATAGCGACCAGTGACTACATGAGCGAGTATCAGAGCCGTGGTGTCATCCGCGAGCTGGTGCTCAATACCGACAGCACGCAGCGTGCCCACCTCTGGCGACTCCTCATCGAGAATGCACAGCCCGAGAACCGCACGTACCGATACAATGCCTTCCGCAACAACTGCAGTACGCGCCCGCTGGATCTCTACTTCGCGACCTTGACGGACTTCGGCAAGCTCGACGAGCGCGGGAGCCAGCTGACCTTCGTGCTGGACAGCGTGCCTGGCATCACGCCACTCCCCGACAAGACTTGGCGCGAGGCGATCAACGAGCTGGAGGCCTCCTCCCCCTGGCTGGTACTGGGGACAGACCTCGCGATGGGCCCCAAGCTGGATGAGAAGATGAGCATCCGCGACCGCTTCTTCATCCCCATGGAGGCCGCACGCCTGCTCCCCCACCTCGCTATGGGCATCGTCACCCCTGACCAAGAGATCTGGGGACGCCCCATCCAGCAGACGCTGGAGTATGGCGAGCCGCGCCCTATCGCACCCGCAGGCCTCAGCGTGACCCATCCCCTCGTCATCTTCTCCCTCATCCTCCTGCTCTCTATCGGGGTCTTCATCTGGCGCTGGCTCAGAAAGCCCGTCGCTGGAGTCATCGAATTCAGCCTCTATCTCGCAGCAGGCCTCGGGGGGACGCTCCTCTGCTACCTCAGCTTCATCTCTGAGCACCCGATGGTATCGCCGAACTTCAATCTCCTCGCGCTCCATCCGCTCTACCTCATCATAGCACTCCTGATGCCCGCTGGGCAGCGTACACGCCGTGTGCGCACAGTCCTGCATACCGTCTGTCTCGTGCTACTCATCGCCTTCCCCATCGTGAGCCTCATCGCAGGGCAGGTGATCAATCCGAGCGTCTATCTGATCGCTCTCAGCCTCGGCCTCCTTTCGCTGGGGCGTCTCCTTCACAAGCCTATATCTCATAAGTATGTCCAAGAGCCCACTGGAGCAGCGTAGCATGCGCTACCTACTGACCTCACTGCTGGCCCTTGTGGCACTCCAGCAGCCGCTGCAGGCGGGGGACCTCCCTCGTGTAGTCGTCTATATCACCATCGAGGATCTCCGTGGTGACTACCTCGAGCAGCTACGCCCCCTCTTTACTGAGGACGGCTTAGGCCGTATGCTCTCCGAGGGGAAGATCTACCCACATGTCCGCTTCCCTCTGGCCGAGCTGGACCGCGCCTCGGCCACGGCTACCCTGCATACGGGAGCCTATCCCCAGACGCACGGCATCGAGCGCACGACGCTCTGGAGCAAGAAGGAGCATGCCTGGCGCTCGGTCTTCTATGATCCCAGCGTCACGGGGAGCTATACCCGCGATACCTATTCGCCCAAGGCACTCTTAGTCAATACCCTTGGCGACCGCATCAAGGAGGCCTCCTCGGGTGCAGGCTTGGTCTATGCCATCGCCTCGGACGCGGAGACCGCTATCGCCTCGGGCGGGTGGTTTGCCAACGGGGCCTTCTGGCTCGACAGCAAGATCGCCTCATGGGCCAGCTCGAGCTACTACGAGGCGATGCCCAAGAGCCTCGAGGCCTACAACCGCTCCGCCGAAGGGCCTAATAAGCGCCTCGTCGGTGGGCAGATGGCATGGAGTCCGCTCCGTAGCTACAGCTCGCCCTCTCGCACCTGGTCCGACTGGGGTGGTCGCTTCACGCACCGCTATCAGGGACATCAGGCAGCGGACTTCAAGCGTAGCGCTCTGGCCAACGAAGAGGTCACGAGCCTTGCACTACGTCTACTCGACCAAGGGGGCTATGCCGAGAGCAAGTCGCCTGGTATGCTGGCCCTCTCCTACAGCCTTGACGTCGCTCCACGCGAAGCTCAGGGTGAGCTGACCAGCGAAGAGGTAGACGCCTACGTACGACTTGACAAGAATATCCAAGCCCTCCTGCAGGAGCTCCGCCGTAAGTTCGGCGAAGGCAACTACCTGCTCGCCCTCTCGGGTACGGGCTATACCCACTATCGCCGTCCGCGCCTTCGTGGTGCTGAGGCCCGCTACGGGCAGTTCAGCGCGAAGAAGGGTGCAGCACTACTCAACCTCTATCTCTCCGCCCTCTACGGTCAGGGGAGCTGGGTAGAGCGCCTCGCCGATGGACGCGTGTACCTCAATAGGAAGCTCGCTGAGACGAAGCGTATCGCACTCTCCGAGCTCCAGGATAAGTCGGCCGCCTTCCTCGAGGAGATGGAGGGCATCGGTATGGCTGTCGCTGGCGAGCGTCTGGTCACCCAGTCCTCCCTGAGCGATGCCGCCCGAGCGCTTCGCCGCTCGATCCACGTCCGCCATATGGCCGACGTCTACTGGACCCTCACACCCGGATGGGAGGTCGAGGATCCTGCAGACAGCCCCAACCTGTGGCTTCACTCCACAGCCATCAGCAGTCCCTGCATCCTCCTCGGAGCAGGCATCACGGCACGTGACTTCGACTACCCTATCGTCGAAGCTCCCGACGTAGCCAAGGCCATCGCCTACGTCCTCCGCATCCGCCCGCCGAACGCCGCACGATAGCGCACCCCGAGTATAGGGTCTCCGATGCCACATCACCCTATACATTATTATATATGTAGGGAGTACCCTTCCCCGCTATCACAGCCCAAAGGAAGCCCTCCCTGTCCATCATACAAGAAGAAATAAAACAAGATATATGGGATTCATAGACCTATTGTCGAAGCTATTCGGCAACAAATCACAGCGTGACCTCAAGGAGATCACGCCTTGGGTAGAGCGCGTCAAGGCCGTCTACCCCGAGATCGATGCACTGTCTGACGACGACCTGCGTGCCCGCACCGCCTCGCTCCGTCAGCGTATCAACGACTACGTAGCCAGCGAACGTGCCGAGGTAGAAGAGCTCAAGGCCAGCGTCGAAGGCAAGGAGCTCGATGAGCGCGAAGCTATCTGGGCCAAGGTAGACAAGCTCGAGAAGGAGATCCTCGACAAGCTCGAGATCGTCCTCGACGAAGTCCACCCCGAGGCCTTCGCTATCGTCAAGAGCACGGGTCGCCGCTTCGCAGAGAACGCCGAGATCCGCGTCAAGGCTACGGACTTCGACCGCGACCTCAGCGTCAGCCACGACTTCGTCCGCATCGAGGATGATATGGCTATCTATCAGAACCACTGGCTCGCTGGTGGCAATGAGATCACCTGGGATATGGTGCACTACGACGTGCAGCTCTTCGGGGGTACCGTCCTGCACAAGGGTAAGATCGCCGAGATGGCTACGGGGGAAGGTAAGACCCTCGTCGCTACACTCCCCGTCTTCCTCAATGCCCTCACGGGTAATGGTGTCCACGTCGTCACGGTGAATGACTACCTCTCCAAGCGTGACTCGGAGTGGATGGGCCCGCTGTACATGTTCCACGGCCTCAGCGTAGACTGTATCGACAAGCATCGCCCCAATACCCCCGAGCGTCGTGCAGCATACAACGCTGACATCACCTTCGGTACGAACAATGAGTTCGGCTTCGACTACCTGCGCGATAACATGGCTACCAGCCCCGAAGACCTCGTGCAGCGCCGTCACAACTACGCTATCGTCGACGAAGTGGACTCCGTCCTCATCGACGATGCCCGTACGCCTCTCATCATCTCAGGCCCTGTGCCCAAGGGTGACGATCAGCTCTTCGAGCAGTTCCTCCCCAACGTAGAGACCGTCGTCGATGCGCAGCGCAAGCTCTGCCAGCAGCTCCTCATCGACGCGAAGAAGAAGATCTCTTCGTCCGACAAGAAGGAGCAGGAAGAAGGCTTCTTCCTCCTCTTCCGCACCTACAAGGGTATGCCTAAGAGCAAGCCCCTCATCAAGTACCTCAGCGAACCTGGTATCAAGGCCGGTATGCTCAAGGTCGAGGAAGAGTACATGGCCGACAACATGCGTCAGATGCACCTCGTCACCGACGAGCTCTACTTCGTCATCGACGAGAAGCACAATAGCATCGAGCTCTCCGACAAGGGTATCGACCTCCTGACGCGCGGTACGGATGACCCCACCTTCTTCATCCTCCCCGATATCGCCAGCCTCCTGGCTGACCTGTCGAACCAAGGTCTCACCCCCGAGGAGCTCGCCGAGCGCAAGGAAGCCCTCCTCTCTGACTATGCTATCAAGAGCGAGCGCGTGCACACCGTGAACCAGCTCCTCAAGGCCTATGCCCTCTTCGAGAAGGATGACCAGTATGTCGTCATGGACAACAAGGTCATGATCGTCGACGAGCAGACAGGGCGTATCATGGACGGTCGCCGCTACTCCGACGGCCTGCACCAGGCTATCGAAGCTAAGGAGCGTGTCCACGTCGAGGCTGCTACCCAGACCTTCGCCACCATCACACTGCAGAACTACTTCCGTATGTACCACAAGCTCTCTGGTATGACGGGTACGGCAGAGACCGAGGCAGGCGAACTCTGGGACATCTACAAGCTCGACGTCGTCGTCATCCCCACGAACCGCCCCATCGCTCGTCATGACCTCAACGACCGCATCTACAAGACGGCTCGTGAGAAGTATGCAGCAGTCATCGAGGAGATCGTACGCCTCGTAGGCGAAGGCCGCCCCGTACTCGTCGGGACGACCTCAGTGGAGATCTCGCAGCTCCTAAGCAAGATGCTTGACCTGCGCAAGATCCCCCACAACGTCCTCAACGCTAAGCTCCACCAGAAGGAAGCTGAGATCGTAGCTCAGGCAGGTAAGCCCGGCGTCGTCACCATCGCCACCAACATGGCTGGTCGTGGTACCGACATCAAGCTGACGCCCGAGGTCAAGGCAGCCGGTGGTCTCGCGATCCTCGGTACCGAGCGTCACGAGTCTCGCCGTGTCGACCGCCAGCTCCGTGGTCGTGCAGGTCGTCAGGGTGACCCAGGTTCATCCGTCTTCTTCGTATCGCTCGAAGACCACCTGATGCGCCTCTTCGCCTCAGACCGTCTTGCCGCTATGATGGATAAGATGGGCTTCGAGGAAGGTGAAGTACTCGAGCACAGCATGCTCAACAAGGCCGTCGAGCGTGCCCAGAAGAAGGTCGAGGAAAACAACTTCGGTATCCGTAAGCGCCTCCTCGAGTACGATGACGTGATGAACTCCCAGCGTGAGGTCATCTACAAGCGCCGTCGCCACGCCCTCATGGGTGAGCGTATCGAGATGGACGTCATGAACACGCTCTACGATGCAGGACGCCTACTCATCGACACGCACCAGCCTGCCGAAGACTTCGAGGGCTTCACGACGGACATCATGCGTACCTTCGCTATGGAGTCGCCCTTTGACGAGCAGACCTTCCGCCGCACCAAGGCTGATGACCTCGCCGACCAGCTCTACGAAGCAGTAGAATCGACCTTCATGGCTCGCGCTAAGCAGATCGCCGACATCGCTTATCCTACGCTTCATCAGGTATTCACCGAGCAGGGTCACGTCTATGAGCGCATCATGATCCCTCTGACCGACGGACGTATGGCCTACAACGTCAGCTGCAACCTCCGCGAAGCTGATGAGAGTGAAGGTCGCACGATCATGCGTGAGTTCGAGAAGGCTATCGTCCTGCATATCATCGACGAAGCTTGGAAGGAACACCTGCGTGAGATGGATGAACTGCGTAACTCTGTGCAGAACGCCAGCTACGAAAACAAGGACCCTCTCCTCGTCTACAAGCTCGAGTCCTACGAGCTCTTCCGTGCGATGATCGAAGAGATGAACCGCAAGACGGCCTCCGTCCTTATGCGTGTCCGCCTCAACATCGCTCCTCCCGAGGAAGAAGCTCCCCGTCAGGTAGAGATCCGCGAAGCTGCCCCTGAGGTACAGCGCCCTGCGCCCCAGTACCACGAGCAGCGTCACGAAGTCGGTAGCCCCGAGGACCGCGAAGAGCAGCGCCGTACGCCTGCTCAGGCAGCCCACACGATCGGCCGCAACGACCCCTGCCCCTGCGGTAGCGGTAAGAAGTTCAAGCACTGCCACGGCAAGGGCTTCTAAGCACTAAGGTCCCTACACCTTATATATAAGCTCGCCCCCAGCTCCCGATCGGGAGTTGGGGGCAAGCTTCTTTTTTGAGGCATTCCCCACTCATCTCTAAGTGCTATTCGTGCCTTGTGAGTAAGGCTTGTTGATAGTGTACCACGAAAAAACGTATCTTTGGAATGCTTTGTACACACACAAAAAGGACAATTAGAATGAAGAACTTCGATATAGCCATCATCGGTGGCGGTCCTGCTGGCTACAATGCCGCAGCGAATGCTTCAGCCAACGGCCTTCAAGTAGTACTCTTTGAACACACAGCCCTCGGAGGCGTCTGCCTCAATGAAGGGTGCATACCAACGAAGACCCTACTCCACTCGGCCAACCTCCTCGACGAAATGCGCGAAAGCGCTGCTTATGGTATCCATGTAGAGGGAGCTATCTCCGCCAACTACGCAGAGATCGTAGCCCGCAAGGATAGGATCGTCAAGACCCTTACTGGAGGTGTCTCCTACAAGCTCAAGGGTGCTGGTGTCACGGTCGTCTCCAAGACTGCTCGCCTTACGGGCGAAGAGGGAGACCGTATCTTAGTCGCTACAGATGACGAGACCTATGCCGTGAGCTACGTCCTCCTTGCTACTGGTAGTGAGACTGCCATCCCCCCCATCCCAGGCCTCAGCGAAGTCGGCTACTGGACGAGCCGCGAGGCTCTCAGTGCCACGACACTCCCCAAGGACATCACGATCATCGGTGGTGGTGTCATCGGTATGGAGTTCGCTGGTATCTATACCTCCCTCGGTGTCCCCGTACGTGTCATCGAGATGGCTCCCGAGATCCTCGGCGCTATGGACAGCGAGACCTCGGGCATGCTTCGTAAGGAGTATGCACGTCGCGGTATTCAGTTCTACCTCGAGACGAAGGTCACAGCAGTATCTGCTGAGGGCGTAAGCATCGAGACGAAGGACGGGAAGACCGAAGTCCTCCCCACCTCGCAGATTCTCCTCAGTGTCGGCCGTCGCCCCGTGACGGATGGCTTAGGACTTGAGACACTCTCTATCCAGATGAACCGCTCAGCTGTAGTGGTGAACGAGTACATGCAGACCTCCCACCCCCGCGTCTATGCTGCTGGGGATATCACAGGCTTCTCCATGCTCGCTCATACCGCTATCCGTGAGGGTGAGGTCGCTATCAACCATATCGTAGGTGGTAGTGATGACCGCATGCGCTACGACTCTGTACCTGCTGTCGTCTACATGCACCCCGAGATCGCAGGTGTCGGGGCTACCGAAGAGAAGCTCCGTGCCGAAGGCCGCTACTACCGCGTGCTCAAGCTCCCCATGGCCTATGCAGGACGCTACGTCGTAGAGAACGAGCAAGCCTCTGGGCTGTGTAAGGTCCTTGTCGACGAGAATGACACCATCCTCGGCTGCCACATCTTAGGGAATCCCGCATCGGAACTCATCCTCCTGGCTGGTATTGCCGTCACCGACCGCTCCAGCATCGAGGACTTCCGACGTCACATCTTCCCCCACCCCACGGCAGGGGAGATCCTCCATGAGGTCCTCTTCTCCTAAGAGCTACCTACCCACTCCATAGATATAATAGACACATCATATAAACTAAATCTCATGGCGACATTCGATATCAAAATGCCCAAGATGGGCGAGAGCGTAACCGAGTGTACGATCACCGTCCTCAACGTGAAGGTAGGGGACTACATCGAGGAGGACACAGACCTCTTCGAGATCACTTCTGCCAAGACGGCCGCTACGATTCCCTCCCCCGTAGCTGGTACGATCGTCAAGATCAACTATGGCGAAGGCGACACCGTCGCTGTCGGTGAGCCCGTCATCATCGTCGACACCTCGGGTCAGGCAGTAGCTCCTGCCACCCCAGCACCTGCAGCAGAGAAGGAAGCACCCGCTCCTGCCACTGCCCCCACCCCATCCGTTCCCGTCACCGAAGTTCATCGCGGCACGGTAGAGCGCTGGTACTCACCAGTCGTCCTCGAGCGTGCTAAGGCCGCTAAGGTAAGTCAGGAAGAGCTGGATAAGATCCAAGGCACGGGCTTTGGCGGTCGCGTCAGCAAGGCCGACATCGTCCGCTACATCGAGCAGAAGAAGGGGGCACCCGCTCCTACTCCACGTGCAGAGCGCGCTACAGCTCCTGCTCCCGCATCCACCGCTCGTCCTCAGGTCGCAGCTCCCGCTGTACCCGTTGGTCCCGAAGACCGCGTGATCCCCATGGATCCTATCCGCCGTATCATCGCCGACCGCATGGTACAGTCGGTACAGGTAGCTCCTCACGTGACGAGCTTCCTCAAGGCCGATATCACGGATCTGGTGAAGTGGCGCGAAGCAGAGAAGGACAGCTTCAAGAAGCGCGAAGGCTATTCACTGACGTACATGTCTCCCGTCATCGAAGCGGTAGCCCGTGCACTGAAGGACTTCCCCCGCATCAATGCAGCTGTCGATGGGTACAACATCATCGAGCGTAAGCACGTCAACGTCGGTATGGCTGTAGCCCTGCCCGATGGCAACCTCGTCGTACCCGTCATCCGTGATGCCGACAAGCTGAGCCTTGCAGGCATCGCTGAGCAGGTAGCTCGCCTTGCAGACAAGAGCCGCAAGGGACAGCTCACGCCAGACGAAATGTCCGGCGGCACGTTCACGATCTCGAACTACGGCTCTTCGGGCACGCTCTTCGGTACGCCGATCATCAACCAGCCTGAGTCCGCTATCCTCGGTATCGGGGCTATCGAAAAGGAACCCACGATCCTCGAGACGCCTGCTGGTGACGTCATCGCCGTCCGCCACAAGATCTATCTCTCCTTCTCCTATGACCACCGTATCATCGATGGTATGCTCGGCGGCGCCTTCCTGCAGGCTGTAGCACGCTACCTCGAAGAATGGAAGACTAACAACGCATAACCATGAGCTCAGTAAAGAAGATATATGGTATCAAGACCACCGACAAGGAGACCCTTCGTCGCTGGTACTACCTCCTCTACCTCGGCCGATGCCTTGACGAAAAGGCGCCCAGCTACCTGCTACAGTCTATCGGGTGGCAGTTCCACGCCTCCAACGCTGGCCACGATGGTATCCAGCTCGCTATCGGACAGATCTTCCAGCGAGGCAAGGACCATCTCTTCCTCTACTACCGTGACCTGCTGGCAGCCCTGTCGGCTGGTATGACGGTCGAGGAGATGATCCTCAACGGTATCTCTAAGGCTACTGACCCCACGAGTGGTGGCCGACACATGTCCGACCACTACGCTAAGGTCGAATGGGGTATCCACAACATCTCCTCCTGCGTCGCTGCACATGACTCTCAGGCTGTAGGTCTGGCACGTGCTCTCGACTACTATGGTGTAGACGGTGTGGCTATCGCTTCGCACGGGGAATCCTCCGCTTCCGAAGGCTACGTCTTCGAAGCCATCAACGGTGCAGCTCGTGAGCGCCTCCCAGTGATCTTCGTCCTGCAGGGCAATGGCTATGGTATCTCCGTGCCTACGCATGAGCAGACGGCTAACCCACGCGTCGGGCAGAACTACGCTGGTATCCGCCATCTCAAGGTCCTCTTCTGTAATGGTAAGGACGTCTTCGACTCCATGAACACCATGGAGGCTGCACGTGAGTACGCTGTCAAGCACCGCACGCCTGTCGTCGTCACGGCAGACTGCGTACGTATCGGTGCACACTCCAACTCGGATAAGCACACGCTCTACCGCAGCGAAGAAGAGCTGCAGCGCGCTCAGGCAGCAGACCCGCTGCCTAAGTTCCGCCGTATGCTCCTGCGCTACCAGCGCTTCACCGAAGAAGAGCTACAGGCCATCGAAGCAGAAGCACGCGAAGAGCTGAAGGTCGCTAACCGCAATGCCCTCAAGGCACCAGACCCCACGGCTGATACCGTGATGGAGTACGTCATCGGCGAAGCTTACCCTGGCGACAAGTACGGC
>ERZ772962.2028-NODE-2028-length-10598-cov-5.348098_pt1 | contig 10598 bp, 7 predicted proteins | sample MGYA00580676_ERZ772962 | MGnify/ENA primary metagenome ERZ772962 (study PRJEB29015, sample SAMEA2738049) | human oral metagenome | biome: human oral; feature: human-associated habitat; material: saliva | place: China | collected 2230 ...
TTTGGAATTAACGTTGACTTAATTCGTTTAGTTTTCAATGTTCAAGTTTGTTGCGTTAGCAACTTTTATATCTTATCATTTTTATTTTTTTTTGTCAATAGTTTTTTTAAACTTTTTTTAACTTATTTTAAAATGACTTCGTCTTTCTCAAGACGTTTTCTATTCTATCATCTACTTTTCCCTTTGTCAAGGTGGTTTCTTCTTTTTTCTTAACATTTGCCTTTATGCTTTTAAACAACATTGCTTATTAATAATATCTTCTATAAAAAATACAAAAGATTGAATTACCAAAATCATAAAATAGTAATTCAATCTTTTTATTATTTCATCTCTACTACTGTTGCTCCCATTCCACCTTCATTTTGGCCACCGCTTCTAAAACTCTTGACATAACGATTATTCTTCAAGTACTCCGCGATATTTTTTCTAAGTATTCCTGAGCCTAGACCATGAATTATAGTGAAAGTATCATATCCTTGTAAGATAACCTTGTCCATATAATCCTCAATAACTCTTATCGCTTCTTCAGTATTTAATCCGATAACATTAATATCAATACCAACCTTTTTACTACTTACTTTACTAGTACTAATATATCGTTGAGTTGTTTCTGGTTCACAATCAATTTTTCTAACTTCTTTTTTCTTAATATTAAGTTTCATAGCCCCCATTTTAATTTGTAGATTATTACCTGATATTTCTAGGACAGTTGCTCTCTGATTATAACTAAGAACCAATACATCGTCACCAACTTTAATTTCAGTATCATTAAATTTAAGTTGATCCTCTAATTTTTTCGTTAAATTAATTTTGTTTTTTCTATTATCAATATTATGAAGGATTTCATTTACCTCATGTTGTTTTAGAGCTGAACTATCTTTAAAATCACGATACAAATCTAAAATTTCTTCTTTTTTAGCATCAATCTCTCTATTCAACTCTAAACTTAGCTCATTATATAAACTATCTTTATATTCATTATATTTTATAAGATTGTTTTCTAAAGTTGCTTTCACTTCATTTATTTCTTCAACAACTCGATTTATATATTCCAATTTAAAATCGTATTCTCTTATACTTTCAGAAAGTTTATCGATAAATAAATTATTTTCTTTTTCATTTTCTTTTTGCAACGCACTTGCTTCAGCTATAATTGAACTATCTAATCCTAACTTTGCCGAAATATTTATCGCATTTGATTTTCCAGGCAAACCTATTATAAATCTGTATGTAGGTTTTAATTTTTCAAAATCAAATTCCATAGAAGAATTTTTATAATATTCCGATTCAAAACAATAATTTTTAATCTCTGGATAGTGAGTTGTGCATAACATTGTAGCATTTAGTTCTTTAAATTTATCAAGAAGAGCTATCGATAAGACCGCTCCTTCACTTGGATCAGTTCCTGAGCACAATTCATCTAAAAGAATTAAACTTTTCTCATTTGTTTCTTCTAATATATTAATGATATTTGTCATATGCGAAGAAAATGTAGATAAATTATTTTCTATAGACTGCTCATCTCCTAAATCAACAAAGACTTTTACAAAGAACCCAACTGTAGACTCCTCTAAAGCGGGAATATAAAATCCTAAGTGAGACAGATAGACGCATAATCCTACCGTTTTTAATATTACAGTTTTCCCACCGGTATTAGGTCCAGTAATAATAAGTGAGTTCCCAAAATTATCTAAAGTAATATCATTTTTCACAACAACGTCCTTATCTATCAATGGATTATATGCTTTTTTTAAATTAATTTCTTGTTTATGAACAATATTTTGCTTATTAAATCCCTTTTGACTACAGAAATTCATTTTTGAAAAAATAAATTCTACTTGAGAAAAATTCCATAATGAATTTAACAATTCATTTGCTTTTATTTTTATAACTTCCGAGGCATCTTTCAAAATTCTTAATATTTCTTCTTTTTCTTTTCTTCTTAAGATACCTATTTCATTATTTATTTCTACATTTTCTCTCGGTTCTACGTAAAATGTATTTCCAGAAGCAGATTCATCATGGATTATTCCTCCAAAATCATTCTTATGTTCTGGTTTAACTAAAATTACATCACGATCATTACGCTTAGTAACAATAGCTTCTGTTAATTTTTTCACATTTGCTCTTATTATATTTTTTAATACTTGGTCACTTTTAGTTTTTAATTTGGCAATATTTGCTTTTATATTTTTCAATTCTAATGATGCATCTGGTCTAATATAGCCGTCTTCATCAATTATTCTATCTAAGTATTTCTCTAAATCTTCAAAGTTATCTAGTTTTTCTATATACTTATCTAAACTTCTATAAGATTTATTTTCTTGAATTTTTATTCCTTCAAAACGCTTTGTAAATCTATCATAAACGATAACATTCCTTAAAATGTAAAATAAATCTTTTTCTGAAAGAATACTATCTATTTTAGATTTTTTAACGCTCGCTTCATAATTGTAAATTTTCAAACGAAATTCATTTGGGTATTTTCTTAGCAATTCATATGCTTCTTCATTTTCTCTATGGACTTCTAGTAACTTATCAAAATCACTTATATATTCAAGATTTTTTATTTTTTCATAAGATATTTCTGAATAACAATATTTTTCTACATCTTTTAAGACTAAATCTAAATTCAATTTTTTTCGAATCATCTTATCCAATTAATTTTCACCCCTTCAAACATAATATTTTCTTATATTCAACAAAAACTATTATACACTAAATATATTCTTTTAACAATTTTATTAAACAGAAAAATAGAGTAATAATTTAAATAATTTAACTATTACTCTATTAATATTCTATCTATCAAAGAATAAGCTTATTAGCTGTTTTGACAATATTGGTGTGTTTTCTAAAATATACTCTGGAAGTGTTGAATTAGTGAAAATTGTTGTTTTCCATTCTGATGTTGGTAAAATTGTTCCAACATAAAGAATTAGAAAGATTATCAAATAAATTTCTACAAAACCTAAAATAGCACCTAAAAATCTATCCGTTGTCTTTATTAAAGGTAATTTTCTTATTAATCCAAAAATAGAAGCTAAAACTTGAATTATCAATCGAATCACAATAAATATCACAATAAACGAAATAACTCTATAATAAGCTGTAGGAATATTAAGATTTTGGTAAATCCCGTTTAATCCTACTGACACATTATCAGGTATTGGAATTAATCCTGTAAATAAATAAGCTAAACGAGAACTGAACAACATAGAAACAAGATAACCTATTATAATTGTTCCTAAATAAAAAAGTTGCATTATAAGTCCTCGTTTATAACCTAGATAGGCTCCTGCAAAAAGAAGTAATACAATCAATATATCTACCATAACATCCTCCTTTCATAATTATATTATACAATTGTAAGTGATTAACTTTAAAGTAGCATTAATCTAAATAAGATTAATGCTACTTTGTTAACAAAAAATAATTTTTTATTCTAATCCTATGATGTATGGATATACTGGTTGCCCTGATTCCACAAGCTCAACTTCTACATCAGGATATTTATCTTCGATTAATTTTTCTAAGAAATCCGTATATTCATCTGTACTTTCTTCACCTAGGTAAATAGTTACGATTTCTTTGTCTTCATCGATAGATTTCTCTAATAATTCTTCTAATACAGTATTAAGTGATAAATTAGAAACTACAATTTTCCCATCACGAATCCCCATAAATTCATCTTTTTTAATCTCAACACCTTCAATATGCGTATCACGAACAGCATGAGTTACTTCTAAAGTACTAACTGTCCCTAATACTTCTTGCATGTTTGCAAAGTTTTCTTCTGGACTAACATTAGGATTAAACACCATTACTGCAGCCAATCCTTGAGGAGCTGTCTTGCTTTCCACAACATAAACATTTTCTTCTGCTAACTCTGCTGCTTGTTTAGCTGCAAGTTGAATATTCTTATTATTAGGGAAAATATAGATATTTTTAGCATTTACTTCTTTTATAGCTTTCATAATATCTTCTGTTGAAGGATTCATAGTTTGACCACCTTCAACTACATAATCAACGCCCATTGAAGTTAAAACTTTACTTAATCCACTTCCCATTGAAATAGAAATCATAGCTTGCTCTTTAACTTCTTTTGAAGTAGTTGCTTGTTTAGATTCTTGTTTTCTTAAAACTTCTCTATGTTGCTCACGCATATTATCTGATTTAATTTTTATAAGCTCTCCATATTGTTGTCCATAATTAAACACCTCTCCTGGAGTCTCAGTGTGAACGTGAATTTTTACATACTCACTATCTGAAATAACAAGTAACGAATCTCCAAACTCACTCATATCTTTACGGAACTGATCTTCATCAAATTCTTTTTTATCTTTATCAAGACGAACAGTAAATTCTGTACAGAAACCATAAACTATATCTTCTGGACTCATGAAATCCATGTCATGATCATCTTCAAATTGCATATCAACTATATTTGTTTCAACTGCATCTAAACCGTCGATTTCTTCTCCTTTAAGAGCAGCAACAAAGCCTTGATATACACAAACAAGTCCTTGTCCTCCTGAGTCGACAACACCTACTTCTTTCAGAATAGGTAATAGGTCTGGTGTTCTCTTAAGTGATTCTTGTGCTTCCGCATAGATAGCTTCCATTACTTCAATAACAGATGTTGTACTTTCAGCTTTTTTAACTCCTGCTTCTGCTGCTTCACGAGCTACTGTTAAAATAGTACCTTCAACCGGCTTAATTATAGCTTTATAAGCTATGCTTACACCATTTTGAATTGCGGCAGCAAATTCTTTAGAATCAATTTCTTTCTTATCAACAATGTATTGCGACATCCCTCTAAATAATTGAGAAAGAATAACTCCTGAATTACCACGAGCACCCATTAACAACCCTTTAGAGAATGATTTTCCTAGTTCTCCAATATTTTCAACAGTATTAGCTGCTGTTTCTTTAGCTCCTGAAGACATAGATAGGTTCATGTTTGTTCCTGTGTCTCCATCTGGAACAGGGAATACATTTAATGAATTTATTTTTTCTGCATTTTTAGCTAAATTTCTAGCACCTAAGTCTATCATTTTAGCTAAAACAAGGCCATTTATCTTTTCCACTATCTTTCCTCCTATTTATTAACCTTGATGCCTTGAATAAAGATATTAACCTCATCCACTTTAACACCTAATGTTTTTTCAATTTGGTATTTTACTGAAGATTGAACATTATTAGCAATTTCTGAAATTTTTGTTCCATACATAACAATAATGTATAAATCAATCACTAATTTACCATCATCTTTTTTTACAATTATTCCTTTAGAATAATTTTCTTTACCTAATATTTCTGTAATTCCATCTTTAACTTGATTTTTACTAGCCATTCCTATAATTCCGTAACAACTTACAGCTGTACCTCCAGCAACTGATGCAATCACATCATCACTGATAGAAACGTGTCCTAGATCATTATTAATTTCTAATGCCATATCTTTTTCCTCCTATTTAAAAATAGACAAATGAACATACGAATTATTATACCTTTTTTAGAAAAAAAATACAAGTAAAACATTGATATTTCCGAAACAAGAGCCTTTGATTATCTCTTATTTAATCAAAGGCTCTTATTTATATTACTTATTATTTATTCCCGTTAACCGACTCTTTCGAATGTATCATCAAAGTGATTACGTCACATACCGGTGTAGGAATATTATGAATTTTTCCTAAACGAGAGACTTCTCCGTTTAAATAGTCTATTTCTGTTAATCTACCATTTTTCATATCTTGATATAATGATGGATAGTGTAATCCTGCTGTTTTCGGATCAAAACAGTTTTCTATATTTTTCTCAATTATTTCTTGTTTAACATCGATGCCTTCGGCACGACCAACCGCTGTTACTTCATCTAAGATAGCACGAGTTAACTCTAAATGTTTTTCATAACTACCATATTGATTTATATTGCAATCTATTAATGTGCAATATGTATTTAAAACACAATTTAAACCTGCTTTATGCCAAATTGATTGGTAAGTATTATCTGAATAATTTAGATTTAATCCTGCTTGGTTTAGTCTCTCAATAATTTTTAAAGTTTTTTCTAGATTATTCTCCTTCACTTGTTTTATCTCAGTTTTCCCAGTACCATAAGCTTTCAAAACACCTGGGCCTCCTAATCCACTCGTCCATACAGTAACACCTATTAAGATGTTTTTTTCATCTACAAAGTCTTTTAAAGTATCTACGTGACCTAATCCATTTAAGATACAAATAACTTTTGTATCTTTATGAATTAAATGTTTTACTTTCTCTAGCATACTTCTCAACTGCATTGATTTTGTAGCTACAAAAATTACATCATATTCTCCCGAAACTTCATCAGGATAGTATATAGGTATATGATAATTACCAAGCTCTTTGTTATCAATAATGACCTTCAAGCCATTCTCTGTAATATTTTCTACATGATCTTTCCATGTATCAACAAAAGTAACATCTTCTCCATTTTCAAACAACATATAACCGAATCTTGATCCCAATGCTCCTGCACCTGCAAATAAAATTCTCATAGTAGCCTCCTTTATATATTTAATTCTTTATTTTTTAGATGAATTATTAATTTATCTTAATACTCTTATAATCCAACTATTAACTACATATTTTTAGTATATTATTCTTATCTTCGATATTTTAATTATGCTCATATATCAATTTAAAAATTTCTTCTGCATTTTTGTTAACGTTTACAAAGTTGTGAAAAAGAAGAATCGACTTATGTCGAATCTTCTATAGATTTTCTGGTTTGTATGCATCTACTGTATATAATTTTAAAATATTACAATAGAATCTATCAGCTAAGAATGCCACTCCAAAAGGAATTACAAAAAATGCTAAAACGATTTGTAATAAACCTCCGTGAGTCATCTCATATGATTTTAGAGGGCCAATCAATCCGATAATACCAAAACCTGCACTTTCATGCGTTCCTACAATGTTTAGGAAATAGCCAGAAATCCCAGTTATTGCGGCAGTAGTTAAAATGGTTAAAAATAATTGAGGTTTTCTCGCACAGTTTGGCATCATTAGTTTAATGGCTCCTAAAATAATCGCTGCTGTAGCTCCTTTACTATTAGCTCTAAATGTCCCTATCGCTAATACAGCTGCCGCAGAAACTAGTCCTAATGTTGCTGCTCCAGCACCTATATAATTTTCATTTGTAAATAAAATTATACCCATTGCTACTGTTGATACAGGTGTTACAATCAAACATGCAAAAGCCATAGTTATCAACATACACATTAAGATTGGTTGTAGCGTAGTAAACTCAAATATAATTGTTGCTAATAGTTTAGTTAAACCTTTCATATAAGGTAATGTCACTAAACCAAAAGCTGCTACTAATCCACCAATTATTGGAAGAAATATAATTGTTACTGCACCAAATTTATCTTTTACCAACGAAATAAGTAATGCCCCTATAATAGCTACTAGCATTACATTGAATAAGTCCCCCATCGGTACACCTGTCCAAGCTTTATTAGCAGCATTATAAGTCAATGAACCACTTCCAGCTAAAACTGTTGCTCCTAGCACAGATGACTCTAAAGGTTTGAATTTTAAAGACTGCCCTACAATAACTCCAACTAATACAGGAATCGAGAATTGTAATAAATACATTGCTTGCGATAATGTAGTAAATAAGCTAGGTGCAAATAATGTTCCTAGATATTTAAATAATGTACTCAATACTGCATTTGGAATTAAACCAGCTACCACTCCTAGTGCTGTACCATTCAAAATTATGTTAAGAAAATTCTTTACTTTTTTTGTCATATATATCCTCCTTTTATATTATTATACTATAATAATATAAAATCAAAAAAAAGTAAAGAATTTTTTGAAAATTTATTAAATTTTTCTTTTATTTCCTACGAATTAACTTTTATAGTTAAAAAAGTAGTCCATTGAAATTTCAATGAACTACTTTTTTAATGGTTTTTTATTAGGTATTCCAGCTTTCCTTGGATATTTATTTGGTGTCTCTTTAGCTTTTCTTATCTCTAGTATATGACGTTCTTCACCTTCTACATCAAATTCTATATCTTGCTCTAATTTACCACCCAAAAGCTTTATTGCAGTTATTGCCTCATCAGTTTCTTCTTCAGCTTTTTGTGCTTTTAAACTCAAGAAATAACCACCTTTTTTTACTAATGGTAGGCATAGTTCAACTAAAACATTTAAACGGGCAACCGCCCTAGCTGTTACTATCTCAAAACTCTCTCTAAAATTTTTATCTTGACCAACTTCTTCTGCACGTGCATGTATAAAGTTGCAATTTGTCAATCCCAATTCCTCTTGAAGTAGATTTAAAAATTTAATACGCTTATTTAACGAATCAACTATTGTTACTTCTAAATGTGGATATAATATTTTAAGAGGAATCGAGGGAAATCCTGCTCCGCTTCCTACATCACAAATATTACTTACTTTACTGTAATCTCTATAAAATGAGAGTGAAATTGAATCATAAAAATGTTTAGTGTAAAATTCCTCTTCTTCAGTTATCGCAGTTAAATTAATTTTTTGATTCCATTCTACTACCAATTCAAAATATTTCTCATATTGCTTCTTTTGAATATCACTAAGAATTATATTCGTCTTTTCTTCAACTTTTTTATAGAATTGTTCCTTATTCATTATTCATCCCTCTTCTTTGTTCTAAAAAAACTAATAGAATAGAAATATCCGCTGGATTAACTCCAGAAATACGAGACGCTTGACCTATTGTTAACGGTAAAACTTTTTTAAGTTTTTCACGAGCTTCTATTGCCAAACTCGGTACCTCATCATAATCTAAATCACTTGGAATTTTCATCACATTCATTTTTTTAAGTTTTTCAACTTGTTGTAAAGATTTTTTTATATATCCTTCATATTTAACTTCTATTTCTACTTGTTCAACAATATCTTTAGGCAATATTGTAGAATCATCTGCTAAATACATAATATTTTCATGGCTCAATTCTGGACGTCTTAACATATCAATTGCAAGTATTCCGTCTCTTATTTCTGCACTATTTAATTCCACTAGTTTTTCTAATGTATTTGCAGTTGGTGTTATTCTAAATGTTTTTAATCTTTCTATTTCATCAGCCACTGCTTGACGTTTTTCACTGAATTTTCTATATCTTTCTTCAGTTACTAATCCATAATTATATGCTTTTTCTGTTAAACGCATATCAGCATTATCGTGACGTAGTAATAATCTATGTTCCGCACGCGATGTTAATAATCTATATGGTTCATTTGTTCCTTTAGTTACTAAGTCATCTATCAAGACACCAATATAAGCTTCATCACGTCCTAAAATCATAGGTTCTTCACCTAAAATTTTACACGCTGCGTTGATCCCTGCCATAATTCCTTGACCAGCCGCCTCTTCATATCCACTTGTTCCATTAATTTGACCAGCAGTGAATAATCCATCTATTAATTTTGTTTCTAGAGTCGGCCATAATGTCATAGGGTTTACTGCATCATATTCTATGGCATATCCATTTCTAATAATTACTGCATTTTCTAATCCAGCTATACTTCTTACCATATCATGTTGAACATCATCAGGTAACGATGTTGACAATCCTTGAATATATATCTCTTTTGTATTACGCCCTTCAGGTTCTAAAAATAATTGATGTCTCTCTTTATCATTAAATCTCACGTATTTATCTTCTATACTTGGACAATATCTTGGTCCTGTTCCTTTTATTACTCCTGAGTACATAGCTGAACGCCCAAGATTTCTATCTATTATCTCGTGGGTAGTTGTATTTGTATAAGTTAACCAACATGGAATTTGGTCTTCAACATATTCCGTAGTTTCATAACTAAATGCATACTTCTCATTATCACCAGGTTGAATTGCAGTTTGTGAAAAATCTACACTGTTCGCATTAACACGCGGAGGTGTTCCTGTTTTGAATCTTACTAAATCAAACCCTAATTCTTCTAATTGTTTTGCTAAATCGATTGATGGCATTTGGTGATTTGGGCCTGATGAATATTTTACATCTCCAATAACTATTTCTCCGCGTAAATAGGTCCCCGTCGTGATAATAATCGCCTTCGCTTTATAGGCTGTTCCTAACATAGTTTTTATACCAACTACTTTATTATCTTCAATAATTAACTCTCGAACCATCGCTTGTTCAATATCTAAGTTGGGTGTTTCCTCTAAAATACGTTTCATTTCAGTCTGGTAAGCTACTTTATCAGATTGCATTCTTAATGCACGAACAGCTGGACCTTTTGCTGTATTTAACATTTTACTTTGGATATTTGTCTTATCTGCAACACGTCCCATCAGTCCTCCAAGTGCATCAACTTCACGAACAACTATTCCTTTGGCAGGACCTCCCACACTTGGATTACACGGCATAAAACCAATTGTATCCAAATTAATTGTAACCATAAGAGTTTTTACACCTTTTCTACTCGCAGCGTACGCGGCCTCAATTCCAGCATGGCCTCCACCAATTACAATAATATCATATTCTTTTAAAAATTTAGTCATAGTACCTCCATATATTTTAACGTAATTGCAAAATAATGCTTTGACCAAA
>ERZ772962.2031-NODE-2031-length-10573-cov-3.007986_pt1 | contig 10573 bp, 7 predicted proteins | sample MGYA00580676_ERZ772962 | MGnify/ENA primary metagenome ERZ772962 (study PRJEB29015, sample SAMEA2738049) | human oral metagenome | biome: human oral; feature: human-associated habitat; material: saliva | place: China | collected 2230 ...
TCTCAGCCACTTTATCGACATTAATTGCATCATAATTATCATATTTAGGATATTCTTCAGAATTATATTTTTTGTATAGTTGTGAAATTAAGTCTTCATGGCGCTTCTCATGGTCCAAATTAGTAAACCAACCACAATTTCTAAATTTTACTAAACCAGTCTTCTCGTCATAAACACCTTTTGCAAATCTATCAACATCTGTATTTGGTACAGAAAAAAATGCGTTCCCCGCATTAAAACCATGCCCGAGCCATAATTTATTTTGGGCGATTAGTGGAAAAATTTCTTTGTAAGTAATTGCGTTTTTACTACCGATAATCAAAAACTTCTTATCATATTCAACCAATTGTGCAACATATTCTCTAAATAACGAAAACGGCGGATTAGTAATTACAATATCCGATCGTTTCAATAACTCTACACATTCATCGCTCCGAAAATCACCACTACCTTTAAGATATGACAAGATTTTAGATTTTCCGCCGTTATCTAGCTTAGCTTTTTCTCGGAGTAGAATTTCTTTAGTATCTAGAATATTGATATTCCCGCTGCCGTCAATATCGGAAATATCATCAAGCTCAATTTTATATGCTTTTGAAATAATTTTATTACGATTTTTGTTATTATGCTTAATATTTTTATCGTCTCCAAAAAACGATAACTGAATTTCTTTATTAGCAACTGGACTTGGGTCATAACAAGTAGTAATTAGCTTCCTTAAACCCAAAGTCTTAAAATTCATTGCAAAATATTTGAAAAAATTACTTTCAAAAGGGTCATCGCAATTACAAAAGATCACTTTATTTTTAAGTTGGTCCCTATAATGTTTCAACTCGTTTTCAATATCCTTTAATTGAGTATAAAATTCATCATTTTTAGCAGTTTTTGCTCTTTGTAGTGATGATGTAGCCACTAGATACCTTTCTTTTATAAGGTGTCAAAATATAAAAGACACGCACAATAGATATCCAAACTTTTTACAACAGAGATAATACTAAGTATCACGATGCCCTAAAATACATTTATCTCAAAAAACATAAGGCTAGAGTCTATTGTTTTTCTACTGTATTTTTGTAAAGATTTAGACTCTTATATTTTACCATAATATACCCAAAAAATAGATAAAATAACAGATTGAATCGGTGACAACCGCCCAAAAACATTGTGATCTTTTTATTTACGAAGATAGTCATAAAGGTTATAAGTAAATACACTTCAAAAAATGTTGCGTGATTTGAGCTGGAGATGATATCACATAAGTCATAAACTTAAATCCACCATGCATTCACATAGTGGATTTATTTATAATTTCAACTTGGCTGGAGATGAGGGATTCGAACCCCCGAATGGTGGGACCAGAACCCACTGCCTTACCACTTGGCGAATCTCCAATGTCTTTTCATTATACCACATTTCCTCATCTCTTGTCACTTTATCAGTTATAATATCTATATGAATAACCTCGAAAAACGCCTCACTCTCTTGCAAGAGGGGATTGATGACACCTGGGCTAAGCTAAATCTTGATGAAAAATTTGCTAGACTCGCCCATCTTCAAGAAGAATCCGCCAAGCCTGAACTCTGGAACGATCTTGCTCGTGCCAAATCCGTCAATACTGAACTCAAAAAACTCGAAAGCGAGCTCAGCACTTGGCAAATTCTCAAATCTCAAGTGAATGACCTACACGAGTTAATCGAACTTTCCGCCGAAGATCTCGCTGAGGAAATCGAGGCTCAACTTACCGCTCACGAGGAAACTTACGCTGAACTCAAAAAATCTCTCCGCTTCACCGACCCACTCGATCAGAAGGACGCCATTATTCGCATTACCGCTGGCGCCGGTGGCACTGAGGCTATGGACTGGGCAGGAATTTTGGAGCGCATGTATCTAAGGTTTTTCGAAAAACATGGTTACGATATTGAATTAATCGAACGTAGTACAGGGGAAGAAGCCGGTATCAAGACTGCCGTTTACGAAGTTTATGGCCCCGAAATGTACGGACATCTCAAATCCGAACATGGCGTACATCGCCTAGTGCGTCTTTCACCGTTTAATGCCGACAATCTTCGCCAAACCTCTTTTTCACTGGTGGAAGTTCTACCGATTCTTGACAGCGAAGATGATCTAAAAATCGATGAAAAAGACCTCCGTATTGACACTTATCATGCCGGTGGACACGGCGGACAATCTGTCAATACTACTAATTCCGCTATTCGCATCACTCACTTGCCAACCAATACCGTGGTCGCTATTCAAAACGAGCGTTCCCAACTCCAAAACCGCGAAAAAGCCATGGAAATTCTTCGCGGTAAACTGCTCAAAATGCAGCAAGACCAGCAGGCCGAATCTATCAATCAATTACGTGCTGGCGAATCCGCCAGTTGGGGTCAACAAATCCGCAACTACGTCATGCAGCCCTATAAACTCGTCAAAGACACCCGCACTAAATACGAAGAAACCGATGTGGACTCCGTTCTCGACGGCAAAATCGACAATTTTATCGACGCCTATCTCGAGTCTCTCGTCGGTAGTAATAACTAAACGCTTTCTCTCTGCCTTTTCCATTTTCTTACTGTTTATGGTAATATAAGAGTATGATATTGTTCGATCATGTCACCAAGCGCTACGGTAAAGGTACCCGCGCTGTTCTCGATGATATTTCCTTGCATATTAGTGCTAATGAATTTGTTTTTTTAGTCGGTAAATCCGGTGCCGGTAAGTCTACTCTCTTGAAGATGATTACCAAGGAAGCCACTCCCGATTCCGGCAAGATTATCATCGGTGGCATCGATCTTGATTATGTGAAACGTCGCCATATTCCAGATTATCGTCGTCGCATCGGTGTAGTTTTTCAGGATTACAAGTTACTCCCATCGCGTACAGTTTTTGAAAACGTCGCCTTCGCTCTCGAAATTGCCGGCATGTCGAATCATGAAATTGAAAATACTGTGCCAAAAGTACTCGATCTTGTCGGCCTTTCCGATAAAGCTAATCGTTTTCCCGCCGACCTCTCTGGTGGGGAAAGACAGCGTGTCTCGATTGCACGCTCTGTTGCTCGTCAACCAAAAATTCTCATTGCCGATGAGCCGACCGGCAACCTCGACGTTTTAACCTCCAAAGAAATTATTGATTTATTGCAAAAAATTAACAATTACGGCACCACTATTTTAGTCACCACCCACGACGCCAATATTGTTAACCTCTTGAAAAAACGCGTCATCACTATGCGCGATGGTAAGATTATTTCCGATCAAAAAGAGCACGGTATTTATCGCCTTGATACCGATAACGATGGTATTTCTGACCTACCACAGCCAGGCCACATGCGCCCGACTTCTTATCTTTATAAAACCGCCGAAGCTGAGCTTCGTCGCGAAGCCATTCCTCAACGCGAAACCGAACCTCGTCGCGAGGCCGAACTCCGTCATGAGACTGAATCTCGACGCGAAACCACTCCTCGACGCGAAACCGAACTTTACCGCGACAGTCAACGTTCACAGCTCAGAGTTCCTCACGAAAATTCCGATTCTATCGCCAGCTCCAGACCACCTGAATCTAACCCGGCTAAACGTACTCGCAATCACCGTTTAATTCAATAAGGAAATCTATGAAACAAAAAAATGAAACCTTAAGAAAACTCAAAACCATGCAAAAAAATAGTCGCGGACATCTCCTTCGCACTAATTTACGCATCATGAAATACGGCATCATCGGCTATGGTCGTAATATTTGGCTTTCTATCACTTCGACTTTCGTGATGACTCTCACTTTAACCCTGCTTTTTGCTACCGCCACTGCTAGCTTGGTGTTATCTTCTACCGCCGATAAAATGCGCGAAAAAGTCGATATTACCATTTACTTTAAGCCTAATACCGAAATCATCACTCTTGAAAAAATCAAGAAAAAATTTTCCTCCGACTCTAATATTCGTCAAATTTCCTACACTACCACCGAGGAAGAATTCAATAAATTCGTTGAGGAAACCAAGAAAAATAATGAAAATAACCTTCTTTCTACCCTCGACGACCCCGATATGAAAGAGCTCATGCTTTCCTCTATGCCTTCCGCACTTCGCATAAAAGTCTACGATACGAATAAACTTAACACCATTAAGGAAATCGTTAATACCGATTCGGAAGTTCACGAAAATCTCGATCCAAAAAAGGAACCAACCTACGACACTAATGACACCGCTATTGAAACTATTACTTCTTGGTCCAACATTGCCAAAACTGGTGGTCTCGCCATCTCGCTCATTCTCTTAGTAATCTCTGTTCTAGTCATTTTCAATACCATCCGCATGGCTATTTACTCTCGTAGCGAAGAAATCTACATGGAGAAACTAGTTGGCGCCGATAATCATTTCATACGTGGACCATTTCTTATCGAGGCGATCATGTCTGGCTTCTTTGCCGGCATCATCTCAACTATCATCGGCTTCTTCCTCTTCCGCCTCATCGCCCCAAAACTCAGTGGCTATGACATTGACGTCACCCTAGTTTCTAGTTTCGTAAATTCACCAAGCATCTTCCTAATTGGCTTAGCCCTCACCCTACTTGGTATTTTTATCGCCTTCCTCTCGTCTTCCATTGCCGTCCGCAAATATCTCAAGCGACTCTAAATATTCCGTTTAGCTTAAAATTCCACCCACACTACCATTCCGTTTAGTTTAAAGTTCCACTCACATCATTCCGCTCTGCTTAAATTATCAAACAGCACCATTCCGCTCTGCTTAAAATAAACAGAGCTTTTTCTTCCACCAAGCCAAAATAAGCATTGCCTTTTCCTATTCTTTTGTGCTAAAATATAGCAAAAGTATCATAGGATACCGAAATAACAAATTAAATTATAGTGGAGTATAGTTTAATGAGCAAAATAAAAAACAATTTTAAGATTCGAAAAAACGCAATAAATTATCGTAAAGTTAAAACCATGAAAAAAGGCCGTACTCTTATTTTTACCCTAATTTTTGCGCTCATTTTAGGCTCTATTCCATTCATTCAAAAAAACGACTCTAACGTTTCAGCAGTGGAGAATGAGGCCTACTGTACTAGCGCCGCCTGTCGTACCGCCAAAAAAGCTGAAGTCGAAGCCGCCGAAAAAGCCAACCAAGCCGCCAAAGCCGCTGTTACCCTCGAAGGCGAAGTCGAACGTATGCAACAGGAAATCATCGTTTACGAAGCACGTATAAAGGCGAACGAAGCTGAGGCAAGTGACCTCAAAATCAAGATTGAAGACACTACTAAAAAACTCAAACTTCAACGTGCAGCTCTTGCAAATATGCTAGTTAATATTCACCTTGAAGGTGAAACCGACGCTATTATGGTACTAGCTAGCAGTAGCTCACTTTCGGATTTTGCGGAAAAGAAATCTCGCATCGACACTGCCAAAGACCAGGTGAATTCCTCTGCTCAGAACGTAAAAACCATGAAAGATGATCTCGAAAAGCAAAAGACTGAAATCGATCGCATTATCTTAGACCAACAAATCCAGCGCAAGGCCATTGAAGATAAAAAAGCCGAGCAGCAAGAATTAATTTTAAAGTATAAGGATAATGCTGCTTCCTTCGCCGCTGAAGCTGCCGCTTCCAGGGAAGAAAAGATTAAGTTAATTAATAAAGAGTATCAGGAATATCTCTCCCGCGCTTCCACTAGTGCTGGATTCGGTACCAAAGCTGACGGTTTTAACAGTTACGGGGCATTTGTCGGCAATTACGGATACTCTTGCCCTCGCGACAATATCGCTGGTGTTCTAGATTCTTATTACATTTGTCAATGTACCAGCTACGCCGCTTACAAGGCTGTCGAATACTACGGCCGCAACATTCGTATCACCGGTTGGGGTAACGCCTATAGCTGGGCCGCCGCCGCTCGTGCCCGTGGCTACCGTGTCGATCGCGTACCTGCCGCCCATACCATTGCTCAAACCACCAGTGGTCAATTCGGTCACGTAGCCTGGGTTGAATCAGTTAATGCTGATGGCACCATTACAGTCTCTGAATACAATAACCCATATTCATCCAGATCTGGTCAATGGGGCGACTTCGGCGTACGTACTAAAGTAAGTCCAAATCAATTTACTAGCTACATCCATTTCGACTAGATCATTACCTTCAAAAAATGCCGCAAGCCAGCGGTATTTTTTTGACCTAAAACCGCCACCTAGTCTTATTGATTATGCTATAATTAAATAATGAAAACAGAGTGGAAACCACGAAAAATCAATCTTAGCACTTCAATTATCACTTCATTTATTTTCCTCGTTGTAGGTTTTTTTGTTGGCTCTAATTGGCAATTTATTCTTACAAATTTTTCTCCTTATATTGGCTTTCGTAAAAGCGAACAGGCTAATTGGGATTCTCTTAATGAAATTTACACTGAATTAAAATCTTTTTATGATGGTGAAGTTACCGAAGATAACGCCCTCACTGGAGCCAAGCGTGGTATTGCCGCTGCACTTGATGATCCCTACACTACTTATCTTACTGCCAAAGAAGGGAATGAATTCTTATCCGATCTCAATGGTGAAATTAATGAAGCCGGAGTTGGCATGGAACTCACTTTTCGTAATAATCACACCGTGGTAGTACGCACACTTCCAGACAATCCTGCTCGTAAGGCAGGCATTAAACCAGGTGATCGTATCGTAAAAATTAATGACGAAAACGTAGATGGCAAAACCACCGAAGATGTTGCCAAAAAACTCCGCGGCAAAGCCGGAGACAAAGTCAAAGTTGAAATACTCCGTGGCACCGACACTCTGACTTTCGAAATGACTCGCGAAAAAATTAACAACGTCTCCGCCGATATTTCCTATAGTGATAAAACCGCTATCATCTCTGTTTACCGTTTCGCCGAAGATACTGGCTCCCTTGTACGTAAGCTCGCTGAACAAGCTAAAGCCAAACAGGTGGATAAAGTTATTCTTGACCTTCGAAATAATGGCGGTGGCTATGTCTCAGCGGCGGGTGAAATGCTCTCGCTCTGGCTTAATGGCGGCGATAAATATATGATTGAAAAATCTATCCACAACGACGACAAAACCGACTACGTCCCTCGTGGCAAAAATCCTATTTTCAAGGACACCAAAACCATCGTTCTAATTAATCGATCCACTGCTTCCGCCTCTGAAATTGTCGCTGGTGCACTAAAAGATTATCAAAAAGCCACCATTGTCGGTATGACTTCTTTTGGAAAAGGTGTCATGCAAACCATGCTCAATCTCAGTGATGGCGGTAAACTCAAGGTCACTACCGCCCACTGGTATACACCGAATGGCTCTTCAATCAATAAGACCGGCATTAAGCCAGACGTCGAAATTGATCGCACCGTCCAGGATATCACCGAAGACAAAGACCCTCAACTTGATAAAGCTAAAACGCTCTAGTTTAATCCTTGTGATTTTTCCTAAAATGTTTTAGAATAATATAATAATTAATTACGAAAGGATGTTATGATCAAAGTCATTACGAGTCCTACTTGCGGCTACTGCCACGCTCTTATTGATTGGTTAGAGCAAAAAAATCTTGAATACGTTGAACTTGATGCTAGTAATTTTCCAGGCATTTCTGCGGTTCCAATTACCATCATTACTGATGAATCTGGCAAAAACCCGATTCAAGTTCTTGGTTTTGATCGTGAAGGGATTTTGAACGCGCTCGAAAAAATTAAAGCTGTTTAATTAATGAAAAAATCCGACCAAAAACCACCCATTCTACTCGTCCATGGTTTTCGTGGCAATCATTTAGGTTTGGCTGAATTTCAAAAACTGCTCGAAGCTGAGGGGTACCAGGTTTTTAATCCCGATATCCCACCAGCTTTCAATACCCAAAATGAGACTTTGCCAAATTTTACCGATTTTAATAAAGATGGCTACGCGGACTTTATCGCGAATTACATCCTCGACAAACACCTCGATCACCCAATTCTGATTGGCCATTCTATGGGGTCTATCCTCGCCGCCGCCACTGCCGAAAAATACAGCCACCTTATTCATAATAAGATTTTCTTCCTTAGCCCCATCGCTACACATCCCCCAAAATTTATTTTACCCCTAATTCCGCTAATTGCCTTGGTACCTAATAAATTTGTTAGCTATGTCTGTACGGAATTTCTCATTGCGGGCGCGTATCGTTCTAAAAAACGTCAGATTCTCGATCTCACCTACGCGTGTGCTCGTAAATTTACTTCTATTCGAGATGAAATGCGAGCCGCTGTTTTCTCTATGTCTTACTCGATTTCTGATTTTAATTTCGAAAAACAAGCCTACTTCATAGCTGGTAAAAAAGATCGCATGAATCCATCCCGCAAGGTAAAAGAAATTGCCAAAAAATTCCACGCTGAGGTAGATTTTATACTTCAGGCCGGCCATCTCATTAATTACGAGACCCCAGAAAAAATCGCTGAACTAGTCTTACCAAAACTCAAAAATTAGTTTTAAATAAAATATTTTTATCCCAGAGCTGTAGTGGTTCTTTTTTTTGATTATTTTTCATTCCTCATAACTTGCTTATGCTTAACTAATTTTTTCTTAAAATAACAGAGAAGAAAGTTCGTTTTTCCATCATTTTTACTCATTTTCACTTGTTTTATTTTTCATTTCAGCCAATAATCAAATTAGAACTTTTACCGAAAATACAAAATAGAAAGGAAATTATGTCCTCATCCAGACAGTCTCATTTTGTTGTTTGTAAAAAACCCAAAATTAAACCTAAGATACCCCAAAAAACTCCGCGTTTTCTCTATTTTTCCAGTGCATTAGCTATTTGTGTGGCTAATCTTATACCGCTGGCCCCGGTCAATTCAAAATCCGTAGAATGTAAAGACATTCAAGTCGTATTTGCACGTGGCTCTGGAGAAAAAGCACAGACCAATATTAACTACCAAAAATTTAAAGATAGCCTCGTTGGAGTGTTAAAAACAGCAAACAAAACCCATGATTTTTACGATCTAGGAGAATCAAACCGTTATGGTTACCAATATCCTGCAGTTAGTGTTGAAAGTTTAAAAGCTATCACCGACACATATTTTAACGCCGGTAAAAACGATTATTTCAATCATAGTGTCACTACAGGCATTAAAGAGATGCATGCCTTATATCGCGACATCACCAAGCGTTGCCCGAATACTAAATTTATACTGGGTGGTTATTCTCAGGGCGCTATCGTGATGAGTCATGCCATTCGCACACTTGATCCTGAAAAAATTATCTACCTATCAACTTTCGGCGATCCTAAATTACATCTTCCAGAAGGAGAAGGTAAGGACAAACCATGTTATCATGGCATACATTCCGATTATCGAATTAATGTCCCCGATTGTAACGTAGAGCATGGCATCCTGGGGGCGCAAAAACCTTATCCACCAAACGCCAAATTCTCCGGAAAAATTGGCACTTGGTGCAATTCCGGTGATTTTATGTGTGGTAGCTTCTTTGACCCACTAGGCCTTTCCGAAATCAATCTCGGAAAATTCCAGTTTATCCATCAAAACCTTATTTCAGGACATCTTGCCTATGCAGACCGCGATGCTTACGCCGAATCTGCACATATAGTTGGTCAAATTCTACATGGCGCAAAAAAACTCGCAAAACCTGGCACTCTAAATGTTGGTTATTCATCATATTTTATTAAGCAGCTCCGGGATCGTTTGGCTCATCCAAAAATCAATAGTATCGATCATGAATATATTGTCGCCATTAATTTTAATAAAGCCAATCCAGCCGCTTTATCTTTGCAATACAAAAAACTAATTAGCAATATCAAAGCCAGAAAACATAGGCATGCACTTTTTCATATCTATAAAGTAGATTTCGCTACCGACCATCATGGTTTTGCCAAATATCAAAAAATTACAGATTTTAATACCAACACCGACAATCTACTTCAGTTAGAGCAGCAACTAAAACAATATTACGACGAGTCTAATACCTCCGTAAAAAACGCATCGATCATTGACCTCTACCAAGCAATCTATCAAATTTCGTCCGAACAAAAACTTCAACACGACACCACTAAAGGTTTCATTCTCTCTACTCCAGCCGAAATCTATTTCGATTACGCTAGTGGAGAATATATACAAAAACTTAAATATCTTTTAGAGGCTAAACATCTTACACCGTTAATTATCAATGGCGATGGCGGCAGGCCAGAATACACCAGTTCAGTTTATAATTTTACCCTCGATATGCATGGTCACTATTTTAGCAATGCTGCCAGTGAAAAATTCATCGATGAAAAATTAGAGTTAGTGGAGAATCAGCCAAAGACTCGTGCTCAAAATGGCGATATTCCAACCTATACTGTGACCTTCGACGGAAATAATTTCAGTATCACCAACACCTACACTGATCGACCACTTCGCCTACAACAAGATCCCGAGCGTTATGCAACTAAATTTGTCGAATTCGAAGATTTAAGGCCAAAAATCGTCGAGCTTGAATTTAAAGGCCGTAAATGGCGTGCTGAAATCACCCCGCTTCCGACTAAAATTTCTGACCCAAATTATCAACATGAAACCAAACAGAAATTACTGGTTATTGACGGTGTGGCTCAAGGGTTCACTTCCAGCGACAA
>ERZ772962.2032-NODE-2032-length-10569-cov-13.282100_pt1 | contig 10569 bp, 7 predicted proteins | sample MGYA00580676_ERZ772962 | MGnify/ENA primary metagenome ERZ772962 (study PRJEB29015, sample SAMEA2738049) | human oral metagenome | biome: human oral; feature: human-associated habitat; material: saliva | place: China | collected 2230 ...
ACCTGACGAATCCCGCGCTGGCGTTCCTGCCGCGCGCGCTGCTGATCGCGGTCGTTGCCGCGCTCGTGTGTGGCAGCGTCGGCGTGCACGTCGTCCTGCGCGGCATGGCGTTCATCGGCGACGCGGTCGCGCACTCCGTGTTCCCCGGCCTGGCGATCGCGTTCGTGTGCGGCGGGTCCCTGGTGTTCGGTGGTGCGCTCGCGGGCGTTGTGACCGCCGTGCTCGTGGCTTTGTTGGCGCAGAACCGCAGGCTTAAGGAGGACTCCGTCATCGGCGTGCTCTTCGTGGGTGCGTTTGCTCTCGGCGTCGCGATCATCGCGCGGGCGCCCGGGTACGCGGGGAGCCTGCAGGACTTCCTGTTCGGGTCGATCACCGGTATTCCGGCGTCGGATGTGCCCGTGGTGCTGTGCGGCGCGTTGTTCGTGCTGCTCATGCTGTTCCTGGCGCACCGGCCCATCGTTGCGGTGACCCTGGACCGCGAGAGCGCTCGGGCGGCGGGCGTGCGCGTGCTCGCTGCCGATCTGTCTTTGTATATCGCCGTCGCGCTGGCCGTCGTGATCTCCGTGCAGACGATCGGCAACGTGCTGGTCCTTGCTTTGTTGGTGACCCCCGCGGCCACCGCGCGTCTCCTGTGCGACCGGCTGGGCACCATGATGATTCTGTCACCCGTGCTGGGTGCTTCGGGGGGCCTGGTGGGCCTGTACCTGTCGTGGTCCCTGGACGTGCCCACGGGCGCCACGATCGTCCTGGTGCTCACCGCGTGCTTCGTACTCGCATGGGTCTTCGCGCCGAGGCACGGGGTCCTCGCGCGGAGCCTGCGCGAGAGGCGGGGGTGAGGCTGGTCTGCGGGGGTGCCGCGGGGCTTTGCGGCGGTAGGTCTCTGCGGGCGCTGCGCGTGTGGGCGTGGGGCGCTGCGCGTGTGCGGCTCTGTGGGAATGCGCGCGGTGTAGGTGTGCGTAAGTGATTGAGCGGGGTGCTGCCGAGGGGTGGCACCCCGCTTGTTGTCGGTGGTCGTTGGTGCGCGGTTGATGCGTGGTTGCGCGTTTGCGGGTGCGCGCGCCTGTAGGCACAGGTGCCGAATGTTTCACGTGAAACAATGCGAGGGTGGTAACGGTTTCGAACCTGGACTTGGGCGGTTGTGCGGGTGGTGCGTGGCGCTGCTTCTGTTGCTGTGGTGCGAGTGGTGGAGCAATGAAGTGTAAAGCGGCTGTTTCACGTGAAACGCATGTTTGTGGCGCTGGCGCCTGTTCCTGTTATGGCATCGAGGTCCCAGACCTCGCTCGATTCTATGAATCGTAGATGCCTCTATATGAGGTTCTATGACGCAAAAATGGGCTTCTATGAGCTATGAAGGGGCCTCTATGTCATAGAAACGGCCTTCTATGACATAGAAATGGGGTTCTGTGAGATAGGAATGAGCGTCTATGAATTGAGGCGAGTGACGGGCACCAGTCTTTGGGTGACTTGAATTGTGCTATGGACGTGCCTGGGCCTCATTGATGGTGTGCGTTCCGAAAGCTGCGCTGATTCCAGATGGGGACTTGACCTGGGTTGGTGGTCTTGGGTTGGTGCGGCGGCCGGTTCAAATGTGTGGAAGAAGGAGGTGCTGGTCGACATGTGTCATGGCTGTACCTGGATCAACGGAGAATATAAGGAGCTCTTTGGTGTGAATGCTGAGGAAGCACGCTCGGTTCTGTGCGGCGTCGTGTCACGAGGCCTGAGGAACTCAACGGGTCAATGGCGCTGGGTGCGTCACGAGCTCGCAGGGAAACGTTAATCATTACGCAGCGCTGTCCCGGTGGCCAGGGGCGACCGGGACAGCTGCGGTGAGGGCGTGGGGAGTGTTCCTTGTGTTGATGGATGTGTCGTCGACGGTGACGACGCGGAGACGGTCGAGTGTTTCACGTGAAACAATGACGTTGAGGTGGCGGCCCGCGATGGTGGGCCGGGGCTTCAGCATATGGAGTGGTGGAGTTGTGGTGCGACAGCTGTATTGTCGGCATCAACAAAAAGAATTGAATCCGCGGCCTCTCGCAATTTGCGGATGCTGATTTGCGCTGGTTCTTAGTGATCCCAGATGTGGGTGACGACCCATGTATCACCCCGCTCTTCAAGAAATAGGACACGAAAGAGTCTTTGTTCGTTGTTGATTTCTTCGCCGGTTATTGTGCTTATGGTGTCGTATTGTTCTGATGCCTTTTCTTCTGTGAGGTAGCGGAATCCCGCCGGTGTTTGCAAATAGGTGAATTCGACACAAATTCCGTGAGTGCCGGCCTTTTTGAGCGAACACTCGTATATGTAGTTTGTTTGAAAGTACTTATTGGTAAGTGGCGTAACCAGGTATGAATCTGTGTGCATGCGTTCCAAGTCGTGTGCAAATTCATCGCAATAGCCTGCGACCTGACATACCTTCATAAAGTCTTCTGTGTCCCCGGTATTGAACGCATATGCCTACAGGTCGAGGTACCACTGTGATGTTGCTTGGGCGCCAATTTGGCCACCTGCGTAGAGGTGTGGTGGGGGAGTGGGCTTCGGGACGCGGATGGGTGTCGGTTCCGCGGATTGAGGGATGTCGCCCGACTGGATGCCTGATTGCGTGGCGCTGTCAGACTGAGCTGACTGTGGGGAAGTCTCACCTTCGGCGTGTGCTGTTGTGTTGAATGCTCGCAGTCCTAGTAGGGTTGCCGCGATAATCGCAACCGTCGCGACGATCGCAATGATCCAGGGTCGCTAGCTTCCTTGCTGTGCCCTTATAGTGACCATGGTTCATGCCTCTCCTTAGTGGCCTTGTTTTTCTTCCCAGGTGTCGGTGTTGTTGATGACCAGGTGAGACAGCGGGAAGGGGCCTGTTGTTTCGGTGGTGGTGACCAGGCCGTTGATGGTCTGGGTCTCCCCGGTGAAGGGATTCGTGGCCGTACCGCTCCACGTGGTGGTCAGCGTGATCTCGCGGTTCTCGTGCGGGTAGGGCCCATCGAACCCAGAACGCCAGCCTTGGGGCGGCGTGTAGTAGTGGCGGATCAAGCGCGGGTCATTGTTCGGATCGATCCCCTTGTGCCATGCCAGGCCCGGGGAGGTGGTTACCGTGTTGGGGGTGCCATCACCCCAGGAGTATTCATAGTTCGTTGCCGTCAGCGTGATCGTGATGTCATAGCCGAGCAGGTTGACCACGTGGGTTTGGGTCGGATTGGTGACTGAGACGATGGTGGGCACAAACCTGTTCGTGTAGGACACAGTGGGTGGTTGTTTGTTGATGCCGGCGCCGTCGGCGTGGATCGTGGTGGCGGCGTAGTAGAGGATTTCGCTCGTCGTTGGCACGACTCCAGCTGTATCGTCACCACTCCTGGCAGAGGAAAACAAACACCCGAGCTTCTTCGCCGTCCCATCAGGAAGAGAATACTCGCGCGTCACACCATCACACAAATACCTCGTACCAGCAGCCTGAGCATCAGAGGACGCACTACCCTCCGCCGTTTCCCGCGAACGCTGAGAATTCACGGTCGACGAACTCTGACCAGCCTGTCGCCCAGGAGTTTGTTGCTCTCTTTTGTGCCAACCAGCAACCCCGATACCACCCGGCACAGGAGAAGCACACAATCCAGACTGCACACCCAAGTTGAAATCGCAAGAGCTTGGCACGCTATCGGCAAATGCAGGAAAAGTGTTGAGAACTAGAAGTATTACACCGAAGGCGCTTCCACATGCACACAGTTGTCTATTGTTAGTTTTCATGGGGAATGTACCCATCAGTCACAAGCCAGCGGCCATCTTGCCATGTCATCCAGAGTGCGAAGCCGATAGTATATTCTTCCTTACTAATGACTATTTTTTGCTCTTTGCAGGAGACACCATTGGTGGTTGTGACGCGGAAATCTACTCCAATGGTGTTTGGTTGTGCCCCCTCTTCTTCTGCGACGGGTTCGACCGTCACTATATCGGTTACCTTTGCCTGGTTCCCATACGCCCAACCGTTGGCATAGAGTCGATTGATGGCCTCAATGTGCCCATCGGCAAATGGGACTCCCTCGGCTGACAAGCTAGCTAACGATTGCGTGTCGCCCGTGTTCCACGCGTAGGAAAGAGTGGCAAGATAGTGTTCCGCGGCGAGTTCGGCGCCTCGTTCGGTGTTCTCCTTGGCTTCCTCTGGCAGCTCGGGTTTGGTGTAGGTGGATGCGGCGTGCTCGGCTGGGCGGACGAGGACGCCGTCGGGTCCGATCTGGTAGCCGCCCGACATAGCGGCCTCGCCCGAGGCCGTGGCGGAGGCAGTAGGTGTGGGGTAGATGGGCGGCGTGGTTGTGGCTGCCACGGTGGGCCTCTCGCCCCACGCTGGCCACCAGCCTTCGGCGACCCCGTTGATGTACACCGCTAAGACAGCACCCGCGAAGAGAACAACGTAGACGACGCGCATCCCCCAATAGAAGGGTTCGACGTGCAGCCATGCCCGGGCGCGCGCCCGCGCGCCCTTGGGGCGGCGCGCTTTGACCTCGGCGCGATAATCAGCCCACCGCTGGCGCAGCGTGTACTTACGCGGCGCAGTTTCGCGGCGGAATTGCTCCTCGTCCTCCTCGGTCACGGGACGCTCAGACAACGGCGGAACCATCATGATCTATCAACCTCCACGATGAGGTGTCCTCCCGCGCGCCCCCGCCATCGGAGACGCGCCCTTCACTCACCAGGCTACGCTCCGTAATACGCAAATGCACCAAGAATGCACGGTAACCACCAACGCACATCCTCCCGCCCCGTTGGAGCGAACGTGCACGCACCCGCACAAGCCAGCCACGACCTCGTCAAACACGAACGCCGCACCGACGACGCCGCGGGAATGCGACCGTCACGGAGGGCGCCACTTTGGCGCGGCGCCCTCAGAGAAGCTCGTCTAACGCCTCCCTGATCCTGAGTTCCTCCCCCGACCCGTTCGTCGGCAGGCGCAAGACTGGGACCCCATAGGCGGCCATGATCGAATCCTTGAGGGCGTCGCGCTTGCGCTGAGTATCACTGGCACCGTGGTACTGCCAGCCGTCGACCTCGATGGCGAGGACAAGGCGACCGGTCACCCGCGAATACACGCCGAAATCAAGCGCACTATCCGTGAACACGAAGGCACGCTGCTCCTCGCTCAGGCGGCGCGTGTTCGGCAGCGCATCTTTAAGGAACACCTCGATCTGATAACCAAAGCGCGAATAGGCCGGTTCCGCAAGAATCTCGCGCAGGCACTGGTCCGCGACGTTCTCGGCGGGAGAGCGCCGACGATCGGCCCATTTGGCGCGCGAATAGCGCTCCAACGACTCACTGTAAGCGCTGTACAGGACATCAAAGATTGACACAATGTCCGATTGGATGACAGAACTAGGATCGTACATCTCAATGTATTCAAGCAACGCCGAGATATTTCGACTGAAGCGCACACCACCGTGCGCTGTCACGACGATAAAACGGTCCTTCGCGCGCGAAACAATCACATTCGTCATGGAATCGGCATCGTAGAACTCGCGCGCAGCTGACCGTTCACCGGCATTGAGAACCGTCGACAAGATGACCGTTCCCGCGCCTCGCCCCTGGAATTTGTGCGCGGTTTCCGCCAGCCAACGCGAGTACTGCCTGTCGCCTTGCTCAGCACGAATTCGCTGACCCAGGTTCGTTGCCTGCGCTCGGAACGGAGTCACAATGCCCAGGACAAAGTCGCCAGATGCGTCCTTCTCCTTCGCGCCTATTCCCTCTCGGATGACCTGCATATCCTCGAGCTGCGCGATGATCTCAATCTCCCGCTGTGAGAAGAACCCACCGCCGCGCGCTGGTCGCCGCGCGTGATTGCCGGGCGCCGCGTACACGATTTCAAGCGGATCGGGGGCGTCTTCTGCGGGGACGCGCATCGGAATGAGCTGGCCGTCGTAATACATGCGATTGCAGAACTCGATGATCGCGGGGTGGCATCGGTAGTGCTCTTTCAGCAAGGTGCTGGGCACCTGCGCGGCCTCGGCCATCATTTTCACGGAGTCGAGCAGCGACACCTTGCGCACGTCGAATCGTTCCTCGGCAGGCGCCTGCTTGCTCTCGTCCCACCCCTGGAAGATCGGCCCGAGCTGCTTGGCGTCCCCGACAATGACGGCGTTACGCGCCTTGCTCAGCGCAGCCATGCCCTGCGGGAGCAGAACCTGCGAGGCTTCGTCGATGATGACCCAGTCCAGCGTCGCGTCCTGGGCCAGGTTGTTGCGAATCGAGAAACAAGTGGACGCCACAACAGGGTAGGTGCGCAGCAGGATGTCCGTCTGTCGGTTGAGCCGCTCACAGGGGCTGAGGCGACTCGGGCGCTCGCGCTCGAATCGCTCCAGGAGAGCGGCGTCCAGCGCCTCGCGGGATCGCTGACGGTACGCGGCACTCTCCTCGACGAGGCCTCGGCGGGCTAACCGGGCCTCCGCTTCCTCGATGCGTTGGGTCAGTTCGCGTTCACGAGCCTCGTAGAAGGCGAATTGGAGCGCCGACTGCACGTCCGTGTCCGCTAGGTCAATACCTTTCAGGGAGCCATAAGTGAAATAACGGCGCACCCGCTCGACGATGCCCCGCGGACCGCGCCCAGGCCTCGGCGCACAGCGCGCAAGGGCAAGCAAGTGAGCGATAGTTTCTGAGCCCCGCCGAATGACGGGCATGGTCGAAATATCGGGAACCAGTCGCCGACTCTCCCGCACCTTTTCCTCGAAGAGGCGGCGCTCTCGGCGCGTCGCAGTCAGGCGCGCGCGATACTCCGGAACATCGCGCGCATCCTCCCACAGGCCCACCAGGCGTTCCTCCGCAGCCCGCAGCTCAGCGTCGTCGATGTCGGTTGGCGCACCCGACGAACCGTCGGACGCATGGCGAGCCCAGGCCTCGCGCTTCTGTTCAAGGATTCCCTCACGCTGATGGAATTCCTTGACGCGTGCGACGCTCCCGACCGTTGCAACCAGGAAGCCGTAGCCTTCCTCCGTCAGCTTGTCGACCACGTTATCGACTGCGGAGTTGGCGCCTGCGACGACGCCCACCGACTTGCCCTGAGCGATAAGAGAAGCGATCAGGTTGAGGATCGTCTGCGTCTTGCCAGTACCGGGCGGGCCGTCGATGATCGAGATCTGGTGGGTGAGCGCGGCCCGGATCGCGTTGCGTTGATCAATGTTGGAATGGAAGGGCATGATGAGCCGGTCGCTCGCGCCCGTCTTCGCGGAGGAAACGCCCGCAAGGAAAGCCTCCAGGGCGGAGCCTTTCGGGGCGCTCGGGAGCCACTCCCACACGTTCGCGAGAATAGCGTCGGGCAGCATGTGGTCCGCACCGACCCACTTGGGATAGCGCCCGCTCGTGTCCAATGTTGCCCCGGCCCGTCGAGCCTGCGCGCGGACTTCCGTGCGGACATAGTCGAGAGTGGAGGCGTTGTGCCGGTCCTGCGCGGTCGCATACGTCACTCTAACCTCGTCGCTCCCACCTCTCCGAAGCGCGAGCTTGCCGTCAGCTTTTCGATACGCCAGCGTGTAGCGCGGATTACGCGGGTGGCCCGCGCGGCGAAGCGTCCAGATGATCTCGACGGTTTTCCAACGCTGCCCGTTCACACGAACCTCGTCGAGGGCGTCGATCTCTCGGCGCTCGACCTGGTCGTAGATGCGCACACGATCCTCACCGTACGGATACTCTTTGCCGTTGGTGTAGGTGACGACGACGCGATTCCCGTCGCGGCACGCCTTCGCGACTTTCCAGGTGTGATCCTGCCAGCTCTGCGAGTCCCTGTCGCGAATCAGTACGTGCATCGCGCGCGGATCGACGGCTTCCATACCCCTCCCCCGTGAGTCTTACACCCAGGATAGGCGACTGACCGTTGCCCTGGTTGGTTGCTGGATACCTGCGGACCGTTCCTCCCACACGAGCACTACGACGAACACCTTGCCACCACATCCGCTTGACTCCATTTGACACGGGTACTAGGATCTACGTTAAAGGCGACGTTGACGATCCTCGGGTTGCAAAACCCACATCACACAGCTAGCATTAGTGAGACCAAAAGATGAAACTCATCTGAAAGGTAACAAATGGCTTCTACTAATATGAAAGGATATCGAAATGAACAATTTGCCACTTTTCCTTGACTGCCTATTTCTGACACACGAACTAATCTCGTATGTCATCAGCCGCGCATCAGACCTGATCGTGTGGTGTGCCAACAGGTTCCACACTGACAGCAGCACATGCCACGACGGTGAACAGAAGCAGGACCTCACGGTTCACAACGCTCTCAATCGCGCGCCTCTATTTTTGCTCCCGCCAGCTCCCCACATCCCAGTGCTTCAACTTGTCGTGCCACTCAGCCAAGATCTTTCGCTCAACCAGGGAGCCATCCACATCCACATTCGGATCCACAAGGAGGACGAGAACAAACAGGATCGACGGCGAGCGCGCGCGACACAACAGGCCTATCTCATCGTGAGTAGCAGCCAGGTTTCGCGCTCCCATACAACTGATGACAACTTGATGCTAACGAGATATAGATCCATCAACACCCATTCCAAAGCATGATCTCACCCTCCTGAGGGCGAACCGCAATCCGCAGCTATGGATTTACAACCAGGCTTAGTCTGGCATCTCAGGGACCCCCACCACTATGGTGGGGGTCCCTTCTTATAGATTCTGTGGACGCAGATGAGTATGGCCCTTCGTATCGTGGCGCTATGGGTATGTCACTTATGTTTCTCCTTATTGGTTTGGTCGTGGGCGCTCTGCTCGGATACGTGGGGGCGGTGGCGCGCCGCGCGTCGCAGCCGGGCGAGGACGTGGGCGCATTGCGCGCGGAGGCCGCCCGGTGGCAGGCCCGCGCCGAGGAGCTATCGCGGCGCGTCGAATCCGCCGAGGCTCGCTCGGCTGGCGATGCGTCCGTGATGCAGGCGCTCGCCCCGGTTCGCACCCAGCTTGAGCAGATGACGCAGCGGGTCGATCAGATGGAGGCCACGCGCGCCCGCCAGCACGGGGCCCTCGCGGAGCAGCTACGCGAAACCGCCCAGCGTGAGGCCGAGCTGGCCCGCACCACCGCCTCCCTGGAGGGGGCGCTGCGGTCGCGCAGCGCGCGCGGCACGTGGGGCGAGGTTGAGCTCGCCCGAATCCTGGAGGCCTCGGGGATGCTGCCGCACGTCGACTTCGCGGAACAACGCTCGATCGGTGCGCTCACTCAGGGACGAGGCCCGGGCGCAGAACGTGCTTCGTCTGACCGTGGGCGACCCGACGTGACAATTCACCTGCCCGGGCAGGGCTTCCTGGCACTCGATGCGAAGGCCCCAATGGACGCGTACCTGCGGGCCTGCGACATCGAAGAGGGCGGCGAGATGGCAGAGGCTCGGCGACGTTCCGAGCTGGTGGCGCACGCGAAGGCACTGCGTTCTCACGTGGATGCGTTGGCGTCGCGTGACTACGCGCGGGCTCTCGGTTCCTCGCCCGAGCTGGTGATCCTCTTCGTCCCGTCGGAGGCGGCGCTGAGCGCCGCGCTGCGCGCGGACGCGTCGCTCCTGGACGACGCGATGGCACGCGGCGTAGCGCTCTGCTCCCCCGTCACGCTGCTGGCGGTGGCCCGCACGTGCGCCAGCGCCTGGTCTCGTACGACCATCAACGAGCAGGCCGACGACATCATTGCGCTGGGCCGTGACCTGTACGAACGCCTCGGAGTCGTCGCCGGCCACATCGAAAACCTGGGCAAGAGCCTGGCCAAGAGCGTCGACTACTACAACAAGGCGGTCTCCTCGATGGAAAACCGCCTCCTGTCCCGCGCGCGTTCCGTCACCGCTCTGGAGTCGGCCTCGAAGAAGCCCATGAAGGCCCCCGACATCGATCCGGACGCCGCCCAGGTCCGCGCCTTCACGAAGCCGGAGCTGACGGAGCAGTAATCGTATCGGCGATAGTATCCAACTGAGCGCGAATCTCCTCGAAGGGCCGGTCCAGGTCCAGCGTCGTCGCGCTGATTCGGTTGCCGCTCATGCGGTAGTTTGCGTCGGGCTGGACCTCCTCGTCGGTCGCAGCGTAGAGGAGCATGCCCGACACCTCGGTGCCATCCCCCGCTCGCTCGAGGGCCGCCTGCTTGTTCTTCACGTACGCGAAGATCTGGTACAGGTTCCCCGACTTTACGGTCTTTTTTTCATAGTACGTTTGCATCGTGGAGGTGTAATACTTCGCATCGATGATGAGGACGCGGCCGCGAGCACTCAGCGTGATGTCGCTGCGCATGGCGGGCAGGCCCTCCGAGGCCTCGTCGTCCAGCGCCCAGTCAATGAAAGAAGCGCTGGCATTCAAACGTGGATGTTCCCGGCGGTAGTACTCGAGGATGAACTTCTCGTACAGGCGGCTCATGCGCTGCTCGTCGAAGAAATCCATCATGCGCACGCTACCGTCGCTCTGAGTCTGGAGCAGTCCTTTGACGACGAGCCAGCACACCGCCATCAGCATGCGGTAGGTGCGATTGTTTCGGTCGTAGCGCATGTTCCAGTCGACCGTGTGCAGGTTGATTTCGCGCACGTCCACGAAGAAGACCATGAGCTTCTTCAGGCTCTTCTTGCGTGCCCGTGAGATGTCCGA
>ERZ772962.2036-NODE-2036-length-10558-cov-12.468342_pt1 | contig 10558 bp, 10 predicted proteins | sample MGYA00580676_ERZ772962 | MGnify/ENA primary metagenome ERZ772962 (study PRJEB29015, sample SAMEA2738049) | human oral metagenome | biome: human oral; feature: human-associated habitat; material: saliva | place: China | collected 2230 ...
ATTGTTATATCACGACGTGAATTAATTACATATGAAACTATAAAGAATATTGCTGAATAAGCGATTAACATTATTAACAAACTATTTACATTTTCAAACTTAAATGTGTTTTTTACTAAATATCTATTGTCTTCAGTTGCATAGAACAATTGGAATAATGGAACGTTGAACATATGATACTTAACCCATTCAAATTTATCGACAATTAATACTGTTAATCCTTGAATTATTGTACCTCCGAATACTGAAATCATTACTAGTACTAATGATAATATTTGTGTTTTAAATACAACACAAACAAGAACTACCATAGCTATATAAAAAATCATTACAGCTAAACCAGTAAGATTCACTATTGCCAACTGTTGATATACCGTGCGACCAAAGTAGCCATCAGCTAATTTTTCACTCAGTAAACTTAAATCATAGCTACCTTTATTTAGAACTATGTTAGTAAATACATATTTAAATACTGTCCCTATAACTGCAAAAATTATATAGTTAATAAATCCTAAAACTATTTTCGCTGTTAATATCGCTGAACGTGATACCGGTTTAGTATATAAAAATTTAATAGTTCCTTTTGAATATTCTTGAGATAAATTGTTAGCTAGCATAATTAAAGCGAAAATAGATGCTATTCCAGTCGCCCCATTTGTTATATCTGCAAGCGATTCAGCTTTACTAAATCCATCATTATCTAAATTTAACGAATTAATATATTGAACTAGTCCAATTAATCCCATTGTAACTAACATATAAATCCATGTTGTTACTTTTCTATAATCTTTTATAAATTCATTAATTAGCAATTTCATTATTTATTCCCCTTTCCAGTAATTTCAAGGAAACGATCCTCTAATGATGTATTAAGTACACGTACAACATCTAATTCAATATTATTTGTTACTAAATACGTTAATAATCTTGATTTATCTTCACGAGATAGATTTTCAAATACGAAAGCTCCATCTTGTCTAGTATAATTAATACCTAATTCAGGGATTAAGAAACTTGCTCTCTCGTTATCGTAAGTACTCACTAATGTTCTTTCTACTTTATCACCTTTAAGGCTAGCTAGTTTATCATCAGCGATAATCTTACCATTTTCAATAACTATAACTCTATCACATACTTTTTCAATCTCATCTAGTAAGTGTGAAGAAATTATAATTGACACACCTGATTTTGCAATTTCTTTTAATTTATTACGGAAATCCTGTACCCCTTGTGGGTCTAGTCCATTTACAGGCTCATCTAAAATTAAAACTTTTGGATCATTTAGTAACGCTTGAGCTAAGCCTAGACGTTGACGCATCCCTAAAGAATATGTTTTAACTTTATTATTAATTACATTGCTAAGTCCAACAAACTCAACAAGTTCTTTTATACGAGATTTTGAAACTTTTTTACCACATACACGAGCATATTGTTTTAAGTTTGACCAACCAGACATATAGTTATAAAATTCTGGAGTTTCTATCATTGATCCAACTTCTTTTAGCATAGCTGTTTTACCAAAACCAACTGGTTTTTCGAAACAATAAGCTTCCCCTTTTGTTGCTTTAGTAAGACCAACCATCATACGCATGATTGTTGTTTTCCCACTTCCGTTAGGCCCTAATAGTCCGATGATTTCACCTTCATGCATATCAAAGCTAATATCCTCAACTATTGTTTTCAGCCCTATACGTTTTTTAAGTCCATGTACTTCAAATACTACTTTACTTTTATCAGCTTCTACTGGCGGAATTACTTCCTCTTCTTTTTCAGTAAGACCTTCTTGTTCTAAAGCTTTATCTAACTCTTCACGATTTAGGACAACTGTAGCTTGATAGTCAGGGTGGTCAACAACATTATTGTAAAACTGTTGAGGTTCTTCAACAACATCAACTTCTTTTGTTTCAACCTCCTGAGTTACAGGAAGTTCTTGTACATCTTTTACTTCATGTGCTTCTTGTACTTCTTTAATATCTATTACTTGCGTTTGTTCTTCTACTTGAGCTTGTACTTGTTCTTCTTCAACTACTGGTTTAGTAGTAGTTGGTTTTTTATCTTCTTTAAATTGCTGCTTAACTTTTTCTAATAAGCTAGCATAACTCTGCGCTTTACTACTCTTAGTTCCTGCATCATCATTACTTAATATATCTTTTATATCTTTTTTTGAATTTGTCATTATATGTAGCGGCATCCTTTCTCATAAATTTTCTTTTATATTATATCATATTTATAAAATAATTTCCATTAAATACTAGATAATTATTTTTTTAATTTTATATTATATTGCTCTTTATTATTTCTGGCTTTATATAAAAAAGATTTTCATTAATAATCCCTTGAAAATATAAGAAAATTATTGAAAACACATTCGCTATATAATAGTCTTATTATGTCCACATTTAACTAGCTTAAAATTTTGATTATACTTGTACATACTACAACATAAAATATCTAAACATACGAATATATCCAAATACATTTCATTATAATTAAAATTTCTAATGAATACTTTATTAGTTTGTATTTCTATTTTTCCTTTTACTTTATTAAATTATTATTATTTATAGATTTTCAATTGTTAACTTATATATTTCTTACTTAAGTTATTCTGTAATTTTTCTAGACAATTTTATTATTTGTGTAGTTTTTCAAAATTTTAATATGTCTATTTTAGAAGTTTATATGAAAAATAGAAAGTTAGAGACCAATTTTCATAGTTTATCTAGATTATTTTTCTTTTCGTATATAAAATGATAACTATGATATAATAATAATGAGGTGATACTTTGAAAAAGGAACTAAGAAAAAAATTTATAAGAGAAAGAAACACTCTACCAGAGGAATATAGAATAGAAGCTTCAAATAAAATCTTTAGTTTATTAGAAGAACTAGATTTATTCAATAATGCAAAACGTATTTTTGTTTTTGTAGGATTCGGCAGTGAAATAACAACAGAAATATTTATAAAAAAGCACCTAGCTAATAAACAAATCTACGTCCCAAAAATAGTAAATGGAGATATGAAATTAGTTAATATCACAAGATGGGATAGTTTAAAACCAGGTCATTTTAACGTTTTAGAACCAGAAAGTGATGATTTCTATAACGGTTCTGTTGATTTAGTAATAACTCCATCTATAGTTTTTAATAAACAGGGATATCGTTTAGGTTATGGTAAAGGATATTATGATAAGTACTTTTCTCAAAATAACTATAAAGTAAGTATAGGTCTTTCTTATGATCAACTACTTCAAGATAATATTCCTACAGAAGAACATGATCAAAAAGTTGACTTCATAATTACAGAAAAAGGTATTATAACATGCTAACTAAAAATATTATTGTAACAACAAGTGTAAAAACATCTGATGAACTAATTGAAGTAGCAAAAAATCATGCTTTAAATTTAGAATTAGATTTTTACTACAGAAATAAAAAGACAATAAAAGAATTATTATCTAGTTTTGATGGACTTGTAGTAATTTACAAAAATAAAATCAGTTATTTTGAAGATAATAGTGAATTATTCTTCCATCTCGATACTACTGCATTAAAATTAAAAAATAATGATAACGAGCCTCTAACAGAATTAATACCACAATCTTCTTCAGTTTTAGATTGCACTATGGGGCTTGCTAGCGATAGTATTCTCTTAAGTTACTATGGCAATAAAGTTACTGCCCTTGAAAAAAATAAAATTATTCATTATATCGTAAGCAATGGTTTAAGAAACTATATTGCTAGCGATAATAAAATTTTATCCGCAATGAGATCTATAACTACTCATAATATTGATTGCTTAGAGTATTTAAAAAAATGCGAAGATAATTCGTTCGATATTATTTATTTCGATCCAATGTTTTCTCATAATATTAAAGAGTCTATGAATTTATCTGGTATCGAAACCCTAGCTGATTATAATTTTCCTACTGAAGTTTTTTTAGAAGAAGCTAGACGAGTGGCTAAAAATAAAATTATAGTTAAAGCCCATTTTAGAGATAATATTTTTGAAAAATATAATTTCAAAAGAATTATAAGAAAAAATACTAAATTTCATTATGGTTTTATCGACTTTAATGATTAGCTAATTATATTTTTTTAAATAAAAAACAAGAACCAAGTCTATAGCTTGATTCTTGTTTTTTCGCTTTTCATTTCTTTCGTTGTTTCATATCCATCATATCCCGTAATTTCTTTAAAATCACGATATAAATTATTTTCTTCAGATTTTGAGCGCACAATTGATTTAAATTCTTTATAGCACTCTTTATAATCTGCAAGGTCAACACCTTGTGTATAACATTCCTCTATCATATCTAAAAATTTTATAATGATAGTAATTTCATCTACATTATATAATGAATAATCAATAGGATAATTAAATTCCATAACTGTACCTATTCAAAAGTATATCCAACACCACGAACAGTTCTTAGATTTTTATCGTATCCAATTTTTCTAAGCTCTTTACGTAATCCTGAAATATATACTTCAATCGCGTTAATTGTTGTTTCAGAATCAACACCCCAAACGCGGTCAAATATTTCTTCTTTTTCTAAAACAATATTATTATTAATTACAAAGAAAGATAATAGTTCTAAATATTTACCTTTGATTGTATCTAATGTTTTTGTATCAGTTTTTACTAACTCATTTTTTAAGTCTAAAACAAGTTCTTTATAAGAAACTTCATTCTCTTCTTTTAAGTTACTCTCTCTTTGTAGCAAGTTCGACATTGTTGTTAACAATAGAGAAGCATCTGCTGTTCTAGGAAGATATTCAGTCACTCTATGTTTCATAACTCTTGCTTTTTCTTCAGTTGATTCCGCAATAGTAAGAATAATAACCGGTGTTTTCTGTTCTCTTATTTCACGTGCATAATCTAATACATCTATTCCACTTTTACCTGGTAAAATGCTATCAGCAATAATAAAATCATACACATTCTCATCCACAAGTTTTATTCCATCTAGTCCATCATAACAAACATCAGCATCAAATTTCTCTGAAATAGCTGCTTTTAGCGAAGCTGCTAAAAATTTATCATCTTCAATTATAAGTGCTTTCAGCATTGATAACTCCTCCTTTTTAATTTATTATCTAAATAACTATTTTATAACTTTTACAAAAAAAATACAACTACAAACTATGATTTTTTTCACTTTTTTTAGTTACAAAATAGGTGAATAATATATTTACTACCAATATCCCAAAAAAGGCTCCACATGTATCTAACGCCACATCCTTAATATTCCCATCACGTCCTGGAACAAATAACTGATGAATTTCATCAGTTATCGCATAAAACATCGAAAATATTAAACTAGCTATAGATACTCTTATTGTTTTATTATTATTTATATCCTTTATTAATAAATTTGCAAAGTATATAAAACTCCAAAATCCCAATATAGCATATTCACTAAAATGCCCTAATTTTCTTATAAATAAATTATCAGATATTTTTGAGGAATCCTCTCCTGGTTGATTCGAAAATAAAAATATTAAAATACAAATAACAATTACTATACTAAGTGAATAGTATTTTTTGTATAAAAGTTTAATAAAAATTTCCCCTTTTACAGTATGTTTTATATTTGTCTTTCTATATCTATATTACCACATTATTAATATAATTGATAATATTTAAAACTGAAATAAGAAAAAAAAATACTTTTTATATATTAAAAAACTCCCTGTACCCTTAACAATCTTATATTTGAAAGAACTTATAGATATAATTAAAAATTTGCTTATTTTGTTTAGACTTATTTGTAATTTTTATTAATTTTTTAAAGAAATATTTTTCTAATTGTGATATAATAAAAGAAAACGAATTCAAAATTTGGAGGTCAATTATGCCAAGAATAGTTGCTAGAGGAATCAAGAAAGAAGACTTAAAAAAAGTAAGTGCTGAACTTTTCGACACAATCGCTGGAATTATCGAGCGTCCAAGAGAAGCATTCACACTTGACTTAGTTGAAAGTGTTGCAATCTTAGATGGTGAAGAAATTAGCCGTGCTAACATTGAAATCGGTTGGGTAGAACGCCCTGTAGAAGTTTGCGAAAAAGTAGCTAATGCAGTAGGTGCCCTAATCAAACCATTAGGCTATGAAACTGTTATGGTTTCATTCAAGAGTATCGATTTAGCATACGAATTTGTCTTCAAAAACTAATATAAAAAATAGGATTTAAGAATTTTCTTAAATCCTATTTTTTTATCCCTTTATTTGGGTCTCATACATTTTCTTATATACTCCATTTTTTTGTAATAACTGTTCATGATTGCCACTTTCGACAACGACACCTTTATTTAAAACAAAGATATTATCTGCATTTTTTATTGTTGATAATCTATGAGCAATTATTAAGGTTGTTCTTCCTTGTTTCAGCTCTGTTATAGCTTTTCCTACACTTTGTTCAGTCTCACTATCTATATTAGCTGTAGACTCATCTAGTATTAGTATTTTAGGGTTTTTTGCTAGTGCTCTTGCCAGACAAATAAGTTGTTTTTCACCTGTAGAAAAATTACTACCTCCTACTTCAACTTTAGACTCTAAAGAGTGATGTTCTAAAATAAACTCTCCCCCGACTTGAATCAATGCTTCTTTGGCTAATTGTTTATCACCTGAAGTTGTTATATTTTCTAATAAAGTTCCTTCAAATAAAAATGAATCTTGAAGCACAATTGCTATATTTTCCCTAAGGTATTTTCTACTATATTCAGAAATATCTTTTTCACCAATCTTCAGCACGCCTTTATTCGGTTCATAAAACTTAACCACCAAATTCATTATTGTACTTTTACCGCTTCCTGTATGACCTACAAAAGCAACTGTTTGATTTTCTTTTATTTCTAAATTTATATCTTTTAAAACATAGTCATCTTCATTATACGCAAAATATAAGTTCTTAAATTCAATATTTCCTCGGAAATCTTCAGTTTCTTGCATATCAATATCTTTTTCAACTTCTAATTTAAGAATTTCTTGAATATTATTCGCTGCCCCTACTGCCCTAACATATGTTGAAATCCCCATAGTGAAGTCTGCTATTCTATAGATTATATCCGTAGTATAATTTATAAATAAATAAACCATACCTAGTGTAACTCCAAAAACATTGTTATTAAAGTTTGAATATGCGTAGTAATAAACTATACCGATAAATAAGATAACTCTAAAAACCCCTGTAATATTATGAAGTAGTAAGCTATCTACTTGATTTAGTTTCTTCCAATAGACATAACGCTCAATATTATGCTTATTCCAATCTGCAATACTTGCCTTTTCTCTATTGAATGCTTTTATTACTTCTAAATTTTGATAATTTTCATTTATTATTCCGTTGCTTTCTGAGAATTTACGTCTATAGCCTTTTATACTGTCAATAGTCAGTTTATTGTAGATTTTTAAAACAAAATACATTATAGGTAACAACAACAGCATGAATAATGCAAATCTATAATCCACATAAAATAACACCACGTAAGAAAATAAGATTTTTAATGTTATTATCATTATTTGAATAAAACTTGATACAAAAAATGTTCTAATCTGATTAACATCACTTGTTATTCTTGAAACTACTGAACCTGCAGGGATATTATCAAAATATCTTATCGGTAAACTTTGAATATGGTCATACACTTGCATCTGAATGCGAACATATATTTCATTTGCTCCTTTTACTAAGTATATATTTCTAATATAATTTGAAATACCTGAACAAAGTAATATTAAGCCATAACCTAATGCAATAGTTAAAGATTTAAGAAATATTTGCCTAGTGATACTTCCTTCTATTCCATCAAAAACTTTTGATAGCACGTATACACCAAAAACACCTAATGCGACATTCAACACAGAAAATATTGTTCCTAGTATATATTCTTTTTTTGAATTTTTTATATAAGGTAGAAATTGTAACAATGGATTTTTAGTCTTCATTTTGTTCTACCTCCTTATTTTGATACTCATCTAACTCTCTATACCACGTACATTTATCTAAGAGTTCCTCATGAGTTCCTTCACTTAAAACTTTACCATTCTCTAAAACTAGTATTTTATCCGCATGTCTTACTGCTGAAATTCTATGAGAAACAATAATATTAGTCTTCCCTTGCCTATGATTCTTAATATTTTCGATAATTGTTTTTTCTGTATTAGCATCAACTGCACTTAGACTATCATCTAAAATTAAGACGTCTGGATTTGCTAAAATTGCCCTAGCTATGCCTAACCTTTGCTTTTGACCCCCAGAAAGTGAAATTCCATTTTCCCCTACTAGAGTATTTATTCCATCTTTGAAATTTTCTATATCTTTTTTTATATCTGATAATATTAAGGCTTGTTCTAAGTTATCCTCTAAGTTTTCGCGATAAAATAAGATATTATCTTTAATAGTTTTAGAGAATAATTGATATTCTTGCGGTGCATAACCCATTTTTTCTCTGACAGAATAATCATAGTATTTTTCTATACCCTGATTATCTAACAATAAGCTGCCTTTTTCGACTGGATAAAGTCTCAACAATTGTTTTATTAATGTTGTTTTACCACTCCCAGTTTTACCTACTATTCCTATAGTCTCACCTTTATTAATTTTAAAATTAATATTTTCTAATACATTTTTATCATCGTATAAGAAGTTAAAATTTTTAAACTCTATACTATCATTAAATTCGAAATCATATTCAGCTAAATCATTATTAACTTCTGGTTTTCTATCTGATATTTCTAAAACTCTTTTTGTCGCTTGACGAATTTCAATAATAATTATTACTAATTCAGAAATTGCTATATATGGCCATTGCAGCATACCTATTACTACGCATACAGATATTAACTCACCTATTGTCATCATACCTGAATTAATAAAATAAAAACCACATGCTACTGCTAAGACATAACTGATCGCCGCTGAAATAGTATTTAAAGGTTGATATATTAATGTCTTCTTCATATATTTTTCATTGCTTTTTGAATAACTTCTTAGTTTTTCTACGAAACTATTACGCACCTTATCTAATAAGCTATAAGCTCGAATAACACGTATACCCTTAACATTTTCTAATGTTTCTTCAGTTATTTGATCCATTGTTTTTGCCATTTTATTATAATATTTTTCTTGTATACCTCGTCTACTTACCAAATAGATTGTTTGGATTACTAGTGGTATATGAATTAATAAAAGATATATTAGATTAGACTTATTTAAAATCAGAACACTTATAAAAATATTATAAATTATACCATCAAAAACTAGTAAGACACCATAACCAAAAGCTTGTGCTATATAGTTTGATATATCGTTAGTTGATCTACTAATAACTTCCCCTATACTGAATCTACTGAAAAATACCGGGGTATGTCTATAAATATCATTTTGAAGTTCATATGTTAAATCTTTAATAACCTTATCATAACCAATAAAAGTATAATATTCTTTAAAATAATAGACTATATATAAAGCTATCCCCACAATAATAATTTTGGTGATTTCATTTACAACACCATTGAAATCTATTTCCTTATTTGCTATTCCGTCAACAATAAAACTTAATCTATCAGAAGGATATAGGGTAAAGTAATATGAAGCTATTGAGGCTATTAAAGCAATTAATATTCTTACTTTATCTTTATAAATAATACTACCAATTTTTTTCATAATATCACTATTACTGACTTCATTATTCATTGTTTCACCTTCTTTACTAAATTAATTTATAAAAAGAGGTATTAAACCTCTTGTCTATAAATATTTTTTATATGCATTTTCCTTAAATTCCTCAATCGCCTCTTTTGCTAAACTATCTACTAATTCATTTAATTCAACACCTGTGTGTGCCTTAACTTTTATAAAATGTAATTTTACTTTTGCTGACGCCTTACGAGCGAACTCAACATAATCTTTTGTATAATTCAAATTTGCCTTCCATTCCCCTGTCACCCAAGACTCTATACCTTCATAATCATAGAAAATTGTTATTTCAGGAATCTTTTTATCTACTGCGTACCACATAACAAATTTAGCTGCTTCTATTTCTCCAGCAACATTATGTAATTCTGCATATTCTTCTTTATTTCCAGCATGTTTAAATTGATATTTGTTTTCACCATCAACTATGACTACTCCCGATCCATATATTTTGTATGCTCTGTCAAAACTACCATCAATATATGCATAAACACCGTCTACACTTTCTATATTTTTCTTTCTAAATTTATTATTATTTAAAAAACCATAGGCATCCTCCATGTTATCAAAACTTTTGTATATCGCTCCTTTATAGCCTATGACTTGTTTTTGGCACTCAGGCCAAGTTAGGTACACTCCTGCTTTCCTACCTTTTTTTACTGCGTAATACTTTCTCATTAAAAATCTCCTATTCATTCTTTCCTTACTAATTATACTATATAAATTTTTTCAAGTAAATTTTTTGTTAGAAATTCTCTCTTTTTATTTAATGCTATTTTTTATAAAATAATACATTAAAAACAACGTTTATAAAATTTATCAATTGAATTTTTGCGCATTTTAATGTAAAATTGAAGTG
>ERZ772962.2037-NODE-2037-length-10558-cov-7.526802_pt1 | contig 10558 bp, 9 predicted proteins | sample MGYA00580676_ERZ772962 | MGnify/ENA primary metagenome ERZ772962 (study PRJEB29015, sample SAMEA2738049) | human oral metagenome | biome: human oral; feature: human-associated habitat; material: saliva | place: China | collected 2230 ...
TGATCATGACCTTCTCGTTGACGGACTGGTCGTCGCGCCCGATGAAGTAGTGGTAGAGGTCCACGTCCAGGTAGCGGATCGTGGACACGGAGGGCAGCGGAACGAACGAGTAGAGGTAGTCCACGTAGAACGTGTGTTCGGGCATGACCAGGCCGGAGGCTCGCACGACCTCGGTGCGCATGGTCAAGGCGTGCATCATCAGGTACTGGTCGTAGCGGCATCGCCGCAGGTCCGCCCAGCCGAAGGTGCGTCCGCGCGGCAGGACGTTGCGGTAACGGATGACGGCCTTGTGGGCCTTTCCCTGCTTGTCGTAGACGTAGTTGGTGACGAGCAAGTCGAGGTTACGCCCTGCTTCGCGTTCCTCGCGCAAAAGGTCGAGCACAGCGTTCGTGGCGCGACGGTCCAGCCAATCGTCGGAGTCGACAACGCGCACGTGCGTGCCGGTGGCTGCGGCGAGGCCAGCGTTGACGGCACCCCCATGCCCCTTGTTTTCCTGATGAATGACCTTAACGGAGGGGTACCGAGCGGCCCACTCGTCGGCGATCTGCGCGGTACGGTCCTTCGAACCGTCGTTCACGATGATCGCCTCAAGTTCGTCACCGTATCCGACGAGCGTGGTTAACGCCCGGTCAAGGTAGTCCTCGGAGTTGTAGGCGGGCACGATCACGGTCAGAAGGGGCGTGCTCATGGGATCTCCTCTCGCAGGTCTGGCAGTAGTCTACTGTGCCTGATTCACCTGCGCGTCTCCTTGAGATCTTCCTGTACGAAAATCGCTGTGACGAGTAAGAAAACACCCACAAGGACACGGCTACAGCGATGGGCATGGTGGTCAAAACGCACGCACTCGTGTACCAGAATGCTATCTTCCTGACCAAGGAGTTCGATGTGACGGTGACGTGATACTGGGCGATGAAGGTGATGGCCTGTGCGGTCGCTGTGTGCAGTCGTCACAGGTGCTCCGTCAGTACTTCACCACCTGGGTCAGTATTCTTGTACGGCGTTACCTGACAAGGACGAGGCCGAGGCCTCATCATCGGGTCTGATCAAGTTCCCGCTGGGTAGCCTTGTTGGCACGCGCGTTGGCGCAATAACGGATCACTAAACGCGTGATACCGCGCCAGAAGTGGCCGTTAATGACCTCCACGACCGCGTCGATCATGTCGGTGCTCACCGTACCGTTCGTAAACTTGGCAAGCGACCTCAGCGGCATGTTGAGCGCAAAGTGGACGTTAAGATCCGGATCACCCTTGGCATCAGCCTTCGCTTTGTCAGCGTGTAGCTTGCGACCCGCCAATCGGGCAAGCCAGCTCTTGGCACGGATCAGCTCCGACATCAGGTTGGAGGCCGTGATGTCTTCCCTCGGGTGAACAGTAGGAATGGTGCGCCCCAGCAGGACCGCAAACTCTCCGTTGGTCACGTTCTCGACCTCGGCGCGCAGGTAGTGGCCGAGGGCCGGGTCGATCGGCGAGGGATTCGTCCCGTCAACCTCAAGGGTGGCGCTCAGCGGCGTGTCTTCAACGTTGCGCCCCACGTGAATCGTCCAGGTGCCGCCCTCGGTCTCCCACGCTCCACGTGAGGTCTCCCAGTGACGGAAGGTGTAGCGGTCAAAGGGGATAGTGACGCGCGCAGATTCACCGGCTGGAACGACAACCTTGGTGAACCCCTTAAGTTCGCGCGCAGGGCCGAAGACGCCGCCCGGGGCACTCACGTAGAGCTGAACGACCTCGGTGCCGTCACGCATCGAGGTGTTGGTGACTGTCAAGGTCACCCCGTCCTGGTCCACAGCGAGATTGGAGTACTCGAAGCGTGAATAGGACAGGCCGTATCCGAAGGGGAAAGCGACGTCTACGCTAGCAGTTGTGAAGTATCGGTAGCCAATAAAGGGACCCTCACGGTAGTAGGACAGAGGACCGGTCGCCAGGTACCACGCAGCGGTCGGATGGTCCTCCAGGGAACGCGCGTAGGTCTCGGCCAGGCGTCCCGAGGGGTTGACGACACCGGTGAGGACATCCAACATCGCGCCAGCCCCTCCCTGACCGCCCAGGTAGCCGTTGACGAGCGCGGGCACGGAGAACGCCCACGGCATCTCCACACTGACACCGCCCGTCAGGACGACGACGGTACGCGGATTGGTGGCCACGACGGCCTCGACGAGACGATCCTGCCCCTCGGGTAGGCGCATGTGGGTCCGGTCCAGTCCCTCCGACTCGGCGAGTTCGTCGAGCCCCACGTACACGAGCGCAGCGTCGGCGCGCGCCGCGAGCGCCACGGCCTCGGCAATGAGTGCGTCACTCGTGCCACCGTGACGCTCATATCCGGGAGCGTATCCTGTCAGGACCAAGCCTCGGGCGGACTCTCCCCCCGCCTCGAGTAGCTCGCGCGGGGCCTCGAGGCGTGTGGGGTTGACCTGGGAGGAGCCTGCTCCCTGGTAGCGCGGCGTGTCAGCGAGGTCACCGATGAGGGCGACACTGGTGCCGGAACTCAGAGGCAGGACATCGTCCTCGTTGCGCAGGAGTGTGATCGCTTCGGAGGCGAGGCGCGTGGCCAATGCGTGGTGCTCGTCGAGGTCGTAGGGGGTAGGCGCGGGAAGGCCGACGCTCGCGGCGGCGACGTTCAAGACCTCCTGGGCGCGCGCATACACATCGGATGCCTCCAACGTCCCGGCTTCGGAGGATCGGGTCCTCGGACAAGTACTCAAAGTTGCGTCCACACAGGGGCGAACGCTTGATGTTCAGGCCGGGGCCAAGCAGGACGTTGACTCCGAGTCCACGCGCCTCCGCCCCCAACGCCTCACCCATCTGGCGGGCCAGGTCGGGGTTCCACGTGGCCGCGAGCGCGGAGGCTGTCGGGAAGCAGGTGGCTTTTTCGGAGTCGGCGATGCCGAGGTGGTCGGCGTCGCCGAGTTGGCGGCGTACGCCGTGGGGGCCGTCGCTCATGACGAAGGAGGGGATGTGTGCTGTGGGGATGGCGCGTGAGTTCCAGGCGCTTGCGCCGGAGAGGAGAGCTGCTGCTTGTAGGAGGGTGAGGTCGCTGGCGTTGGTGGGTGCTGTGTGTTGCATCGTTGTGAGTTGTCTTTCGTGCTCCATTGCGGGTGTCGTCACTGGTTCCAGTGTGGGTTATGTGGGTGGGGTTTTGTCAATCGGACGCGTGAGGTGGCGTTTCTTGGGTTTGTTGTGTGGGGTGTCGCTGGTGATGGCTGGGCTACCATGGCGTTATGAGCTGTAACGCGGGTGTGATTGGTCGGGACATGGAGGGCGCTGCTCCTCGTGCAGTTTTTGTCGACGTGGATGGGACGCTGTGTGATTCCCGCCAGCGCGTTCCCGGTTCAGCGGTTTGTGCGTTAGCGCGGGTGCGCGAGCGTGGCCACCGTCTGTTTCTCTGTACTGGGCGTTCTGTCCCGGAGGTCTATCCGCGTTTCTTTGACCTGGGTTTTGAGGGCATCGTGGGTGGGGCTGGCGGGTATGCGGCGGTGGGCGACACGGTGCTGCTTGATGAGCGTATGCCTGCCGAGCACGTCCGGGTTCTGACTGCTCTGTGGGAGGATTTGGATGCGTTCTACGTGTGGCAGGGGCCTGACCAGATGGGGCTTTCGCGCGGCTATCTGGAGTTTTTCGTGCCCCGGGCGGGTCTTAACCCTGAGGATTGGGTCGAGTATGCCCAGTCGGTGACGCCCTTTGTCGTTGGCGTTGAGGGTGGGTCTTTCACGAAGGTGACGGCCTATGTGCCTCCGGAGAACGCGTCGATGGAGCGTGTGAGTGCGGCGCTGCCCGACGGCTATCGCGCCGTCATCGGATCGGTGGGGGCAGCAGGGTATGTTCCCTTCGAGGTTCTCCCGGATCGCTTGTCCAAGGCGGTGGGTATGGAGGCTGTGTGTGAGCACATCGGCGTCCCCATGTCACGTACTGTGGCTATTGGCGACTCTAACAATGATGTCGAGGCCGTAGCACGTGCCGCTGTCGGCGTCAGTATTGGGGACGGGTGCGAGGCCTTGGTTGGGGTTGCCGATATTGTCGCTCCCGCGGTTGGTGCCGACGGCCTTGCCTGGGCTTTGGACGCCGCTGGGCTCATCGACGGGGCACGCAGCCCGGCCTAGGCCTCGGCACCGACAGATGGCCGTCACCGTCAGGGCCTGGTTCCGTCACCCGCTCACCCGTAACTCGGCGTTCATGCACCTGTGGGCGGGGCAGACCGCTGCACAGGTTGGCTTCCAGGTGGGGACGCTGGCTACCTCAGCGATTGCGATTAGCGTCCTGCGTGCCAGCGAAACCCAGATCGGTGTGCTCTCTGCCTTGCAGACACTCGCCTTCCTAATCGTCGGTTTGCCGGCGGGTGCCTGGGTGGATGGGTGGCGTAAGCGCCGCGTCATGATCATCGCGGGCCTGGCACGCATCGGTGCCCTGATCTCGATTCCCCTGGTCTATGTCTTCGCGACCCTCACGCTGACGCACCTGATGATCGTCGCCGCGCTTCTGGGCCTGTGCACCGTCTTCTTCGATGTTGCCTACCAGTCCTATGTTCCGATCATCGCCTCTCGGCGATATATCGGTGCGGCCAACGGGTGGCTCGAGGCCTCCTACCAGGTGGGGCATGCGGGTGGACCGGGCTTGGGCGGATGGCTTCTCGGGCTGTTCGCCCCTCCTTTCGTCTATCTGCTTACTGCCCTCACTTACGTGTTCTCGACCTGGGCGATTTGGTGCATCGCCACCCCGGAGCCTGCGCCTACGCGCACCGGAGCTACGCTTGTCGCGCAGATCCGCGAGGGGCTAGCCTTCGTGCGCGGGCAACGCCTACTCTTTCCGCTCTTTTCCTGCATTGCGGCCGCCGCATTCGCTGCCGCCGGCATCCAGGTTCTCTTGCCCATCCTTGTCCTGCGCACGCTGGACATGAGCGCTACCCAGCTCGGCCTCCTCCTGAGCGTCGGGGCAATCGGCGGGATCCTCGGTGCGCTCACGCGCTCGGCATGGATGAAGCATCTGGGCATCGGGCGCACCATTGTCGTCACAAGCATCATCGGCGTCACTGTCCTAGCCGCCCAACCCACAGCCGTTCACGCCCCCGCTGCGGCCGCAGCAATCATTGCAGTCTCCGGCATTGTCTCCTCCTATTTCCTCACCATCTACAACGTCACCCAGATGAGCCTGCGTCAAGAGATCTGCCCGCCACACATGCTCGGACGCATGAACGCGATCTTTCGCTTTGCCGTGTGGGGCGTCATGCCGCTGGGTTCCCTCGCGTCCGGCGTGGCCGCCTCGTGGATGGGGGTCGAGGCCGCCATGTACGTCTTCATTTTTCTGGCGGTCGGAGCCAGCATCGCCATGGGCCTGACCCCCGCGGCTCATATCCGCGGAACCAGCGCCATCAACACCGTCCCATAATGTGACGCGCTCCCAGGCCCATGGCGTGCCAACGACTCCGCCTCCGCGATACCATAAGTGTGAGGCAAACCGCATGAGCCAAGGAGGACACCATGAGCACCGCAACGACCATCATCGAAGCCCTGGGTGGCTGGGAGAACATCTCCAATCTTGAAGCCTGCATCACGCGCATTCGCTTGGACGCCGCCAACACCGACCTCATTGACGAGGCCAAGCTGCGTGCCGCCGGTGCCTTCGACGTCGTCATCGTGGGCGACGCGGTTCAGGTCGTCATTGGCCCCGATTCCGAGGATCTCGTCGACGACATGCTCGCCAGCCGGTGACACTCTCCGTCTGTGCACCCTTCGCAGCGCACGTCATGCCGCTGAGTGAGGTGCCTGATCCTGTCTTCGCGAGCGGCGTCGTCGGGGGTGGCTGCGCGCTCATCCCCGACTCCACCTCGGAGTGTTTGACCGTCCGCTCCCCCATCAACGGCGTCGTCACCAAGCTCAAGCCGCACGCCGCGATCATTACGTCCACGCAGGGCATATCGATCCTCATCCACCTCGGCATCGACACGGTGAGCCTGCACGGTAAAGGCTTCGCAGCCCTCGTCGACGAGGGGGACGTCGTGGCGGCGGGCACCCCGCTCATTCACTGGGACCTCACCCCCGTGCACGACGCCAACCTCTCCCTCTGCGTCCCCATCGTCGTCGTCACTCCGTCGGCTGCCGCCGTCACGCACGAGGCAACCGGCCCCGACGTATCCGTGCTCGCGCCGCTCTTTTCAACCACGACCAACTAGATACCCCAACTTGGGAACCACCCCAACGTCATCGCCTCACTCGTACGATGCCCCGCAGCCCTCATGGGCTACGGGGCATCGTTCTGTCAAACGGTCGTACTAGTTGACAGAACCCCTCAGCAAGGAGAACAGCGAGGTCAGACGCTCATTGGAGGGAAGGTCCTCAATAAAGACCTCCTCGCCGTCGGAGTCGCACAGCGGCACGCACCAGTTCGGGTACTGATCCGCGCCCGTGCCCGGCATGTTCTGCGGGCGCACGTCGCCTACCGCGTCTACCAGGGAGGCAACGACGAGCTTGGAGGGAACCTTCGCGACGTAGCGGTACAGTCCCTCGACCATGTCACGCTCGCTGGGTTCCGCACCGTCGATACAGCCGTACTCGTGCAGACGCGCAGCGACTTGATCAAGCTCAAGGCGATCCGCCGCACGCACGGTCTCGATGTCGTCAGTCAGCAGACCCAGTTCGCTGCGCAGCGTCGTCTGAATCCCTCGAATGTAGCCGAGCGTCGGAGGCAGGTCGTGGATATTGACCGCAGCCAGCGCGCGATCGCGGTAGTGCTCAGGACGCAGGGGCCAGCCGCCACCCTCCTTTTCGAACCACACGACGGAGGTACCCAAGACGCCACGGTCGCGCAGGTAATCGCGCACCCACGGCTCCACGACGCCCAGGTCCTCACCGATAACGACGGCACCCGCGCGCTGGGCCTCCAGGAGGATGATGCCCATCATGGCCTCATGGTCGTAGTACACGTAAGTACCTTCGGTCGCTACACAGCCCTCTGGGATCCACCACAGGCGGAACATTCCCAGGATGTGGTCGATACGCACGGCACCGGCATTAGCCAGGGCGGCGCGCACCATGTCGCGCAGCGGCGTGTAGCCAGACTCAGCCAGCGAACGCGGAGACCACGGCGGCTGCGACCAGTTCTGGCCCTGCTGCGAGTACACGTCCGGCGGGGCACCCACGCTCATGCCAGGGGCGAACAGTTCGGGACGGCTCCACTTCTCGGACCCATGGCCGTGAACACCCACAGCCAAGTCAGCCATAATGCCGATCTCCATACCGACCTCGCGGGCCACGTCCTGCGCGTGGGCCAGCTGCTCGGACGCAATCCACTGGCACCACTCCCAGAAATCAACGCGGTCGGCCAGCTCAAGGCGCTCGAGTTCAACGCGCGGCGACGAGGAACGCTCAAGGTCCTCGGGCAGCTCCAGCGTGTCCTCACGCTCAACGAGCGCACACCACAGCGCATAGTTAGACAGCTCGGAGCCGCCGTTTTCCACGAAGTGGTCGAACTGCGACTGGCGGTGGTAGGTACGAGGCGCGGCGAAAATAATTTCCAGCGCCTTGCGCTTGGCTTCCCAGGCGCGGTCGCGGTCGATCAGATCCTCACGACTGGCGAACTCTCGAGTGACATCACGCAACTGCTCAATGGCCTCACGCGAAGCCTGGGGCAGCGAGGCAAATTCTTCGATGGACTCAGGGCGGATGTAAATCGGGTTCACCCAGCGGCGAGACACCGGCAGGTACGGGGAGGTTTCCAGCGGAGAAACCGGCTGGGACGCGTGGACTGGATTAATGAGAAGGAAGTCCGCCCCCTTGTCCGCGCACACCGCTGCCAGATCTGCCAAGTCGGCCGCGTCGCCGATCCCCCAGGAAGAGGATGAACGCGTCGAATAGAGCTGCGCGTTGACACCCCACGCGCGGCGAGAGGACTCCAAGATGGGCAGCTTCAGCGCATTCGGCACAACGATGAGAGTTGCGGACTCGACATGTCCTCCCTCAACCGTTGCGACGAGACGGTGCCAACCGATCGGCACCCAGTGCGGCACATCGAAGGTCGCGCGACCCACGAGCTGACCGTCAATCACACGCGGGGGCACGTAGCGATCAATCTGCTCACACTGGCCCTTACGACCATCTTCGAGGACCCACTGAACGTTGACCCACGAGCCGTCGGGCACATGCACCGGGAACAGATAACCGCCGCCCTCACGGGCGACAATCGTCGGAGGCAGAGTCCGACGCCACTCGCGCTCCTCGGTCAGATGCATCGCATGCTCGACGTCCCCCACCGTAGACGATTCGTTCAGGGGAAGACCGAGCGCGCCAAGGACCTTCAGGAGGGTTGGGGCGCCAACGCCCACCCAATTCCCGTACCAGTCCCAAAAGCCGGTCGCAACGCCATTCATGTCAGCGACATGGCGCAGCAGGTCAATGTTGTCAGATGCGGGTGAATGAATATCCACGGGAAAAGCTCTCTACGTTGTGGGCCAGGGACACATTTAGTTTATGCGTGCACCCGCTGTGACAAAGCCTCCACCGGCGTGTCATGGGCCACGGATTCAAGTGAAGCGATCATCGCGCTTGCGACATCGTCGGAGGAAGCCCCACAGACAATTTGAACGATGTCACCGGAGCGCACGACAGCCAAAACGCCGTCCACGCGTAGCGCAGCCTCATCAACTGCGCGCTGAGTTTTTACCTGAACACGGATACGCATTGTGCAGGGTTCGATCTCAACGATGTTGAGGTGTCCACCCAGCGCGTCGATGAGCGCTTGTTCAATCGTCATCGGAGCCCCTTTCGCGCCGCCTGAAGTTTGGGATACGTGTCACATGCTAGATGTGACCTGTGCAAAAGGCAAGTGGGATCCGCTACATGAGCAAATTTCCAACGAAAAGGCATTGACAGAAGCGAGAAACTCTGCATACAGCTACAATTGCGCGCTCCACCGGCCCCAGCCACACATCGGTGACCAGAGAAAATACGATGAACATCGCCGCCGAGAGGCACAAGGGTAGGGGGAGGACCGCCAGGCCCTCCCCCTACGCATTTATTCAGCGAATCAGTCGCGCGTCAGCTTGCGATGCGTTACGCGGTGCGGGTTTGCAGCAGCCTCACCGAGGCGGGCCACCTTGTTCTTCTCGTACGCCTCGAAGTTGCCCTCGAACCAGTACCAGTTGTCCGGATGCTCCTCGGTCCCCTCCCACGCGAGGATGTGGGTGGCGACGCGGTCGAGGAACCAGCGGTCGTGGGTGACGACGACGGCACAGCCGGGGAATGCGAGCAGCGCATTTTCTAGAGAACCCAAGGTCTCGACGTCCAGGTCATTGGTCGGCTCGTCCAGCAGGAGCAGGTTGCCGCCCTGCTTGAGGGTGAGGGCCAGGTTCAGGCGGTTACGCTCGCCGCCAGACAGGACACCGGCGGGCTTCTGCTGATCCGGACCCTTGAAGCCGAAGGCGGAGACGTAGGCACGCGAAGGCATCTCAACGTTGCCAACCTGGATGAAGTCCAAGCCGTCCGAGACGACCTCCCACAGGGTCTTGTCAGGGTCAATACCGGCGCGAGACTGGTCGACGTAGCTAATCTTGACGGTCTCACCGATCGTCAGCTCGCCACCATCAAGGGGTTCGAGACCGACAATCGTCTTGAACAACGTCGTCTTACCAACGCCGTTGGGGCCGATGACGCCGACAATGCCGTTACGCGGCAGCGAGAATGACAGCCCATTAATCAGGGAACGGTCTCCGAATCCCTTCTGGAGATCCTTGGCCTCGATCACGACGCTGCCCAGACGCGGACCCGGCGGGATCTGGATTTCTTCGAAGTCAAGCTTGCGGGTGCGCTCGGCCTCGGCGGCCATCTCCTCGTAGCGAGCCAGACGAGCCTTCGACTTGGCCTGACGCCCCTTCGCATTGGAGCGAACCCACTCGAGTTCTTCCTTCAGACGCTTGGCCAGCTTGGCATCCTTCTGTCCCTGAACGGACAGACGCTTTTCCTTCGTCTCCAGGTAGGTGGAGTAGTTGCCCTCGTAGGGGTAGAGGTGGCCGCGATCAACCTCGGCGATCCAGCCAGCGACATGGTCGAGGAAGTAACGGTCGTGGGTGACGGCAATGACCGCGCCCGGGTAGGAGGCGAGGTGCTTCTCGAGCCAGAGCACGCTCTCGGCGTCGAGGTGGTTCGTGGGCTCGTCGAGCAGCAGCAGGTCGGGAGCCTCAATGAGGAGCTTGCACAGCGCCACGCGGCGGCGCTCACCGCCGGAGAGGACGGACACCGGCTGGTCCGGTGGCGGGCAGCGCAGCGCGTCCATCGCTTGATCAAGCTGAGAGTCGATGTCCCACGCGTTGGCGGCGTCGATCTCGGTCTGGAGCTTACCCATCTCCTCCATCAGGGCATCGAAGTCGGCGTCAGGATTCGCCATCTCTTCAGAGATCTCATTGAAGCGGGCGAGCTTGCCGAAGATGTCAGCGGCACCCAGTCGCACGTTTTCAATGACGGTCTTGGTCTCGTCGAGAACGGGTTCCTGCATGAGGATGCCGACCGTGTAGCCGGGGGTCAGGCGAGCCTCGCCGTTGCTGGGCTCATCCAGGCCGGCCATGATCTTCAGGATCGAGG
>ERZ772962.2043-NODE-2043-length-10537-cov-13.629365_pt1 | contig 10537 bp, 8 predicted proteins | sample MGYA00580676_ERZ772962 | MGnify/ENA primary metagenome ERZ772962 (study PRJEB29015, sample SAMEA2738049) | human oral metagenome | biome: human oral; feature: human-associated habitat; material: saliva | place: China | collected 2230 ...
TACCCATCATCGTCAGGCCCTTCTTCAGGGTCTCCATGAGGATCGCGCCGACCAGAGCGCCGGGGATCGAAGCACGGCCACCCGACAGGGAGGTACCGCCGATGACGGCCGCCGCAATGACGTTGAGCTCCATGCCCACACCCTCGGCGGGCTGGACGAGGCCGTTACGAGCCGAGTACAGGATGGCGCCGATGGCCATGAACGCGCCCGCGACCACGTAGATGATGATCTTCCACAGGCGAACGTTGACGCCGGACAGACGCGTGGCCTCCTCGTTGGAGCCGATCGCGAGGGCGTAACGGCCCAGCAGGGTCTTGTTCATGAGGAAGGTCGCCAGGATCGTGAGGACCACGAAGATGATGACAGCGTTGGCAACGTACGGGATGGGCATGCCGGAGGCAATGTACTTGTAGCCGGGGTTGGCGATCGAGATCGAGGCCTTGTCGGAGATGATCAGCGCCAGGCCTCGGGCGACCATCATCATCGCCAGTGTTGCGATGAATGGCGGCAGGCCGAGGATGGACACATTCAGGCCGTTGACCAGGCCGATCGCCATGCCAACCAGCAGCGTCAGAACGAGGCCGAGACCGAGCGGCAGGTTCATCTTGTCGCCCGCGAGGAAGATACCGGCCATGACGGCCACGAGGCTCAGGCCCGTACCGACGGAGAGGTCAATGCCCGAAGTGGCGATCACGAATGTTGCGCCGAGCGCCATGACGCCCGTGTAGGCCGACTGCAGGACGATGCCCAGGTAGACCTCACGGTTGACGAACGCGAAGTTGGGCACTGCAAAGCTAAAGAATGCCAGAACGACCAGCAGCGCCAGTGTGACCAGCAGCAGCTGCATGTTGTTCTTCATGAAGGTCTTGAAAGGCGACGGCGCCTCCAGGCCCTTGTTATCGACGACGGCGGTGCTCACGCGTGTACTCCGTTCGCTTCCTCCTGGCCGACGGTGGCCAGTTCCATGATGTTTTCTTGGGTGGCTTCCTCATTGTCGAGGGTGCCGATGATGCGGCCGTGGGCCATGACGGCGATGCGGTTCGCCAGACGCAGGACCTCGGGCAGCTCCGAGGAGATGACGATGATCGCCTTGCCCTCCTTGGCCAGGTTTTCCAGCAGGGTGTAGATCTCGTCCTTCGCGCCCACGTCGATGCCGCGGGTGGGCTCGTCGAAGATCAGAATGTCCGTGTCGCGCTCAAGCCACTTGGCCACGACGACCTTCTGCTGGTTACCGCCCGACAGGCTGCGGACCTCGACGTCAACGCTCGGGGTGCGCGTGCGCAGCTTCGCCACGTATTCCTGGGCGACTGCGCGCAGCTTGTTGGTTGCGACGACCGACGCCTTCGTGAAGTGGCTCATAGCGGCCAGGCCCGTGTTGAAGGAGATGTCCTTGTCCAGGAGCAGGCCGAACTGCTTGCGGTCCTCGGACAGGTAGCCAATGCCGTTCTTGACCGCATCCGACGCGCTCTTGATCGACACCTTCTTGCCGTGGACGTAGACCTCGCCTTCCGTGTGAGGGTCCGCGCCAAACAGCGCGCGGGCAACCTCGGTGCGGCCGGCGCCAACCAGGCCAGCGAAACCGAAGATCTCGCCCTTCTTCACCTCGAAGGAGACGTCGTGAACGGCCTTGACGGTCGAGAGGTGCTCGACGCGCAGGACGGGCTCGTCCGACAGCGGCTTGGTGGTGGGGCGCGCGTCGGCGGGAACCTCGCGGCCGACCATCAGCTTGACGACCTCGCGCATGGGCGTGGTGGCCGTGTCGACCGTGCCGACGTACTTGCCGTCGCGCAGCACCGAGATGCGGTTCGTCAGCTCGGTGAGCTCGGGCATGCGGTGCGTGATGAAGATCAGACCCGTCGTCGGGCAGACGAAGTCTCGCACCAGCTCAAACAGCGACTCGGTCTCGGTCGTGGTCAGAGGAGCCGTGGGCTCGTCCATGACCAGGATCTTCGAGTTGAAGGAGAGGGCGCGGGCGATCTCGACCATCTGCAGGCGGGCGACCGGCAGGTCGCGGCAGTGGGCGGTCGGGTCGATCTTCATGTTGAGGCGCTCGAACAGCTCGTATGCGTCGCGCACCATCTTGCGATCATCGATGTAGGACCACTTCGAAGAACCCGGACGGCCGAGGTACAGGTTCTGGGCGACCGTCAGGTCGGGAACGATGTTGAGTTCCTGGTGGATGATCGACAGGCCGAGGGAACGAGCGTGTTCAGGCGACTGAATGTCGACTTTCTCGCCCTGCAGCCAGATTTCACCACCGGGATCGGCCTTATGGATACCGGTGAGCACCTTCATGAGCGTGGACTTGCCCGCTCCGTTCTCACCGCAGAGACCCAAGACTTCACCGGGTCGAAGGTCGAGGTCCACGTCGGACAGCGCCTTCACACCGGGGAACGTCTTTGAGATCCCCTTTAGCTCTAGTAAGTTCGTCACTTCTCACCCCTTGGGTACCAGTAACTTCTCTGTTTCTGGAGTTTGCTTCCCCGGCTATCGTTAACGCTAACGAAAACGCATCCAGGGAAACGCCCTCTTCGGCGTCCCTTTAAGAGTAAGGCATCACAGGTGCGCGCGCCAGCCAAATCAGCGAACGCGTAACCAAATCGTAATAGACTTCCGCAGCTACAAGTCTGACATTTCCGCACTATTTCGCAGATTCTCTAGGATGGTTTGCGCAACAGTATCGAGCCAGTCCTGATCGACGAGGCAGGCGCTGAGCGCAAGTTTTCCACGCGCCGGATCGTGACGCATCCCCTCCTGCTCCCAATGAGACAAACCGTCCCCTCGCACAGTTGTTGGAAAAGTTCCGTGAACGTTCACGACGCGCCACCACGGGACGCTACCGCCCCAATCGTGCATGATCCGCCCCACGACGCGCGGACCGGTGCCAACCGCACGGGCGATCATGCCGTACGTGGCTGCATGCCCGGCCGGAATTGACTCCACGACGCGCAGGACCACTTCGACCAGTTCTTCTCGCACAGCTCCATTCCTTTTCGATTCTCAGGTTGCTATTCAATCCGCAGGCCTCCTCACCACCCGCGCACGCGCACGCCAGCCGCCAGCCGGAGCCCACCCCGCACGCGGACAGATTATCGACATCCGGATAGGTTATGAACATCCGGATAGGTTACGAACATCCGGATAGGTTATTAAGCTATCCACATCCTCATAACCTATCCACATGCGCGTAACCTATCCACATGCGAGCCACGCCCTCGTAACCCGCACGTGCCAGCCCTGTGCAAGCCAGGCACCTGCGCACGTCGACGCCAGCACACGCCGACAACGCCCGTGCACGCCAGGCACCCCACACCCGCGCACGCGCACGCGCACGCGCACGCTCGCGCCAGCGTGCGAGCCCACAGCACTGCACACCGATCTCAACTCTCCCCTACGAATGCAAGCGAGCCCGTGATAGATTTGATGCGGAGCGGGAATCCCCCCTGGGCTAGTCGTGGAATAATCGACCGTCGGAAGGCCCGGGCAATGGGCCCCGCTCCCCACTTTTCCCTTCATTTCCCGCGTCGATGTTCTCGCGCGACAGGAGGGATATAGGACATTTCGTGTTGGCGTGTTGCCACCTGCCCCACTGGACGTCGGGTTACCGCGTGACCTGGCAGCCCGTTCGGCGTCCGCGTCATGTGAGCGCGGGGTATTGATCACGCTTTGGCAGCGGGCGCATCAGAACCGGGACGTGCGAGACAAGACCCGCCAAGAAACGCCAGCAGGGCCGATGATGAGAAGGAGCGACATCGCGGCACCTTGAAAATAATTCGAGTGAGAAATAGGGGCTTTCCCAAAGGATCACACGGTAACCGCACCTATGACGAGCAACAGGCCGGTCACCTGGAGCTGACGCCCCACGCGGAATGAGCCCTCCCTGTAGCCCCACCGTTGCAGCTAGGGACTGATCGGACATCACGGTTCTGACCCGGGCATTGCGCCCGCGGTCGGCGAGCTTGCGAATGATAAGAAAAGGGTGGCCCACCTGCCCGGGGATCACTCCCTGGTGGGCTGGCTGCCACCCTCTCGAGCATTGTATCACTATTGCGGATATAGGACGAAGCGCGTTGGTCACGGCTCGGTCTCTGGCATCGTCGAGGGAGGGGTCGTCGGGCTTGTGCGCTCGCGCCGCCGCGCTTCAAACGGGATCACCCCCATCGAGAGGATTGCACCTCATCGGGAGCATTCAACCCGTGAGGAGCATTCGAGCCGATAGGGAAGATTTAACCCGATCAGTTGTGGTTGACTCTTGCCGTTCAGGTGTTTCGCCTCATCGGACACAAGCCCCGTCGTGGAGTTGGTCGCCCGTGACGCCCCCGTCATTGCCGGCGACGCCTTTCTGGCGTTTATCGGCGCCCGCTGGGCAGACCTGCACCAGTGAGAGAGTGTGACGCCAGGGTGGGAGCGTGACGCCAGGGGTAATGGTGGGGGTTTTGCAGCATTAGAAGCATCCTGTCGGCGTGTCGCCGGCGTGTCGTGGCTCTATTGGTGCAATTCCCCCCGTTTGGTGGCGCCCTCGACGTAGGCCGAGCTCGACCGTGCACCTCTCACAGCGCAATTCCCCCCGTTTGGTGGCGGTGAGGTCGCGGTTCAGGGCGGTGAGGTCGCGGTTCAGGGCGGTGAGGTCGCGGTTCGAGGTGGCGTGGCGCCCAAAGTGCAGACCACCTCGGCGAAAAACGCCAACAATGGGCTGTCGCGGGCGAGGTGGTCTGCGATCTGGGCACAACGGCGCCAGGCCTCGCGTGGAGCTCGCACGCAAACCGCTGAATATGCGTGTTAACCCCCTTGATACGCACGTCAACCTCTCGACATGCGCGTGGGAGGCGCTGCCCACGCGCATATCATCGGGCCCACGCGCGAGGTGTCGGGCCCACGCGTGAGTCAGCGGGGCCCAGGCGCGCGGCGAGGAGTGCAGGCAGCTAGCATGCCTCGGCGAACTGCACTCCCTGACACCCAGTGCCCACACCTGGCCATGGCCACTCGTTCGCCCACACATCAGGTACGTGGGGGCATTCACGCCCCACGATGAAACAATCCCCGTCAATGTGGGTTTTACCGCGCTAGCGAGCCGAAAAGTCCCGACAAAACCGGCACGTTACGTCCTGAAACCCCGACACAGCGCCCGCCCTGTCGCGCGAGGGGTGACCAGAATCCAGGAGTGAACAAGTAGGCGCCGAAGCACTAGCGCGACGTGATGTAGCGCAGGTCGACGTTCGCCTCGCGCAGGTGATCGAGGTAGGGCTTGTTCGAGGACAGCCAGGGTGAGAGCACGGGCTGGCCGTCCTGCTTCATGAAGGAATTGAGCAGATCGTCGCGCGAGAATCGCGTCGCGAAGAGGACCTGTCGCAGCTCGAGGCTGTTGGTGGCCTCGACGTTGAGGGCGGGGTACGTGGCGTGCGTGTAGCGCTTGACGCGGGGCCACGGGGTATCCGTGACGCGCCACCGCCCGTCCTTGGGGGCCTCGCCGGGCAGGACAATGGGGCGCTGACGCAGGTTTGCGCGGCGCAGCGCTCCGAGCTGCGTGATCAGCACGTAGCTGGCGAAATGCTCGCTGCGCGTGTCCATCGTGAAGGCCTTGCTGGGGTGGCGTTCGGACCAGCTGAAACGGTAGTAGCCAGAGATCTCCCACACCGTGAAGAAGTCTGTGTTGTAGGACGAGAACGAATAGCCGTAGCCGTACCCGTTTTGAAACTCATCTTGTGCGACGGAAGTACCCGAACAGAGCTTCCCAATCAACGTCTCTAACTTCTCCAACATGATCGGATACTCCTTCGATGATGTGTTGCGTGATGAGTTCGTCGATCGTCATGGGAACCCATGCGCCCAGGGTGGCTTTTTCGAGGATGCGTACCTGGGGCGCGTAACCGTAGGAGCCGTGGTCCTCGTCGAGCATACAGATCTCGATCATGACGTCCTCGGGTAGAGGGGCCTCCGTGAAGCGGAACTGGCGGTAGAGCTCGTTGAAGTTGGCGGGTGGTCCCGAGCGGAACTCGGAGGGGAAGATTCCGCCGTTCATGATCGGTGTCAACTGGCGTGATCCGACGTGCCCGATGTGGTCAAGGCCGGTGATGTCAAAGGCCGTGATGAAGTCGGGCTTGTTGGTGTAGTACCGGTTCGTTCCGGGCACTTCGCCGTGGTCACGGTCGGAGCGCCACTGCGGGAAAATCGTCTTGGGCTTGGCATATCGCGAGCGCAGCCACGCGGCCGTGGAGACCAGCTCGGGGTCGGTGCCGTCCGACATCTGCGCCGCCATGTACACGGTGACGTCCATGCCTGCGCGGTAGCGGCTCCCGAGCCCCGCCTCAGCGTTGGGCAGCACGTCCCCGGGGCCGGGCGCTCGCACGGGGAACATGGCGCTCATGGGGGCCACGACTTCGTCTGTGCGATTCTGTGGCGACTCGGTGGGCATGGAGGCTCGATTCTCTTCGGTGACGTCGGGAATTCGCGCGGGTGTCAGGCAGGCGGCGGCGGGATCGGGGGAGTGGCGTGGCGCTGAGGGGGAGTTGCAGCAGACTGCGGAGGGGGCGCGGGGATCGGTGCAACCGAGCGCTGAGCCGCCTCGGGGTGGGGCGAGGCCTCGAGGGGCCTGTCCGCCTCGGGATGCTGCGCCGTGTCCCCGCCCTTGTGCGTCTGGGCGTGCTGGTCGGTATCGGCCAGCTTGGCCGCGCCGCTGTGCTGCGTGCTGTTGACGGGGGCGCCGCCCGGCTTCTGCGAGGCGCTGGTGGGCGCTCCCGCGTCCTGGCGCACCGGACTCTGAGCTGTTTCCTTGGCTTGGCTGGGCGTGACTGGCTCTTGGAACATCGCCAGTTCGAGGGCATTCATGAGCGGGCCGACCATCTTGTTGAACTGCTCGTAGGTGAGCCCGCGCAGATCCTCACTTACGCAACGCAGGCGCACGTTGCTGAACTGCACCTGGTTGTAGAAGAAGATGATCATGGGCACCTTGAACACCAGGGAGGTTCCGGCGATCGAGACGTTCCACGACTCGGGGATCGAGAGCACCTCGTCACGAGAGGTGATGCGGTGTTTTTTCTCGTCGACGAAGATGACGATCTCTGTGAAGTAGTCGAAAGCGGCGTAGATCGCCTGGAGCATCTGCTCCCACGAGACGCGGTGCGTCAGGGTGAACGTCGAACGGATCCAGCCGTTGTCGACGTGCTGGCCTTCCAAGTACATGGCACTGCTCCTCTCGTGTTGTCGGTGATTGCTACGCGTGTCGGCGTTGGACGTCAGGCGGTGGTTGACGATGCGTCCGCGCCGTCGGAGGGCTTGGCGGTGGGCACGTGCATCATGATCTCCATGGAGTCCATGAGCTGGCACATCGACTTGTTGAACTTCTCGTAGTTGGTGTTGCGGAACTCCTCGTTCACGCAGCCGACGGAGACGTTGACGGTCGGCGTCTGGTTGTGGAAGGTGATCATCAGGGGAGCGTTGATCACCGTGGAGATGCCGCGCAGCATGATGGTGCGGTTTTCGGGGATGGAGAGGATGTCCGTCTGGCGCGAGATGGGCACTTGCGCGTCGTCGACGAGGACCTGCGGATTGGCAAAGTAGGGGTATGCGCCGTGGACGGCCAGCAGCAGCTGGGGCCACGACACTCGGTAGGTCAGGTTAAAGGTGGAACGGATCCAGCCGTTGTTCTCGTTTTCTGCGACGAGTAGCATGTCAATTCCTTATCGCTTGCAAGCGCGCGATGCCGCGCCGTGAGGGGCATCCTACCAGAGGAGGCTGGGAGTCTAGCGGGCCGCGTCGATGGCGGCCTTGGCGGTCCTGAGGTCCACGCCGGTTCGGTCCCTGTATGCCTTGATGGCGCTAACGGGGCGGCCGTCGGCCACCATCTGGCGTTCGGCATCCGTCAGCTCGAGGCCGGTAGGGACTGGCACGTGAACGGCGTCAATCGCGGCCTTGGCTGCCTTGAGGCTGACGCCGGTGCGATCCTTGTATGCCTTGACTGCCGCGATTTTCGGGCCCGTAGCCAGCAACTCCACTTCGGCGGCGCTCACTTCCAGGGACGAGGCCGTGGCGGGGGCGAGTGAATCGGTGGAAGAGACGGGTGAGGAGGGATCGGCCAGAGCCGTGATTCCGGCGTCTGCGTAGGCGGCGCGCAGGCGCGCCTCAAGGGTTGCGACCTGCTCCTTCAGTCGGCGGTTTTCGGTGCGCAGCTCTTCAATCTCGCTTGCTTGGCCGAACCACTTACCCATATGGGAACCCTCCATATCTCATTCTTTCTCTCCCATCTTACTCGCCCCGTCAGGACAGTGGACCGCCGTTCGAGCCACGGCCTCGTCGCTGAGAGGATCGTCGGGGCGCACACGTGCCGTGACCGGCGGAACAAGCTGCTCGCGCCGCGCGGGCCGGTAAAATAGCGGAGACACTGCGAGCCGCGGAGGAAACATGGCAGGCGAATCGTTCTTCGGGCAAGAGCCCACCCACGACGACCAGCGAGGCGGCATCCCCGCCGACCTGATCCCGTATCTGGAAGCGGCCGACGAGGCCCCCGAACCCGAGGACGGCGGCACGGCTGCCGACCCGCAGGCTGAGGAGAGCGAGCGCGAGGCAGCCCTACGCGCCCTCGTCGAACACTCGCTGCTGCTGGGACCCGACCCCTCCGTCCTCGCCGAGATCGAGGGTGAGGTGGACGAGGACTTCGCCGACGACGCCGCCGAGGAGCGCGAGGAACGCGCCTCCCACGAGGCAGCGCTGGCCAAAGCCGAGGACGGCATCGCCCTGGACGCCCGCGTGCAGGAGATCTACCAGTCCATCGTCGCGCGCGCCCCCGAGCACGACATCGACCCCACCCTCGACCGGGTGAAGCTCGCCCTGGACATCCTGGGCGACCCGCAGAACGCCTACCCGTCAATCCACATCACGGGCACGAACGGCAAGACATCCACGTCGCGCATGATCGACTCGCTGCTGACCGCGTTCGGCATGAAGACGGGCCGCTTCACGAGCCCGCACCTGCTCGACGTACGCGAGCGCATTTCCCTGGAAGGCCACCCGATCACGCGCGAGTGCTTCGTACGCGCCTGGGAGGACATCGCCCCCTACGTCGGCATGGTGGACGAGCGCAGCCAGGAAGAGGGCGGCCCGCGCCTGTCCTTCTTCGAGGTCTTCACGATCATGGCGTACGCGGCCTTCGCCGACTACCCGGTCGACGCCGCCGTCGTCGAGGTCGGCATGGGCGGACGCTGGGACGCCACGAACGTCATCGACGCCGGCGTCTCCGTCATCACACCGATCGCCCTGGACCACACGAAGTGGCTCGGCTCCACGATCGAAGAGATCGCGCGCGAAAAAGCCGGCATCATCAAACCTGGCCAGGTCGTCGTCATCATGAAGCAGCAGGAAGCAGTCCTCGACATCCTCCTCGAACAGGCGCGCACCGTCGACGCCATCGCACGCGTCGAAGGCCGCGACTTCGAGGTCATGGACCGCCAGATGGGCGTCGGCGGCCAGATGGTCACCATCCGTACGCCCTCCGCGGTCTACGAAGACGTCTTCGTCCCGCTGTTCGGCCAGTATCAAGCGCACAACGCGGCAGCGGCCCTCGTCGCCGTCGAAGCCTTCATGGGCGGTCGCGGCCTAGATGGGCGCATCGTCGAGCAAGGCCTCATGAACGCCTCCAGCCCCGGACGCATGCAAGTCGTGCGCCATTCGCCCACGATCATCGTGGACGCCGCGCACAACCCCGCGGGCGCAGCCACCCTGCGCGAAGCCATCGAATCCTCCTTCGCCTTCGCGCGCATCGCCGGCGTCTACGCGGCGATGGGAGACAAGGACATCGAAGGCGTCCTATCCGAGGTCGAACCCTTCCTCGACCACCTCGTCGTCACGCAGATGCCGGGCGAACGCGCAGCCGACGTCGCACGGCTTGCAGAGATCGCGGAAGAGGTCTTCGGTCCCGACCGGGTAGATGTGCGCGAATCACTGGCCGACGCGGTCGATCGTGCAGCCGAAATCGCCGAGGCCGGGGCGCAGCCCATGGATCGCAGCGGAGTCCTAGTGTTTGGCTCAGTGATGCTGGCCGGTGAAATGCTGGCGCTCGCGGGCCACTCTCCGCGATGAACTGAATCACCCCTGAGGCGGTCGCCCTGTGGCGGCCGCCTCAGTTGGGTTTTTGTATGGAACGTGGCACGATTATCTCGACTACAAGAAAAGATGAGTATTTTGCAAGGAGGCACCATGAAGAAGCTCGTCAATGATGTTCACGCCGTCGTCCGCGAAACCCTGGAGGGATTCGCCCTGACCCACCCCGACCTCGTCGATGTTCACTACTCGCCCGATTTCGTCACCCGCGCCGTTCCTAAGGCCGAGGGCAAGGTTGGCCTCGTCTCCGGCGGCGGATCCGGACACGAACCCTTGCACGCCGGCTTCGTCGGAGAAGGCATGCTGGACGCGGCCGTGCCCGGTGCGGTGTTCACCTCGCCGACCCCCGACCCGATCCTGGAAGCCACGAAGGCTGCCGACCGCGGGGCAGGCGTCCTGCACATCGTCAAGAACTACACGGGCGACGTCCTCAACTTCGAGACCG
>ERZ772962.2049-NODE-2049-length-10522-cov-4.677080_pt1 | contig 10522 bp, 12 predicted proteins | sample MGYA00580676_ERZ772962 | MGnify/ENA primary metagenome ERZ772962 (study PRJEB29015, sample SAMEA2738049) | human oral metagenome | biome: human oral; feature: human-associated habitat; material: saliva | place: China | collected 2230 ...
TCTTGGTCGAACCCGATTGTAGGGTGACCCCGTGACATCTTTTCGCTTCCCTATATCCACAGTGGTCTAACAGAGTCAAAATGAAAGTGTTATAGACCTACTAAGAGACTAACCAAGCATTCTCATTACTCTCGTGATGAAGTGAACATTGTGTTCATGTCCTTCACCGAAACGTCTCTTTATCTCTTCCGTATACATCAGATGTTCCAATCTTTTCGTCTGATGTGCGGATATTTGTCAGCAATCCCTTATCTCATGTCCCCCATGCAGCAGGATTTCAGAAACCCAAACTGTATAATATTGAAGAACATGTAGATTTAAGAAAGGCTCAAATCAATGAAAGAAAGTACCGCGAGCGAGAAGAATACTACTGTTGGGGACAACGAAACCAAGGAGACTGCTTCCACTCCAGAGGAGCAAGTTAACCTTGATGTCAAGAGTCTAGCATTTGAGCGCGAGTATGCCGGCTTGGACGATATCCCCTTAGACGAGCCAGAAGGCATCAAAGAGGTCAAGAACGGCGCCGAGTATCCCAAAGAGCGGAGGCCTGACCCGAAGCGGGACATCGCTTCGCTCAATGCGCTTGAGATGCGCCTCTATGCCCACCGCTACAGTGAGACGATGATGAGTTGCTACGGCCCCTCTATCGACCCAAAGAATGCGACGGAGGACCGCGGCGAAGCTCTGTCGATGCTCGAGCGGGAGGACCAGGAATTACTCTGCAGGAGAAGCACGGGCAGACTGTTCAACCGCCTCGATGCGGATGCCGACTCACTCGATCAGGTCCAAAAGGCACAGGTCAGAGTCCTGAAGCGCAAGCGCGCCCAACAGCTTCCGGTCCCGATCAAAGATCAGGCAGCCTTCACACGGCTGCTCACCAAGGCTGACGCCGTTTGGCGAGCAGCGAAGCATGCTAACGACTGGGAAAGCTTTGAGCCCTACCTCGACCAGATCGTGGAAGCAATGCGCTCGATCGCGCAGGAAATCGATTCCGGCAACGACCCCTACGATATGTGGCTCGACTATTTCGAGGAAGGTACGGACCGCACGTTCTACGATTCGTTCTTCTCACAGGTCAAGGAGACCGTTGTCCCACTCTTGGATGAGATCAAGCAGCGCCCCCAGCTTTCACGCGCCTGTGTGGAGGGTCACTTTGAGGCGAACCGCCAGTGGCACCTTGCCCGTGACCTGATGGTTCTCGAGGGGCTCGAACCCGATGCTATGGTCTTAACCAGCACCGAGCATCCCTTCTCCGACGGTCTTACGACCAACTATGCGATCATCGCCGCGCATGTCTATGAGGACAATGTGCTCTCCAACCTCTACACGATGCTACACGAGGGAGGCCACTGCCTCTACGAGACCGGTGTCGATCCGAAACTCAACTACACTTCCCTTAAGGGTGGGGTTTCCATGGGCATGCACGAGGGGCAATCCCGCTTCTTCGAGAACCATGTCGGCAGAGCAGAGGCCTTCGCCCCGACGCTGTTGGAGCTGCTCCGTAAGAACTTCCCGGGACAGTTTGTGAGGGTTTCCGCACGTCAGTTCTATCAGGCGGCAAACCGCGTCGAGCCGGGATTGCTGCGCACGGAGGCCGACGAGCTTACCTATCCCCTCCACATTATCATTCGTTACGAGATCGAGCAGCTGCTGATGGCCGGTGAGATCAGAGCGCACGACGTACCAAGAGAGTGGGCCGACCGATACAAGAAGTATCTCGGCGTCACTGTCAAGGACTACACCCACGGAGCCCTGCAGGATATGCACTGGGCCAACGGTATGATCGGTTACTTCCCCACCTATGCCTTGGGCGGCGCCTACGGCGCGCAGCTACATAACCAGATGATCAAGGACGGGATGGACTTCGACGGCGTCCTCGCGACCGGAGACATTACCCCAATCTGTGAGTGGTTGCGCAAGAACATCTGGCAGTGGGGCCACATCTACTCCCCGCAGGACCTGATCGAGAATGCCTGCGGTGAGGGTTTCTCGGCCACTTACTACACCAATTACCTGACTGACAAGTTCACCGATCTCTACGATCTGAAATAGGCAGCCATGCGTGCACTTCTTCAAGTAGTCAGCAAGGCACAGGTTAGCGTCAATCACCGGGTGGTCGGCGCTTGTTCGTGTGGCTTCTGTATCTTTCTCGGCGTCGAACCCGCTGATACCAAAGCAACCGCAGACAAGCTCTGGCATAAGATCAGTAACCTTCGAGTCTTCCCCGATGAGACAGGCAAGTTGAACCGCTCCCTCCACGATATTGAGGGCCAAGTGCTGATCATCAGCCAATTTACACTCTATGCCTCGGTCAAACACGGCAACCGACCTTCCTTTACTGAGGCAGCCGGACACACGCAGGCAACCGAGCTCTACGACTATGTGTGCGAATTGGCCCGTAAAGATCTCGGAGCTGGGAACGTCGGCACCGGTGTCTTTGGGGCGGATATGAGCGTAGAGCTCGCTAACGAAGGCCCTTGCACGATCTGGATCGACACGGACCAGCTGTAAGCACAAGCTCACATCGATGGATTCAAATCATCGTTAGCCACAACAATCCGGATTGCTAGGTATGCTGCTCGGGCCTGGGGACGACCTCCAGGCCCGTCTTCATCTTCGAGAAGAGCTTGAGCCGCTTCTTCTTGCAGTTGACCGCCTCCCACTGCCCGAAGCGCCTGCATGCCTTGACCATCCTGGCATCGAGTAGGGTGTTGTTAAAGTCAACCCCAGACTTACCGATTGAGGGTGGTAACGGTTTTCCGCACCATTTCACCTACAAACCTAAGCTCCCAGCGCAAGGCCGAGGCTCTGCCTGAACTCCATCGGGCTCATCCCTCCTCTCGCCACTGCTAGCATTAATGCCTTGTGCTTGGCCATAGGACATTAGCCCCTTCCGCTGTCGTGGCATCCCCCATTGGATGCCTTGCAGCGGATGCTACATTTCGGTAAACGGTAAGTGGACCTATATTGTCTACATAAATACCTTTAACTGCGCAAACACTTTAGACTAATCCATTTTACGGTCAATGAAGTATCGTTTACCGACTACTCCGCTGCAATTTATTGTGAAGCACTTTTCACTAGTGTGTGTGATTTGTGCCACATAGAATCTTTACTGACAGGAAAGAGCTGGATGCAAAGGCACCTGCGTTTCTCATGTGAGGGGAGGTTAGATGTTAGGTAAAGAAATCATCATGCGAGAGCTTGCCGAAATCGACCTCGATGTTGACAACTACGAGCAGGTCTTCGACATCATGGGAGCAAGGTTCCTCGAGAGGGGCTATGTGAATGAAAAATACCTTCCCACAATTAAGGAACGCGAGGCGGAGTATCCGACCGCGCTTCCAGTTGACCCGTATCCAATTGCCATTCCGCATACCATGGCCAAGGCAATTATTAAGCCGTTTATTGCTCCCGTTCGTCTTTTGCACACCGTTCCCTGGGGAGATATGTCCGATCCTGAGAACAGGTTTGATGTGAAGCTTGTTATCATGTTGGGCTTTAAAGATCCTGGTGAGCATATAGAGCTGCTCCAGATTCTTATGCACAATTTCCAGAAGCCAGAGTGGGTGAATCCTCTCTTCGAGGCCAAGACTGTCGACGAGTTCTATAACGCATTCATAAAGATGGAGTGGACGCACGACTGAGTTGTGCATGCGAGAGCCGGAGAGGTCAGCCAAGAGTTGACTGCATAGGACAAGGGGGAAGTCATGTCAGTAAAAGTTATCGTTGCGTGTGGTAGTGGTGTTGCTACGTCGCAGACTGTGGCATCCAAGGTCAATCGTATGCTCGATAAGGACAAGATTGATGCCCATGTTGAGGCCGTCGACCTGAAGAGCGTCGGCCGCTATCTCAAGGATGCAGCTGCGTATATCACAATCGTTCGTGATGAGAAGAAGTACGACCTTCCTATTATCGACGGAATTGCATTTCTGACTGGTGTTGGACAGAAGCAACAATATGAGAAGCTTCTGAAGGCGATCAAAGAATACAAGGGCTAGTTAGCACGTGAGATTTCTTACATCTAGGGATGAAGAGATCTGATAGGGAATGGGCTAATACACTAGAGAGGTGAGAAAGTATGGACCTTGCAGCCGCAAGCTCGTGGATTAACGGCTTCCTCAGCTCAGTTGGAGCTGCTGTTTTTGTTCCATTAATCATGATCATTATGGGCCTTATCGTTAGGATGAAACCCAAGGATGCCATCTCTGCTGGTATTCTCCTCGGTGTGGCATTTACCGGAATGTCTATGCTTATTAGCTACATGAGCAGCATCATCCAACCCGTGGGCGAGGCAATGCTTAAACATTTAGGAATTAATCTTCCCATCCTTGACGGAGGCTGGACGACCATGGCTGCCATTGCTTGGTCATGGCCTTACGCCATCCTTATGTTCCCTCTGATGATTCTTATTAACATCGTTATGCTTATCGCTAATAAGACGGATACTTTCAACGCCGATCTCTGGAACGTGTGGGGCAAGATCTTCACTGCGGTTGGCGTGGTCGGTCTTACCGGAAACGTGCTCCTTGCCTTCGTTATTGCGGCGATTCAGATTGTGTTTGAGCTTAAGACTGCAGACCTCTTCAAGGACGAGATTAATGAGCTCACTGGCATTCCTGGTGTTACCTGCACTCATAAGATGGTTTTCCTTGCTGCAATCTTCTATCCGATTGACAAGGTTCTGCGTAAAATTCCTATCCTTAATCGCAAGGCTGATGCCGAGGCACTGCATGACAAGATTGGCATCTTCGCAGAGAATCACGTACTTGGATTCATCCTTGGCTGCCTCTTTGGTTTTCTTGGCAGGTATGATGTCGGCAAGTTGCTCACGCTTGGAGTCCAGTGTGCGATGTGCCTGACTCTTTTCCCGGTGATTTCCAAGTACTTCATGGAAGCCCTATCGCCCATCTCTGAGGCAGTCTCTGACTATATGCATGGCAAGTTCGAGGGACGTACTCTTGTTGTTGGCCTTGACTGGCCATTCCTCGGTGGTTCCAACGAAATTTGGATTACGATCATCATCAGCATCCCTCTTACGGTCCTCTTCGCGTTCATCCTTCCTGATAACAAGATTCTGCCTTTCGCAGGTATCGTCAACATTGCACTTGTTGTTCCTGCTTATCTTGTTACTAAGGGAAACCTGCCTCGTATGATTATTCTGAGCGCTATCGGTATTCCTATCTTCCTGCTTGTTGGTACTGCATTCGCCCCGTTCGTTTCCAAGCTTGCTCTCACAACTGGCGCCGTGGCAAAGAGTGCGCTGGGTGCCTCTGGCCTTATCTCCAACTCCAGTATTGATGGTCCTTGGTTCACTTACGCATTCTCTCAGTTCCTTGACTTCAAGAATGGTAACTACCTCCCGCTTGGAATGCTGATTGTCTGGCTGGCTGGTTACTTCTTCATGTATCACGATATCAAAAAAGCTGCAATGGGGGTAAAGGAGCAGGATACCGAGACAGCTGAGTCAACTGAGGTCTCGGCAGAGTAGTAAGAGAATTGCATCAGACCGGCACTTTCAAGCAGGTTTGTGAAGCAGCCGGTGGGCATAAATGAAGTTCACCGGCTGCAATCGTAGAAAAGGAGAGCATTATGCTCGAAGAACTCAAGTTTAAAGTCATGAACGTTGCAAAGCAGGCTCAGCGCGAAGGAATGTGTAAGCATAAGTCTGGTAACTTTTCCGCTCGTGATGAGGAGACTGGCCTTGTAGTTATTACTCCCACGAGTGTGGACCGCGAGGACTTGGTTGTGCCCGATATGATCGTCATGGATCTCGACGCAAATGTGGTTGAGAATCAGACTGGCCTTCGCCCGACTTCTGAGTCTCTGATGCATCTTAAGATTTATCAGACGCGCCCTGACGTGAAGGCAATTGCGCACACTCATTCCCAATATGCAACTACGTTTGCCATCCTCAAGAAGTCCATTCCTGCTGTCGTCTACGAGCTCGTGAATCTCAATTGCTCTAAGGCACGCATTCCTGTCGCTCCATATGGTCGCCCTGGCACTCCCGCACTTGCAAACTCTGTAGTTGAGCCTGTGAGGGAAGCGGATGTCTTCCTGCTTCAGGGGCATGGGTCGGTTGCCGTTGACGAGGACAATATCGACGAGGCATACCTCAAGGTATGTTATATCGAGGAGCTTGCCGAGCTTTACTACCATGCTCTGATGGTCAATGGTGGTAAGGAGCCTAAGTCGTTCCCGCCTGAGGAGCTCCAGAGCTGGGAGTATCCAAAGGAGATTAAGTTCCCCAACCGTAAGTGAAGTTCCTACCCTTCATGAGCCGTCCGTCTACGTCCCTTGTGCGGGGGGGACGGTTGTATAGGAGGAGTCGCGGTATCCGTACTACTTGGAGTTAACGAGTGAGTAAGAAGAGGAGAAAGAAGAACGTTCCGTCTTCTCAACATTCCGGTTCTGGCAAGGCGCAGAAGAAGGACGGCTTTAGCCTTCCGGAGGTTAGCGAGACTAGGAATCCTGCTCCAATTACCGTTGGAGAGCGGGTCGTTACTTTCGTAGAACTTGCTGTTGTTTGTGTTATCTGGCTAATTGCTGCCTTCAGGTTCTTCCCTATCAAAGAGATGGTCGGGACATTTGCAATCGGAATCGTATATTTCATTGGTGTGTTCTCCATGTATGTGGTCCGAGCTGCACTGGAGGCAAGACGAAGGTATGGTAAGCGAGACAGAAAAAGGATTTTCTATTACAGCCAAATGGTTAAGGGCGATCAAAAGTGGTCACTCTACATAAGCCTCTCGTTCTTTGCGGCATCGATTTTTTTGCGCTGGATAGCGCCATCTCCAAACTTCAATATGGTAGGCATTGATATCGCAACGTCCTTCTATCTGGGATACATCTGGACTGCCAAGTATAAAGGTGAGGAACCACTACCATACGAGTATATGGAGACAGTGTTTCTCATCCTTACCATGTTCACTAATTACATCGTCTATTTCTTTGGAAGATAGAGGCGGGCAATAAAGAAGATCATCAATACGCCAGAAGAATATGTAGATGAAATGCTTCAGGGCATTTATGCGTCACTCCCAGACAAGGTTAAATGCGCTGCAGATGATTTGCGTTGTTATTACACTGCACATAAGAAGCCTGGAAAAGCAACCATCATTGCTGGTGGAGGTACTGGGTACCTGTCCCTCTTCCTGGGATATGTGGGTGATGGGCTAATTGATGATTGCGGCATAGGTGGTGTGTTCCAGTCACCGTTGGCAGAACAGATATACAACATTACAAAGGAGGTCGAGTTTTTTGGAACTGTCATACCCTACCTTTACGGAAATTATACTAGCGACATCATGAACTTTGATATGGTATCCGAGATGCTTGAGATGGATGACATCGAGTGCAAGTCTCTTGTGGGTGCTGATGATGTTCTCTCTAATAAGAATCCTGAGGCGCGCCTCAGAGTTGCAGGCATCTACTTTATGTACAAGGCTGCCGGAGCGAAGACTGACGAAGGTGGGATCCTGGAGGAAGTATATGAGGCCACGAAGAAAGCCGGAGAGAGTGTTTGAACTGCCGGCCTTGCACTTACCCCGTGCATAGTCCCCGGAGTAGGTCATCCGAATTTCGGGCTCAAGGATGATGAGATGGCTTCAGTATGGGTATCCATGGCAAACCTGGTGTTTAGAATGGTCCGATTAAGACTGCCGATGAACTGGCGGAAGAGTCTGTTGGAGAAATTCTGGAGGATATACCCGTTAATTCAGGTGAAGAGGTAGCCTTTCTGATTAACGGCCTTGGCGCCTCATCTGTCGAGGAGCTCTATATCCTCAATAATTCCGTGAGGAAGCAGCTTAACGATAAGGGGATAAATGTCTGGCGTCCATGGACGGGTGAGTATACGGCCTCAATGGAGATGGGTGGAGCTTCGATTTCCATCTACAAGGTCGATGACGAGCTCAAGGGCTATTTCGAGCACCCTATGGCCACTCCGTTTATCTGCCAGAAGTAGTGCTTTTTACAGAGTTAGGAGGCAGTAGATAATGGACAAACTCACAATTGACGATGTTCCCAAGATGTTTGATTATGTTGGCAAATTATTTGCTGACAAGAAGGATGAGCTCTGCCAAATGGGCGCTGTTATGGGTGAAGGCGATCTCGGTCTTACCAGGAACAAGGGCTATGGTGCCTTAACAGGTTTCTTGCGCGAATTAGTTGGAGAGGGTAGCATAAAAAAAATGCTCTTCAAGGGCGCTATGAAGATACAGAATACTGTGCCCTCTACGATGGAAACCCTCGTGTCATCTGGGTGATGCAGGCAGGCAAGGCTCTCAAGGGAAAACCTGAGGTTGCACCTTCGGTTATGGTGACGTACGTGGAAGCGTTTGCCGAGGGTATCAAGAAGCGCGGCAAGTGCGAGCTTGGGGAAAGAACGATTCTCGATTCGGTAGATGCGGCAGCAGAGGGCGCACGGAGTCTGATTGATGCGAGCTTCCTTAAAGTAATGGATACTGCGGTCGATGGAGCAAAAAGGCTATAAAGCTATGAAAGAGATGCTCCCGAAGTTTTGGAAAGCGGCAGTGTACGTAGCGAAAGCCAAGGGAGGTACCGACTAAGGGACACTTGCTGGTCAACGTGTGCTGCAGACCTATTTTGTGGAAGAGCAGTAATTGAAACTAGAGGAGTGTCTAAGAGCTTTATTTGATCCAATCGGCGGGGAGAGGCTCTCTCCGCCGCACCTCATAGAAAGGACGTGTAGTTTTCATGCTGTATAACGACCCAAAGAGTTTCAGGGAAGACATGCTGAGGGGTTACGTTGCTGCGTATCCTGAATATGTGACTCAAGTGCCTGGCGGTGTGGCTCGCGCTACGAAGATACCAACTGGAAAGGTTGCGATTATCAATGGGGGCGGATCAGGTCACTACCCAGCCTTCTGTGGAATTGTTGGCGATGGCTTTATGGATGGCACTGTGGTTGGAAATGTCTTTACGTCCCCATCTACAGAAGATGTCCTGGGTGTTGCGCACGCTGTTGAACATGGTACCGGCCTCTTTATCATTGGTGGTAACTATGCAGGCGACAAGATGAATTTCAACATGGCACGAGACCGCTTGAGAGAGCAAGGAGTCAACTGCCGCTCCTTCTACATCACTGATGACGTGAGTTCCGCATCACCAGAAGAAGCTTCGAAGAGGCGTGGAAACGTAGGTACATTTATGGTGTTCAAGGCGGCAGGTGCTGCTGCAGCGGCGGGTCTATCACTAGATGAGGTAGAGAGAGTTACAAAGAAGGCCAACGACCGGACGAGAACTATGTCAGTAGGCTTCCGTGGCTGCACGCTTCCTGGAGAGGATGCACCTCTGTTTCACGTGCCACACGGTCGTATGGAAGTTGGCCAAGGCATCCATGGAGAGCCTGGTGTTGGTGAGGCGGATCTTGAGAGTGCTGGTGGTGTTGCGCAGCTACTTGTTGATCGCGTTCTTGCTGAGGCACCAATAAATAACAACAAGAGGATAGCAGTCATTCTTGATGGTCTTGGCTCAACGAAGTATGAAGAGCTTTTCATTGTGTGGGGAACAGTCAGAGAGCTACTTGAGAGGAGAGGCTATACGCTCGTTCACCCGCTTGTCGGCGAGTACGTCACGTCTCTCGATATGGAGGGTATTGCGCTTGCAGTGGAATATCTCGACGATGAGTTGGAGAAGGCGTGGCTCGCACCATGCGACACTCCGTCGTATCGTCTTGGCGGGGGGACGATGTTATCTGGCACGCGCGTCACATATACCACGGGAATAGAAGATACAGTGGTGTTCAGCAAGGGGTCCGAGGCATCTGAGAAGGCTGCTGATTATGTAATTGACGCACTTGATCGTATGCGCACTGCAATCGTAGACGCCGAACAGGATTTGGCAAAAATTGATGGTGTTGCTGGTGACGGTGACCACGGCCGTGGAATGGTGAAGGGAACGACTTTCGCGGCTGAGGCGGCGGCTAAAGCGCATGATCGTGGAGCTGCTCTTGGATCAACTCTTCGCGAAGCAGGCCGTGCATGGGCGGCAAAGGCGGGGGGCACTTCTGGAGTCTTGTGGGGCTCCGCTCTGGAGGCGGCGGGCGACTCGCTTGGCGACAACGCTAATTCATATGGAACGGTAGATGCTGCTAAGGCAGCACATGCCGCGTTGGATAAGATGGAGAGTCTAGGCGGCGCGCATCCGGGAGACAAGACCATGCTCGATGCGCTTGCTCCGTTTGTGGAAGAGCTTGATAGACAGGCAGAGAAGGGAACTTCTCTGAAGGATGCTTGGGGTGCCGCGTCGGCAGTTGCGCAAAAGGCAGCAGAGGCGACCAAGGATCTTCTTCCAAAGGTTGGGCGAGCACGGCCTGCTGCAGAACGTAGCTTTGGCACGCCCGATGCGGGTGCCATCTCGATGGCGCTTTGTATGAAGGCAGTAATGCCCAAGGATTAGAGATGAGCCAATGGCTCGCTAGGGAAACGATGATTAATTCGGCTCGATGAGGCCAGTGGGGCCACACGCTGTATGACATCGGCTCAAAATGTCTCGA
>ERZ772962.2053-NODE-2053-length-10519-cov-5.356078_pt1 | contig 10519 bp, 4 predicted proteins | sample MGYA00580676_ERZ772962 | MGnify/ENA primary metagenome ERZ772962 (study PRJEB29015, sample SAMEA2738049) | human oral metagenome | biome: human oral; feature: human-associated habitat; material: saliva | place: China | collected 2230 ...
ATAGCTATGCTCGCGTAGCATTAGATCGCTTGTACTTAGATTACAAAGAATTCTTTACAAACCATACAACTGTATCTGGTATGGACCAAGCTGAATATGAACGCCAAATCTTGGCGATTCTTGAAAAGAATACAGCTAACATGTCTAATGATGAGTTGCGTTTCTATATGAACGAAATGGTAATCTACAGCTTGAAAGAAGCTATGCGTGACAACAATAATCGCGTTAAACGCATTCGCTAAACAACAGACATAATTGTAAAAGCAAATAAAGAGGTAACCGCATTAGCCGTTACCTCTTTATTTTTTGTATAGGCTGTATTAAAAATCACATAATAGTAGTGTTTTTAGGTCTATACTATACCCATGACCGTATAGCACTTTATATATAGACAACCCTTACGTACTATACATAAATTTATACACAGGTATTCAAGTATATGCAATTACTCCTAGATACAAAGCAATTACAATCCTTTTGGATACTTTATTCTCTCTCTCTATTAGCTATATGGTCGTTGTTAAACAAATAGCCCCCGTAGGTTTTCCTACGGGGGCTTGTTTGTTAAAGAGGTTTAGTAATTTTATAAAGATTATATTAAGGATTGTTTTATTATAAGGATTATTCTGTAAGTGTTTAAAATATATAAAAGTTACAGCCTAGCTAAATAGACTATGGGATGGTTATCTAGTTGGCTAGTACTATTTGTCTAACTTAGACATGAGCTGACGTACTGTTTCTTGAAGTTCTTTATTTTGTGTTTCCAACGCTTGTACGCGAGCTTCAAGGTTTTGTGGGTGGCTGGTCATGTTAGACTTACCAGGTTTATAGGTAATGCCTACATTAGCCATAAGGTGGCTATTGAGTGTTACACCTGTAGTTAATAATAGATTGTCTCGATGGTAGTAACCAACACCGAGGGCAAGGGCATTGGCATTTTTATAATGGCCATAGCCTGCCATATATTGAATGCGGTTGTCTGGATCGTAGCCCATAGGATGTAAAGCAGCTAGTGCAGCGGCGCGAGCATCGCCCTTATTGGATTCCGATTCGACGCGACCGATATTTTGCTCTATATGACTAATGGAGCTTTGTAGTTGCGCATTTGTACTTTGACCAAGAGAATCGATCATTTGATGTACACCGTATAGTTGGGAACCGTTGATAGCATCTGTAGAGGTAGCACTTACGCGACCTGCTGCTACATTAGTTATAGTCCGCTCTTTATCTTTAGCGCCTACAGATACGGTAGATACAGGTGTAGTACCTGCATAGTTTACAGTCGTACCATTCTTAAAGGTATAGCTCGATGTGCCTACCACATCGCCATCCGTCGAATCGTTGCCGAGGATAACGGCATTCTCTAATGCTGTAGTTACATTATTACCCATGACGAAGGTGTTGTTCCCAGAGATGTGGTTATAGTTACCAATGCTATAGGAACCACTTGCATCGATGGCATTTTTCCCATATTGACCTTGACCGAATACGCCAGACTCAGTGGCCTTATCGGATAAGGTATTATAAGAACCGATAGCGAGGCCCTTCTTGGCATTTACATTCGTATAATGACCGATGCCGAGGGTAAAATCAGCTTTCACCGAAGAACCAGAGCCAATGAGGACGGAATTGTTAGCGGTGCTATTTGCCCCTTGGTAATGACCGAGCCATACGTTTTTAGTACCTTCGGATTTCTCGCCCGATTGAGTACCCATGATGATGGACATGGTCGCTTTCGCATTGTTGGCAGTGAGGGAACCAGCGATTACGTTGTTGTCGCCCGTGCCGTTAAGGAAGGTTTTGCCGCCCAATGTAATATTGGCGCCCCCCTTGGAACCATTACTGGATAGGGTGCCGATGGCGATGTTATTACCATTCGAGTTAGGACTATTGATCACTTGATGGGTGCTATTCGCAGCCCCCGCCGCGTGACCTAAGGTAATGTTGCCATCATTGGTGAAAGTCGTTCCTTCCGCGCCTATATTGTGTCCCGTCTGGACGATGTTGATCGGCGCTGCAGAAGCGACTCCCACAGATAGTGCAGATAGCACAATACCAGTTAATACAAAATGTTTCTTACTCATCGCAATACACTCCTTTGCATATTATGACTTCACAAAACTTTCATAAAAACTTACAAATTTATAATAATACATGAAAATCATGTTGTAAATGAATATTTTGTATATTATGGGTTAAAAATACACCATAAATGCATATTTTAGAGAATGTTTATGCAATGGTATAAAAGCGTTTAACTCGAAACGGAAAAGATTAATCTATATAGAAAAAAATCTTTCTAGTTTTACTCGTTTAGTAGCCCTATTCCTTGACAGTCGTATCCATTATTCGTTACACTTATATATATTTCATTTGTTGTTCATGAATTTTATGTGTAGAGAGTAATAAAACGTCGTAGAGAGTAATGAAACGTATTGTATGTGTTGCCTTGAGTGCCCTGTTGTGTTGTGTGGGCTCCGCAGAGGCAGAAAAACAACAATTGCATAAGGGGGCAGACCAATCTGTCCAAAGGGAGCATACTCTTGCAATGGCTATGAGTCCTCGTGAGGAGCAGGTTAAAGCAGCCTCCGAGGGTTTTCATATTACGCCTGCGGCCACGCCAGACCATGTGATCGGTGAAGGTGGACCTCTCGTGATGGATCGCCAAGAGGCCAAGACGGTACAGTACAGCGACGTCGATGCGGTAAACCGGGCTATCAATGCGGTGGCTATGTCCAATGTATCCAATGCGATGTATGGCGCCAAAGGTAAACCGTGGATGCGACGGACTACGCTGAGCTTTCAGTTCCAAGAGGGGTGGAAACCATTGTACTCTGTTGAGACCGTTCAGCCCCTAGGCCATTACGATGATAAGTCGCGCGACGTATGGTTTACGCAGCAGCGTATTTCTCGGGCTTCCGATATTGGGACAACCCTTAACGTAGGTGTGGGGTACCGACGTATCTCGAAGGATGATCGTCGCCTCTATGGTGCGCATCTCTTCTATGACCATCGCTTCTTGCGTCATCACGACCGCCTCAGCGGGGGCCTTGAATATATGTCTGGTGAAAGCGAGTTCCGCTTCAACTGGTACGGTTCTGCTTCTGATGAGCGTGTTCTGGATGCGAACCTTCATACTTTGGAGCGTGTAGCGAATGGTTATACCCTCGAATATGGTAAGACTTTCAAAAATGCTCGTTGGGCGAGAGTCTATGTAGAAGGGTACCATTGGAATCAAGAACGTCAGGCCGATAAGAATGGTTTGCGCGTTGGTTCCGAGTTGCAACTCACACCGCGTGTGTCTGTCGATATGGGCTATAACAAGCCTGAGCATAACTCGGGTGGGGCCTATGGCAAGATTACATTCCGCTTAGCTGGGTCTCCTGTAGCTTGGTACGGTGGTAAGCACAGAGTAGAAGGCTCTATGAGTGTTCGTTCCAAAATGCTAAGCCTTGTAAGACGTCATAATACGATCTGGGTTGAGTAATAATTTTGATAATACAACTCATAAAGTGAATAGGAATGCGATTTATTCGGCTCATTATGTATTTAATGAAAATTTAATGAAAAATTATCTATTATCTAAGCTTAATAAATGATATACTTGTGATAAGGAAGAGTTAGGATTAAGTTTAACTGTTCTTTATAGATAATGGCTCTTAAGTAAGCCATTATCTTAATGTGGAAACATTACTGTTTTAGTGCCGTGTGATCGCCCGTTCATTATTAGTTACTCTCTGTTACTTCAATAACTATTGCGGTGTATTTACTTAAAAATCTCTCTCTCAACAACAAACTGAATCATGCGGCAATCGTAAGAGGTTCGCTTTCCCTCTTACCAAAAGTGGGTAGTTAATCTGTATGGATTAACTACCCACTTTTTGGTGTATCTACTTTTTATATAACCTTATATATTCCTACAAATAACATTATTATATATTTCTATATATAACATTATTATACATATACACATATGACCTATAAAACATATAACTACATAGACTATTACTGGTTTTATAAATCATGTACATGCCTGAATAATACGAAAATAATCTCTGTTTTTAAGTACATTTAATGGATATATAAAAAACTGTTTACAAAATGGATATTCATGCTACAATGTTCATATAAGAATCATGAAAATATTGTGAATTATTTGTATATTATTTGTAAGAGAGATAGTAATTAAAGTACATGGAGGATACTCATTATGAACAAACGGAGACGTTTATTAACTTTGTTAATTAACGGTGTGTTGTTATCCAGTTTGTGGGTTGTTGCAAGTGCGGTAGACCACACGACTGGCAATGGTAGTGGCGTAGCATACGGCACTGGCAGCAGTGCACCTAAAGCGGAAAACGTGGCTGTCGGTAAAGGCGCTGCTATTCAATATTCTAATGGTGCTAGTGCTGCTACAGGCGACATTGCTGTAGGTAGCGGTGCTGTAATCAATAACTATGCTAGCCAAGGTGGTAGTGTAGCGATTGGTAAAAATGCAAAAATTGAAAATATGGCAGGTGGTGTAGAGGCTGCCTTTGCGTTGGGGCAAACTACTTATAGCGGTAGTTTATTCTCTAGCGCTCGAATTCCTGCAGATCCAACTAAGGTAGTGGGCAGCGTAGCTATTGGTGACAATACCTTTGCTCGTACTGGTAGCACTATGATTGGTTCCCATAACTATAAAGGTGACCTTGGTGACACAACTGTAGACTCTGCTTCTACTCGTACAGATGCATTGAACGCATATGCTACTACAGTGGGCGCTAACAGCTTTACAAACGGTGCCTTTGCTACAAACACTGGTACGTACAATATTATTTCCAGTGAATATAATGGTGGTCGTTTTTCCAACCCTGTTAAAAACTTAGCATCCACTGTGAACGGTGCTTTCAATAGTAATGAATCTAAAACGGCTAGCAGCTTCTACTCTGGTATCGGTAACAGCATCGTAGGTACAGCGAATAGAACGTTCAACTCCAATGGTTCCATCGTGATGGGTGCAGGTAATGAAATTACAAACTCCGTTACAACGATTCCTATTAATGCAACTGATGCAGGTAGTTCTGCTAAGGAATTCGCGGAAACATTGCGTACTGCAGTTAAAAACTCTAACGGTGGTGGCTCCACGATGGCCCTCGGTGGCGCTAACAAGGCTGACTACACATTGCGCACATCTATGATCGGTATTAACAATACTGTGACAGGTGTTAAGGGTGGTGAAAGCAAAGACAACCTTGCTATGGGCGTAGGTAATACGGCTACTAAAGTTCAGCACATGACAGCTATTGGTTCTAAAAATACTGTGTCTGATGCAACTGATACAATTATCGTAGGCGATAACCGTACTGTAACAGGTGCTAACAATACTATTACAATTGGTTCTAGCGATGCTGGTACTACAACAACTGTGAACGATGCAGTAGTTATCGGCCACAACACAGAGGTAACTGCTGAAGGCGGCGTAGCTCTTGGTAGTGGTTCCAAAGCAACAGTAGCAGCTGGCGGTATTGGCTATGATGTTAAAACAGGTGCTGCTTCTACAGAAACAGGTGCTGCATGGAAAGCTACAAGTTCTGCTGTATCCGTTGGCGACGTAGCGAATAATGTAACACGTCAAATTACATCTGTAGCAGCTGGTACAGATGACACTGATGCAGTAAACGTAGCACAACTTAAAAAAGCGGAAGAAAAAATCAACGATGTTGAAGCGGAAGCTAAAAAACATACCACTGTTGTAGCAGGTGATAACACGACTGTAACAGCAGGTACAAATGCGGCTGGTGGTGCTGAATACAAAGTAGCTGTAAATAAAGACTTAGTAGAGATGAACTCTGTTAACTTTGGTAAAGCAACTGACGATGTTCGTGCTCGTATCGATAAAGACAGCGCTCGTTTCTTTAACGGCAGCGAAAACATCGGTATCACACCTAACGGCATTCAAATTGAAAATACAGATACCTTAGAACAAGCGAACTTCACTAAATACGGTATGTACGCAAGTGAAGGGGACAAAACAGTTTACTACACTACAAACGGTATCAGTGCTGGTGATCAAATCATCAAGAATGTGAAAGCTGGCGTAGCAGATACTGATGCGGTTAACGTTTCCCAACTTAAAAAGGTGAAAGACGAAATCACTGCTGCTACAGGTACTACTACAGTAACAGCAGGTGACCACATTACGGTAACACCAACAATCAATGGTAATAGCCGTGATTACAAAGTATCTTTGTCTAAAGATATTACGGACCAAATCAATAACAATACTACGAATATCGACAAAAATAAGACAGAGATCAATAAAAACCGCGATGATATTAACAAAAATAAAGATGACATCAAGAAAAATCGCGACGATATCAACAAAAACCGCGATGATATCAACAAAAACAAAGATGACATCAAGAAAAATAAAGATGACATCAACAAAAATAAAGATGACATCAAGAAAAACCGTGATGACATCAATAAAAACCGCGATGACATCAACAAAAATAGAAGCGATATCAACAAAAATGCAGGTAATATTGCAAACAATACTACAAACATCGCTAAGAATACAGAAGACATCAAAAATATTAAAGGCGATGTAACAGATATTCAAAACAATATTACAAACATCAATAACAATATGAACTCCTTCAAAGGCGACCTTTCCAAGATGGATAAACGTATCGACAAATCTGTAGCAGGTGCTGCAGCGTTGGCGGCTTTACATCCACTTGATTTCGATCCAGATGCTAAATGGGACTTTGCTGCAGGTTATGGTCACTACCGCAGTGGTGATGCGGCAGCTATCGGTGCTTTCTACCGTCCTAACGAAGATGTACAACTTAGCATCGGTTCCACAGTAGGCAGCGATGAAACAGTATTCAATGCTGGCTTGTCTGTGAAAGTAGGGGCTCATAGCAATGTATCTCGTTCTCGTGTAGCTATCGGCAAAGAGGTATTGGCTCTTAAGAAAACTGTAGCTGAACAAAATGCACAAATCCAAAAATTGACTGCATTATTGAACGGCGTAGCTGGTACTAAGATGAAAGCTGACCACACTACATTGTTCCCAGACGTGGCTGCAAACCACTGGGCATATGAAGCGGTAAGCGATTTATCTCGCCGTGGTCTCGTTGAAGGGTATCCAGATGGCACATTTGGTGGTGACCGCTTGTTAACTCGTTATGAATTTGCACAAATCGTATACCGTGCAATCCAAGACGGCGTAACAGTAGATGATCGCCTCGTTACTGAATTCAGCCCAGAAATGGCATTGTTCCGCGTGGACACAGTAGCGAAAAATGCTCAAGGTGAACCAACAATTGAACGCGTTCGCGTAAACAAAAAATAAAATAGGTTATTAAATAACTATTGGCTACTACACAGATTACCTCACTTCTAAATATAATTAAGTAGTAGCCAAATCCAAAAAGCGTAACTGATATAGACGGCACTCTATACCAGTTACGCTTTCTTTTTGTGTGATTAAGTATGGAATTAATTTTTACATTAAGCTTGGTGTCTAAAATAACCTAGCTCCACTAAATGTTTAATAGACTCATCGAGGTATTGTTCACTTGGAACAATGAAGCTTTCACCATCTGGTTTCGTACGAGTGATGGTTAGTGTTTCATCTAGGATTTTAATTAACTCAGCACGAGTCGTTGGCTGCGCCATTTGTTTCATGACGTACAATAGACCTTCATCTACAGTAGGATCCTGTTGGTTAAACATATTGCCTAAGGACATATATTGTTTACCATTGCCTTCGATGAGGGTAGCCACATATCTAATGAATCGTTCTGGGATGTAACTCACATTTTCTACAAATGGTAATTTTTCATATTTCTCACTATACGCACGGAGATGGCCTAAAATGGTTAGTAAGAATAGCTGTACGTACAATCTGTCCTTGTTATATTCCTCATTAGGATGATGCTCAGCCATGTAGTCTACAATATCTTGCACATTAAATTGTTGGAACGTGCGCATAAATTGTTTGAGCGTAATGCGTAGCGTATCGGTCCAATCGGAAGGCATGCCTAAGGAATCTTCAAAAGGTGCCGCAAAGTACAATGTGTCCAGAATGTCTTTTTGAACCGTTTCGTCCCGTACAATTTTGTCTCTATTGCATGGTTTTGTTAGTAAAGCCATGCGGAACTGCGTATCATAGACAAAGTCGTAATATTGTTCTTTATCCTTATGATTACCGTTGGCAAGGGCTTTAATATTATCTACTACCTTATCATTGAGCCAGGTGATAAAGGATTTTTCGAGGCTTTCATCACCGATATATACACAGCCCTGCTGTTCAGCACGGTCAATAAACTCAGACACATACACAGGATCGTTAAAGGTTTCTAAATATTCATGGCCTACATAATAATCATTGGATTCTAAGATGCGATTGATATTGTCGATTTTGTAACCAGACCGCTCTTGGGAACGTTGATCCATGTTCATTGTTTCGCCAATGAGTTTTAACACATTTTTAGTGTATGCAGTACGTTCTTGTAGTGATTGAGATTTTAATTGCTTTTCAGAGTAGAGCATAATATCGCGCATTTGCTCTAATCGTTTCCAACCGGGATACGTGTTGTAGGACACATAAGCAATGCCGCGGTCAGATAGATTGCGATTACAAATGCTGAGGATTTTATCCTTAACGATGTCAGGCACCCAAGACCAGATGCCGTGAACAATAATGTAATCGAAGGTGCCAAAGTCATCATCGATGTCCATGATATCTTTTTCTAACAAGGTCACATTGGTGAGCCCCATGGATTCGATTAATTCATTGCCGTGTTTAATTTGTACAGATGACAGGTCGATGCCTGTGAAAGTTGCCTCTGGATAGTACAGTGCTTGTGGAACGATATTGCCGCCACAAGAGGAGCCTAGCTCAAGTACACGAGCCCCCTTAATTGGAGCTGGATCAAGACCATAGATGCGTGCCGTTGCAATTAATGAATTAATAGAACAACTAGCAAAGGCTTTAGATACATAAAGGAAATCATCATAAGAGTCCTTTAATGCCTCAATGCCCGCTTGGTCGGTAGACGTTTGATGCGGTGGGGGACTAATGGATTGGCCTTCGCCGCTATTGCCTTTTAGTATATCTTCTGTAGTTTCTTTATATATATCTTTATGTACTTCTTTTGGTTGTGTGTCCATGGTAACCCCTCATTGTTAATATATGGTCAAATTTTACCTCATTATGATTAAGTATATCATAATTTCTATTATATATAGGAGCATGAACTCATAATTTTTTCATTTGCGAAGATAAATATGAAACATTTATGAAATGGTTGTCAAAGGATTGAGTGAATTTCATATATAGATTTTTTGGGGGATCAAAATTTATAGATAATATATAAATAGAGTTTGGAATCGAGAAAAATCAATCTTTATAAATCGATTAAACCTTTATTTATAAGTCTAAGTAATGCAGTTATCGAAAATAATGAAACTGGATAGAATAAAATAGATTAGATTTTATAAAATACGTATAAATCGACAAAAAAATGAGTAAAAAAACGGCCATATATTAAATTTTGTTTAACAAAATAAAGGTTCTAACAATAAACTATGATGATTATGATAAAAAGATGAAGTAAACTATTTACAAGATTTTCGATATATGATATTCTGTTCATGACACAAAATGAAAAGAATATGAAAGACACTCAGAAAGCCATTAAGTATGGGATGTTTGGCCTTTCAGTCTTTTGTATTTATTGATTATTAATTATAAGGATTGTAATTGTGTCTAGTTAAGAAAGGGGTTCATAGTAATATGAATAAAATCTTTAAAGTTGTTTGGAGCAAAACTAAAGAGTGCTACGTAGTAGTTTCCGAAGTTGCAAAAAACAATGGTGGTAAGAAAAAAGTGTTAGCTAGCGTATTAGCTGGTTTGGCTATGGTAGGCGCTGGCGCAATGGGTACACCGGTACAAGCGAATGTAGACTTAGGTAATAGTGCGGTTAATATTTCTCCTAACGGTACTTATAATGGTTCTAACAGTGTAGGGGTAAACTCCGTAGTAGTTGGTTACCAAAATACGACTGATAACAATGCAGGTACACTTGCTTATGGTGCTAATAATAAGGTAAAAGGCGATGCTGCATTTGCTATTGGTAACAATAATACGGCAGATGGTGGCAATGCGTATGCTATGGGTAACACTGCAGAAGCTAAAGGTACTGCTACACTTGCGTTTGGTAACCAAGCTAAAGCATTAGCTGACTATGGTGTGGCTATTGGTTCTGGTGCACAAGCAACTGCAAATAATGCTGTAGCTGTAGGTCGTGTGAACAAAGCAACAAACACTTCCGCTGTAGCTCTCGGTGTTAACAACCAAGCGAACGGTCAAGATTCTACTGCAGTAGGTTCTACTAATACTGTAAGTGGTGATCAATCCTCTGCATTTGGTCGTGAAAATACAGTAAATGCTGGTGCTGGTCAGTTAGCAGTTGGTTACAAAAATAAAACAACTGGTGATCGTGCTATCGCAATCGGTGAGGGC
>ERZ772962.2054-NODE-2054-length-10505-cov-15.735024_pt1 | contig 10505 bp, 9 predicted proteins | sample MGYA00580676_ERZ772962 | MGnify/ENA primary metagenome ERZ772962 (study PRJEB29015, sample SAMEA2738049) | human oral metagenome | biome: human oral; feature: human-associated habitat; material: saliva | place: China | collected 2230 ...
CCCGGCTCCGCAGCAGCCCGGCGCCCAGGCTCCCAAGAGCCCGGCCGCTCCGGCCCCCGCCGCCCCGGCCCCGTCCACCAGCCAGCCCACCTCCAAGCCGTCGCTGGCCAAGACCGGTGCCAGCATCGTGGTCCCGGTGCTCATCGCGGGCGCCGTCATCGGTGGCGGTATCTTCCTGGTTCGTCGCGGTCGCCGCGCCTGATCCTCACCCGGTCCCCGTCGGCGATCGTCACTGAGAGCTGACACGGACTGAGAGAAGGGCCCACCCGGATCATCCGGGTGGGCCCTTCGCGCGCTCGCATCAGGTGGGTGCCCGCGGTTCGGGCACTCTGCGGGCTGGCGTGCGGAGCCCGCCGTCGCGTCGTCCGGGTGCCATACGGCCCCGGCGGCAGTTCCGCCGTCGGGGCCGTGGCAGGGCTGGCCGCCTCAGGGGCGGGCCATGGTCCAGCAGCGCGCCCCGCCGGTCATCCCAGCCTCATTGGGGACCACGACGACGTCGTCGCCCATGCGGGTGAGCTGGAGGGCTGTGATCCTGCGGGAGTTCCCGCCCCCGAGGTAGAGGCGGTCCCACAGGTACATGGGCCGCAGGCCGTCGACGACGCGCCGCACCCTGCGCGACCAGTGCGCGTCGCCCAGGCGCAGGCGCTCGTGCTCGCCGATGTAGTCGTCGTACGTCAGTCCCCAGCGCACCGGCCCCTGGGAGACCTCCACGTGCGGGGCCAGGACCCCGTTGTCGAAGACGGCGTTGCCCAGGCCCGTGCCCAGGGTCACGATCATCTCCAGGCCGTGGCCCGTGACGACGCCGGCCCCGGCGACCTCGGCGTCGTTGAGGACCAGGGAGGGGATTCCCAGGGCCCTGGAGACGGCGGTACCCATGTCGAAGCGGCCCCAGGCCTCCACCAGGTCGGGCAGCACCTTGGAGCGCGGGCCGTCCTTGGTGATGTAGTGCGGCGTGGCGACGACGACCCCGTGGCGGATCATGCCCGGCATCCCCACTGTCACCCGGTCCGCGCCCGGCAGCTGGGAGGCCAGCGAGGCGATGGTCTCCACCAGCTTCTCCGGCGGCAGCGGGTAGGGGGTCGGGGTGCGCACGGCGCGGGAGATGATGTTGCCCTCGCAGTCCAGCACCGAGGCCTTGATGCCGCCGCCTCCGCAGTCCACGGACAGAGTCGTTGTGCTCACGGCCGCGAGCCTAGTGGAAGCGCGAAGCCGGTGCGGTTCAATGGGGGCATGCCACGCATCCGCCTCGACCTGGCCTACGACGGCACCTTCTTCTCCGGGTGGGCCGCCCAGCCCGGGCTGCGCACCGTCGAGGGGGTCCTCACCTCCGCCCTGGCCACCGTGCTGCGTGAGCCCGTCCGCCTCACCGTGGCCGGACGCACCGACGCCGGCGTCCACGCCGCCGCCCAGGTGGCCCACCTCGATGTGAGCCCCGAGGCCTGGGCCGCACTGCCCGGACGCTCCGAGCGCCTCCCCGAGACCGCCCTGCTCACACGGGTGGCGGGCGTCCTGGCCCGTGAGGCCCAGCAGAGCCTGGCGCGCACGCCGCGCGGGGCCGGCGACGTCGTCGTCACCGGGGCGCGCACCGTGCCGGAGGCCTTCGACGCCCGCTTCGGCGCCCTGAGCCGCCGCTACACCTACCGGATCGCCGACGCCGCCGCCCCGCGCGACCCCGCCCGGCGCGCCACCGTCCTGTGGCTGCCCGATGTGCTCGACGTCGAGGCCATGGACGCCTGTGCCCGGCCCCTGCTCGGCGAGCACGACTTCCTGTCCTACTGCAAGCCCCGCGAGGGTGCCACGACCATCCGCACCCTGCGCACCCTGCAGTGGCGCCGGGCCGAGGCCGGGCCGGACTCGGGGCCGGACGCGGGGCTCGTGACCCTGAGCGTCGTCGCCGACGCCTTCTGCCACTCCATGGTCCGCTCCCTGGTGGGGGCCGGCCTGGCCGTCGGGCAGGGACGCAAGCCGGTCACCTGGCCGCGCGAGCTCCTGGACGCCCGCACGCGCCAGAGCGCCGCCCCCGTCGCCCCGCCGCACGGGCTGACCCTGGAGGAGGTCACCTACCCGGCCGACGACGAGCTCGCCGCCCAGGCCGAGCGGGCCCGCACCACCCGGCGTCTGAGCTGCTGATCGGCGGTCAGGGGCTCGCCTGGCCGCGTGGTGCGATTCACGGAACTGGGAAGCCGCACCTTTTGACCCTTCCGCGGGGCGCCCGGTACTGTTGGCAATCGTCGTGCAGCACACGTGTGCGTGTCCGCGGTGCCGTCCCACTCGCCCCGGATCGCCTGTGCTCCGACCACTCACCTGACCATGGTGGTCTCGCCGAACCGCGAACGCTTCACCGCGCTTCGGCGTGCCCACTCGCCAAGAGAAACGAAGGCAACGCCCGTGCGCACGTACACACCGAAGCCCGGCGACGTCGAGAAGAACTGGTACGTCATTGACGCCACCGACGTCGTCCTGGGTCGACTCGCGGCCCAGGCCGCCACCCTGCTCCGTGGGAAGCACAAGCCCCAGTTCGCCCCCAACGAGGACTGCGGCGACTACGTCGTCATCATCAATGCCGACAAGGTGGCTCTCACCAACGGCAAGGCTGACAAGAAGTTCGCCTACCGCCACTCCGGCCACCCGGGTGGTCTGACCGCCGTCTCCTACCGCGAGCTGCTGGCCACCCGCCCTGAGCGCGCCGTCGAGAAGGCCATCAAGGGCATGGTTCCCCACACCAAGCTCGGTCGCGCCCAGCTCAAGAAGCTCAAGGTCTACGCAGGTGCCGAGCACCCGCACGCCTCCCAGAGCCCGAAGACGTTCGAGATCACCCAGGTCGCCCAGTAAGCGCTCCAGCGCTCGGCACCCCGCGACAAGCAAAGGACATATCGTGGCTGAGACCACTGTCGACATTGACGCGCTGGACGAGGAGAACGCCCCCTCCAGCTACACCACCGAGACCGAGGAGTCCGCTCCGGGTCGCGGCCAGTCCATCACCGCCCCCGGCTCCGGCCTGGGTCGCCGCAAGGAGGCCGTCGCTCGCGTGCGCCTCGTTCCCGGCACCGGCCAGTGGACGCTCAACGGCCGCTCCCTGGAGGACTACTTCCCCAACAAGCTGCACCAGCAGCTCGTGCGCGCCCCCTTCACCATCCTGGACCTCGAGGGCCGCTTCGACGTCGTCGCCCGCATCAACGGCGGTGGCGTCTCCGGCCAGGCCGGCGCCCTGCGCCTGGGCATCGCCCGCGCCCTCAACGAGATCGACCGTGAGGCCAACCGCGCCACCCTGAAGAAGGCCGGTTTCCTCACTCGCGACTCGCGCATCGTGGAGCGCAAGAAGGCCGGTCTGCACAAGGCCCGCCGCGCCCCCCAGTACTCCAAGCGCTGATCGGGTCAGGTCCTGGCCGAGCCGGCCGGGCCTCCCTTCCGCTACGACGGCGGTCGTCCCCTTCCCGGGGCGGCCGCCGTCGTCATGTGTCAGGGGTGGTGGGGAGCCTCCCGGGCGGCGGCGCATCAGTCGGTAGGCGGCCGACAGACGTCCGAGGCGCGGCGGTGAGGGGCGCGATCTCAGGCGCGAGCCGCCGGGCCGGGGTCGGCGCAGGACATCAGACCTTGTGCGCTGGCCGAAGGTTGGGCCCCGATGTTCGGCGCCCCGTGGCAGGATGGTGCTGTTTCGTCACCCTTCAGGAGGATTTCCATGGCTCGTCTCTTCGGAACCGACGGCGTACGCGGCCTGGCCAACGACCTGCTCACGCCCACCCTGGCCGTACAGCTCGGTGAGGCCGCGGCCCGCGTCCTGACCAAGGACACGTCCGCCGCACGGAGCTCACGCAGCGGCCGCCCCCGCGCGATCGTGGGCCGCGACACCCGCGCCTCCGGAGAGTTCCTCGACCACGCCATCAGCGCGGGCCTGGCCTCCTCCGGCATCGACGTCACCCGCGTGGGCGTCCTACCCACCCCGGCGATCGCCCACCTGACGGCCACCCAGGACATCGAGCTGGGCGTCATGATCTCCGCCTCCCACAACCCCTTCCCGGACAACGGCATCAAGTTCATCGCCCGCGGCGGCTACAAGCTCGCCGACGCCGTCGAGGACGAGATCGAGGCCCTCCTGGGCAAGGTCAACGACCGCCCCACCGGCGCCGACGTCGGCCGCGTCATCAAGGGGGAGACCGTCGCGGATCAGAACTACATCAACCACCTCGTCGACTCCGTCGCCACTGACCTGTCCGGCCTGCGCATCGTCGTCGACGCCTCCAACGGCGCCGCCTCCGTCGTCGGTCCGGCCGCGCTGCGGGCCGCCGGCGCCGAGGTCATCGTCATCAACGCCTCCCCGGACGGCCTCAACATCAACGACAACTGCGGCTCCACCCACCCCGAGCAGCTGCAGAACTACGTCACGGCGGTCGGGGCGGACATGGGCGTGGCCTACGACGGCGACGCCGACCGCTGCCTGGCCGTGGACGCCGACGGCAAGCTCGTCGACGGTGACCAGATCATGGGCATGCTCGCCATCGGCATGAAGGCCGACGGCACTCTCGGCTCCGACACGCTCGTCGTGACCGTCATGAGCAACCTCGGCCTCATCCTGGCCATGCGTGAGCACGGCATCCGCACCGTCCAGACCGGCGTGGGCGACCGCTACGTGCTCGAGCGGATGCTCCAGGGCGGCTACACCCTGGGCGGCGAGCAGTCCGGGCACGTCATCGACACCGTCCACGCCACCACCGGTGACGGCGTGCTCACCTCCCTGCACGTGGCCGCGCGCGTCAAGCGCACCGGCAAGACGCTGGCCGAGCTCGCCAGCGTCGTCACCCGCCTGCCCCAGACCCTCATCAACGTCAAGAACGTCGACAAGGGCGCCGCCAGCACCAACAAGGCCGTGCAGGACGCCGTGGCCTCCGCGGAGAAGGACCTGGGCGAGACCGGCCGGGTCCTGCTGCGCCCCTCGGGCACCGAGCCGCTCGTGCGCGTCATGGTCGAGGCCGCCACCCAGGAGGAGGCCGACCGCGTCGCCCGCTCCCTGGCCGACACCGTCAAGAACAACCTCAGCCTGTGAGCTGACGGCGGTTTCCTTCCCGGCCTTTAGAAGGCATCATGCCCGATCTATGTGCCCCGCCCAGAACCTATGGGCGGGGCACAGGGCACTGAAGGTTCTGGGACTGCAGGTGCACGGCGTGGCCGTGTAGTGGGTCAACGTATATGCCTCAGCCTCAATGTTATTGCCGATCTACTTCTGATATAACCGTTGGGATACAGCGTCTAACAAATCGAGCGGAGCGAGCATGGAGCTGCCCGATGGCGGATACCGTCCTCCGCCGATCCACGTATGTGAGGACGAGACCTATCCAATCGATGTCGGCGCGATCTCCGGGCCAGGGCGCCACCGGATAGTCATACGACTGAGGACCTACAGAGGGCGCGTGGTCGACTATGCGCTCCAGCATGAGTGGCGTTCCAGCCCGGATGACGGCTGGCAGCCCGTGTTTCGGATCGACACGCGTCATGGTTGCATCCACTCTCACCAGTACCATCGGGACCGCGACCGTGAGACCCGTCCCATCCAAGTACTGGGGAGGAACGACCATGCCATACTGGGGGCGTCTTACGACGAGTCATACAAGCAGGTAATCGACTGGATGGAACAGCACTTCAGGAGCTGGCAGAGATGAGTGACACCAAGACGACGCGGCGTGATGCGGCGCGCGCTGTGGGGCTCTTCCTCGGTACGACTCAGGGGCGGGAGCTGTTCAGGCGCAACCACTACCTCAATGACACCAGGATCCTTGCGGTCCCTGAGTCCGAGCCCATCGACTCCGTGATCGCCGATCACCTCGACCACGGTGCCGACACGATCGTCGCCGTGTTCTTCCCCGATCGCCGGGGCAGCAAGCGCTTCGGCTTTTTCAGGTGGGAGATGCCTTCAAAGCAGGCCCCCGAAGGTTGGTGTGCTGCCGAAGGGGTGACGCTTGGGGCCGGACCTCAGGGCCGCACATCGTCCATCGGCGCTGTCATGGATACGATGAAGGCTCAACGTTTTACTCTTTCTGACGATGGCCCTCACGATGACGTCCCGGATGTGTCTGCCCTGCTCAAGCGCATGTCGTCTCAAGCCTTCGCTGCTTCCTAACGCCTGAGTCTCATCTGAGGATCTCGGAACCGGCGTACCATCATGACGGTGGCCGGCGTCGCGACCGGCCCCGGCACGTGGAGCACCGCCTCACGGTGATGGGTGAGAATGGCCTCGTGACCTCCTCGTACCGCCTGGCTCTCCTGACGGAGCCGCCGACCTGGCAAGGCCGGCCCCTGAGCGGTAGGAGCCTTGACCTGCTCGCCGTGCTCGCCGGCAGCCAGGACGCCAGGGTGAGCGACGGCGCCCTCATTGAGGCCCTGTGGCCCGACGACGCCCCGGCCCGGCCGCTGCGGGCGCTTCACGTCGTCGTCTCCCGGCTGCGTGCCGTCGTGGGGGAGGGTGTCGTCGAGCGCAGCGGCGATGGCTACCGACTGGAGCTGGCGGAGGCGGAGGCTGATGTCCGGGATCTGTCGTATCGGGCGGAGCGCGCCCGAGCCTGCGCCGCCGCCGGCCAGTGGGAGCAGGTCCTCGATCTCACCGACCGACTGCCCCAGGTGCCCGTTCCCGACGAGGTCGATGACAACGGTGGAGCAGGAGCCGCCCCTATGGCCCTCTTGCGAGAGCGGGCTGCAGCCCTGACCGAGGGGGCCCGCCGCGACCGGGGGCTCGCCCTGGAGGCCACCGGTGAGCACGAGCGGGCCGTGGACCTGCTGCGTGAGGCCTCCCAGCGCGACGGCGGCGACGAGACCGTCCTGGCCGCCCTCATGCGCGCCGAGTCCTGGGTGCGCTCACCGGCTGCGGCCCTGGAGATCTACGAGCAGTACCGCCGTCGGCTGCGCGAGCTGGGAGCCGTGCCCGGACCGGCCGCGCGCGCCGCCCACGAGGCCGTCCTGGCCGCCGAGAGCCCTGTGCGCCACGGCCTGCAGCCCGAGCCCGAGCACTTCCTGGGGCGCGAGGCGGACGTGACCGGTGTTCTCAAGGCCCTGAGCACCCACCATCTGGTGACGCTCACCGGCCCCGGCGGGGTCGGCAAGACGACCCTGGCGCAGGTGGTGGCGGCCCGCAGCCGCCGCCCCGCCGTCTACGTCGTCGCCCTCGCTGAGGTGTCACCTGGAGCCGATCTGGCCAAGGTCGTGCTCGACGCCATCGGAGGCCCCGCAGTGGTCGACGGCGGCTCGGGCCGCGATCTGGCCGCCGCCCTCTCCCAGCCCGGAACCGTCCTGGTGCTGGACAACTGCGAGCACCTGGCCGGCGAGGCGGCCGACCTCATCGGGCCGCTCCTGGTCGCCTGCCCCGATCTGCGCGTGCTGGCGACCTCGCGCCGCCCCGTCGACCTGGCCGCGGAGCACGTCCACCGCCTTGAGGCCCTCAATGCTGCCTCCTCCGCCGAGCTCTTCCGCGCCCGTGCTCTGGCCGCTCGCCCCGGCCAGGTCATCGACGATGACGACTTAGGCGAGCTCCTGAGCCGGTTGGAGGGCATCCCCTTGGCCATCGAGTTGGCCGCCGCGCGCACCCGCAGCCTGTCGGTCGGCCAGATCGCCGAGCGACTGCCCGGCAGACCCGATCTGCTCACCGCCGCCCGTGACGCCCCGGCCCGTCAGCGCACCCTGACGGCGGTTATCGAGTGGTCCTGGAACCTGCTCGATGCCGCCGAGCGTCGCGCCCTGGCTCGGCTGGCGCTGCTCGCCGACGGCTTTACCCTCGTGCCCGCTGAGGCGCTCATCGGCGGGCAGGCAGCCGACCTCCTCGATGCCCTGGTCTCCCACTCCCTGCTCGTGGTGCGCGACCACGGCCTGCCCCGTTTCCACATGCTCGTCACCGTCCGCGACTTCGCCCTGGAGCAGCTGTCGGCCTGCGGCGACGAGGCCGAGGCCCGCGCGGCCCTGCACCGGTGGGCGGTGGATCTGTGCTCCCAGATCCGTTTTCCCGTGGACGCCGGCGACTTCGGCGACGCCCGCCACCTGGAGGCACGTCACCATGACCGCCTCTTCCGGCAGGTCTCCCACGATGAGGCCGTCATCCTTCAACAGCTCGACCGACTCCTGGCGCAGGCCGACGGCCACGGCACGGATCGCCTGCCGGCGGAGCTGCGCGACGCCATCTGCCTCATCGGTGCCGCCCTCATGCGCCTGTGGAGCGTCACCTGGAGCTATGAGCGCATCGCCGACTACGGTGCGCGCCTCATCGCTGCCGCTGTCCAACCCGCCCAGGACTCACGCGGCAACGAGGCAGGCCTGAGCGTCCTGGCCCTGTGCGTCACCCTCTTCGGGCTCCTGAGCCACGTGCCCGAACAGGTCCGCTCCCTGCTGCCGGCCTCCTTCGACGGAGAGGGACCGTTCAGCCGGGTCAGGCGCTTCCTGCGTGCGAGCGACGAGCAGTGGCCCGAGCTGACCGGCGACGCCGACCCCTGGGTCGCCTGGGCGGCGACCCGCTGCCTGGCCGCCCAGCAGGAGGACGACGGCGATCCTCAGGCCTCCCTGGAGACCATCGAGGCCCTCCTGGGGCGGCTCCATGGCCACGACCTGGCCGGCATTCACCTGCTCGAGCTGCACCTCCACCGGCTGCAGGTGCTCATGTCCCTGGGGCGTTACAGCCAGGTCGTCGACGCCTGCTCGCGCGCCCAGGTGCTCCTGGAACGGGTCCTGCCCAGCTGGGGCGAGTTCTTCCGCACGACACTGCACATGGAGGGGGCCTACTGCGCGGTCTACCTCGATCCGCGCCCCGAGACGGCGGGCAGGCTGCTGGAGAGCCTGGAACCGATCGACCTGCCGGGAACCCTGCGCTTCATCGCCCGCTCCGTGCGCGGTGAGCTGGAGCTCACCCGCGGGAACGTGCGCACCGCCGCCCTCATCCAGCGCGTGAGCCTGCGCTACGCCGGGAACTGGCGCTCCATCCTGGGATCGGGCTCCCAGTGGGAGCTCTACATCCTGAGCATGTGCCTGGTCACCGACGTCGAGCTCAGCCCCGACGACGCCGTCGAGCTCGATACCCGAGCCGTTCGCGCCCGAGCCGTGCCCCTGCTGCGTGAGATCCTCTCCGACCCCGCCCCGCGGCAGCGCGACATTCCCACGATCATGGCCTTCGCGGCCGCCGTCGGCCTGTCCGCCGTGGCCGCCGAGGATGCGGGTTCCGACCGGCGGGCAGTGGGAGCCGAGCTGGTCGCCACCGCCCTGGCCGTGGGCACCAACCAGACCTGCCGTCTGCTCTCCCACGACTACCTGCGCAGCCGCACCGAACGGCTTGACGCCGGAGCACTGGCTCAGGCCGAGGAGAGGATTCGGTCCCTGGACCGCGGTGGGCTCGTGGCTCACGCCGCCGACCTCGCCGGCCGTCTGGCGGGCGAGGTCGGCTGAGTCCCTGAGGTGCGGCTCAGGCGTTGCGCCGCTGGTAGCGCACGACCGTCAGGGGAGCCATGACGGCCAGGACCAGGAGCGAGCCGATGATCGCGGCACGCACGTCCCCGGCCGAGCCCGCTGTTCCGTCCAGCAGGTAGCGGCCGCCGTCGACGATGTGCGAGACCGGGTTGTGGCGCACGAAGGTCTTGAGCCAGCCCGGCAGCGTCGAGGTGGGCACCATGGCGTTGGACAGGAAGGTCAGGGGGAACAGGACGATCATCGCGAACGAGGTGACCGCCTGGGAGGAGGAGAAGACCGTCCCCAGGAACAGGAAGGCCCACGCGATGGCCCAGGCGCAGCCGCCCGCCAGGACGACGGCGCCCAGCGCCCCCGACCAGCCGTTGACCGGGCGGTAGCCCATGACCACACCGGTCAGGATCGTCAGCGAGGTGCACACGGCGTAGCGCAGCACGTCGGCCACCATGGGGCCCAGCACCGGGGCGATGCGGGACATCGGCATCGTGCGGAAACGATCGAAGACGCCCTTGTCCATGTCCTCGCGAAGGTCCACACCCACGCTCTGGCTGGTGGTGAGCGCATTGATGATGACCAGGCCGGAGACGATCGTGGGCAGGTAGCCCTTGACGTCCCCGGCGATGGCGCCGCCGAAGATCTGCCCGAACATGATGGTGAAGAGCACCGGCTGGAGGAGGATGTCGTAGAACTCTCCCGGGTTGCGCACCATCGTGATCAGCGAGCGCCAGGCCATGGACAGGGTGTCCGGGATCAGGCGCGCCTCGCTGAAGCGGGAGAGACCGGTTGAGGAGAAGGAAGTCGTGGGAGTGGCTGCGGCAGTGGCGGTGGAGGTCATGACTGCTCCTGGTTCTCGGAGGCGCGGGTGGAAGGACGAGTGGAGGCGGCTGCTGGACCAGGAGCCGACGGCGTCGTGCGAGACGTTGTTCGGACCGGGCTCCCTTGCCCGGAGCTCTGCCGGGGCTGGCCGGTCAGGGCCATGAAGACCGCGTCCATGCTGGGGCGGTCCACCGAGACCGTCTTGGGCGGCAGCCCGGCATCGCGCAGGGCCACGAGCACCTCGGTGGCCACGGACGCCTCGG
>ERZ772962.2056-NODE-2056-length-10503-cov-3.519908_pt1 | contig 10503 bp, 8 predicted proteins | sample MGYA00580676_ERZ772962 | MGnify/ENA primary metagenome ERZ772962 (study PRJEB29015, sample SAMEA2738049) | human oral metagenome | biome: human oral; feature: human-associated habitat; material: saliva | place: China | collected 2230 ...
CGTGCTCTCTTACGGGAGTTCGCCCGCCGAGACGAAGGGGGCGACCGGCTCCGTCGACTCGACCTGCGTCCGCCAGGTCGAGTACGCAGGCGTCGTCAAGGGCGGCGGAAATCAGAAGGGCGCCAGGGCGTTCGTCGACTACATGCTGTCCGACTCCGTCCAGGCCGCCATCCCCGGATCGATGTACATGTTCCCCATCAACACGGCCGTCGCCCTCCCCGAGAAGTGGAAGGCCTACGCGAGACTCGCCGACGAGCCCATCCTGCCCGACGCGGCCGACGTGACGAAGAACCGGGAGGAATGGCTCAAATCTTGGACGTCGATCTACGAGTCCGCCAAGTAGCCGCGTCTTGAGCCGGTCGCACACCCGCACCCGACGCCTGGCCTTCGCCCTGGCGATCGGGTTGCCCTTGGCCGCGCTGGTCGTCTTCTTCGCCTGGCCCGTGGCGGCCATGCTCGCGCGAGGGCTCGGCCCCGAGGCGCTCGGCCTGCTCGGGGCCGAGCGGACGCGGCGGCTCCTGGGCACGACCGTGCAGCTGGCGGCGGCCGGAACGATCGGCTCGGTTCTCCTCGGCGTCCCGGGGGCATACGTCCTGTACGCGTGCCGCTTCCCGGGGCGCCGAGCCCTGCGGGCCATCGCCACGATCCCCTTCGTGCTTCCGACCGTCGTGGTCGGCGTGGCCTTCCGGTCGCTTCTGGGACGCGACGGCGCCTACTCCTTCCTCGGCCTCGACCAGACCACGACGGCGATCGTCGCGGCCATGGTCTTCTTCAACTTCTCCGTGGTCGTCCGGACGGTCGGGACCATGTGGGCCGGCCTGGACCCCCGGACGGCCGACGCCGCCCGCATGCTCGGCGCAGGGCCCGTCCGGGTCTTCCGCACGGTGACGCTTCCCGCGCTGCGGGGCGCGGTGGCCTCCAGCGCCTGCGTCGTCTTCCTCTTCTGCTCGACGGCCTACGGCATCGTGGTGACCCTCGGCGGCACGTCGACGCTCGAAAGCGAGATAGCCGTCCAGACGTTCCAGCTCAACCTCAACGCCGCCGCCGCATTCTCGCTCGTCCAATTCGCCCTCGTCGCCCTGACCCTGACGATCTCCTCCCGCGCTTCCCGGGCCACCGCCGTGGCCATGCGGCCGAGCGCCGAGCACCGCCTGAGGATCTCCGACCTGCCGTCCGCCGCCCTCACCTTCGCGGTCGTATTCGGGTTGATCGTCGCCCCCATGGCCTCCCTGGCCGTGCGCTCCTTCCGGCAGGACGGCCAATGGACGCTGGCGAACTACCGCCTTCTGGCCACGCCGGGCAAGGGGGCCGCCGGAGGGATCACCGTCGTCGAAGCCCTGGAGCACTCTCTGAGGGCCGCGGCCATCGCCACCGCCATCGCGCTCGCGATCGGCGTCCCCCTCGCCTTCGCGCTGTCGCGGCCGACCGGCCCCGCCCGCGCCCGGCGGCCCCCGGAAGGGACGGGGGCGAAGCGCCGCCGCGTCCCGAGAGGCCGCAGTCCGGAGTCGGCCGCCCTGCGCGCGATCGAAAGCTTCGCCATGGCGCCGCTGGGGGTCTCGGCCGTGACCGTCGGCTTCATCAGCCTCCAGGGGCCGCCGCTGTACATGGGGGACGAGCTCATCCCCATCGCGCAGGCGATCATCGCCATGCCGATGGTTCTGCGCGCGCTCCTGCCGATCATGCGGGCCATCGATCCGCGTCTGCGCGACGCCGCCGCCATGCTCGGAGCCTCCCCGGCGCGGACTCTGGCGACGGTCGACGCGCCCATCATGTTCCGCGGCCTGGGCTTGGCCGTCGGCTTCGCCTTCGCCATGTCCCTCGGCGAATTCGGGGCCTCGCCGTCGCCCCGATGACCCATCTCGCCTCGGACGACAACGGCACCCTCCCCGTGCTCGTCTCGCGCCTCCTGGCACGCCCGGGAGGCGGCAACTACGGGATGGCGATGGCCGCAAGCGTCATCCTCGGCCTCGCCACGGCCCTCGTCATGACCCTGAGCGAACACACGAGAGAGAGGAACCATGTCCCTGCTTGACGTCGAGAACCTGAGCGTGACCTACCCGGACGGATTCGTCGCCATCCACGCCGCCAGCCTCACGCTCGACGAGGGCCGCATCGTTGCACTCGTGGGCGCATCCGGCTCCGGGAAGTCCAGCCTCCTGCGCGGCATCGCGGGCCTGGAGGCGACGACGGGCGCGGTCAGGATCCGAGGGGCGGACGTCACCGGCCTGCCGGCCCACAAGCGCGACTGCGGCATGGTCTTCCAAAGCGGCCTGCTCTTCCCGCATCGCGACGTCGCGCGCAATGTCGCGTACGGCTTGGAGGGCCGCTCCGGAAGAGCCGGGAGCGCCACCGGACCCGGCTCTCCCAGCACGGCCCTCGGAACGGCCGGCGATCCCGAGCCCGCCGCTGAATCCGGCGGTTTCGGCGAAGCGGGGGAACCCGGCGGATCCGACCGCTTCGGGGAGCGGGGGCGCGGCATCCGGCTGCGGCTTTCGGCCAGGCGCCGCGACAGGAGGAGACGGGTGGCCGAGCTCCTCGCCCTCGTCGGGCTCGAAGGCTTCGAACGCAGGGACGTGGCCACGCTTTCGGGAGGGCAGGCCCAGCGTGTCGCCCTCGCCCGCGCCCTCGCCCGCAGACCGTCCCTCATGCTCCTCGACGAACCGCTGTCCGCCCTGGACCCGGACTTGCGTGCCGGCCTCTCCCGCGAACTCCGCCGCATCCTCACCGAGACGGGGACCGGCGCCGTCTACGTCACCCACGATCGGGCCGAGGCGGACGTCGTTGCCGACGGGGTCGCCGTCGTGGAGGACGGGCGCTTGACGGCGCCCCGGACGCCTTGACGATGCCGCGGACGGCCCGACGGCGCCCTGAGGATGCCAGCCGCGGACGGGACGCCGTGACGTCGCCGGATCCGCCGTCGCGCTGTGCGGCTACGCCGCCCGGCGGACGCGAGGATGCCGCCTAGTGGAAACGCCCAACGTCCCATAGAGTGTGAGCATGCCGATTGTCGAGATCTCGGCCTCAGACGTGAACGCCTGGGTGCCATGCGCAGTGGAGCACATGGTCTCCGTGAGACTGCGCTCGGGCGCGCTGTCGCCCACAAGGGCTCGCGCTTTCGTTGCTTCCACGACGGCGAGGTTCCGGGTCGGCGTTCCCGCCGACTCGAGGGTGTTCACGTGCCCGGACTCCGGCGACTGGCTGTGGATCCGCACCGGGAGGGAACCCGAGATCGAAGACGTCCGCGTGACGAGGGACCGCTCCGCCTGGGCCGACCTCGTCTTCGCCGTCTCACAGGGCCAGCCTGTGGCGATGACGGCCTATCCCGGCGAAGGGAGCCTGGCCGGGCTTCCCCACCGGGACATCTCGCAGTCGATGAAGATCGCCATCTCCGATCTCCGGCTTCCCCGCAATTACGACGACATTCATGTCCGACCCATGAGCGCCGTCGAACTCGACGTGTTCCTCGCCGCGACCGCGGAATCCTCCGACAGGCACCTAGCCGCGGCCTCCGGGCCCTGCTGCTGCCGGGACTCGTGGAATGTCATGGCGCGCGCCAAATCACGCCTGACCGACGGCGTGGCCACGCCCGGACACGCCCTTCTGTCGATATGCGTCGATTCGACGACCATCGGCGGCATCTGGGCCGAGATCGACGGCAAGCATGCCCGGATCTGGAACCTCTACGTGTATTCGGGATACAGGGGACACGGCCACTCCCGTGCGGCGCTTCTAGCGACGGCGGAAGGGTTGAAGAGGGAAGGCGTGAAGTACATGAACGTCACGGTGATCGCGCCGAACAAGGCTGCGATCGCGATCTACGAATCGGTGGGATTCGCCGTGACCGAGCGGCACGTGGTCCTCCAGCCGCCCGCCGTCGGCGGCATAGACCGGCCTGCGCTCGATCGGACCGGCCGCATGCGGGCCTGACACGGCTCCGCGGCTGACGCCGCGGAGACCTCTGCATAGTCAATCCGCCCCATGCCGGGATCTGTAGCGGCCCCGCCTGACCGTGGCAGGCTTGTCGATGACGACATATATGAGTCCATGCGTCATGCGAGGAGGAAATGTGGAACTTATGGAACAGATGCCGAAAGTGGAAACGGCGGAATTCGACCCCATCGGTTTGTTTTTCTTGCTCGTTGCCGTCGTGCCCGTCGTCCACTGGCTTTGGAACTATTTTTCGAAAAGCGTGGACATCGAGGAGTGGGCGTCGTCGCGGGGGCTGGGTTTCGTCGAATACGATAGGGAATTCGGCAGAGAGCTGAGCAGACTCCTCTCCCTCCCCGGCCAAGATCACGTTGCGCGCGACGTCATCGCCGTTCCGGCTCCTTACGGCAGCTGCCTGTACGGCTGGATCAGATGGATCGAGAGAAACGAGGGTTCCAGGAGAGACGACGCGCCCGAGAGGGTGAGGAAGCGGACCTTCGTGCGATACCCCTTGCGGACTCCCCTGCCGTATTTCTCCATCGAGCCGGAAGGGCGGTTGGCTTTAGCGCACGATGACATCAACACGGAGTGGGAGGAGTTCAACAAGGAGTGGGATATCCGCGCCGACGACGAGGCCTTCGCCCACGCCCTGTTGAGCCCCGTCATGCAGGCGTTCATCCACGACAACATGCGAGGGATGGAGCTGACGATCCTCGGCGGAGACGTCTACGTGGAACCCGGCGGCCGATACCGTCACGAGGAATCGATCAAGCTTCGCAATCTCATGGTCGAGTGGGACCGCCGGGTCGTGCCCTTCCTCTGGGGGGCCCACGGGGCGTGAGCGGACCCGGCCCGGCGGCTGCGGACTCGGAACTCAGTGGAGCGCCGGGTTGTATTTGAGCGAGTTGACGCGGCAGGAGCATTCGGTTGCGATGTTGATGTCCTGCGCGATCGCCCCCTGGGCGCGAAGGTCGAGCAGTTGAGGGACCACGCGGTCGCGGAGCGTCCACGGGTCGATCGTGTTGACGTAGATCTTCGTGCCCCCCTCGAATCCGGCCAGAGTGGAGACCCTCCATTTGACGAGCACCCGCCACGGCATGGGGACGTCCGTGTCCCGCGGCGCGCAGTACCACTCCTCGTTCGACGGTATACCGGTGCCCGTGGCCGCGTGCATGGCGTGTACGAGGTCCGAGACGTCCCGGGCTTCGTCGGGCGTGTGTTCGAACGGCTGAAGGGCGGCGCTGCGGCTCCACACCTCCAGCGTCGGGTACCGGTGGCCGAATCCCGCGATGGCGACGGCGTTGCGATTCTCGGCGATGACGAGGTTGCGCTTGGAGGCGTAGTCCACCCCGTATTCGTTGTAGAGATTCGGGTTGGCGCGAGCCTTCGGTATCTCGGTGCGGGCGTTGACCGAACGCTGGTCGATCGAGACGAGCTGCTTGTGAAGATGATCGAAGGAGGCGCCTGAGGGTTTGAGCCAGTTCTGGAAGACCTGCACGTAGGCGACATACCGGTTCTGCCTGTACAGATCGTGCATCGCGTCGATCGTCAGCCGCCAGTAGTCGGCGTGTTCGTCGGGCGTGAGCGTGCCTGCGCCGGCGAGCTCGGAGGTGTCCGTTGCGCCGTCGAGGTAGTGGCGGTGGGAGAGGATGAGATCGTGACCGCCGCCGAACAGCGCCGGAGCATGGGCGGCGATATCGGAATCATCGAGTTTCTTCATGCGAAGAACCGACTGGACGTGTGCGCGCCCGGCGGGATCGGCCATATAGCGTTCCATCCATTCGTGGACGGAACGCGGTATTTGATAGCCGTAGTTCTTCTCCCAGAAGTCGTAGGAGACGATTTCGAAGAGGTTGGCGACGCGGCGGAAAGCCCAGGAGTCGGCGAGATCGTCAAGCGGCAGGCGCTGCCGGATCTCTCCGCCGTCGAGTATGCGGGCCTTCTCAGGAGGGGTTTCCAGAACGCGTTCGGGGCAGAACGGGCATACTCGGCCGGCGTCGGTGACCGGCCGAGGCTCGGGAATGGCCGTGGGAAGCGGACGGTCCGCACGGCCCGGAACCGTCCAGGCTTCCGTTCCGGTGAAGGGATTGCGTTGCTTGATCGTTCCATCGGCCATCCGCGTTAGTGGCTCCGGAATCTGCATGTCACTCAGATGCATACTCTCACAATAGTCAGTTTTCCGTCCGGATGTGGGCTGTAATCTCCCCATCGTGGACGGCCGGATGGGGCGGTTTCCCCGGCGCGGGCCGTCCGCGAGGGCGGGGCCGGTTGGGAGCGCCTTGCCGAAAAAGCCCGCCGGGCACCGGATCGCGCCCGGGACATCGGGCCGTCGATCGGGAAACGTGGTCTTCGCCGAAGAGAGGAGTGGGGCGGCAGTCGATCTGCCGCCCCACTCTCATTCACCTATCGGGAAGTTCAGGACTTCTTGCGACGGTAGTTGTAGGCCGCGATGCCCGCAGCTCCGAGAACCACGAAGCCGACGGCGATGCCCGCGAGCATGGTCACGTTGGCACCGGTGTTAGCAAGCGGCGGCTTCTTGGGGGCTGCCTTCCCGGGGCCGCTGGGCGAGGCCGACGGGCCCGGCTTCGGCACCGTGCCGGTGGTCAGAGTCTCCGAGGAGGCCCCGCACTTGCCGCGGGAGATCAGGTTGCCGTTCTTGTCGAAGGTCGACTCGACGAAGCCGTAGGAGACCTTCTCCTCGGATCCGGTCGTGTACAGGTCGGTCTTGTACTCGCCCGGCTGGTTGGAGTGGGCGACGCGCTGGGAGGTCCACACGGGCGACTCGCACTTAGGCGCGGTGCCCTTGTCCCACTTGTAAAGGTTGACTTGGGAGTAGGAGCCTTCCGGCAGACTGCCCTGGACCACCACGGTGTCGCCGATCTTGTCGCCGGGCTTGAGCTTGGCAGCCGCGCTCTCGGCGAACGCCTTCGTGGTCACCTTGCCGAAGACCGGAGTGACATGCTCGTTCTTATCCAGCTCCGAGGTGGTGATCGCCGACGTGCGCGAATCGCCCTGGTAGGTCGAGACGATCACGTACGTGCCGACCCCGAGGTTCCAGTTGATCGGGAAGTCCTTGCCCTGAACGGTGTAAGTGCCGTTCTTGGCCGGGGTCTCAGTGGTGGCGATGGGCTTGAGGTTCTTCGTCACGCCCGGCTTCAAAGGGGTCCCCGCGGGGAGGAAGTAGAGCTTGTGGGTGATCGTGGCCGTGTCGGCCTTCCACTTGCCCGAGCCCTTGAAGGTGCCGTGGTCCTGCGGGAAGCCGGAGACGGTGACGAGATCCTGGACGCCGGCCTTGCCGTTGCCGAGGTCGACCTGGGTGGCCTTCGTCTTGATCGAGGGGGTCCACTTCGTCACGCTGGTCTCAGAGGTCTCGAAGAACGGGGACGAGTAGTCCTTGACGAGGTTCTGGTACTGGCCTTGAGCGGCCTTGTCCACATGGGCGTGGAAGAAGTAGTAGCCCTCACCGGCGGCCTTGACTGTGCCAGGGGTCTCCTGGGTGCCCGGACCGTTGAAGGTCAGATCGTAGGTGCCGACCTTCTTCGCGGCGAAAGCGGCGCCGTTGTTCGTCGGAGCGGAGGGAGTGGGGAAAGGACCGTAGACGTCGACCGTCACCTTGACGGGAACCGGAGTCGACGTCCCGGGGATGTTCAGCCACGTGCCGCCCTTGGGAGCCGAGGCGGTCACGGTGTCGACGAGGCTTGCGCCCTTGGCGACTTCCACCGTCTTGGTCTGGGTGGCGATCTCCGGGGCGAAGGTGGCGGCTACCTGCTGGGCCTCGGTGACGCCTTCGGCCTGCTCCTTCTTGCCTAGGACGACGAGATTCTGAGCGCGCTGGGTGCCCATGCTCCCGGTGACGGTGCCGCTGGAGACGTACGGCTTGGACGTCGGAAGATCCTTGACGACCATCTTCACCGAGACCTTGCCGACCCCGTTGGCCTTGATCTTGGCGGTGGTGGCGGACTCCCCGGTCGTGCCGGTCATGGTGGTCTTGCCGTTGTCGAAGGTGGCGGGGCCGGAGATCTCGAGGGTGTAGGAGTAACCCTTCATCCAGTTGCCCGCGGCGGAGGTCACGCCGATGTTCTCGACGGTTCCCGCGTTGGCCTCGGCGTTCAGCTTCAGCGTGGGCTTGACCGAGTAGGGGCCGGCGTACTTCTGGGCCTGCTCGACGATGGCCTTCGACTCGGCGAGCGGCGCGTTGAGGTTCTGGCCGTTGGCCCAGGGGAACTTGCCCTGTTCCTGAGACTGGTAGACGCTCCCCTCGAACACTCCCGCGGTGCGGATGAGAGCGATCTGGTACGCGGCAGCCTTCACGTTGTCCGTGGTGTTGGCGGTGGAGGCGATCCAGGCGAACTGGGCCACCTTGGAGGCCTCGGTCACCTTGACCGTGCGCTTCTGCTGGCCGGGACCGATGAACGGCGTGGCGTCCACGGTGTCCACGGCCTTCGCGGGCTGCATGGAGGCTTGGGTGACACCCTCCGCCGAGGCGGAGTAGGCGGCGCCGTCGGCGGCGCACAGGTAGTTCGCGCCGTCCGGTCCGTGGATCACCCCGTGGTGGGCCGTATCACCGGTTTTGACTCCGACTGTGTGAGTCCAGCCCGGGGCGGCCGCCTGTGCTGCAGTTGGTGCGACGGCAAAGGCCAGCGCACCAACTCCCGCGATTGCGGTGAGCCTTTTCAATCGCTTAAACAATCTTGTTGTCCTTTCCTGAGCAGGCCTGCGATTGCGTGTAATCGCAGGTGGCACCAAACCACGGAATACCGAGTATTCAATTGCGGTTGCGCAGGCGCCGGGCTCGAGTATAGGTCCATTTTTGCTACAACAAAGAAGTTATCCACAGGGGAGCAAAGACCCTGGACCCGGTGGACCACGGTATGGATGCGGTTCGCGAACCGGAGAAAACGGCGGAATCTCCTTAGTAAATTAATCCGTTCCGGCCAAGTCCGCCGCGCCGGCGATTCCTGCGTTGCTTCCTAGAGTGGCAACCATCACAGGCGGCATCGGGCGGAAGGTCCTAGCCGTCAGGGACTCTTCGAGTGACGTACGAGTCGGAGCGGCCAGGAGTTCCCCGGCCTCGCTGACCCCGCCGGCCAGAACGTAGGCCTCCGGGTCGAGGACGGCCGACAGGTCGGCCAGCCCGACCCCCAGCCAGTGGCTGATGTGAGCGAAGCACTCTAGGGCCGCCGGGTCTCCTTCGCGAGCGGCCTGAGTGACGTGGAGCCCCGCGATGTCGCCGCCCCCGGCGAGCTCCAGCATCCGGGCGGCCGCCCGAGGCCTTTCGCCCGCCAGTGCACGGGCGAAGCGCACCAGCGCGGTGCCCGAGGAATACGCTTCCCAGCAGCCCGCCAGCCCGCATCCGCAGCGCAGGCCGCCGGGGACGACGTTGATGTGGCCGATCTCTCCCGCGAAACCGCCTGAGCCGCGCAGAAGACGCCCGTCCACGATGATTCCGCCTCCGATCCCGGTCCCCACCGTGACGACGACGACCGACGAATAGCCCGCCGCGACCCCGAAGCGGAACTCGCCCCAGGCGGCCGCATTGGCGTCGTTCTCGACGACGACGGGCAGGCCGGTGGCGTCGGCCACCCGCAAGGCGAGGGGCTCGTTGCGCCAGGCGAGGTTCGGGGCGAAGACGATCGTGGTGCGGGTGCCGTCCACGAAGCCCGCCGCCCCTATGCCGACCCCTCGGACGTCGTAGGACCGAGCCAGTTCCCGGACGCATTCGGCGATGACGCCCGCCACGGCGGACGGGTCCGACGCCGGAGTGGGCTTGCGGAGGAAGGCGAGGACCTCGCCGTCGTCGCCGACGGCCCCCGCCGCAATCTTGGTTCCGCCTACGTCAATGCCTATCCGTACGCTCATGTGGACATCCTAGCGGCTTGCAACGGCCCGTTCGCCGGCAGCGCTGCCTGTTCCCGCGGCCGCCCGGCTCGTTCGCCGACACCGGTTCAAGGCGCGGGCGCGCTTCGCCGGCCGGTGGGGGAGCGGGGCGGCGATATTCGCTTCGCAACGTCTGCGGGTAAGCGCCTTCCGCCGGGCGGGGAAACGGGGTGAGCGACGGAGCGCGTGCGGAAGCGGAAATGGCTGGAGGAGCCCGTGGCGGCCCCGGCCGGATACGGGAATCCCACCAGCGCCGGGCTGGTGGGGCATTCGGCGGAGACGGCGGGATTTGAACCCGCGAGGGACCTTTCGGCCCCTACCTTCTTAGCAGGAAGGCGCACTCGACCAGACTATGCGACGTCTCCAGTGGGCACCAGGATAGCGTGTTCGCTTGATCGGCGCCAACCACCGCTTCCACGTTGTGTCCCCACGTTTTCCCGCTATGCGCCTGGATCCGCCACGTGGACCGGCGGGCCTGCGCGCGCCGACGGCGCGGATGCGCCTCGTGCTCCAGGCTTCGGACCGACCCGAGGTCCAGATGCACACTCACGCTTCCGCACCAGTGCTTTTCTCCGTATGGAAGAAGTCTGTTCGGGGCCCTTGGGCGATTTTCGGCGTGAAACCGCCCAAGGACGGGGCATGCGCGCGAGTGGGGTCGACCGTTTTCGGCGGGGGTGCCGATCGCGTGGTTGAAGTCGT
>ERZ772962.2057-NODE-2057-length-10496-cov-8.415286_pt1 | contig 10496 bp, 5 predicted proteins | sample MGYA00580676_ERZ772962 | MGnify/ENA primary metagenome ERZ772962 (study PRJEB29015, sample SAMEA2738049) | human oral metagenome | biome: human oral; feature: human-associated habitat; material: saliva | place: China | collected 2230 ...
CTGCTATGCAAGCTATCGCTGATAAGATGAACCAAGAACTTGCTAGCAATCGTGTAACCTTGACTTTGACAGACCAGTACTACAACATGAAGGAAGTCATTGAAAAGGATATGACTCCAATCACCATCGCTAAATCAGTAATGGAAAGTCTTGATATCACACCTATTATCGAGCCTATCCGTGGAGGAACAGATGGTTCTAAGATTTCCTTTATGGGAATTCCAACGCCGAATATCTTCGCTGGCGGTGAAAACATGCATGGCCGTTTTGAATACGTTAGCCTTCAAACCATGGAACGTGCAGTTGATACCATCATTGGTATCGTATCTTACAAAGACTAAAAAAAGACGAGGTAGCTTAGCTACTTCGTCTTTTTTTTATTCTGCGACTTTTTCTGTTGATTCAGGATTCAGTTCAGTTGTTGTTTCAGAAGTTTTCTCTGTTGTTGTCTGCACTGAGCTAGCTTCTACTTGCTTATCAGTGCCTGCTTGACCTGCTGTTTCTTGTTTTGCTTCAACAGGTGTTTCTTGACTTGGTGTTGCTTTAGATCTAAGCTCTTGATTTAACAAGACTATTTCTTGGGCAACTGCTAGAAGAGCCTGCTTATCCTTACTTGCTGCTGCTAGTTTATCAAACAGAGCATCTACCTTTTCGAAGTCCGCATCAGAACCATTATTCATTTCCAAATAAGTATGGAGAGCAATGACACCATTATAGAGTTTTTGGTAAAGAACTAAAACCTCTGGGTCTTGTTTCGAATTATCTCGTTCATTTTGGATTGTTAGTGAAATACGTTTCAAAAGATCTTGAACCTGTGTATTTAATTCATCAAGGTCTGCGTCTTCTTTCTCCAAAGCAGTCTTCAGATTTTTCACTTCGTCAGAGAGTGAAGCTTTAACCCCCTCCTCATTGACTTGATTCACTAATTCTTCAGCTTTTGTTAGTAACTCTTCTACTTGCCCTTTTAAGACATGGTTACTTTGTTCCTCAGGTTTGAGATCATCATACAAACCTTTCAAGAACTCATAGACTGCAGTTTTAGCACTATGCCCATCCACTTTTTCTGTATCTAAGATTGTTTCAGAAGCCTTGCTTGCAACTGGCTCATTTTTCAGTGCTTCCTCTACTTCCAGTTTTGTTTGATAGATTTCTGGGAAGAGTTTGTTCAAGTCAGTTGCCTTAAGGAAGGATTGTGACTGATAAAGTGTCCACGTTAGGTTGGCAACTTTATTTCTAAGAGTGTCATTTAAGCGACCGTCAGATAGATGTTGGTAGAAATACTTGATGTATTCTACTGTTGTAACTCCAGTACGGTCATTAAAATCTTGCAAAGCTTGTAACTTAGCTTCAACTGCATCTAAACCTGCTTCATCTTGGGCAAGTTTATTTTCTTGAAGCTGAGTCAATAAATCCTTCTTAGGAAGTCCATAAGCATCTGTGTCTAAGGTATTAATCTTATCTACTAAAGCTTGATATTTCTTGTCTAAAGGACTGATTTCTGTTGGTTTGACACTTGAGTCAATGTGAATATACTGCTTATCAAACAAATCCAAAGCTGCCAAATAACCTGCAGTAGAGTTGGTTGATAGCTTCTTCATATTCTCAGAGAATTGACCCAAGGCAAGCTCAATTTGTCTTTGAAGAATTGGTTTATCTTTATAGACTTCACGACTCTCTGCCAAGAGTTGATCAATCTTATACTGGACTGCTTTTTCATCAAAAGCACCAGGTTGGTAAGTTGACTGTAATGCAGGAATTTTGTTTTTCAAAGCGACTTCATAACCTTTAGTTTGAACCTTGATGTAGTGGTTATGGTCACCATGAGGGATAACAAAGCTACCATTTTCAACCTGCAAGCTATAAGGAGAAACACCATCACGTAGAGCAGTTGTATAGAGTTCGTTTAGGAAATCAAGCTCTGCATCTCCAGTTTGAATCGGAATACGAACGTGTTCCTTACGAACAGCGTAAGGGTGAATGTGAGTTGGGTCATAAGCCTGGTCTGGATTACCAAATACAAAGAATCCATTTGAAATTCTGATAGCCTCAAGAGGAACGCCATATGTTTTAGAAATATAAGCTATTTTTTCTTCATCGCTGGCATCTCGAGAGAAACTTTCAACCGTCTTGGCAAGAGGTTTAACAGGTTCTGTCTGCTGATGGCCATGAAGATGGTCTTGTGCAGCCTTAATCTGCTCTGCTGATAAATCTTTCTTAAAGAAATAATGGGCATGGTCCCCATGTGAAACTACAAAACCTTGCTCATCTTCACTGATCACTCGGTCAGCATCGAATCCGTGATCGTGGTCTTCACCATCGTGGTGATCATGCCCGTCTTCATCATGGTGATCATCTGATGGATTAGGTTTAACTTCGGTTTTACCTTTCAAGTGTTCCTGAGCTTCTTTAATTTTTTGAGCCGTCAAATCTTTCTTGTAAAAATAATGATTGTGGTCTCCATGTGAAACTACGAAACCTTGCTCGTCCTCACTAATCACTCGATCAATAGCAAAGCCATGATCGTGGTCTTCACCGTGTCGATGATTAGCATGATCGTGGTCATGGTCTTCTTCGTGTTGATGATCAACATCTTCGTGGCCATGGTCGTGATCATGGTCTTCGTTTGGTTTACTTGGAGTTTCTACAGGATTTGAAGGTGTTACTAGACCTGAAAGTGGTATCAAGCGTGCAATCTTTTGCTCCAAAGCAGATAAACTAGTATAAGGGATGAAATGGTAATGATTCCCATGAGGGATAGCAACTCCATTAGGCGTACGACTGGTAATTTTAGCCGGGTCAAATACCAAACCATCAGATTCTTTATAGCGTTGACTAACTGGTAAAGCGTAAAGCTGTTCTAGAAGTTTTTGAAGATTATTTTCTTCTTGTACTGGATTGCTTGTAGCTGGTTTCTCTACTTGATGACTTGGTTCAACACTTGGAATCGGTTTGTAGTCTGTTAGACTTTGTTGACTTCCTCTTCCAGCAAGGTAAGCTTGAGCGGCAGCCAATTCACTTGAAGATAGAGCACTCTTAGGAACGTAATGATAATGGCCACCATGAGGAACGATATAAGCGTCACCTGTGTCTTCAATAATATCTGCAGCATTAAAGACGTAACCGTCATCAGTTGTATATCGACCTTGTTCTCTGGCAGCAATAACTTCATTACTTGTACTGCTACTATCTGATGTGTGTTCTTGTTTTTGCTTCTCGATTTGGTCTTTGGTACGTATATTATCTGCGTGATTAGCATCCTTCAGATAGACATAATATTTGCCATCCACCTTGATGATATAGCCACCTTTAATCTCATTGACAATATCTTCATCTTTTAACTGGTAGTTTGGATCCTTCAGAACCAAGTCTTCGCTAAAGATAGCATCATAAGGCACCTTACCATTGTAGAAATGGAAATGGTCACCGTGGGAAGTCACATAGCCTTGATCTGTAATCTTAGTAACAATCTGTTCTGCTTCTATTCCTTCTTTTTGATTAACTTGATCAGGTGTCAGATTTTCATTCTTTTTAGCATCAGACTCTTTCCCATCAACATAAGATACACGGTTATTTTCTTTGTTCTCAGGCGTTTGATGTTGATTTAAAGCGTAAGCGCAGACACTTAATGCAAGGACCACTGCAGATCCTGCTAGATATTTTTTATTAATTTGCATAAACTCCTCATTTCAATTCTTCAGCTAAAATAGCTATATTGTCCTCTAAATTTTCCAAGTAGGACTTGTCATTTTGTGGGTCGGCCTCTAAAGGATTGAGTGTTTTAAGACTCACACCTGTTGATTTGACAAGTGTATCAGCAACTTTAGACGAAGCATTGCTCTCTGTAAAGATAGTTTTGACCTTATAATTTTTTACAAATTCTTGAATTTCGGTTAACTGTCTCGGGCTTGGTTCTTGGTCTGGTGAAATACCAGCTATTCCAAGTTGATTTAATCCAAAGCGTTTCGCTAAATATGAAAAAGCTGTGTGTTGAGTTACAAAATTTCTTTGACTGACTTTTTCAAAAATGGGTTGGTATTTCTTGGTCAAATCATGAGCTTTGGCACTAAAACTTTGTGCGTTTTTCTGATAAGTATCCTTGTTATCGCTGTCTAGTTCGGATAACTTATCAGCGATAATCTGGGCTTCTTCAGCAACCTTTTCAGGATCAAGCCAAGTATGAGGATCATACAAGGTCTTCTCATCAATCCCGTCTCCAGCTTTCATATCTTCTAATCCAGGCACGCGCTCCAAGGTCATACCTTCTGATGCTTCTAAGACCTTAACCTTAGACTTTTGCAGGCTTGGATCCAAACTTCCCGCCCATGATTCCAAAGTATGAGAATGATAAACGAAAACATCGGCATCATAGATGGCTGCAATATCATTTGCCGAAGGTTCAAAGGAATGAATACCAGAACTCGACTGAATCATCCGAACATCATTTAGGTCACCCGAAATTTCTTTGACCATAGCATAGACAGGGTAAAAACTAGTCACAATCTTCATTCCCTTAGTTTCATTACGATTGTCTTGACTAACCTTTTGTCCACATGCTCCTAAAAAGAGAACAAAGAAGGTAATCATGACCCATAGAATACTTCTTTTTTTCATAACAACTCCTTAACTAGTATTTAACCATTTAATTAACTAGTAAATAGTTTATCTTTTTTTATTTGTTAAGTCAAGATTTTTTGTCGTAAAAAATAAAATTATTGTTTTAGAACTCCTTGTTTCATTTTTTAAGACAGCAAATTTCAGTTTTTTAACAAATAAAAGGACATTATTCAATCAAAAATCGAACAATATCCTTTAGAGTAGATTATAATTGATAAAAATATTTTAAGGCTTTACTTGTTTTAGTGTCTTAATGTCATACATCACTAATTCACCATTTTTATTGTAAAACTGAACACCTTCTGGCTGAAAAATTAGAAACTTAGGATCGATTTGAGCAATTTTTGCTAACTTTTCTATATGTTCATTTAAAGTTACTTTATCCAATCCGTAGTCTGGTAAATCATCGTCACTTTCTTCTTTGAAGTTTTCTTTATCTTCAACCTTGTTTTCTGAAGGAATTTTATCGGTTGTACCAGTCTCATTGACGCCTATATTAATCTTCGGTTGTTCCTCAGTTTTATCTACACCAGTCTTATTTTTATCACTATTTTCAGTATTGTTTGAATCAGGTTTTAATTCTTTATTAGGATGTGTAGACGTTTCAGTTTTGGATTCTTTTTCTTTTATTCTTTTTGCTATTAAGTCTTGTGCTTGTTTCCATTCTACTTCTGACAAGTCGGATTTAGTGATACTTCTCAATGAACCACCTCCCGCTCTTGGAATACTAAATGATTTGTCTTCCCATACAAAAGTTTCTTTTGCCAATACATCTTTCGGATCAAAAATATAACCATCTGGAGTTGCAAAACGACCTTCTGCAAGAGCTTTCTGAACTTCTTCAGCAGAATGGATAATTTGCCAATTCTGCATTCCAGCACGTTTTTCAAGAGGAGTCACATTAGCAATAACGGAACCTGAGTCCTCGTGACCCGGCTTAGACCAAACTTCAGGACGAACCTCAGGGTGTTGCATGACATATTTAATAGTCGCAATTTGATCAGGCTCTAACCATGAGTAAGGCACAACGTGAATATGATCAATGTGTGGAATAATGAATGAACTTCCAGTATCATAAGTAGTATTTGCTGCATGCATCGGCAAACTTGAGACATCTACAGCTAATCTTGGTTTAATCCCTGTGTCTACTATATCATAGCGATAATGATCTCGTTCCTTCAGCATGAGTTCTTGCTCAGAAAAAGCAATTTGAGTAAGATCAAGTTCGTCTCGAGAATAGAAGTATTCTTTTCCGTTTTCTTTAAGAACATAACCAACTTTACCATCTTTGGTAACTTTACTATTCACTCTTTTTGAATCAAATTTTGGTTTTTCTACGTTATTCATTTTCTCTGAAGGAATAACACTATCATTAGCTTGACCTTTTTCCTTCATCCACTTGCTAACTTCATCTAATTCAAATTGTTCTAACTCTCCAAATCCCACATAATGGAAATGATTTCCATGTCTCGCTATAATGCCTGATTTATCAACTGAATAGATAGAATCTTTACTGAATACATATCCATCACTAGTATCGTATGGTTTGCCATCCAGCCCCTTACCATAAGCTTTAATTGAATTTCCTAAAAACGTATGCTCAACTGTACTGTTTATTTGATTTTGGGTATTTACTGGCTTGTTGTTTCCATTATTTTGTCCTTTTACTGGAATCATTCTCGCAATCTTCTGCTCTAAATCAGACATTTGACTATAAGGGATAAAATGATAGTGATCCCCATGAGGTACTGCTACCCCATTTACTGTTTTTTTCGTGATTTGGGCAGGGTCAAAGAGCAAACCATCGGATTCCACATGACGTTGGCTGAGTGGCAAGGCATAAAGTTGTTTCAAAAGACTAGATACATCTTCACTTGGACTTGCTTGATAACTATTATCCACTTGTGGGCTAACACTTGGGGTCCATCTTCTAGTATTTGCCTCAACATTGCTTTGATTCGTTTGTCTATATGTACTACTATTCGAAGCATCTGATGAGCTGCTAGAAGAATTTGTTGACGGTCGATACCCAACTGAGCTTGTTTGACCACCTTTAGCGGATAAGAAGGCTTGAGCAGCAGCTAGTTCGCTGGCTGATAAATCACTTTTCGGAATATAATGAAAGTGATTGCCATGTGGAACGATGTAAGCATCACCCGTGTCCTCAATAATATCACTAGCATTAAAAATATAACCATCATCCGTCGTATAACGTCCCTGAGTTCTTGCAACAGCGACTTCATTACTAACCTTTACTCCGCCACCATGTCCATGTTCCTGCTTCTGACGATTGATCTCATCCTTACTACGAATATTTTCGGAATGAGAAGCATCTTTGAGGTATACATAATAGTGACCATCAACCTTAATGACATAGCCACCCTTGACTTCGTTGACAATATCCTCATTTCGAAGTTGATAATTCGAATCTTTCATCAAGAGTTCTTCGCTAATAATAGCGTCATAAGGAACCTTACCATTAAAGTAATGATAATGGTCTCCATGTGAAGTTACGTAGCCTTGATCGGTAATCTTAACGACTATCTGTTCCGCATTGATTCCTTCTCGCTGACTAACTTCATCTGGCGTCAAATTTTCGGTCTTAGTACTAGCCTGATTCCCATCTATATAAGCCACACGATTAGACACTTTGCTAGTCTGTACTGCTTGATAACGCCCTAATTCATAACTTGAAAGGCTTAAGGCTAAAAGAGCTACTGAACCAAGAACATACTTTTTATTGATTTTCATCTAAACACACTTTCTATTATTACTACTAAATATAAGATTTAGGCAACACTATAAGTTTTGTGTCATTAACCAGTTAAGTTTATAAATAGAAATATTTATAAAAACAATTAAAATGTTCTAATCCTTTTTATAGGTTTCTAGTATTGTTTAGCCAAATATATTGGATTCATAAACTTAACCATTTAATTAACCAGTAAATATTCTACTCCTTAACATTTAAGATGTCAAGTTATAAATTCACTTTTTTCCAAAATTTTACCCAATAGAAAAAGCACCCTAAAAGATGCTTTCTTATAAACTACCAATGTTGATCTCAGGAAATTTTTTTGGAAGAAGATTCCAGAATTCTTCTAATTGTTCTTCTACTCTATTAGTATTTCGAATAGTTAGGCTATACTTCTTAGAACTATCTTTTCGAGTATATACAAACTGATAAACTTTTGTAAAACGACTATAACTTGTACGTACTAAATAGATCCTCCACACATCTCTAAGATCTAGAGCTTGGGTTCCTTTGTAATAAGTAATGAGATGGTTTTTATACAAAATAACTTTCAAGTCCTGGTCATAAAATTCAGCTTGAGTATCAAGCAGTTCGAAATTTCCATCTAATTCAGGGTACAGACGATACAGCTCTTTGAATGAATCAATTGTTTTCTTTCGTATGATAAAGGCTGCGAATAAAGTCATTAGCCCCATGCCGGAAAAAATCACAATACCAAAAATATAGCTCAGGCTGTCTCGTGAATATTCACTAAGACTGAGATAAATTCTTGTATTCATATTACGAGCGACTACTGATTTAGCAGGAAGAATAGAGCTAATAAATTCATCAAGATTGATAATCTTAGTGTTCTTAGAAGTATTGACAAAATTGGTATTAGTGAGGGGTTCTAACTGTATACCTGTAAGAGTTCCAGGATTATCAGCAAGATTGTCTGCGTTCTCAAGAAGTTTATTAATTGACTCATCTTTCACTTTAGACTCAACTACAGCAAACTTTCCTTTACCTTCCTTGCTATATTGCACAATATAAACAACAGTTCCACCATCAACTTCACCAACAGGTTCAGGATAGATACCGTAGACTGACATAGTAACTTCTTTTCCAGTATCAGTTGTATCTGCAAACCTCTCTGTAGGCTTCTTGTGCATTTGACCTAAGAATCCTGAAATAGAAGCAATCGCAAAGAATACCAGCGAAAGCATCAGTACAGAGATAAAACCCTTATTTCTTTTTTCTTTAAACATCATAATCTCCCTTAATCTCTTATTAGAATTATACCAGACTTAAGTTTATATCTCATCTCTTATTCTAGTTTTTCTAAGATTTTAACAAAATAAAAAGCTCGAATTTTCATTCGAACTTCATTTTTATTTTCTTGCAGCTTTTTCATCTTCTTCGAGTTGTTTGACCAGTTGTTCAATGCCGTCAAATTTCACCATATCTCGGATACGATCTAACCAATAGACGGTCACTGTTTCACCATAAATATCTTCATCAAAATCAAAGATATTCACTTCAAAACGCTCTTCCTCTCCATCAAAAGTAACGTTCTTCCCGACACTGGCCATTCCCCGATAGAGTTTTCTCTTGATTTCGATATCGACGGTATAGACACCATCTGCCGGCATATAAGTACGATCTAAGAGCACGAGATTGGCAGTTGGATAGCCGATTGTTCGACCACGAGCATTGCCGTGTACCACAATTCCTCTTGTCGGAAGGGGGCTTCCTAGTAATTGACCCGCTTCTTTCACATCCCCTTCTAGAATGGCTTGACGAATACGAGTAGAGCTAATCTTTCCTTTTTCATCTTCTACAGGAGGTACTACGACTACTTCTCCATCAAAGATTTCTTTTAAATCTTCAGCTGATTTTCTATCAGAACCTAAACTATAGTCAAATCCAACTACAATGGTATCTGCTTTAACTTCTTTGACAAAGGTATCTACAAACTCTTGAGCTGTCATATTAGCGATACGACTTGAGAAGTCCATTAAATAAAGATTTTCAACACCAGCACGTTTAAACTTACGTTCACGTTCTTCTGCATTCAGGATATGAAGTAAATTTTCTGGTGAATAGGGTTTTAAGGTTAATTTTGGTGATTCATGAAATGTAATTAAAGCAACGCTTAATCTCTTCTTAGCAGCAATTTCACCAGCAATACTAAATAATTTTTGATGTCCTAGATGAATTCCATCAAAATATCCTAAAACGAGGACTGTTGGACCTGGTGTTGCAATGTCTTTTTCAGTTTTTATAGGTATTGTTACAATCATAGTCATATTATACCAAAAAGAAGAAGGCATTCAAAATATTACGAATTTAAAAAACTATAAGCTACTTTTTACTTCTTTTCTCAATTGCTCCAGAGTTTCGATATTATATTTGTCCATGACTTTTGGTAGGTTATCAATGATATCAGGACAGGCATAAGGATTCGTGAAGTTTGCTGTACCGACTCCTATTGCTGAGGCACCAGCTAAGTACATTTCAATTGCAGTTTCAGCTGAATCAACTCCTCCCATACCAATGATTGGAAGATTAGTTGTTTGAGCTACTTGACGGGTTAGTTTAAGAGCTACCGGAAAGACTGCAGGCCCAGACATTCCACCAGTACCATTAGCAATGATTGGCTTTCTAGTTTTGAGATCAAAGCGCATACCAACAAGGGTATTGATCATAGTGAGACCACTAGCACCTGCGTCCTCTACTGCTTTTGCGATGGTCACGATATCAGTTACACTCGGTGTCAATTTAACGTAAACTGGCACATCTGATGCCCCTACGGCTGCTTTTACCACATCATAAGCTAAATCTGGGTCTTGCCCAATCAAAAGTCCGTGATTCCCATGATCGACGTTTGGACAAGAAATATTGAGCTCAATGGCTTTCACGTTAGGTGCCTTGGAAATACCACTAGAAACGGTTGCGTATTCTTGCTTTGAAAATCCAGCAACATTGGCAATGATTGGAAGATTGGGATACTCTCTTTGCAACCAAGGTAATTTTTCAGAGAGAACGGCATCTAGTCCAGGATTTTGTAGACCAATGGCATTCAGCATACCTGCAGGTGTTTCTGCCACTCGTGGAGTAGGATTACCAAAGCGTGGTTCAAGGGTTG
>ERZ772962.2058-NODE-2058-length-10496-cov-2.967436_pt1 | contig 10496 bp, 8 predicted proteins | sample MGYA00580676_ERZ772962 | MGnify/ENA primary metagenome ERZ772962 (study PRJEB29015, sample SAMEA2738049) | human oral metagenome | biome: human oral; feature: human-associated habitat; material: saliva | place: China | collected 2230 ...
TATCTACGAGGATTACTTTAATAATTCCGTCAACCGTATCCGCAAGCAACTTGCTTCTCAGGGCAAATTAGATCGTTACGCTCCTGTGCAACACGTGTTAGATTTTCCAAAAATCACCGTCATTGAACAAGATCAAAGCTATCCATATGGTAATGGTTCACCAATCGCTTCCGCCCGTCCTTACATCCGTGACGATGAGGCTTTCGTGGTAGCTTATTCTGACGATGTAGTTTTCGGCAATTCCGACATTAAGACCTTGATCGAATCATATAAGAAACACGAAGATGCTAAGGCCATCATTATTTCTCAAGAAATGCCACGCGAAGTTCTGAATAAGTACGGCATTATTAAACTGCGTGACACAGAACTTCATACTCTCGAAAATATTATCGAAAAACCAGCTATTGAACAGGCTCCATCTAACCTTACCTCCTATGGTCGCTATCTTTTGACCCCAGAAGTCTTTGAGCACCTTGATCCAAAGAATATTGGTCTCGATAATGAGCTCTGGACAGTCGACGCGATTACTAAGATGGCCGAAACTGGCAACGTCTACGTCGAAAAAACCAAGGGTCGTTGGATGACTACTGGTGATCCAAAGAATTACGCTCTTGCTTCACTGGCCTATAACTTCATGTACGAAGACTTTGGTGAAGATATCAAGAAATTCATTCGTGAAATCTAATTTTACTACAAAGTAAAATGCCATCCGTGAAGATTACAGCATAACCCGTAATCCGCTTGGCTAAAAAATATAACTGGTAGCTCCAGTTATATTTTTTATTTCATCGAACTTATGCTAAAATAGTTACCAGAAAGGTTTATATGAATACAGCAGAATGGATTTTAGTAGCTATTTTATCAATGACTTTATTAGTCTTTCTGGTTGTCGGAATTATTTTCTTGGTTAAATTCATTCACCTACTTTCTGAGATTGAAATCATGGTGCAAACCGGCCAATCTATCGCCGAAAAAGCCGACGATGTAGCGGATAATCTCAAGGATATGACCTCGGTCGGGCCTCTTGCGAAAAGTTTAGTGAAGGATATTCTGACTAAGAAGCTGATGAGTTTTATAAATCCATCCAAATCTCGCACACCTGCGAAAAAGACGGCCACTAAAAAGACTTCGAAATAAATATCTTAAAATAATTCTATTCTAGAAATTTATGCATGCTCTATTCGCAAGCAATGCCGTCTCTATCCCTATCAAGCTTTAGTGAGTAACATGGATGACCAGCTCTCATGCCAGCCATACCCCATTGTCTAGCTTGCGTACAGTTCGCCGGACATGTCATTCCTGCGTTTGGCGCTACATAGACTGGCGCTGCTGATTTTGGCGCAGTATAGCTTGGTGCTGGGGCTGGATGCGCACTAGCTTGTGGTGATTCTTTTACTGCGGATTTGTTAGTGTCTCCAGCGCAAGTGTTTTCTGCCCAAAGACCACGCTTATTGTTCTCTGCATCTTTTTGGGCATTCTTAAACTGATTTTGATATTTATGCGGAGTATTATAGGTGTATTCGTGACCATAACCATCATAAATCATTCTATATGCTACATTTGTCCTATCATCAAGAAAGATATAAAGTAAAAGACGCCCGTACTTATCTCGTTCACCTTGTGTCGGATCTTGTTCGATATATACATTTTTCCCATTCACCAACTCACGCATTCTCTGACTGGCTTCCTAACCAAAACACTGAACCGGTTTTCTAGGGTCTTTGGTTTCACGTGTGTCTAGACCAATCATGCGAATTCTTTCAGTCTTGCCGTTAATTACTAAATCTATAGTATCGCCATCGATTACGTTTGCTACTGAATACATGCTAGTCTTAGTCACCGTATTCGAAGCGGATGCGGACTTTAGGGTATTTTTTACAGAATTTAGACGGTCCTGATATTTTCCTTTAAGTTCATCTGGTAGAGAGCTAAGGGATTGTTCGATTTTTGTAATATTTTCATCTAAAGGATTACTTTCAGCCTCATCTAAAGATTTTTCAACGCGAGAGATAGCTTCTTCTAATTTTTCTTTATCGTAAGATTCCTTGGTTTGACGGTTAAGTCCTACAGCTTTAGTTGTCGATCTCTTACCGTCAGTGACCGAGATATTGGTTGTACTTTCACCTTCAGCTATGTCTTTTAGCTCATATTCAAATTCCCCGATATGGTTGCGAAGATTCTGTACGGCGACATCTTGTTCTGCTACCTTGAGTTTTACGAATTTACTAATACCAGAAATTTTGCCAATTAGAACTTTTGAATGTTCAGTATAATTTAACGTATACTCATCTGAAACCTCCATAATTTGAATTGGCGTGTTATTACGATCAAGTCCCGCCTGGTCCGTTAAGTCAATAGTAAAATTTATGCCAAAAATGGCAATGATTATTATAAAAATACAAATAATCATTTTATTTCTATCTCCCATGTTTTTTCACTACATATTGCTCTTAGTGTATATTGCGTTAATTATATCATGTCTGTTATAAAACGATTTATGGTCTTGTTCGTTCGTGTTATAATATAAATATATTAACAAAAAGGAGGAATATGAAAAAATCTACTGGTCATTTTGTTCTCGGTACTATATTTGGTATGGCTCTTGGTGCGATTGCTGGGGTTCTTTCTGCTCCAAAGTCTGGCAAAGAAACTCGTGCTGAAATTAAGGCCAAAGGTGGCAAAATCTACCATGATCAAAAAGAGAATCTAGGCAAGATTTATCACGAACAGAAAACTAATTTTGGAAAATTTAAGCAAAAATTTGCAAAGAAAGCTGCTGAGATCGAAGACGAGATTGTAGAACCTGTCGAAGATGCAGTTTCTGATTTAACCGACGACACTGAGGAGTAAATGTCGGCGCCCGCAGAGGCCTCTCCATCTACCGAGGCAAATAACGACGATTTTTTGAAGTTTTGCGAAGAAATTGATTCACCGGGACACATTTTGTCTCCGGCGGATTTTGTGCATTTACACAACCATACGCATTACTCACTTCTTGATGGTCTGACCAAAGTGCCGGATCTCATTAAATATGTCAAAGAAACCGGCATGCAAGCCGTGGCGGTCACCGACCACGGTACCATGTCGAGCTTGATCGAACTTTATAAGGAAGGCCAATCTGCGGGTATTAAGCCAATTCTCGGACTCGAGGCCTATGTGGCGGCTAGAAATCGCACCGATAAGGATCCCGCACATGATAAGGTGCGTTATCACATCACATTGCTCGCTATGAATGATCAGGGGTTTGAAAACCTCTGTCGTCTCGCCACCGAAGCAGAAATTAACGGTAAATATTACAAACCTCGTATCGATCATGAAATCATGGAAAAATATAACGAGGGAATTATTTGTCTCTCGGGCTGTGCTAGCTCGGAAATTTCGGTGCGACTAAAAAATGGCGACATGGATGGCGCCAGAAAATTAGTTGATTGGTATAAAGAAGTCTATAAAGACCGCTTCTATCTCGAGATGCAAGACCATGGTCACCCCGAGTCACCAACCCACTGGGAGGTGCAAGATCGCATTAATCGAGGCTTACAACAAATCGCCAAGGAAACTGGTTTACCACTGGTCGTGACCTGTGACGGGCATTATCTGAAACACGAAGATCAGGATGCTCATGAAATTCTCCTCTGTATCGGTACGGCGGCCAATCTCTCCGATCAGAACCGTATGACCTTGAAGGATTTTCAGCTTCACGTCATTCCACCGCAAGAGATTATTGATCGTTGGGGTAAAGAATATCCTGATGCTATTAAAAACTCTCGCAAGATTGCCGAACGTTGTGACGTCGACATGAAACTCGGGCGTATCCTGATTCCGAAGTTTCCCGTGCCAGAAGGTGAGACCGATAAAACTTATCTCGATAAGTTAGTTTTTCGTGGCCTAGCTTTTCGCTATGGCGGTAAAACTCAGGAAGAGGTACAAGATTGGTCAGTTGAAGAGTGTCGCAAATTATTATCTCCAGAAATTCTTGAACGTATCGATTATGAATTAAGCGTCGTCGACCGTATGGGCTATAATGGCTATTTCTTGATCGTGCAAGATTTCATTATGTGGGGTAAGACTAAGCGTATTATTTATGGCCCAGGCCGTGGCTCTGCGGCTGGTTCCATTCTAGCCTACGCTTTGCGTATTACCGAGCTTGACCCGATGAAATATGGTCTTCTCTTCGAGCGTTTTTTGAACCCAGACCGTATCTCGATGCCGGATATCGATACCGACATTCAGGATACCCGTCGTGATGAGGTGATTGAGTATTGTACGGAAAAATACGGCAAGGATCGCGTGGCCAACATTGTCACCTTCGGTAAAATGATGGCCAAAAACGCCGTGCGTGACGTGGCGCGTGTACTCGAAGTGCCCTATGCCGAGGCTGACCGTATCGCCAAACTCGTGCCAGATCCAGTGATGGGTCACCATGTCAAATTAACTGACGCCATTAAGACCGCGCCCGATCTCAAGCATGAATATGAACATAATCCGGTCGCTAAGCGCGTAATTGATTACGCTTCCAAACTCGAAGGTACCATTCGTTCTCACGGCGTACATGCCTGTGGTGTGGTGATTGCCCCGGATGAATTGGTCAAATTCTTGCCACTTGAAGTTTCCGCCAAGGGTCCACTGGCGACACAGTATCCATCGACCCAGGTCGAGGAATTAGGTCTACTTAAGATGGACTTCTTGGGTCTATCTAACCTATCCGTGATTAATAATGCCTTGCGTATGATTCGTAAGGTGTATCACGATGACGTCGACCTCTACAGTATTCCGCTCGATGATCAAAAATCCTATGAACTTTTACAACGCGCTGAAACTACCGGTGTCTTTCAGCTTGAATCGGCAGGCATGAAACGTTATTTGAAAGATCTTCGTGCCAGTAGCTTTGAAGATATTATCGCTATGGTGGCCCTTTATCGACCTGGCCCGATGCAGTTTATCGATTCTTTTATTCGTCGTAAGCACGGAGAAGAACCGATCACTTATCTTCATCCAGGTCTCGAGAATGCTTTGAAGTCTACCTACGGTATTTTGATTTATCAAGAGCAGTTCATGCAGATCTCTAAGGAATGGTGTGGATTTACTGGTGGTCAGGCAGATACTCTGCGTAAGGCCGTAGGTAAAAAGAAGGTCGACCTAATGAATAAGGTGAAGCCGGAATTTATTAAGGGTGCCCAAGAAGTGGGGGGTGCTACCGAGGAACAGGCCGAAACATTCTGGTCGCAGTTGCTCGACTTCGCGAACTACTGTTTCAATAAGTCCCACGCCGCGTGTTATGGACTAGTGGCTTATTGGACCGCCTATCTCAAGGCGCATTATCCAGATGCTTTCATGGCTGCACTGATGACTTCCGATATGCGTTGGACTGATCGTCTGGCGATTGAAATTGCAGAGTGTAAACGCATGGGCATTAAGGTGCTTGGCCCAGATATTAATCAGTCTTATTCTGACTTCGGTATCGTGGGAGGGGAGAACACTATTCGTTTCGGGCTAGCCGCGATTAAAAGTATGGGTAAGGCCTTAGTGGAAGATATCGTTATTCCTGAGCGCGATAAAAACGGACCTTTTAAGTCGGTCTGTGATTTCGCGGCGCGTGTCGACGGTTCCAAGTTTAATAAAAAATCTTGGGAGTCCGCTATTAAAACCGGCGCCTTCGATCGCTTCCACAATCGCACCGACCTCTTGTTTAACCTCGAAGATATCCAAGCCTATGGTGCCAAAGTTCAAAAAGACAAGTCTTCTGGCCAAACCGACCTCTTTGGCATGATGGGCGATGCCGGCTCGATTCCGGAACCAGTCATCCAGCCGTCGCCAACTCAAGTTTCCGAAAAAGACCAACTACTTTGGGAGCGTGATCTGATGGGTCTTTATCTTTCGGCACATCCCCTCGACAAATATGATACCTATTTCGAAGAGCAAACCCATCCTTTCACTCTGGTTACTCCGGAAAATGATGGTAAACAGGTAATTGTTGGTGGTATTATTACTAATATTCGTACCATTCTCACTAAATCCAATACCAAGATGGCCTTTGTGAAGATTGAGAGTAAGACGTCTGAGCTGGAATTCTTAGTCTTCCCGAAAACCTACGAAGAATATAGTGATCGTCTCGCAGTTGATAATGTGATTAAGGTTACCGGCCGCATTAATGCCAAAGATAAGGATGGCAATATCACCTCTGACGTGAAGATTATTGCCGAATCTATTTCCGTGCTTTCGGATGATAAATTATCTTCTTATGAATCGACCGGTACCCGTCTAGCTGATCCAGCGGAAGCCCCGAAAAAGGAATTTCGTCGTCGCAAGCCAACCAATGATGAAGCACCTAAGCCAAAATCGACTGATGTTCCAACCGTCACAATTTCTAAGCCGGCCGCTAAGAAAAACGATTCTGACAAATCCGCATCTGATACCAAGTCAGGCACTACCACTAAGTCAACCAAACCTGCAGCCGCTAAATCTGCTTCCGCAAAATCTGAGGATGCTAAGTCCGCCACTGCAGGGTCCGCTAAAACCACCACCACGTCGGAAGAATCCGAAGCTCCTAAGCGTATCATTGCGCCGGAAGCCGATCCGCGTAGTCTTAAGCTTTTCGTTCTGGTGGAAAATCCCCAAAATACCGCGACTTTGACTTCGATTCGTGAACTTTGTGATGAATCACCAGGTTTTTCGGAAATTATTCTCGTACTCAAAGACGGTGAAATTAAAAAACCGCTTCGCATGCCATTCCGCATCGAAGCTAGTCCAGAATTGATTTCCGGATTAAAGGAATTGAAAATTCTGTGGTCCTAAAATAGTAGTTGGCCAACGAGAAATTAATTCACCAAAATCAAACCAGAATTATTTCAGAATTCAACTACAAAAATTAAAATGCCTATGCTAAAATAGTACTAATGAAAAAGGGTGGTCATGAATAAACTTGCGAAGTTTTTGAATGCGCATATTTCTGGTCTTGTCACTGATAAACCGGAAATTCTTGCGGCATATTCGCGCGATATGAGCGTCTTGGAAATGATGCCACGCTTTCTTTGTATTCCGAAAACTGCAGAAGACATTCAGTTTATCTTGCGTTTTAGTACTAAATTAGCCAAAAAGGGATACAAACTGCCAATTGGCGTGCGCGGTGCTGGTCTTGATACTACTGGCGCCGACCTGACTGACGGTCTCTTAATTTCCATGGAAAAATTTAACACCATCGAAGAAATTGACACTCGTGAAAGTCTAGTACGGGTAAAAGCTGGCATCACCCTCGGTGAATTAAACGATGCACTGGCACTCTTCGGCCTAGAACTTCCTGTAGTGGCCTCTAGAAAACAGACCATCGGTGGCCTAATTTCCACCGCTCTCATCGATGAGGCCGCCAAAAAATACGGCAGCATCTATTATTTCACTGATCGTATCGAAGTAGTTTTACCAAATGGTGAAATTTTCCAGACTACTAGCCTGACTAAGCGTGGTATTAAATTGGCTCAGTTGAAAGCAGATGATCAAAACGCCAAAACCAATACCACCATCTATGACTTGACTGAGAAAAATCAGGCAGTAATCGCCAAAATTCGTGAATCCGTCCATAATCGCTCCGGTTATCGTATGGTGACCGAGGTAAACCGCGAAAATAAGCCGTTCGATGTGCTGCCAATTTTCTTTGGCGCCCAAGGTACTCTCGGGGTTATTACAGAGGTAATTTTAAAGGTTCAGCCAATTCAATATCATACTCGCCAGTATGTTTTTGAATTTACTTCGATTAATCAGGCACTCACTTTTGCTGAAAAAGCCAAAGAGCTTGAACCGCGTACCATGAATCTTTATGACGGTCGCATATTTAAGACACTCGAGAGCCTCGGTCGCAAGGCTAAATTACTCGAGTCAAATACTGCCACCGCTCAATCTACCGCCAAATTTTATATCTATCTAGATTTTGCCGAAAACTTTTTCCGTATTAGAAAGATTGACCGCGAGATTGAAAAATTACGTCCCTTGGCCGATAAGTCCTACGTCGATCAGGAAAAATACAAAGCCGATTTTAATAATTTTAATTTTGGCCTCAAATTATACCTCAATAGTCACGATACAGCAGAAAAACTCGCCATCGTCGATAAGACTTCGATTCCAGCCGAAAAATTGCCAGATTTTCTGCGTAATCTGCAGCCTCTTGAACAAAAATTCCATCAAAACCTACCTGTTTTTGGCTCACTTCTCACCGATCTTTATTCGATTCGACCAGAATTTGACCTTACCGACATTTTGAATCGCAAAAATCTCATTTTCTTCTTGCAGTCTTACGCTAAGATTGTCTACGAAGTCGGCGGATCGCTTGCGGGTGGCTTCGCCGAAGGTCGTACACTAAGTGTAATCACTAGCTCACATACTGATTTAGAGATCAAAGAATTTTATCATCAAATTCGCCAAACCTTCGACCCCGACAATATTATGTCTCCTGGGGTCAAACAGGGTGCTACACTGACCAATTTTGTACGTCATCTACGTGAAGCTCCACTGATTGGCTTTATTGAATATTAAGCTAATGGTTTTCCACAGCAAATGTTGTAAATATAACTATCTCTCGATATGTTATAATTAAGTCATGAAAGTTACTACAAAGAATATATCTGAGACCAAGGTGGAAATTACCGTTACTCTAGATAAGAACGATTTGCAGACTGCTAAGGAACAGGCTGTGGCTCGTCTTGCTAAGGAAGTTAATGTCCAGGGCTTCCGCAAGGGTAAAGTTCCTGCCGAAATCGCTGAAAAACACATCAATCCTAACGATCTTGCTTCGACCACTGCCGATATTGCTGTTCGTCGTACCGTTCCGATGGCCTTTTCTGAGGCTAAAAAAGCTCCATTGATGATCCCTAATGTAGAAATCACCAAGTTTGTACCAGATGAAACCCTCGAATATAAAGCTGAAGCCGATATTCTCCCAGACATCAAGCTTGGCGACTTCAAGAAATTGAAAGTTAAACGCGAAGATATTGCCGTTAAAGAAGACGATATTATGGATGTCATCTCTCGCGTGCGTGAAGCATACGCGGAAAAAGCCCCAGTCAAGCGCGCTGCCAAGATGGGCGATGAAGTGGTGATTGATTTTGAAGGCTCTCTCGATGGCGTAAAATTCGAAGGTGGTGCCGCCAAAGATTTTAAACTAAAACTCGGTTCTCATGCCTTTATTCCAGGTTTTGAAGAGGGAATTGTTGGTCATGAAACTGGTGATCGTTTCGATCTCGAACTTACCTTCCCTAAAGATTATCACGCCGAAAATCTTGCCGGCAAGAAGACTGTCTTCAATGTCTTAGTTAAGCAAATCAATGAATTTAAGCTTCCAGAACTTGATGATGAATTTGCCAAAAAATGTGGCCCGTTCGAAACTTTTGATGCTTTGAAAGCTGATATTGAGAAAAATCTCACTGAGCAAAATCGCGTCAAGGCTGACGAAAAATTCAAAGATGATCTTGTTGAAGCTCTTGTTAAATCCAGCAAGGTTGAAGCACCAGCTATTTTAATCGAAGACCAAATCCGCTTCATTCGCCAGGATATGGAACAAAATGCTAAGGCTCAGGGTTTTACTCTCGAAGATTACCTCAAGCAAAGCGGTCAAACCGAAGAAGAATGGATGAAAGAAGTTAAAAATCTCGCCGAAAAGCGTGTCAAGGCTTCACTAGTCTTGCAAATTCTGGCTCGTGATCAAAAAATCGAAGTCGAAGACGAGATTGTCGAGGCCAAGATTAATGAACTCAAAGAAGTTTACAAAAAATCTAAAGAAGCTCTCGAAAGTTTGAAGAATCCTAATGTCCGCCAAGACATTAAAAACCGTCTTACCATCGAGAAAACCTTAAACTTCCTCGTCCAGGAAAACACTAAATAATTCCGTAGGTTAGAAGATAACCCCGACTAAAAATCGGGGTTATTTTTATCAAAAAAAGAGCTCTGCTGTCATAGCAGGGCTCAGTAAGCATTTAGTTAACCAGAAATCATTTTTCATAATAAGAGTCAATACCAAGAAGATTATAGGTCCAAATAAGGTTAAGGGTAGCATTTTCTGGATCAATAAGTCTAAACTCTTCGAAAAGGTAATATTTTTTCCCAGACTTAGAGGTAGCTTCAAAAACATCATAGTCTATGGTGTGATTAATCATAGCCTCTGTAGTCTCATCAATACTGCCAGATATCTGGTGAAAATAATCCATGAGAAGCTGTTTTTTCTCAGAGACAGATAAAGAACTCTTTACCAGTTTCTTTAAAAAGAACTCCTTATTCTTATTGTCTACGTTTTCTTCCTGAGAATATATAGAATATTTGACCACTGTTTCTTCTGGAAATTCTGCCTCTTCTGCTAATTTATACCTAAGGTCAGAATATTTTTGAGAAATTTCATCATCTAACGATCTATCTCCGTTTAGTGATTCTAGATGCCAATTCCAACATATGATTGGTTGGTTTGATTTTGAATTGGTTTCAAGGTTACATTTTTTAATGGACATAATAATCCTCCTTTT
>ERZ772962.2060-NODE-2060-length-10494-cov-3.404828_pt1 | contig 10494 bp, 5 predicted proteins | sample MGYA00580676_ERZ772962 | MGnify/ENA primary metagenome ERZ772962 (study PRJEB29015, sample SAMEA2738049) | human oral metagenome | biome: human oral; feature: human-associated habitat; material: saliva | place: China | collected 2230 ...
GCCGGCCAGCAGGGAGCCGAGCATGACGGTGTCGGCGCCGGCCACGAGGGCCTTGGCGATGTCGCCGGAGTACTGCAGGCCGCCGTCGGCGACGAGCGGGATTCCGGCCGCCTGGCAGGCCTTGGAGGCTTCGTAGATCGCCGTTATCTGGGGGACCCCGACGCCGGCGACGACGCGCGTCGTGCATATCGAGCCGGGCCCCACGCCGACTTTGACGGCGTCGGCCCCCGCCTCGGCGAGGGCCTTCGCCCCCGCTTCGGTGGCGACGTTCCCGCCGATGATCTGCACGCCGTCGAAACCGGAGTCGGAGCGCAGCCGGGAGACCATGTCGAGGGCGAGCCTGGCCTGGCCGTTCGCCGAGTCGATGACGATCACGTCCACCCCCGCCTCGGCGAGGGCGCACGCGCGCTCCCACGAGTCCGAGAGGTAGCCGACGCCCGCTCCGACGATCAGACGGCCCTCGGCGTCCTTGGAGGCCTGCGGGTACTGCTGGGTCTTGACGAAGTCCTTGACGGTGATGAGGCCGGTGAGGCGACCCTCACCGTCGATGAGGGGAAGCTTCTCGACCTTGTGACTGGCCAGCAGCCTGGCGGCCTCCTCGCGCGAGACCCCCTGCCCCGCGGTGACGAGCGGCATGGGCGTCATCGTCTCGCGCACGGTGCGGGAGGCGAACTGCTCCTCCGGGATGAAGCGGAGGTCTCGATTGGTGATGATGCCGAGGAGCTTGTTCCCCCCGTCGACGACGGGTAGCCCCGACACCCGGTATTTGGCGCAGAGATCGTCGAGTTCGGCGATCGTGGCGTCGGGGCCCACCGTGACCGGGTCCTGGAGCATTCCCGATTCGGATCGTTTGACCATATGCACCTGCTGGGCCTGCTCCTCGACGGACAGGTTGCGGTGGATGATGCCGATGCCGCCCTGCCGCGCCATGGCGATGGCCATCCTCGCCTCCGTGACGGTGTCCATCGCCGCGGACAGCAGCGGGGTCTTCAACGTGATGGCGTTCGTCAGCCGACTGCTCGTGTCGACTTCCGAGGGGATGACATCCGTCGCCTGCGGCACGAGCAGGACGTCGTCGTATGTCAAACCGAGGTAGTCAAAGGGATCGCGAGTGCTCATCCTTCAACTTTACTCAGGGTGTCAACGCGGCGCGCCGACGTCGGCCGGACTGCGGCGCGGCGTGGCGATCCGCACCTGGGTGGCTTTGACCGAGCACCATGCCGCGTCGCCCACGCCCAGGCGCAGCGCCGCCCAGCCGGCCGCGGTGACGCGGACGTCGATCGCCGCTCCTCCGTCGAGCCGGGCGCGGACCGTGACGAGCCCCGCGTCCGCGTCCGCGGCCTCGACCGTGCACTGGACCACTCCGCGAGGGGAGCCCGACGGCGGATCGGCGTGCAGTGCGACGGCCTCGGGCGGGAACATGAGCGTGACGGGGTCTCCGCTCCGCATCCCCTCCCCCGGTGCGGCGGATGCGAGCCGTCCCCTCTCCCCCACCGCGATCCCCGGCAGGCCGTCGGGGCCGAACGATGCCGGCCCGGTCAGGACGTTCAGGCCCGCCAGGCTCGCGGCGAACAGGCTCGTCGGGGACGCCGGCGGGCTCTCCCTGCTCGGCTACGCGGCCGCCTTCCAGGATGACCAGGCGCGCGGCGAGCTCGACCGCTTCGGCCACGTCGTGTGTGACGAGGACCGTGGTGGTCCGGTCGTGTTTGAGCCGGGAGGAGAGGATCCGGCTGACGTGGGCGGTCGCCTCGACGTCCAAGGCGGCGGTGGGCTCGTCCAGGATGAGGAGGCGCGGGTGGAAGACGAGCGCCCGCGCCAAGGCCACGCGCGCCGCCTGCCCCCCGGAGAGTTCGTCGCCCCGGCGCGAGGCGAGGCGCTCGCAGCCGACGGCGCGCAGCTGCCGGCGAGCCGCCGCCTTCGCCCGGGAGCGCGGCCATCTCCGGCATCGCAGGGGGAAGGCGACGTTGGCTAAGACGCTCATGTGCCCGAAGATCCTCGGATCCTGGCTGACGACTGCGACCCGCCTGGCGCGCGAGGGGACGAACGCGTCCGGACCGTCCACGACGACGTCTCCGAAGCGGACCTCTCCCGAATCGAGGGCGAGCCGGCCGGCCAAGAGCTCGGCCAAGGTGGACTTGCCAGCTCCGTTGTGCCCCATGACCGCCACGACCTCTCCCGGTTCGACGTCGAGGCCGACGTCCCATCCGCGCGCCTCGATCCGGCCGGAGACGGAGATCCGGGCGGACTCGGCTTCGTCGGCGGAGAAGGCCCCTTCGCCGTCTTCTCCGGTCTCCTGGACGGCGGGGGACGGGTGGGCGGAACGGTCGCCGTACCGGTCGGCGTCGTCGTACCGGCGCGCGCGACGCGCCGGCCATTCCGTCAAGGCGACCACGCACGCCGAGGCGAGGACGAGCACGACGCCGACGGCTAGGGCGCTGTCGGAGTCGCTGACGCGGACGAGGTAGATGCGCAGAGGCATCGTCTCGGTGATCCCCTGGGCCGAGCCTGCGAAGGTGATGGTGGCGCCGAACTCGCCCAGGCAGCGCGCCAGGGCCAGAGCCGTCCCCCTCGCGAGGCCGGGCACGGCCATGGGAAGGGTCACGCACCATAGGACGCGCGAGGGGCCGGCGCCCAGGGCCGCCGCGGTCTCCTCCAATCCACGGGAGCGCGTGCGCAGAACGGCCTCGAGTGTGATGACGAGGAAGGGGAGGGAGACGAAGACCTGGGCCATGACGACGGCCGCGGTCGAGAAGGCGACGGAGATCCCCATGGCCTGCATGTGGGCGCCGAGCACGCCTTTGCGCCCGAAGGCCGTCAGGAGCGCCAGGCCGGCCACGACCGGCGGCAGCGAGAGGGGCAGCGCGACGAGGATCCGCGCCGCCCGCACGCCTCGCCACTCGCGGGACAGCAGGATCGCCAGGGGGACCCCCACCAGAACGTCGACGACGACGGCCGCCAGGCACGTCCTCAGGCTGAGCTCCATCGCGGCGACGGTGGACTCGTTCGAGACGATCCCGGGCAGATCGGACCAGGGGACGCGCATCCCCATGAAGACGAGGGGGAGGACGAGGTAGAGGACGCCCGCGCAGGCGACGGCGGGAAGCCACCACGGAACGGGCGACGCCCCGCGCCTGCCGCGCGAACGCCGCGCGCGCCCGACGGCCCGGGGTCGGGACGCCGTCGCGAATCGGGACGCCGTCGCGTCCGCAGGCCTCTTCCCCTCGTCCATGCGCCAGACGTCCTCCCCGTGCCGCACCGCCGACCGCCGGGCGCCGCGAGACTCACACCCGATTCGCGGCCGCGGCCAGCCCGTCACTTGACCGAGCCGAAACCGTACTTCTTCAACGACTTCTGCCCCTCAGCCGACATGACGTAGTCGACGAACTCCTTCGCCTCCGCCGCGTGCTCAGACGCCTTGACGGGAGCGATCGGATAGGTGTTGACGATCTGGTCGGCGCCCGGGATCTCGATGGTGTCGACCTTCTTGCCGGAGGCGACGGCGTCGGTGCGGTAGACGATGCCCGCATCGGCCTCGCCCGCCTCCACCTTTCCGCGCACATCGGTGACCTTCTGCTCCTCGGACACCGGCTTGAGGGTCACGCCGAGCTTCTGGGCGAGCTTGTGGGTGGCGGTTCCGCAGGGGACTTTCTCCTTCTTCGCGCAGATGACGAGCTTCGCCCCGCCGAGGGAGGAGTCCAGGCCCTTCACTCCGGCGGGGTTGCCCTTGGGCGTGATGAGGACCAGGGTGTTGGAGGCGAACTTCCTCTGTTCGCCCGCGAGGCCCTCCTTCGCGGCCTTCTCCATCGTCGGCTCGTCCGCGGTGGCCAGGACGTCTCCGGAGGCCCCGTTGGACAGCTGGTCGACGAGGTCCTGGGAGCCCGCGAAGGTGTAGACGATCTTGACGTTGGGGTGAGCGGCCTCGTAGGACTTCTTGATCTCACCGAACGATTCGGTCAGGGAGGCGGCGGCGTAGACCTTCAGGGTGACCTTCGCGGCCCCGCCCGAAGAGGCGCCGCCCTTGGATCCGGACGATCCCCCGCACGACGAGAGGGACGCGGCCACGGCCAGAGCGCTGAGCACCGCGGCGAGTCGGCGTAAGCGTGACATGCTGTCTCCTTTACGAGTCGAGCAATTCCACGGGGTGGATTCGAGTAAAATCCTCAGGGCCGGGAAGGCCCTGCGCATCACTGCGATTGTGGCACATTCCGGCGGGTTTCCCGAATCCGGGGAACGGCATGCCATAATTTAAACGGACGAGTTAGAGTTTAATGGGTGTCCGACCCGGGAGGTTTGGAGAATGACCGTCATGTCGAGCATCGTCGTCGTCAGCGACCGCATCCTCGCCGGAGAGCGTCCCAACGCGGCGGCCCGCCTGGCCGCCGAGGGGCTGGCCGAACCGGCCGTCCGAGTCGTGCGCGAGGCCCGCGAGGCCGTCGAGGAGGCCATCCGCCAGGCGTTGGACGCCGGGCATCGCCTGGTCCTCGTCCTGGGCGGATCGGGCTTCCGGGCCGGCAACGACGCCCCCGAGGCGGCCAGGGCCTTCATCGACGTCGAACTGCCGGGAGTCGCGGAGAGCATCCGCGCCCACGGCCTATCGCACACCCTCACCGCGTCCCTCTCCCGGGCAGTCGCGGGGCTCACTGCGCGCGATCGCACCGGCGCCCTCATCGTGACGTCTCCGGGGTCCAAGGGCGGGGCGAGCGATACGCTCGACGTCCTCCTCCCTCTGGTCGACAGGATCTTCGCCCAGCTCGACGAGGTCTAGGACGCCGGGCCGCCGAGCCGAGGCCCAAGGCATGCGGGGCCGGGAACGCAGACGGGATCCGCGGAAGGCGTGCGGCAATCCCGGGTCCGCGGGGTCCGCTGCGCCCCGACGCGGCGGACGGCCGTCGGCTCAGCCCGGCGGATGGCCTCAGCCGTCGGGCGCGGCGTCTGCGTCCGCTGAGGCCGCGAACCGCCCGCGCCAGAATTCGAGGTCGCCGGGGGTGTCGAGGTCACGGCAGAGGCCGGCGCGCACCGGGACCTCGACGAGCCGCATGCCGCGCAACGTGCGCCCGACCGCCCGGCCGCGGAGTGCGCCCGCACCCTCGAGCGCGGAACGCAGGGCGTCGCACCGGTAGACGGCCTGGAGATATTGCCGGAACGGCCGAGGCTCGCCGCCCAGGATGAGGGCTCCGTCGGCGCGCCGCCCCTGTGCGGGCGCGCTCTGCGGACCGGGGCCGGACCCCGCATGGAACGCCCGACCGCGAGGCGGGGTTCCGTCCCAGCCGGGGGCGGGCTCCTCCCTTCGGGCCTCCGCCCGGTCCATGGCCGCCACTAGGAGACGGGCGAGCCGCGCGACTCCTGGAGTGTCGACGGAGACGACGAGGACCCGCTCGTCAGCCGCCGACGCGGAGCCCGCGACGGCGCCCAACGCGTCCATGCCCGCGCCGATTCCGGCCAACGGCCCCCCGTGCGGTGGATCCTCGAGGGTGCGGAGGACCCCGCGGGGGACGCGGACGCTCGGCGGAGCGACGACGACGCGCAAGCCGTCGACGACCCCGTCCAGGCCCGTCAGCACCCGCTCCAACAGGCGGCGCCCGGCGATGTCGAGGTCCGCTTTCGACGCCCCTCCCAGACGCCGACCGCCGCCGCCGGCCAAGACGATCGCGTGAAGGCGATGGGCACCCATGGCGACATCCTCGCCGATGCAGCCCGCCGAGACAAGCCGCATCGCGGATGCGTCCGCCGCCCCGGCGATATTCGCAAGACTTTACTCACGTAATTATTCGGATTCGGCCCCTGTAAAGTTCCGTCCCCGCCGTCGCCCCCGAGAATTGGGGAGAGTCCGTATCCGATCGACGGCAGCGCCGCCCGGAGGCCGCCGATTCGCGAACGCGGCAGCGATTATCTTTGGTAGCATCCCTTCTAAAGAGTCAGCAACGGATTGCCGACAGTCGGCGCGATCCCCCAGCCTTCGAGGAGTGCCATGAGCGCATCCCCACGAGTCCTGACCGATTGGAATCCCGAGAACCGCGAGACCTGGAGGCCGGCGATCGCCTGGGGAACGCTTGCCATCACCACCTACTCGATGGTCATGGCCTTCTGCGTGTGGTTCCTCGTCAGCGCGATCGCCCCCAAGCTCAACGACATCGGCTTCCACCTGTCGAAGGGCCAGCAGTACTGGCTGGTGGCCATGCCCGGGCTGTCCTGCGGCCTCATCCGCCTCGTCTACATGTTCCTGCCGCCCATCGTCGGGACGCGCAGGCTCATCGGGTACAGCTCGCTGCTCTACGCCCTTCCGATGATCGGATGGTTCTTCGCCGTCCAGAGCACCCAGACCAGCTATGCGGTTCTCCTCGGACTGGCCTTCGCCTGCGGGATCGGCGGCGGCTCCTTCTCCGGCTACATGCCCTCGACCGGCTATTTCTTCCCCAGGCGCCTCCAGGGAACGGCCCTCGGCATCCAGGCGGGCATCGGCAACCTGGGCATGTCGATCATCCAACTCGTCGGCCCTCTGCTCATGGGCTTCGGCCTATTCGGGATGACGTGGGCGGCCCCGCAGAGGCAGGCGTCGGGACCGATCTGGGTCCACAACGCGGCCGTCTTCTTCGTCCCCTGGACCCTCCTCGCCGCCCTCCTGGCCTTCACCCTCCTCAAAGACGTGCCGGTCAAGGCGAACGTCCGCCAGCAGCTCGACATCTTCTCGAATCCGGACACCTGGATCATGACGCTCATGTACGTCATGACCTTCGGGGTCTTCTCCGGGTTCTCCGCCCAGTTCGCCCTGATCATCAACACCTCCTACGGCAAGGACAGCGCCTTCAAGGGCATGGAGGGTTTGCCCGCGGGCGCCGGATACGCCTTCCTGGGCCCGCTCATCGGTTCGCTCGTCCGCTTCGCCTGGGGGCCTCTGTGCGACAGGTTCGGGGGCGCCCTGTGGACCTTGGTCTCGGGCGTCGGCATGGCCGTCACGCTGGGCTGGGCGGCGCTCTTCCTCGACCCGACCCGCCCCGACCAGTTCCCGGTCTTCCTGACGGCGATGCTCCTCATGTTCTTCTTCACGGGCGTCGGCAACGCCGGGACCTTCAAGCAGATGCCGATGATCATGCCCAGACGCCAGGCCGGAGGGGCCATCGGATTCACCGCGGCGGTGGCCAGCCTCGGCCCGTTCATCGTCGGCGTCGCCCTGTCGAGCATGGACGCCAGCCTGTGGTTCTGGCTGTGCGCGGCCTACTGCCTGGCGTGCGCGGCGATCTGCTGGTTCCGCTACGCGCGCCCGGGAGCGCCCTTCCCCGGTTGACCGCCCCTCAGACAGAAGGAATCGATGACACGCCAAGCCTCCAGACACACCTCCAGCGACGCCTCCGGATCCCCGCTCTTCCGGATGGGGTCGTGGCTCCGTCGCGGCAAGGCCGGCGACGACGCCCGCCAGATCTTCCTGGAAGGGGGGCGCGAAGCCGACGTCTTCTATCGGCAGCGCTACAGCTACGACAAGGTCGTCCGGTCGACCCACGGGGTCAACTGCACCGGCTCCTGCTCGTGGAAGGTGTACGTCAAGGACGGGATCATCACCTGGGAGTCCCAGCAGACCGACTACCCCACCACCGGGCCGGACATGCCCGAATACGAGCCGCGGGGCTGCCCCCGCGGCGCCGCCTTCAGCTGGTACGAGTACTCCCCCACCCGGATCAAGCACCCCTACGTCCGCTCGGCCCTCGTCGACCTCTACCGCGAGGCCCGCGCACGCCTGGGCGACCCGGTGCTGGCCTGGGGGGAGATCGTCTCCGATCCCGAGAAGTCGCGCGCCTACAAAACCCAGCGGGGACGCGGCGGCATGATCCGCGTGAGCTGGGAGGAGGCCACCGAGATCATCGCGGCCGCCTACGTTCACACGCTGAAGGCCTTCGGCCCCGACCGATGCGCGGGATTCTCCGTCATCCCCGCGATGTCGATGATCTCCTACGGCGCGGGATCGCGCTTCCACGCCCTGATCGGGGCGCCGCTGCTCTCCTTCTACGACTGGTACGCCGACCTCCCCCCGGCCAGTCCGCAGGTCTTCGGCGACCAGACCGACGTTCCCGAATCCGGCGACTGGTTCAACTCCCAGTACCTCATCATGTGGGGCTCCAACGTCCCCCTCACCCGCACCCCCGACGCGCATTTCATGGCCGAGGCGCGCTACCACGGCCAGAAAGTCGTGGTGGTCTCCCCCGACTTCGCCGACAACACGAAGTTCGCCGACGACTGGCTGCGGGTCCACCCCGGCACGGACGGAGCGCTCGCCCAGGCCATGGGGCACGTGATCCTCAAGGAGTTCCACGTCGGCAGGCGCGAACCCTCCTTCCTCGACTACATGCGGCGCTATTCCGACTCGCCCTTCCTCGTCCGGCTCGACGCCCTCGGCCAGGACGACCTCGCGGGCGCGCCCGGCGGCCAGGCAGAGGCCGGCCAGGCGGCGCCGGTGTTCGCCCCGGGCAAGTTCCTCACGGCCGACCTCATGCCCGAGGGCACCACGCAGCGCACCGAGCACAACGACTTCCGCCCCCTCGTCATGGAGGCCGATGGAACCGTCAAGGACCCCGGGGGGACTCTGGCCGACCACTACGGCCAGGAGGGCATGGGGCACTGGAACCTCGCCCTGAAGGGCGTGGACCCGGTGATGAGCGTCATGGACACCGACGAATGGCACGGCGCCCTGGTGGCCCTGCCGCGCTTCGACCTGCCCGCCGAGGCCGGGCAGGAGAGCGTGGGGGCCGGCGTCGTCCTGCGCGGGGTGCCGGCCCGCCGGGTCGACGGCCACCTCGTCACCACGGTCTACGACCTGCTGCTGGCCCAATACGCGGTGGGCCGCGACGGACTGCCCGGCCAGTGGCCCACCGGATACGACGACCCGTCGACGCCCGGCACCCCGGCCTGGCAGGAGGAGATCACGGGCGTCAGCGCGGGGGCCGCCGTCAGGATCGGACGCGAATTCGCCCTCAACGCCCTGGAATCCGGCGGACGCTCCATGATCCTCATGGGAGCCGGAACCAACCACTACTACCATTCCGACCAGATCTACCGGACGTTCCTCGCCCTGACCACCATGTGCGCCACCCAAGGGGTCAACGGCGGCGGCTGGGCGCACTACGTCGGCCAGGAGAAGGTCCGCCCGATCACGGGCTGGGCGAACTACGCCTTCGCCCTGGACTGGCAGCGGCCGGCGCGTCAGATGATCGCCACGGGCTGGTACTACCTGACCACCGACCAGTGGCGCTACGACGGCGCCCACGCGGAGGCCATGGCCAACCCCCTGGGGCCGGGAAGGCTTCGGGGCAAGACGATCGCAGACTGCCTAGTCGAATCCGCCCAGCGCGGATGGACGCCGAGCTATCCGACCTTCGACCGCAACCCCCTGGAACTGGGGCGCGCGGCCCGGGAGGCGGGCGTGCCGCCGGCCGAGTACGTCGCTGGAGAGCTGACCGCCGGACGCCTCCGCTTCGCCGCCGAGGACCCCGACGCCGAGGAGAACCGGCCGCGCATCCTGGCCAACTGGCGCACCAACCTGCTCGGCTCCTCCGCCAAGGGCACCGAATACTTCATGCGTCACATGCTGGGCACGCTCAACGACGTCAACGCCGAAGAGCTGCCGGAGGGCAGCCGCCCGGCGACCATGGCGTGGAGGGAGGAAGCCGCCTCCGGCAAGCTCGACCTCATGTGGACGGCGGACTTCCGCAACACCTCCACCACGCTGCACTCCGACGTCGTCCTGCCGGCGGCCACCTGGTACGAGAAGTACGACCTGTCCACCACGGACATGCACCCCTTCATCCACTCCTTCAACGCGGCCATCGACCCGCCGTGGGAGGCCCGCAGCGACTTCGACATCTACCAGCAGCTCGCGCGCATGGTCTCCGAGTGGGCCCCCGCCTACCTGGGCACGCAGACCGACGTTGTCGCCGCCCCGATCAACCACGACACCCCCGAGGCCCTCACCATGGCCCACGGGGACATCTCGGGGCTGCCGGGCGGATGGGTGCCGGGGGTGACCATGCCCAAGCTCGTGCCCGTGGAGCGCGACTACACCCAGATCCTCAACAAGTTCAACGCGCTGGGGCCGCTGGCGGACAAGGCCGGCATCCCCGCCAAGGGCATCATGCTCATCCCGGACAAGGAGATGGACAAGCTCGCGCTCGCCCACGGCACGGGCTCGGGCGCGGCGGCGGGCCGCCCCCTCGTGGACACCCCCATCCGCGCCGGCGACGGCGTCATGCACATGTCCGGGGCCACCAACGGGCGCCTGGCCACCCAGGGCTGGGCCACGCTCGCCAAGCGCACCGGCACCGAGCTCATCGAGCTGAGCGAGGAGGAGGCCGGCAAGCAGATCACCTTCCGGCAGACCCAGGACGCGCCGGTCGGCGTCATCACGACGCCGGAGTGGTCCGGCTCCGAGCACGGGGGGCGCCGCTACACCGCCTTCTGCGTGAACGTGGAGCATGACAAGCCGTGGCACACGGTCACCGGCCGCATGCA
>ERZ772962.2066-NODE-2066-length-10487-cov-4.192101_pt1 | contig 10487 bp, 8 predicted proteins | sample MGYA00580676_ERZ772962 | MGnify/ENA primary metagenome ERZ772962 (study PRJEB29015, sample SAMEA2738049) | human oral metagenome | biome: human oral; feature: human-associated habitat; material: saliva | place: China | collected 2230 ...
TTCACGACGAATTGGATCAAATCCTGAAAGTACAACTGCTTCTGGCGTATCATCAATGATGACATCTATCCCAGTCAAAGCTTCAAAAGTACGAATATTACGACCTTCACGACCAATAATCCGACCTTTCATACCATCGTCTGGTAAATTGACAACCGAAACAGTTTGTTCAGCTACAGAATCAGATGAAACGCGTTGAATAGCAAGTGAGATAATATTTTTAGCTCGCTTATCTGCTTCAACTTGAGCTTTTTCTTCGCTTTGACGAATAATTTGAGCCATTTCTTTTGTCAAACCATCTCGAGTTTCACTCAAAATAATTTCACGAGCATCATCTGTGCTCAAATTTGAAATACGCTCCAATTCTAGTCGTTTCTTTTCTTCAATATGCGCTAATTGTTCTTCTCGCTTACTGAGCGTATCAGTTTTTCTAACGAGGTTCTCCTCTTTAGAATCTAAGTTTTCTTCTTTTTTCGTTAAGGTATCATCCTTACGGTCTAAGATTTCTTCACGTTGTTTTAGGCGCTTTTCAGTCTCCTTTAACTCCTGACGTTCTTGCTTAAATTCATCTTCGATTTCACGACGTTGCTTTTGTTCTTCTTCACGAAGGGTGTAACGGGCTTCTTTTTTGAAGGCTTCAGCCTCCATTTTCAAAGACTCCGCCTCACGTTTAGCATTCGCCATCACCTCATTTGCTTTATTTTCAGCTTCATTAAAAAGAGATTCAGCATCTTGCTTATTTTTCTTTATATTTTGAGCGTAAAAAATAAATGCGACAACTAATACAACCAATAAGACCAAGAGAACGATAGAAATAATGTCCATTAGTCTCCTCTAAAGTCAGTAGTAATTCCAATAAATTCTACTCACAGTTTGATTATAAATTAATGTATTTTACATAGTAAAACACTCATTTATTATATCATTTTAAGGTTAATTATTCAATGAAAGATAGTGTAACGCTTTCAGAATAATTTAGAGTCAATTATGTCATCATAAATTGACATTCTTCATGAATAAATAAAAACAGTTATTTTACTAACTGTCTTCATCAACTAATTTTCAAGTAAAGCAGCGGCTTCTTCATCCAAAATAAAAGTAACATTTGGATGCGCCCGTAAAATAGAAGCTGGAATTTCTTCTGTGATTGGACCCTCAAGAACTTTTTTCATAATCTCTGCTTTCTTTTTTCCGTCAGCAAAAACTAAAAGTTGCTTGCTTGCTAGAACTGTTCGTGGACCAAAAGTGACGTAAGGAGAAGCCGGTTCTTTATCTGTCAAATTTTTGATTGACTGATAAATCTCATCCCCTTCTTCAAATGGAACAGCAAAAATTTCTCGCTCAAAGCTTGTATGTCCTGGCATATTTGCACAAAAATGACCATCTTCTCCTATCCCCATAACAATCAAATCAATCCCACCGTCCTGTAAGATTTTTTGGTCAAAAACTTGATTATTTTGAGCATTTAATTCATGAAGATTACCATCATCAATATGTACTCGATCATAGAAAGCTGTCTTTAAAGCACTCATTGTTAAACCATATCGTTCACCAGCAAGTGGTACTTCATCAAAATTGTAATAATGGATATTTGAGCGATCAAAATTCATTTTTTGGAGTTTATCAATAAGAATTTCATACATTCCAAGAGGGGTATTTCCCGCTGTAAGCGAAAGATTTACCCTTTTTGAAAGCATCATCTTATCAAGAACAATCGCTGCAGCAAGTTCACTCATTGTGGCGTAATCTTTAGTGATTATTTTTTTCATAGAAGCTCCTTTTTTCTTGTTACTTCTATTTTACAGGATTAAGTATTCTATTTAAAGCAATTCTACTCGTTGAAAATAAAAAAAGCGGAAATCCGCCTTTTTCATTATTTTTTAAGAGCTGTTTTAAGTTCTTCAACCTTATCTGTTTGTTCCCATGGCAATTCTACATCTGTACGGCCGAAGTGCCCGTAAGCTGCTGTTTGTCCGTAAATAGGACGGAGTAAGTCAAGCATTTGAATAATCCCTGCTGGGCGAAGATCAAATACTTTACGAATTGCTGCTAAAAGTTCATCATCTGAGACTTTACCTGTACCAAAAGTTTCAACATTGATTGATGTTGGTGTCGCAACACCAATAGCGTATGAAAGTTGAATTTGCGCTTTTTCTGCAAGTCCAGCTGCCACAATATTTTTGGCTACATAACGTGCTGCGTAAGAAGCTGAACGGTCAACTTTTGTTGCATCCTTACCAGAGAAAGCTCCACCACCGTGGGGAGCATACCCACCATAAGTATCAACAATAATTTTACGACCAGTCAAGCCTGAATCCCCTTGAGGACCACCAATAACAAAACGTCCTGTTGGATTGATGAAATATTTAGTTTCATCATCTAAAAGTTCAGCTGGAATAACAGCTTTGATGACTTTATTAATCACATCATCGTGAATTTCTTCGTTTGTTGCTGACGCAGCATGTTGAGTAGAAATAACGACTGTGTCAATGCGTTTTGCTTTGCCATTATCATCATATTCTACAGTTACTTGTGATTTTGCATCAGGACGCAAGTATGAAATTTCACCTGATTTCCGTAAATCAGCTAATTTTTTAACTAATTTATGTGAAAGTGAGATGGCGAGTGGCATATATTCGGCAGTTTCGTTAGTCGCAAAACCGAACATCATTCCTTGGTCACCAGCACCAATCAAGTCAAGCGGGTCAACTAATTGGCCATTTTTATCGCGAACTTCTTCGGCTTCATTTACCCCTTGTGCAATATCACTTGATTGCTCAACAAGTGAGACGTGAACGCCCACTGATTTATAATCAAATCCATTTTCGCTATCTGTATAGCCAATTTTTTTGATTGTTTCACGAACGACATGAGCAATATCAACATAAGCTGATGTTGAGATTTCACCAAATACATTGACTGTCCCTGTATATACGACCGTTTCACAAGCAACGTGTGCATGTGGGTCTTGTGCGAGAATGGCATCAAGAATGGCATCTGAGATTTGGTCTGCAACCTTATCTGGATGGCCTTCTGATACTGATTCTGATGTAAATAAATGTTTTTCTGACATTAAAAATGTCCCCCAATCTAAATTTTGGTTACAAGGCGTCTTTAAACTTATCTAATATTTGCTGACAGAATACTTAAAAACCTATCAGTAATTTTTAAAATAAATCAAATCCTTTCGGGACTCGTAACTCTTTTATTTTACCTCTTTTTCGGAAAAAATGCACTCTTTCCTTTACATGATTCTAAAATAAATCTACTGATAAATTTTAAATAAGTTGTCCTTATGATAATTCAAACCCGAAATGCTGAACGGTCTTGTTTTTCAACTTATCAATTGTCAAACTTAATGTTTTTTAAACATGTACTTGCGGGTCATTGGCAAACCTTGACCTGAAGCACCCTTAGTCAAAAGATATTGAACAACATCAATATTTCCGGCTTCAAAACTTGCAGCGCAGGCTTGAAGATAAAGTGTCCACATCCTTGCAAATGGTCTACCCATTTCTTTTTCTACTTCATCAAAAACTTCGAGATAATTTTCATTCCAAATTTCAAGCGTTTTTTGATAATGACGACGAAGGGGTTCAAGATCATCCATTTGCAAACCAGCAGTCATAATATGTTCAACATTTTCAGCGATGTTTGGAATATAACCTCCAGGGAAAATGTATTTTTCAATAAATGGATCCACACCAGCACCGCGATGTTGTCCAGTAATACCATGAATCAAGGCACGACCGTTTGGTTTGAGATAATCAGAAACTTTTTGGAAATACATTTCCAAATTTTCTTTCCCAACATGTTCAAACATTCCGACAGATGTAATGTAATCAAAAGGTTCTTCTTTGAGATCACGATAATCAACCAAATAAACTTTCACTTTATCAGAAAGTCCCAAATCATCCGCTTTTTTGCGAACATAATAATACTGTTCTTCTGAAAGTGTCACTCCGACTGCTGAAAGGCCATATTCTTGAACAGCCTTAAACATCAAAGTTCCCCAGCCACAACCAATATCAAGCAAACGTCCCCCAGGTTTACTATCGAGTTTGTCCAAAATATGATGAACTTTAGCAATTTGTGCTTCTTCCAAAGTCATATCTTCATGTTCAAAATAAGCACATGAATAAGTCATCGTTGGGTCAAGCCATTTGTTGTAAAAGTCATTCCCAATATCATAATGACTATGAATATCTTCACGAGATTGTTTTTGAGAATGATTTCCCAAAAGTTTTATCATTGATTTACCAAAACCAGATTGGTCTGTTAAAAAGCTATCAGCCTTACGATATGCTGAGGTAACAAGCTCTTGAATGCTCCCCTCAATTTCAATTTCTTCATTCATGTAAGCTTCAGCCAATACTAAGGTTGGCATTGAGCTCAATTCACTAAATGAGAATTTTTTATTAAAAGTAATGTGAACTTGCGTTTCTCCTTCACCATACTTTTCTGTTTTTCCATCCCAATAAGTTACTGCAATGGGGATATCGAAAGCAACTGCAAGTGCTTTGTTCAAAACTGTTTTTTCAAATACCAAGTTATTCTTCCCTTTCCTAACATTGTTCTAATAAAACTATACTCCGTAGATTATTGAAAGTCAAATACTTACTATCGTTAGATTTTTCTGAAAATTTTCATTGTCAGTAAATTGACAAAGATTTTGCCTATAACCGAAGTCAGCCTCCTAGACTCTAGAAAATAGATAGCTTTGAACTTGCGCAAGTTCAGAAACGTAATTTCCTAATTTTCCCTCTCGCTTGCAGTCGACTTCACATGGTATAATAAAAAAATGAACGACAAACTTGAAAAATCTATTATTTTACAAAAAAATCCTTGGCTGACTGATGTAAAAATTGTCGCTGAATCTGAATCAACTCAAAAAGATGCTAAATTAGACGGACAAGAAAATTGTCTTTATTTAACTGAGAGACAAAATAAAACTTATGGTCGTTTTGGCCGTCAATATTTTGCTGCGCCGTCTGGCGGAATTTATATGAGTTTGTCACTCAAACCTAAAGTTGAACTAGAAAAACTTCCAGAGTTCACTCTGCTGACAGGAGCTGCCATTGTGTCAGCAATCGAAAAATTAACTGACAAAAAGCCTCAAATTAAATGGGTTAACGATATTTATCTAGACGATAAAAAATTTGTTGGTATTCTTGCCGAAACTTCACTTAATCCAACTCAAGAAGCTCAAGTTATCATTGGTGTCGGAATTAATTTTTCTATTTCCCAATTTCCAACTGAAATCGAAGAAAGAGCCACTTCTTTATTTTATAATGAACAAGCAAGCATCAGTCGTTCGGAATTAATTGCCGAAATCTGGTCTGAATTTCATCGTTTATCAGAGGACTCATTTTTTGAAATTTATAAATCTCACTCATTTATTCTTGGCAAACAAGTTGAATTTGTTCAATCTGGACAAACTTTTTGCGGAAGGGCTACAGATTTAACCTCTAAAGGTGAGCTTATCGTAAATTTAGATAATGGTCAGCAAAAAATACTTTCCAGTGGCGAAATCTCACTAAAAAAATGGACTTAAACAGTCCATTTTTTCAGTTATTATTATATTATATAGGAGGCCAGTTTTAGGTCATGGTGGACCAGAATTATTTTACTGACAGAACTTTCTATCAGTAACTTTTTTAGAAATCTGACCAGTCATCTTCTTTTTCTTTTTCAACTGGTTGTGCTTCCTTAGTCTTACGACTTTTTGGTTCATCCCATGGATTTCCCCATTGGTTTGAATCTTGTTGATTTTGACGTCCTTTATCTTCATAACGACGTGCCCAATTATTCATTTTATCTGAATAACGTTCTGACCAACGATCCATTTTTTCATCAAAATGTTGCGCTTTACGATTCCATTTTTCTTGATAATCATCTTCTGAATCATCATAGTAATTTCGTGGTCTAGCACTTGGAATAATCCAACTTGCTACGAAATACAATGGAATCAATCCGCCCCAGCTTCCGAAAGCCAGAACAACAAATAGGATACGTAGAATCGTCACAACATCACGACCCAGACCAAAATATTCTGCAATCCCTGCAATAACACCACTGACTCTACGATTTGTCACTGATTTTGTTAATTGTCTTTGAGACATAATTTATCCTTTCTTCATAATCGTTGAATTAACCTTGTGACGGTGTCATCAATAGACTCGCAATCACATAAACAATGAGTAATGTTCCCCAACTTCCGAAAGTACCAAGCACAATCAGAACCCGAATTACATTAATTACTGTACGGCTCAAGCCAAAGTATTCACCAAGTCCCCCGACGGTTCCTGCGATGACTCGATTGCTACTTGATCTTTTCAGAGTTTTTTTAGCCATTTCTCACCTTTCTTTTCAAATTTTACTGACAGAACTCTTATAAAATTTCTGTCAGTAAAATTTTATTCAGTTTCTTCTTTGTCAGTAGTTTCAGTATCTTTAAGCCAAATCGTTCCTGATTTTGTTTCAAATTCAAAGGTTAATGACTCAGCACCTTGACGGACAATCGCTGCTCCATTACGGCCAGCTTCAAAAGGACTATCAAGATTTAACCGTGTCTTATATCCGCCAAAGATTGTGCGAACATGACCAACCAAACCCAAACTTTCTGGTACAGAAACTTTGATATCGCCATTCACATTTTTAAGATTTAATTTGTGAGCCGTTCCTGTTTTTTCGGTCAGCAAAATATTTCCGTTTACGAGTGAGACATCACCAGATTCAAAAGCAGTTGTAATTCTGATATTACCATTAACTCCAGTTAATTCTAAATCTGAATTCGTGCCATCAATTACTTTGATTTCACCATTCTTATTGTTAATCTTCAACTCATCGCTGTTTACTTCAAGCACTTCAGCATTTCCGTTCATAAGATTAATATTCATTTTTTGACTGGAAATTTTTTCAACTTTAAGTTCTGCATGAGGTGTATTAATCTCAATATTTTCATATTCTTTTACTGGTAAGTAAAGTTCAATATCCGCAGAAATTCGACCATTTGCTTCAATTTCAAGCACATCATCTTCAACTTCAAGTTTAGTTTTTTCAGCAATGTAAGCTTCTACATTACCATCTTCAACTGCCCCGTAAATTTTATATTCTACTTTTACATGGGCATTTTCACCCGGTAAAATATTTACTTTACCACTCTTAAGATTAAGATTAACATTTTTGAAATCTTCGTTGATATCTTTTTCTATAGTGTGAGAAATTGATTTAACCTTAGGAAATCCTTTTGAAAAATCAATATTATCATCAACAGATTTTGCAACCCCTTGGAAAATTTCTTTACCTCTAGCAAACAAACTTTCTGCAACATTTTTCATTGCATCAGGAAAATCTACATCGTGATTAACATATCCTTCTTTATCTGTATATGTGAATTCTTTGTTCTCAGTTTTATCATCAGAAGCTTCTCCATTCACTGAACCATTTTTTTCAAGTAATTCTAAAGCTTCATCTTCCGTGATAATTCCACGACGCATCAAATCCATAATTCTATCTTTTTTATTAGCCATTTTTTTAGATCCTTTCTCTGCTCATTCAAGCATTCAATATCTTAAAAACTTTTTTTATTGAGATTATCTTTATCTCGTACACTTATTATCTCAAACTTTTACCAAATAAAAATCAGCCTTTGGGCTGATTTTTAACATCTTCTTTTTTAAACTAAATAAAAGATTCAGCACTCCTGTTTTACTGACAGAACTACTAATTAATTTTGTCAGTAATTATTTAGGTTGAATATAAGTTGCCAAAGCAGCTACACCAGCAGAAATATGGCGTTCGCTGACAATATTATTACCTTTAACATTCATCTCTGAAACGAGAATAGAGTTATCTGAATAAACCTTTTCAACAAAAGCTACGTGCCCATATTCAGAACTTGAACCAGCTACTCCTGGTGGGAAGCTGACAGCATAACCCTCAGTTGGAACAGTTGTTGTGAAATAACCTTGAGCCTGAGCATTACTTCCCCATTCTCCACCATTACCCATGTGGGTACCAATTTGTCCACCAAGTTGAATAATTCGATTATAAACATACTGCGTACAGTTACCAAAAGCATAACTATCTGCCCCAGGATATTCCACACTATTATAATCTGGATAAGCGGAATTATCCAATTTTGAAGCCACTAGTGGGCTTTCTGGAACTTTAGCATCTACAACAGCTGTAGTACTATCCACATTATCATAAAAATTCAAATTATATTCTTGAATAATTTCGATTAATTTTTGAGCATACTCGGGATCAGTTGCAAAAACTCCTTGCAATGCCTGTGCCGCTTCTTGATAAGTTTTAGCCTGTGACTTCCAAGCTCCAGCATAAATTTCAGAATTCCAGGTCGTTCCTTTAATCATCAGATTAATATAATCATCTAAGGCTTGGTCATAGTTACTATAAATTCTAAAACTTTGTTCAAGATAGAACGGATTATTTCCAGAAAATTCTTGTGTTTTAAACGAAATTGATTTCCCTAAATATGCACCTGTAATATTGAAAATATTAAAATATTGCTGACTCATATTACTTTGACCAGAACCAGATTCTAAAATAGCCTGTGCCAAAATAATTGAAGCATACAAATTATTCTTGCCAGCCAAAATTCTTACTCGGTCTGCAATACTTTTGATAAAAGCTTCCGTACTAGACGAATCAATTTTTTCAATCGGTTTAGCAGCTTGAATTTTCTTCAAAACAGGACCCGTATAAACAGATACAGCTGAATCAGATGAAGAATTAGGACTCTGCATTACAGTTGACGCTTGATAGTAAGAATTATCCTGCGAATAGTTTGAATGTGCAGACGTAGATAGTGAAACCGAGGTTCCTGTTGTAGAAACAGATTTTGATGGTACTTGAGTGGTTATAGAAGACTTACTATCTGAACTGTTATTCGCTGATGAATTTGAATTATTTGGTTTTGATGTTGACTCAGAGCTATCCGGTTTTGAAGATGAGCTTGAACCATTTGAATTTGATGGAGAACTTGAGCTTGAACTGCTTGAGCTTGATGAAGCATCTGAGCTACTTGAACTCAAACTACCTGAGCCTGACGACGCGTCTGAGCTAATAGATTCAAATGAAGCATTCGAATTATTTGAACTAAACGTAGAACTTGAATCGCTTGTATCTAATGTTAACGGTGCAACTGATCCACTTGTACTATTCGCACTTGACGTCTCTATACTTGAACTACTTACAGTTGTTGGCGCATCCGAAGTTAGCTCTAAAGTATCACCAGAATTTGCAACAGTGACCTCGTCAGCATGTCCAGCTACGCCAAAAGCAGTCATTCCCAAAATTAGTGCCGTCCCTGCAATAAATTTATCTTTTTCAAATGCGTTATTTTAATACTATTAATCAATTTTAACTTATCCTCCACACCAAACATAATAATTTCAACATTGTCCCCTCAAAGACATCGACTTTCACATAATTGTAACATTCAAAGCTACATAAGTCAAACTAATCACTCATATTTATGGAACATAAATTTAAAAAATAGCAAATTCTTTTAAAATAAGAATAAATCCAAATATATTTTTATTGCCATCCACATCATATTCATTTTTTAAAATTATAAAAAAACGCCTGTCAAAAATGACAAACGTTTATTTAATCATATTTTAAAAGATGATTAAGCTTTGTTTGCTGAACCGAATACGTCGATACGTTCTTCAACAGACGCAGTAATTGCATCGAAACCAGGTTTCAAGAATTTACGTGGGTCGAAAAGTTTTTTCTTCATGTATTCTGCTTCATTAGCATCAAATTCATTAACGAATTTACGAGTAGCAGCTGCGAAAGCAAGTTGGCATTCAGTATTAACGTTAACTTTAGCTACACCATTAGCGATAGCTTCTTTGATTTGATCATCAGGGATACCAGAACCACCGTGAAGTACGATTGGCACATTGTGTCCCATAGCTTCAACGAGTGCTTTGTTCAATTTTTCAAGGTGATCGATGTGAAGACCTTTCCAGTTTTCTGGGTAAGGACCGTGGATGTTACCGATACCTGCTGCAAGGAAGTCGATACCAGTTGCAACCATAGCTTTAGCATCTTCGATTGGTGCCAATTCACCATCACCGATGATACCATCTTCTTCACCACCGATTGTACCAACTTCAGCTTCAACTGATACACCGTTAGCGTGTGCAAATTCAACAACTTTAGCTGCTTTTTCAAGGTTTTCTTCAACTGGAAGGTGTGAACCGTCAAACATAACTGAAGTGTAACCTACACGGATACATTCCAAAGCGTCATTGTAGTGACCGTGGTCAAGGTGAATAGCAACTGGTACAGTGATACCCATTGATTCAACCAATTCTTCGATAAGGACTTTACACAATTTGTAACCACCCATGTACTTAGCTGCACCCATAGAAGTTTGGATAAGTACTGGAGCTTGTTTAGCTTCTGCTGCACGCAAGATAGCTTGAGTCCACTCAAGGTTGTTTGTGTTA
>ERZ772962.2068-NODE-2068-length-10485-cov-5.036337_pt1 | contig 10485 bp, 6 predicted proteins | sample MGYA00580676_ERZ772962 | MGnify/ENA primary metagenome ERZ772962 (study PRJEB29015, sample SAMEA2738049) | human oral metagenome | biome: human oral; feature: human-associated habitat; material: saliva | place: China | collected 2230 ...
ATTATTATTGTTATCTTATCTTTTTTACTTTCTTCTAAAGCTTTTAGCACTTCGATTTCACTGAAGATATCGATGTTCGCTGTTGCTTCATCAAGTATCAGAAGTTTACTATCATTGTAGAATGAACGAGCTACTGATAAACGTTGTTTTTGTCCTGAACTTATGTTCGAACTTCTCTCACCAACAATTTCATTTTCACGACGTTTCAAGCTATCTACAAAATTTCTCAAATTAGTTTTTCTTAATGATGCATCCAACTCTTCTTTATCTAAGTCTTTATCGAAGAACGTAATGTTATCTTTAATTTTCGCATTAAATAAGTAACTATCTTGTAAAATTATCGAGCTATTTTCTCTAAAGTAGCGGTTATCTATGTCTCTTAGCTTAACGCCATCGATAGTAATATTACCTTCCATGTTTTCATCTGAGATGAATTTCATAATAAGTTTCGCTATTGTAGATTTACCACATCCACTAGGTCCACTTAATCCGATAATCTCACCTTTTTTTACATCGAAGCTTAGATTATCCACTACAGTATTATCAGCATAACTATATGTTAAGTTCTCAACTTTAAGTTCGTTAAAATCAACAACTACTCCTCTATTTTCCGCTTCTTCTGGCGTATTCATAAGCTCTAAAAATCTCTTTCCACTAGCCATCGTCTGACTTAATGTTGAAGCAAGATTCCCCATGTATAAGATAGGAATAAACGACACGATAAACATTGCAACTAATGAAACAGTCACAAACTGACTATCAAGTGAAGACGCCACATAGATAAATGCCAACACTCCAATATTATAAGTTACAACATTTAGAACATTTAAATCTACTAAAAATTTATTTTTTAGATATGAACTTCTTGTAAGCTCCTCAGTCTCCGTATCGATATTACGTTTTGCTTCATCGATTTTTCCATATTGCAATGTTTCAAAAATTCCGTAAGCCTCTTCTGATGAGTTGTTGTTTACTTGAGTCAATTTACGACGATAATTTTCACCAACATCCTGACCAACATTTCTAAAACTTAATGGATATACAAGTCCGATTACAATATAAATTATTAACGCTACTAATGCTAGTTTCACACTAAAGAATAGTAAGAAGAAACTAACTACTAAACTTTGCACGATATAAATCATAAATGGTGTTATCGTATGCGCGTAGAAAACTTCTAATAATTCGATATCAGTCGTAATCATCGTCATATAATCACCTGAAGTATTTTTCGTAAAACTGTCGACAGATATACGTTTAAATTTCTCTAAAACTTTAACACGTAAGGCATGTAATACCTTAAATGCTACGTAGTGATTTAAAAGTTGCTCAGTATAACTGAATAGCCCTTTTAGTACAGCTAAAGCAAAGATTACTACGAATAAAATTACAGCTATTGTTGTTATTTTTGTTAAAAAGAATAACGAAATGAAGTAGGTAAATACAACAAGTGTCAAGTGCCCTAAGCTTCCGAATAAAGTCGCTCTAAGCAATGGACGTTTAAAATCCTGAGCAATAGCTAAAAGTTGTTTTAATTCTCTTAATGATGTCATTACTCTACCTCCTTAGCTAAAAATTTTGATTTCAGTTGCTGTTGATCTGTGAACAATCTTCTATACAGTGAATTTTCTTCAATCAGCTCATCATGCGTTCCTTCTTCAATAATTTTCTTATCTTTTAAAACATAGATATTGTCTGCATTTGTCACAGTCTCTAAATCGTGAGAAATAACGATAATAATTTTTCCTTCTTTAATTGAATCAAAGGCATTAAGCATGATTTCCTTACTGTAATCATCAATATTCGATACAGCTTCATCAAGTATATACAAGTAAGAATCTTTCAAAATTGCTTTTGCTGCAAGTAATCTTTGTTTTTGACCACCAGAAAGATTCGCAGCTCCTATCGCAAGTTCATAATCTAGACCACCGTGTTCTTCCACGAAATCTTTAAGATTAACTTTTTCTAAAGCATTGTACATTTCTTCTTCAGTTATATTTTTACGAACACTTAGATGCTCTCTTACAGTTCCTTGAACTAAATAACTATCATTAGTAATAAGTGTCGTAATTTTAGCCATCTCTCTAGTAGGAATACTATCGATATTGAAGTTATCATATTTTATATTTCCGCTATAGTTAGAATATAAACCTAGGATTAGTTTAATAATAGTAGACTTACCACTTCCACTTTCTCCTACTAATGCTGTTTTCGTACCAGGTTTAAATATCATATTAATATTTTCTAAAGTCGTCTCCTCTCCATAAGAGAAGCTAACATTGCTAAGAACAATATTTTTCCCAGCTTCTACCTCTATAGTCTCATCTTTTTCTTGCTCTGGATGATCAAGAAGTTTATAGATATTATCTAACTCAACATTCCCTTTCATCGAAATATGGAACAAGCCACCTAAAGCACGTAACGGTTTAAAACATTCTAAAGAAGCTACGATTACGAAAACAATAAGTTTCTGATCTTTCACCGCAAAAATAGCAATGATTGATAAAACAAAAATAGAAATATAAGTAATAGCATCCATCACATTAATAGAATTAAGTTGGTGACGAAGTAACGCCATCGTCGATTTTCTATATTTTGCACTACGAGTATCAACATCACTCGCTACATTATCTTCTTTACCATAAATTTTTGCCGTTGTGAAACCTGATAATCTATCGTAGAATACTTCAGATAAACTTAAGAAATCACTGAAGTTCTTTTTATTAGCCTTTTTAGACTTCTTAATAATAATCATAATAGACACAGGAATAAGCGGATACAATAACAACATCGCTATAAATAGTAAGATATGAATCTTCCCATAAATCACAAACGAGCTAAGCACTATAAATAATGTCGCAAACATTTGTGGTACAAACTTATTAAAATAAAACTCGATATTTACAATCGATGAAGAATTCATCACAAGAAGACTACCAGTATTTACTGCTTCTGTGTAATTTAACGAAAGTTTTTCTACTTTGTTGTAGATTTCTTTCCTTAATGTATTTCTAACCTGTTTAGAAATTTTGTGGCTGAAGTAATTATCCCCTGTTGTAGCTCCGTAATACACTACTAAACCTATTACCGTCTTTAAGATAAAGACTAACATAGCTCCATTTCTACTCTCTTCACCTAGTGAATAAAATAGAAAATCTACAAAGTTATAGATAAAAAATAGAGAGCACCAAAAGGCAACAAGTTTAAGAATCGCTACGAGATATACTTCCTTTTTGATATTGAAGAGAGCCATCGCTCTACCGTCTATCTTCATAATATCTCCTTATTTAATTTCAAATTTAGATTTATTTTACACAAAACGAGTAAAAGTGATATCAGACATGGGGTATTTTTTATAAAAATCCAACATTCACTCTTTTTATGAAAAAGGCTCTAGCTACCTCTATTGATATTAATTATCAATTATTATTATACTATATAGATAAATTAAAAGATAGCTTTAAAGTTTATTGTTACGAAAATGTTCAAATTTGTTGGGAATGTTCGGAAAATAGCGCTTTGAGTGCATTCTTAGATATTGATGATTTTCACACCGTTGTTCTCTATGAGAGGACAAACGCTGTAAAGTTTCTTCTTGGGTTGTCGCTCTCAAACGAACACCTTCTTGCAGCTTTTATCGTTAACTGTCTATTAGAAAAAGACAACAACTCAGTTTTATTATTTTTCTGAATTGCTGTCTCTATATTTACATACTAAATTTTTCTTTTAACGCTTCTTGTAATAATTGGCTTACGTTTACGTTATTTCTTTCTAGAGTTTTAGGATATAAAAAAAGAACGGTTGGGACTCCGTCTATCCTTTTAGGAAATATTAACGATTACTTACGCTTTGGGTTGCCACCCTTAGTGTTTTTCTTTTGCTCCTGAAAATATTTTAAAATATCACTCCTGTAGCACCTTTTCTTTCAATTGGACTTTTGTTCTTACATTTTCTATTTTATAAGAATAAAAATCCATAGCTACACAATAAAAAAGAAGGTTTAAGATTTTTTAAAATCTTACCCTCTTTTTCATCTAGCTACCCAATGTTATTACTTTATCTGCTAAGTTTTCGATTTTTTCACTATTTCTATGAGTTATCATAATAACTGTAGATTCTTTATCTTTTAATATTATTTCCTCAATATCATCTGCCAACTTACTATCCAAATTAGCTGTACCTTCATCGATTATGAATACGTCTTTTTTATGATATAAACTTCTCGCTAGTCCTAATCGTTGCAACTGTCCACCTGATAAAGCTAAGTTTTTACTGTCTAGTATTGTATTTTCTTTTTCTTCTAAATTATCAATTACATCGACTAGCTTACAGTTTTCCAGAACTTCTCTAAATAGCTTGTCATTATATTCCTTGTTTAAAATAATATTATCCTTGATCGATAAGTTTAACAATTGTACTTTTTGATTCATCGTAGAAATTGCCGCTTTAATATCAAATTGTTTTAATTCTCTATTATCCCATTCTACACTTCCTTCGTAGTTCTTCAAATCACCATTTAAAATGTTTATCAACGTTGATTTACCACTACCACTTTTACCTTTTATTAAATACTTCTTGTTTTTCTCAAAAGTTAAATTAGGAAATTCTACCGTTTTATCTGGGTAGTTATATTTAACATTAGAAACTACAATTTCCTTATCTAATTTTTCGACTCTCGGTAAACTTTTCTCTTCTTTAATTTCTGGGTACTTATTCAACAACTCATTTGCAGAAGCGAAATTCGGATATAGTTCGATTACTTTTGTCAATCCTCCAAAGAATTCCCCTGTATACCCTGATATCGCAAATATCATCGCAAATTCAATATATCCTTTATATGCGAAATATCCCGCTATAAAAATCAACGCGATTTGGTTACCTGCATTTAATGTCACATTCAATCCTTGTAAAGTCATAATAGATTTTTTTCTATTAACTTTAGAATTTTTTATATTTTTTGAACCTACATTTACAATTCTATCTAATAAATTCAACGCAGAAAAGTTGTTTAGCATTTCTGAACTAGCCAGCGCATTCTCTAAGTCCTTGTTGAAATCTTCTGTAGCTTTTGAAATGTCTTTTGTAGTTGTTTTTATCGCTTTGTTGAAATACTTAGGTAGAACCATCATTAATAAAGACAATGCAAGTGAGATAATAAATAACGTAATATTCACCTTAAGTAATACAATTGTTGAGATAACAACTAAAGATATACTGTAAATCGCAAATAAACAATTAGCCGCATATTGCTCAAACTGCTGGATATCAGTAGTATTTAAAGCTATACATTCTGCTCCATTATTATGTTTTTCATTATAGATTAACTTTTTCTTAAAATCCGCAATTGCTGTTTTTCTAAGACTCGTAGAAAAATTTTGAATCAATTTTTCAACGTATATCGCTCGGAAATAACCCAATGTATTTAAAACAACATATATCAACATAACTGCAATAGTCGCCGACACCATAAATTTTAAGTTTTTATCTACCGTCGCCTGGATAATCAAACTAAATCCATAAGACGTTGCAACCTGTGTTGCTGCGCATAATACCGTAATAATAAATACTAGTATGCTATATTTTTGTTTAAATAATAACTTAAACATTCCCTTCACCCCTTACATTATATTTTAAAATCTTTTTTACATTCTGACTCTAAAAGTATATTTATTATGTAAATTTTATCAGAGATAACAAAGATAGTCAACACTATATTTGTATAAAAATAACACTATTGTGTTTTTATTGCAGTTGTATCTTTCTAGTTTATTGATTTACACGTGTATTTATAGTATTATTATAGTAATATTTGATTAATTCTCAGGAGCGGATAAACTTTGAAACTTAAATTAGCTGACTTAATAAAAACTAAACGAAAATCACTAAATATGTCTCAAAAAAAATTAGCTGAAGGTATTTGTACTCAAACTATTATCAGTAGGTTAGAAAAAGGAGAAGTCACTCCTTCTATAGATATATTTTTTAAAATTATAAAAAAATTAAATATTCCAACTAGTGAAATAGAAGACTTGTTTGATATCAATACTAAAGAATATCAACCTTCTAACTTTAAAGTTAATGGACTTATGGACTTACTTTATAAACGAGATTATAAGACACTAGACTTTATTTTATCTTCCATTGATAAGAACACTCTTGATTCAGAAAAGATTTTATATTTTGAATGGTTTCAAGCTATCACAACATATCACATTAAAAATCAACTAGATTTTGCGACTGAAAGTCTAAAAACATTAATAACAAAAGTAGAAGCTGGTTCTATCTTATATTGCGATATCTGTAATACTTTGGGAAATTTTTATTCAGAAAAAGAATTATTTGAAGATGCTCTTCTTTGGTATGAAAAAGTTTTACCATATATAAAAATTATTCAAAATACAAGTTCTGAACAACCATTCTATTATTCTATTGCACGTATCTATGGAATTTTAAATAAATTAAATGATGCAACATATTGGAACTCTACCGCTATTACTAAAGCTCTAGAAAATAAATCTTTTTATCTTCTAGGAGATAATTATTATTTACAAGCACGATTATTTGAAGAACAAAAACTTATTGAAGATGCTATTAATTCTTGTAACAAAGCTATTAGTATATTCTCATTAGAAAATAATGAAACTATGAGATCTTTAACATTATCTTATCTTTCATATCTAAAAGAGAAAAATAGTAAAGAACTGCAACAATAATTCTCTTATTTTGGCGATATGTCTTAAAACGAAAAAACTCCAGATTTTTCCTCTGGAGTTTTTGGAGTTTTATCTTATTTATCAAACACCTAAAATGTATATATAATTTTAAAAAAGGTAATTGAGTGTAACTCAAAAATTTCGATTTCGTAGAAATTGATTTTTTAGAGTCACTCTCGCATAGTTTATTAGATATCTAAAAAACTTTTATAAAGTAAATTTAGATAACAATAAACCACCTCTTCTATAAGTTCTCATATAAATTTTTCTTAAAAATTTAAAGCTTTTAGATTATCCTATCCTTTTGGCGTGTATTATATTTCAGTCTAATTTCTTTAACCTTAAAAAATAATTCTATCAAATTTACATTATTATTGCAATTTAGCTTAAGTATTATTTTGCTACTTCGACTTTAGATATTTTTCAAATTCTTGCTCACTTAAATTCAATTTACTTGCCCCCATTTCTTTAGTTAGGTGCCCTTCTTTTACTAAATCTACGAACATACTTATTGTTTTTACTCTTTCTTGTGCGATACCCTGCTCTATTCCTTCTTCACGTCCTTGTTCAAGTCCTTGTTGAAGTCCTTGTTGAAGTCCTTGTTCAAGTCCTTCCGCTATTGCCTGTTCTTTTTCTTCTCTAACATAAGCTAGGTGAGCATAATATCCATCAAAGTCTCTTCTTTTCTCATCAAACATACTCTTCTCCTCCTTAGTCCATTCTTTCGGATTTATTATACTGTCTGCTTGTTTCATTATTTTTTCTGGTTCATGTGTAAATGGTTTATTTCCAAAAAATTCTATCCAACGTACTTTTTTGTAATTTTCCGTTGTGTTTTCAGTATATTTTTCTATTTCTAAAAACACCATTTTAACTAAATTTCTTTTCTCTTCTATACCTTTAAATTTAACTTTTAATTCTTCACAATTATCATCATCTCTCATACTAAATGAATGAATCGCTCTATTGTCATTAAAATACGGTTTCTCTGTTATCGCTATCGCATAGACTGGTATTAATTCTTGAGATAAATAATGCGTGTTTACTCCCTCTTTCTTATACTCATCTAAGTTTTGCGATACTTGTTCGCAAATGTACAACCACAATCTTTTTATAAAATCAACCTGCATAGCAACTTGGATTTCTATAATAACCTGTGTTCCATCATCTAATTCTGCTAGCACATCTACATGCGTTACATATGGGAGAAGCTCTTTATATGGCTTAGCATGTATCTGAGTTCCATCTAGAATTTTTACATTAGTTACTGGTAAATCCAATAAATCTCTAACAAATTGAGCCGTTACCTCAGTATTACTAAATACTTTTTTCGCCACTAAATCCATCATTGGACGTGTATCTTTGTTTCTTATATTTCCCATTTTGAAAACCTCCCTATTTATTATTTTTTTCATAATTAATTTAATTTTTCATAATCCCAGTTAATTTCTTACCTTCATTATACTCTACGGAGATTATTTTTTCTAATAATAACATTAGTCTTACCATAAGTTTTCCAAAGTCCTGCTATTTCACAAAATAAACAAACTCCAGATTTTTCCTCTGGAGTTTATTTTTCTTTTATTCTTTTATAATTCTATAGTAAATTTTTGATGTTATTGCATAAACTATTAGATAGAAGATTGCGAAGACTACGATTGTCACAGCAAGCGCCTGTAAGAATATGCTATTATCTGTTATTAAGAATAATCTTAAGATTTTTTCGATAAATGGATATGCTACTATCGTGTGTAGTGTCGCTATAATTAGCGGTGAGAAGAAGATTAACAATACTTGTGATCTTATTGATTGTTTAATCTGTTTATCTGTAATACCTACTTTTCTCATGATTTCAAAGTTTCCTTTATCTTCATATCCTTCTGAGATTTGTTTGTAGTACATGATTACCACTTGGCTTATTACGAAGATAAAGCTTATGAACACCCCGATGAATAGGAATGATGCGAACACTCCTCTGAATGTAAGTTTATTTTCTTCTTTACCTTCTATTTCTATACCACTTTGTTTTTCTAATTTTTTGAAGCTTTCGATTACCTTAGCTTCTTTAGTTGTATCTTTGATATTGAAGGCAACGTAGTTTTGAAGTGTAGGAGTACCTGTTTGTATACTAATCCCTCTTTTTTCTAACTCTTTACTACTTAACTCTGTTAGTTTTGTAGCTAATTTAGTTGCTTCTTTCTCATCTTTAACAACAGCATAATATGTATCCATAATATTCGCTGTTGCAGAGCCTATTGTTCCTGGAAACTCTGATAATTTTTCTTTAATTTTATAGTCACTACCATTTAGAGAAATACTATTATGATTGTAATCTCCTTTTTTATCGATATGTAATAAAATCTCATTACTTTCTAATGTTTTATTTTTATTAGCGAATTTATTATAATCTTTTAATTGTAAAACAACTATCATTTTAACATTACTTAAATCTACACCTACATTTGATTCAAAATTGAACTTATCATCAACTAATCTTCCTACCATAGGTAATGAATTATATGAGACCATGTCTTCCACTTCAGTTCCCGCTTCTTTAGCTGATAATTTTGCATTATTTTCAATTTCTTTTAGTTTATCACTAGTAGAATGATAACCTGCAATCATTAATTGTCTTGGGAATCTTTCGTTGTAAGATTTTTCCATACCTGCATATAATGCTGATGTTGATCCCATAGTTACAAGAACCATCGTAGATAATATACAGATATTCGCTAATCCTACTGCATTTCTCTTCATTCTGTATAATAAACCAGAAACGCTGATGAAGTTTTTAGGTTTATAGTAGAAGTTTTTATTATTTTTCATGATTTTTAGTACTGTGATACTAACTGCCATGAACACTAGATATGTACCTATAATTACCGCAACTACAGCATAAAAGAATACTAATAATGCTTTTATAGGATTTTGTACCGTTTGTGCTGTGTAATAACCATAGCCGATTAATGCTAAACCGATTATCGCTAAAATCCATCTAGATTTCGGTTCTTTTTCACCTTTATTTTCATCTTTTAATAAGGCTACAATTCTAAGTCTAGCTATTTTTATAACAGTATAAAGTAATAATAAGAAGTATATTCCTCCGAATAATAATACTGAGAAAACTATAGCTATCGGTGTTATGCTGAACCCAAAGCTAACTCCCGCTGAGAATAATTTCAATAATACTAACAACATAAGTTTATCAAAAATTATTCCTAATCCAATTCCTAACACTATTGTAGTTACAGCGATAAAAATTGTTTCTAACACTAAGATTTTAGCTATTTGTTTTTTCGTCATACCTAAAACAGAATACAATCCAAATTCTTTTACCCTACGTTTTACTAGAAAACTATAAGTATAAAATAGGAAAATTACAGAGAACATCGCAATTACAATAATACCGAAACTTAATACCTGTTTTGTCGCATCAATACCGTTTGGAAGTTTGTCTAAATTATCTCCAAAAGCCAGAGATGACAGTATGTAAAATGACATTATTGTAAAAATTGCTGATAACACATACGGTATTATAAATTTTTTATTTTTTACAAGGTTATTTAAAGCAAATTTGCTATAAAAGAAACTCATCTTACTCACCTGCCTGCATTAAAGTTAACGTGTCATTAATTTTTTGGAACATTTCACTTGTAGTCGCAGTTCCTTTTCTAAGTTCATGGAAAACTACCCCATCTTTAATAAATAATACACGTTTAGCACGAGCTGCTGTTTTCACAGAGTGCGTAACCATAATTATTGTTTGTCCTGC
>ERZ772962.2074-NODE-2074-length-10473-cov-24.842100_pt1 | contig 10473 bp, 10 predicted proteins | sample MGYA00580676_ERZ772962 | MGnify/ENA primary metagenome ERZ772962 (study PRJEB29015, sample SAMEA2738049) | human oral metagenome | biome: human oral; feature: human-associated habitat; material: saliva | place: China | collected 2230 ...
CCGATAAAGTGGTTTGGCTGACGTAGGCTAGCTTGTCAGGATTTTTGACGTTCAGTCCGGCCACATCTTCCACTGTCTCAACCAGAAACATTTTGCCCGGAGGCAATTGTCCCATCGTGCCTTCTACTTCGACGTGGCCTTTGTGGCCGATCATGATAATTTCGTAATCTTGCTCATCGAGGCGGGCTACTTCTTTATGGACTTTGGTTACCAGAGGGCAGGTGGCATCAAAAACACGGAAACCACGTTGTGCCGCTTCTTCTTGTACGGCTTTAGATACGCCGTGAGCAGAGTAAATTAGTGTGGCACCCTTTGGGACATCCGCCAAGTTATCGACAAATACGGCACCTTTTGCCCGAAGATTGTCCACGACGAATTTGTTGTGAACAACTTCATGGCGGACGTAAATAGGCGCGCCGAATTCTTCGAGTGCACGTTCAACAATACTGATGGCACGGTCAACGCCGGCACAGAAGCCGCGGGGATTGGCAAGGATAATGGTTTTTTGAGTCATGTGTATTCCGTTTTCAGACGGCCTTTGTGTCGTTTGGAGGTGTTTTTTTGTGCAGCAAACCATCTATTACCAAGCAAACTGCGCCAACGCAGATAAAGCTGTCGGCAATGTTAAATGCAGGGTAGAACCAGTTTTGCCAATAGAAAAGCAGAAAATCGACAACGTGGCCGTGAATCAGGCGGTCAACCACATTGCCAATCGCGCCGCCGATAATCATGGCAGCCCCCAGTTTGCCCCAGCGGCCAAACTCATCACGCCAGATAGCACGGGCCAAATACAGGCTGATAACGACTGCCAGACCTAAAAAGAAGAATTTCTGCCAGCCGCCTTGGTCGGCCAAAAAGCTGAATGCCGCGCCAGGATTATAGGCAAGAGTCAGGTCAAAAAAGTCTGGAATGATATTGAGGCGTTCGCCTTCGGTAAAGTGTTTCAAGATTTCCCATTTGCTCAGTTGGTCAAGAATGATGGCAACGAGGGAAAGTAAGAAAAAAGGAATTTTTTTAGAAGAGGATGAACTCATGTTTTCAGACGGCTTATGTAATAAAGGGCTTATTTTACCTGAAAGCAGGCTGGAAGTGTTTGCGATGGTATCGACGTCAAGGCCGTCTGAAAATAGAAACGCCGCCACTTGAATGTATCAAAGGGCGGCGTAGTAAGCATGTGCGGGCTTATTGGTTTTTAAGTAACGGGAAGCCCAGTTTTTCGCGGCTTTCAACGAATTTTTGTGCAACGATACGGCTCAGTGCGCGAATACGGCCGATATAGGTTGCGCGTTCGGTAACGGAAATGGCGCCGCGTGCATCCAAGAGGTTGAACGTGTGACCGGCTTTGAGTACAAGCTCGTAAGCAGGCAAGGCAAGACTGGTGTCTTCAACTGCAAGCAGGCGTTTGGCTTGTTCTTCATAGTCGTTGAATTGGCGCAAGAGCCAATCGGCATCGCTGTATTCGAAGTTGTAGGTGGATTGTTCGACTTCGTTTTGATGATAAACGTCGCCGTAAGTGACGATGTTGCCATCAAGGGTTTTTGCCCAAACGAGGTCGTACACGTTTTCCACGCCTTGCAAATACATGGCGAGACGCTCGATACCGTAGGTGATTTCACCGAGCACAGGAGAGCAGTCGATACCGCCGACTTGTTGGAAGTAGGTAAATTGGGTTACTTCCATGCCGTTGAGCCAAACTTCCCAACCCAAGCCCCAAGCGCCGAGAGTAGGATTTTCCCAGTCATCTTCGACAAAGCGGATGTCGTGTACTTTAGGGTCGATATCCAATTCGTGCAGGGAATTGAGGTATAGGTCTTGAATATTGGCTGGTGCAGGTTTGAGCGCAACTTGGAATTGATAGTAGTGTTGCAGGCGGTTGGGGTTGTCGCCATAGCGGCCGTCTTTGGGGCGGCGGCTGGGTTGAACGTAAGCGGCAAACCAAGGTTCTGGGCCTAATGCGCGCAGGCAGGTGGCTGGATGCGAAGTACCGGCACCGACTTCCATATCGAAAGGTTGGATAACGGTGCAGCCTTTGTCTGCCCAGTAGTTTTGTAATTTGAAAATAATTTGTTGGAAGGTGAGCATGGTGGATGGAATAGATTGGAATAAAGAGGGTATTTTACTGTTTTGAGCCTGTTTTGGATAGGCTGAAGGAAGCAGCGCAGTTTATTTGCCGTCCAACAAGTCTGAAAAGGGGTCGTCTTCCGAAGAAACGGTGTATTTTTCTTGTGCCCATTCGCCTAAATCAATGAGTTTACACCGTTTGCTGCAGAAAGGGCGGTAGGGGCTGTCGGTGTTCCAAACGACTTCTTTGTGGCAGGTCGGACATTTTACAACAGGAGCGGTCATGCAGTTTCTTTCAGAGTTTGTGCAATAGATTGATAGTATTGATGCAAGCGGGCAACCTTGATTTTTGCTTCTTCCATGCTATGGGTATTGTCCAATACATCGTCGGCATGCAGCAGTCTATCAGATCGAGAAGCTTGGGTGGCCATGATTTGACGCGTTTGTTCTTCTGAAAAACCATTGCGTTGATGTACGCGTTCGATTTGGACGGACTCCGGAACATCTACGACCAAAATGCGGTCAGTCTCCGCTTTAAATGCCGGATTCTCAATCAAAAGCGGGACATCGACAATGCCGTAGGTAGAGGAGGCAAGTTGTTGTTTCTGCTGCTGGACTTTATTTAAGATTAATGGCAGAAGCAGGTTTTCCAGTTGTTTTTTGGATTGAGGCCGTCTGAAAACTTCTTCTCGTAAAGCGATACGATTCAGACGGCCTTCATGATCAAAAACCTCATTGCCGAAAAGTTGGCGGATGGCAGGAAGGGCTTCACCGTTTTCAGCGGTCAGTGAGCGGCTGATGGCATCGGCATCGATAATGGGTACGCCAAGTTCGGCAAACATTTGGGCAATAGATGATTTGCCGCTACCGATACCGCCGGTCAAGCCTATCCATAATGTCATTATCGGAATCCTGATTGTACGAGCCACCATTGTACCAGTTGGGTAATAGGTGCATTGGCGACCAAAATAATCCATCCTGCCACAGCAAGGCTGGGACCAAAAGCAAAATATTGGCCTTTGCCGACGCGAGCAATGAGTGCGCCCACCAGGCCGACTAAGGCAGCCATGAAGATCAAAACAGGCAAGATACCTACGCCCAGCCATGCCCCGAGCGCGGCCAAAAGTTTGAAGTCGCCATTACCCATGCCGATTTTACCAGTCAGAAGTTTATAGACGGCGCATAAAGTATAAAGGCTCATATAGCCTGCGATTGCGCCCCAAACGGCTGAATGCAGGGGTACGAATATGTCATTAAGATTAAACAGCAGGCCGATCCAAATTAGGGGCTGAGTCAGGCTGTCGGGTAAATATTGCGTATCGGCATCGATAAAGGTCAGCGCAATCAATATGGCAGTCAAAATTAATCCGCCAATAGTTGCCCATGACCAGCCGTATTGCCACGTGACAATACCGAATAAGACACCTGTCAGCAGCTCAATCAGCGGATAGCGTATGCCGATCGCGGTTTTGCAAGAGTGGCATTTCCCGCCCAGTAAAACATAGCTGAGGATGGGGATGTTTTGCCAAGGTTTTACTGGGCTTTTGCATTTTGGGCAGCGTGAATCTGGTTTGCGCAGATTAAATGGCTGTTTTTCTTCATCTGTCAGATCGATGCCCAAATGCTCTTTGGAAAATTGTGTCCATTCGCGTTCCATCATTATCGGCGTGCGATAAATGATAACGTTCAGAAAGCTGCCAATCAGCAATCCCAAAATAACGGCTAAAGGAATAGCGAATGGCGCAAGAACGGAGAGAGCGTCTATGGCAGAGTAAATACTATCAAGCATATCAACCTACGACATTACCTAAGTTAAACAGCGGCAGATACATGGCAATCAGCAAGATACCGATGAGCGAACCCAATACCACCATGATGATAGGCTCCATCAAGTGAGACAATCGGGAGACGGAGTTGTCTACTTCATCTTCGTAGAATTCGGCAGCTTTGTTCAGCATATCGTCCAAAGAGCCTGACTCTTCGCCGATGGCCGCCATTTGGATCACCATATTGGGGAACATATCTGTACTTTGCATACTGGATGTCAGCGACAGACCTTGGGTTACCTTGGCGCGGATGTCTTGAGTGGCTTCTTCATAGAGAATATTGCCGGATGCGCCTGCAACTGAATCTAATACTTCCACCAAAGGAACGCCGGCTGCGAAGAGGGTGGAAGTCGTACGCGCCCAACGGGCAATGGTTGCTTTACGGACGATGGTCCCAAAAACAGGCAGTCTCAAAATCAAAGCATCGATTCGTTTTTGGAAGGTAGGAGATTTTTCATGGAGTTTGTACAGGCCGAAGGCAGAAACAATCAAAAGGATAATCATAATCCAGCCATAGTCGACGAATAAATCGGACAAGCTCATGACAAGTTGGGTAAGCCTTGGCAGCTCTGCACCCATATTGGCATAAACTTCTTTAAAGGCAGGCAGTACAAACATCATCATGATGAAGATAAGCGCAATCGCCACCACGATAATAGCAATCGGGTAGGTCAGCGCGGTTTTAACCTTTTTCTTAATGGCTTGGGTTTTTTCTTTATAGACAGCCAGTTTGTCCAATAAGCTTTCCAATACGCCGCCGGACTCACCTGCGCTGACCAGATTGCAATAGAAACGGTCGAAATATTTTGGATATTTGGAGAATGATTTACCCAATGCACTGCCTTGTTCTACATCGGAACGAACCTGCATCAGCATTTCGGTCATGCTCGGATTGGAGTGGCCGCGCGCAACGATTTCAAAAGCCTGCATCAGTGGTAAGCCTGCCTTCATCATCGTTGCCAGTTGGCGGGTGAATACTGTAATGTCTTCTTGGGTAATACGGCGTTTGCGTGCGGTTTTGACTTTGCTGATACGCAAAGGGCGAATGCCTCTGCGTTGGAGTTTTTTGCGTGCTTCTTCTTCGTCTTTGGCAACTACTTCACCACGGACAAGACGTTCGGTCTCGGTATTTTTTCCTTCAAATGTAAAACGCTTGCCTTTGCTTCTTGAGCCGAACAGACTTCTTTTTTGCTCTGCTTGAGCCATGAGTTATCCCTTGTTAGTAAGAAATAAAGCGGACTGTTTCCCCGTGCCGCTTTATTTTAATTTTGAAAATATGGCAGTTTAGTCATTGGTATGAGCAGTCACTTCTTCCAACGAGGTCAGGCCTTGCATGACTTTCATGAGGCCGGCACGACGCAAGTCTACCATGCCTTCCTGATAGGCCATGTTCATGATATCAACTTCTGTACCGTTGTTCATAATGACTTTTTGCATTTCATCGCTGACCGGCATGACTTCATAAATGCCGACGCGGCCTTTAAAGCCTTTGCCGCGGCAGCTGTCGCAGCCAACCGGGCGGTAGAGTTTCCAATCTTGAGCCAAGTCCGCATCGGTAAAGCCGGCTTTTTTCAATGCCGGAACCGGCGGGCGTTCAACTTCGCGTTTGCAGTTCGGGCACAGTCTGCGCAACAGCCTTTGCGCCATAATTAGGCTGACCGAGCTGGCGATGTTGAAAGGCGCAACACCCATGTTCAAAAGGCGGGACAGTGTGGCCGGTGCATTATTGGTATGCAGGGTTGAGAAAACCATATGGCCGGTTTGGGCGGCTTTAATGGCGATGTCGGCGGTTTCCAAGTCACGAATCTCACCGACCATAATAATATCAGGATCTTGACGCAAGAAGGATCGGAGTGCGGCAGCAAACGTCAGACCTTGTTTCTCATTGACGTTGACTTGGTTGACGCCCGGCAGGTTAATCTCGGCCGGATCCTCTGCCGTCGAAATGTTCACATCTTCCGTGTTCAAAATACTCAGGCAAGTATAGAGCGAAACGGTTTTGCCCGAACCTGTCGGACCGGTAACCAACACCATGCCGTAAGGGCGGTTGATGGCTTCCAACAGCATTTCTTTTTGGAAAGGCTCTAAACCGAGCTGGTCGATATTGAGCGATGTACCATCGGAATTTAGGATACGCATCACCACTTTTTCGCCAAACAATGTCGGCAAAGTGCTGACACGGAAGTCAATCGGACGGCCGTGTTTATGGAAGGCAATTTGAATTCTGCCGTCTTGCGGAATACGTTTTTCGGAAATATCCAAACGCGCCATCACTTTGATACGCGATGCCAACTGGCCACGCACGGCGACAGGCGGCTGTACGACTTCGCGCAATTGTCCGTCCACACGGAAACGGACGCGCGCCATTTGTTCGTAGAATTCAAAGTGGATGTCCGATGCGCCCGCGTTCAGGGCATCGGATAAGGTTTTGTGGATGAAACGGGGGATAGGGCCGTCTTCAGCTTCTTCGTTATCGATATAAAGCGATTGAGATTGCTGCGTTGCTTCATGTTCGTCGCTGATTTCTTTCAGAATGGTGGTCGAACGTTGACCCAGCCATTCCAGCAATGAGCTGAGCTGGTCGTCTGGAACCACCACCAAGTCGACACTTAAACCTGAAGCAAAAGCGATTTTTTGAAAGTTTTGGATTTGGGTCGGATCGGATACGGCGAAATAAACCTTGCGTCCGCGTTTGAAAATCGGAATGCAACGGTTTTGCACCATTTGCTCTTCCGTCAGAATGTCGCTGACTACATTATTGCGCGGGTAGTAGTGCAAATCCAAAAGGGGATAGCTGAATACGCGCGCGACTAACTCTCCCAAAGCTTTAGGGGAGATGATGCCGTCTGAAAACAGGTTGGGCAGGATTTCTTTGCCCGATTGTAAAAGGCTGTTGTAATGTTCCGCTTGTTGATTTGAGATGGTCTGGCTTTGAACCAAAACACGCAATAATCCGACACTCATTTTATTTTCCGTTTCTTGTGCAGTTTTCCCTTTAATTTAGAGGAAAGCCGTATTATTTTATCATTATTATGATTAAAGCATATATTTAATTATGCAAATCTGCTTAAGTTGCAAAGACATGCTTCTGCTTTAATTGTATTTTTATTTCAGACGGCCATTATAAAGCAAGGAGAATAGGCGTTAAACTCGATATTTTTGGATTATGATGAAAAAACAACAATTTTGTCGTATGAATCCAATCAATAACGAAATTATATTTCATGTTGCTATTACTTGTTTGGAGATGGCAGAAAAGGTTGTTTTGATGGACAGACGGTTGGAATTTGAAATATGAAAAGGCCGTCTGAAAAGCGGAAACACATAATTTCAGACGGCCTCTGTTTTTGATTCTCTTTTGATTCTCTTTTGGTTCTCTTATCCGTAAATCTTAGTTCGGATTTCAACAAGTGCATTGATTGCCAAACTGGTGTTTACAGCTTCCGGCAGATCGGACTGGGCGAACAAATTTTCTACTTCGTTAATCAATGTTTCTGCACGCGCCAACAGTTCATCGTAAGGAAAAGAACCGCGCTTGATGGCCAGCAATTCGTCACTATCGGGACGGCGTGGACGGATTTCGCCATGAAGGGCAATATCGCGCGCGGTTTCAAGCAGGCGGAAGGTATGCATCATATTTTTTGCATCGTAACCTTGGCCGTGCGCCTGCGTGCCTTGATAGCGTGTTTCGTTACGTTCTGTCAGCCATTGTTGATAAGAGGCATATTCGCGGCAGTAACTGCTGTATCCGTCTTGGTTGAAGGACAGATGGGCAAGCGGTGTTTCGCCTTCTGGAATGATGCTGAGTGAAAGCGTTGTGGCTTCGGGTTTGGGTGCAATACCGTGGTAGCCCATCGTGCCGTCGGCATCGTAAAACAGGGCATAAAGTTCTCGGGCGTGGGCTATTTTGATTAAGCCTACACGCCTTTGCTCCATTCCGCGTTGTGCAAGCCAGTACTGTAACGGTACGGTTTGCCTGCCTTCTATGATGTGGCAGAAATCAAGGATGCTTTTCTTTTCAGACGGCATCGGATTGCTGATTTTTTTATTCAATCCCCGTGCTTTTTTGATTTGTCCGTAGGCATAGCCTGCAAAACTTTGCTGGCAGGTTTTGGAGATAAACCATTCGGTTTTGAACGCATCCATCAATGGCGAACGGTATCGCACACAGTCAGAGGGGGAGGCCAGCAGCTCCAGCGTGTTCGGATTGCTTTGCAGCAGCAATTCGATAAACCGTCCCAGTTCGTAATACACAATATCGTTGGTTTCATTGCTGATTTGCGGGATGTATTCCATGCCGTAAAACATGGATTTGGGCAGGTAAAACACGCCTTTGATGTCGGTATCGGACTCGGGCGTTGCCAAACCGTAGGCGCGGCTGCCGGATACGGCTTCAAGCAGAATCAGATTTCGCGTGTGCAAGTCTTCGAGGGTCAGCATATTCAGACGGCCTTTTACGGATAAATGGTTGCCAAGGTGGAACGGAACAATTCGTTCAAAGGCCCGCTATCGGCAGGTTCGGTAGTAGGGGCAGATAAGGCAGAAACTTCGTTATATAGGTCAATAGTCAGCTTTTGCAGCTCTGGCGATAATGTGTGCAGATAACTTTCGTTCTGTTCTGCTTTTAATACAACCAGATCAGTAATTTGGGTAACACAATCTGTCTGCCACTCATTCATCAACTCAACCAAAGTCATTGGCGGAATACCGCCTTGTTTCACTGCCCAGCGTGCCGCCAATAAAGGGCGTAAGACGTAAAACCATTTCTTCAATTTAATCGGCTGCGCCAAATCCATGGCTTTCAAAGCATTGCCGGCGATACCGCGATAATGGTGCAACAACGCGGCGGCTTGGACGTATTGGGGCGCAAGTTCATTCAGACGGCCTATGAATGCCTCATCTTGTGTATAAACAATCGGCGAACGCAGCCATTCCAGCAATACGGCATTGCTTTTTCTCAACAGGCGCAAAGCCTTGCGGATGTCCCAGCCGCCTACGTCAAACCATTGGTTTTCAATAAATTCAAACGTATCTTTTGCTTCATCAATTTGCAGATAATGTTCTTGCGGACGGATATAAATGGCGCGAACGTCATAATCGCTGTCGGGCGAAGCAAAGCCCCATGCACGGCTTCCGCTCTCCGCCGCCAGAAGAAAATGCAGTGGTTCGGCAAGTGAAATTTGAGTCAGTTTTTCTTGAATAGTTTGTTTCATGATGTTTCCTGAAAAAAGCCGTCTGAAAACCTAAAGTTTCCAGACGACATTTTAAATATTTTTCCCTATGCCTTTAAATTTCTCTACAAACACAGAAATTTTTTGGAAGACACTTTGTTTCTTCGTTAAATACTGTGGGTTGAGCGGGCTCATTTTAGGCAGTGCTTCGGTTAGTTCCGTGCCGTTTTCACTGGCATAGCCGCGTTTGAGTGAGCTGGTTAAATAGCGTTTGGCGGCGGTTTCGTTCAGGCCTTCGGCGGCAATCAGCTCTGCTGCTTCGCTCTTCATCACTTCTTGCGCGTATGCGTAAAAGGTTTCTAGTATGGTAGGAACGTCGGGAACTTTGTCCAAATCCGTATCGTTGATGAAATCCACAATCAGGCTCTCTTTGGCGCGGTGGCCGATGCTGGCGCGGATGATACGGCGGATTTCTTCTACCAGCTCCGTTTTGCCTTTGATTTTTTTGTGGTGCTCGAAAACCAGTTGCAGGATGTAATCCAGATTGATTTCCTGCGATTTGAGCAAATCCACCTCAAAAACCACATCGTCCCAATCGATTTTTGATTGCTCTTTCTGTTCGCCTGCTTTTTGGCGGCGCAGCCAGTCTCGAATGTCGTTATAGGCGGAACGGTAATCCTGCACGGCTCTTTCAGACGGCATCGGCACTTGCCGCATTTCCTGCACGTCTTCATCGCTCAAGTAGTATTTTTCCTGAAACGCCTTCATAGCATCTTCGTCCGCCGCATCCACATTCTGCAACTCGCACAGCGCGGCAAATTCATCGTAGTTCTGCAATACGTTTTCCGCTCTCAGGTATTCGCCGAAGAGTTTGGCAAAATCTTTTTTGTCTTTTTCCGTTTCGATTTTGTCGGGATCGGGGAAACGCTCGTGCAATTCTTTTGCTACATCCAGATAACCGCGCCGTGCTTCGCCAGTCTGATCATCGGTATAGCCGTTCATGTATTCTTCGTAGCTTTTTTCCAGTACGACGTTTTTGGTATTTTTGTCGCCGAATAGAGTTATCGCATCAATGGTTGCCTGCTCCAAATCACGGAAGCAGACAATGTTGCCGAAGGTTTTGGTAGCATCATAAATGCGGTTGGTACGCGAAAACGCCTGCATCAGGCCGTGATAGCGCAGGTTTTTATCGACAAACAGCGTGTTCAGCGTCGGCGCGTCAAAACCCGTCAAAAACATGCCGACTACAATCAGCAAATCTACTTCCTGATTTTTTACTCGTTTTGCCAAATCGCGGTAGTAGTTCTGAAAGGCTTTGCTGTCCGTGCCGAAATTGGTTTTGAAACAGGCGTTGTAATCGTTGATGGCAGCCTGCAAAAATTCTTTCGCGCTGCTGTCCATCGCTTCCGGTTCAA
>ERZ772962.2079-NODE-2079-length-10468-cov-3.011716_pt1 | contig 10468 bp, 8 predicted proteins | sample MGYA00580676_ERZ772962 | MGnify/ENA primary metagenome ERZ772962 (study PRJEB29015, sample SAMEA2738049) | human oral metagenome | biome: human oral; feature: human-associated habitat; material: saliva | place: China | collected 2230 ...
CGAAGTTCTATCCCGGGCAGGACCGCCCAGCACTTCGCAACATCAACCTTGAGATAGCCAAGGGCGAGTTCGTTTTCCTCGTGGGTCAGTCGGGGTCCGGCAAGTCCACCTTCCTGCGCCTCATCCTGCGGGAGTACCGGCCGACGAAGGGCACGCTGTACGTCGCGGGAAAGAACCTTTCAACCCTCAACCAATGGAAGGTGCCGGTGCTGCGGCGCCAGATCGGAACCGTGTTCCAGGATTTTCGTCTGCTCCCGGGCAAAACCGTCTACGAGAACGTTGCCTTCGCCCTGCAGGTGATCGGCAAGCCGTCGCGGGTCATCCGGGAGGTGGTTCCGGAGACCCTCAGGCTCGTCGGCCTGGAGGGAAAGGAGAACCGGCTGAACGAGGAGCTGTCGGGCGGTGAACAGCAGAGGGTCGCGATCGCACGGGCTTTCGTGAACCGGCCGAAGATCCTCATCGCCGACGAGCCGACGGGAAATCTCGATCCGGAGACCAGCGTCGGCATCATGAAACTGCTCGACCGGATCAACCGGACCGAAACCACCGTGATCATGGCCACCCACGATTCCTCGATCGTGGATCAGATGCGACGCCGCGTCCTGGAATTGCGCAAGGGTGAACTCGTGCGCGATCAGGCCAAGGGTGTCTACGGCGTCAACTGAGAAACCGGGAGTAACAAATGCGGCACACGTTTCGGGAGACCTGGTCCGGGTTGAAGCGCAACATGGCCATGACCATCGCGGTCATAGTCACCATGTCGGTTTCCCTCTCGCTCTTCGGGGTCGGGTTGCTCACATCCATGGAGGTGGATCTGGTCAAGGACCGCTGGTACGGCAAAGTCGAGATTTCCGTGTTCCTGTGCGTGGAACGCAGCACGGGGGGTACGTGTGAACCGGGGAAGGCCACCACGGACGCCCAGCGCAAGGCGATCGAGGAGGCCCTGAAGGCGAACCCCGAGGTCAAGGAGGTTTTCTACGAATCCAAGGAAGAAGCCTTCAAGGAGTTCCAGAGGGTGTTCAAGGACTCCCCGGTCCTCGCGTCCCGCACCGTTGAGCAGATGCAGGATTCGTTCCGCATCAAGCTGCTGAACCCCGAGAACTACAAGGGAGTGGTGAGCGAGGCCCAGGGGCTCCAGGGAGTTCAGAACGTCAGGGACCTGAGGAGCGTCCTCGATCCCGTGTTCAAAATTCTGGGAGGACTCCAGTGGGCGACGATCGGCATGAGTGTCCTACTGCTGCTCGCGGCGGCCCTGCAGATCTCCACCACCATCCGGATGGCTGCCTTCACCCGTCGGCGTGAAATCGGCATCATGCGTCTGGTCGGGGCCTCCAACTTCTACATCCTGCTGCCGTTCCTGCTGGAAAGCCTCATTGCAGGTCTGATCGGCGTGCTCATTTCATCTGGCTCAATTGCAATTACCTATTTGCTATTGATTGAGCAAACCGCCAGACCCTCAATCCCAGCTATAGCTTGGATTGGCGCGGATCATGTTTTCAATGCCATCATTTGCATAGTAGTGGTTGGCGTTGCATTGTCGGTCATCCCGACGCTGCTGGCGACCAGAAAGTATCTAAGAATCTGACGTGTAAGGAGATCAAGGTGAATCGGGCTCTTCCCCATCTACCCGAAAACCCCATCCTCAATCGAATCGCCCGCGGTCTGGTTGCCTCGGTCCTGAGCGTCACAATGCTCGGTGCGCTCGCGACCCGGGCCGGCGCGGATGACCTGGACGACAAACGAAATCAACTGGACTCACAGATCGAGGCCCAGAAGTCGGTGGTGGAGGGCGCATCCAAGGAACTCACCGATGCGGTGAACGCCCTCGAAGCAGCGAAGACGGAACTGGCCACCGCTGAGACCGCACTGTCCGAAGCGGAAACCAAGCTCACGGCCGCCAAGGAACTGGATACCCAACGCGCATCGGAGCTTGCGGCAGCGGAGACCAAGGCCAAGAAGGCGAAGGCCGACGTGGCCGCCGCCAAGGCGGCCTACGACTCCGTGGATGCCCGCACCTCCGAGGAGATCACGGTGATCACCCAGCAGAACGGCGGGCTGGCGGAGTTGTCGGTTCTCTTCAGCGATGCCGGCGTCGGCAACATGAATCAGCGGGCCCAGCTGGCCGACACCTTGTTCAGTTCCAGCGCACTCGAACTGGACGAACTGACCTCGCGCAAATTCCAGCTGGACGCGGCGAAGAAGGAAGCCGATGAGGCCGAGGCCGCTGCCGCCGAGGCGCGCAAGGCAGCCGCCGAGCAACTTGAATCCTCCAAACAGGCGGAGGAGGCCGCGAAGGCGAAACGCGCGGAGGTAGCGGAGAAGGTGGCCCAGCGCGACGCGGCCAAGGTGAAGGCCGATTCGCAGCTGACGGCCGAGAAAGGACGTCAGAGCGAGTTGGAGAGTGAATCCAGCGAGGTCGACCGCCGCATTCAAGAACGCATCGCTCAGCAGAAACGCGCGGAGGAGGAACGGCAGGCCCGTGAACGCTCCTCCCAGCAGAGTGGCTCCTCCTCATCCGGTTCCTCGTCCGGTTCCGGTTCCTCGTCCGGCTCGAGCAAGGGTTCCTCCTCCAGCGGCGGTTTCATCCGCCCGGTGGATGGCGCCGTCAGTTCTCCCTACGGCATGCGGGTTCATCCTGTCCTGGGGTACAGCAAACTGCACGACGGCACCGACTTTGCGGCCGGCTGCGGAACACCCATCCGCGCCGCGGGGGATGGTGTGGTTTCGGAGCGCTACTTCAACGCCGGCTACGGGAACCGCCTCATGATCGACCACGGCAGCAAGGGTGGCACCTACGTGACCACCGGGTACAACCACGCCACCAGTTACGTGGTCTCGGTTGGGGACCACGTGAGCCAGGGGCAGATCATCGGGTACGTGGGAACCACCGGCTATTCGACCGGCTGCCACCTGCACCTCATGGTCTGGGAGAATGGTTCCGTGACCAACCCGATGTCCCGCTGGTTCAGCTGAGTCCAGGCGTGGCATCATTGCGGGATGCCCAGGGAAACCGGACGCAAGCTAGTCGCTCAGAACAAGAAGGCTCGCCACGACTATCAGATCGGCGAGACCTATGAAGCTGGGCTCGTGCTCACTGGAACCGAGGTCAAAACCTTGAGGATGGGACGCGTCTCCTTGTCCGAGGCTTTCGCCACGGTGGATGATGGCGAGGTCTGGCTGCGGAACGTCAACATCCCCGAGTACGAGTTCGGGACTTGGCGCAACCACGCTGCAAAGCGTTCCCGCAAGCTGCTGCTCAACCGCAAGGAGATCACCCGGCTCGCCAAGGAGACCGAGGCCACGGGCAGGACGATCGTCCCGCTGTCGATTTACTTCAAGGACGGCTACGCCAAGGTGGAAATAGCCGTCGCCACGGGCAAGAGGGACTGGGACAAGAGGCGGAGCATCGCGGAACGCGATGCGAACCGCGAGGCGCAGCGGGCGCTGCGGGCGCGCAACCGGCTGGGTTCCGGGCGGCGCTGACCCTTTCGGAAGGTTACCGGGGAGAGTTCAGGGCTAACCCCGGTGGAACTTGGCGGACCATGGGGCAACATGGATGACATGACCGATCCGAGCCTTTTCACCACGGTCACGGATGTGCAGCGCGACCGCGCCGTGGAATACCTGCAACGGGTGTACGCATCAGGGGTCCTGAGCGATGAACTGTTCGAGCAGAGGTTGGGGATGGCCCTGGCCGCTCAGACCCGGGCCGACCTGAACGCGTCATTGCAGGGACTGGCGCGGGTGGCCGATGTGTTCCCGAGCGCCCCTGCGGTTCAGCACCCCGTTCACGAAGGCATGCAGAACCTGGCGGCCGGGTTCCTCCATCTCGCGACCCTGCCGACGATGTTCCTGGCCCCCGCCATCGCCCGGGCCCTGGCCTCGCCGAGGAGTCGCATCGCCACCGAGGCATCGCGCGCCATGTGTTTCCAGTTCAGCGCCCTGATCTACGGTGTGATCGCGGTCATCCTGGTTTTCTCGAACTGGGCGCCTCCCGTGCTGCTGTTCCTGGGTTTCATCGCCTGGGGTCTGATGACGCTCTGGCTGGCCATCCGGTCGGTCACGGGAGAGAAATCAACGGCCGTCATCGAAAGGCTCATGCTGATGCGCCCCCCGGAGGATCGCCGGTGATGCCGGATGAGCTACACTGGGTCTCGCACAACTCAAGAGGGGATGACTGGTTTCGACTTGGACGGTAGTTCGAGGAGAAGCGGGCCGAGGAACCGTGCTTATCTCGTTAACGCTGCACGGAAACCAATAAGTGCCAACAACAACCGCACTGACTTCGCTCTCGCTGCCTGATCAGCGATCGAAGGGTCACGCCCGGGGGCGCCTTCCTCCCGGTGCCTGGCCTCATTTCAGAAGGCTTGCTGAATCGTCTGTGTTCCAGGGGCGATTCGGGACTCAACTGGAACTGGGCCCGGCTGCGACTTGCTGACGTGAGCGCAGGGGCCGAGCAGACCGCCTAGTCAGCTGCGCCCGGAGAATCCCTGGTTCGCCTTTCAAGGACGCGGGTTCAATTCCCGCCATCTCCACTGAATCTTGCGGATGCCCCCGACCTCGGTCGGGGGCATCCTTTGTTTTCAGCTCCGCTGGCGCCACAGCTCCCGACCCGTTGCGTCACGAATGAGCGCGTTCGGGGAGTGGGTCAGGTCGATCTCCACGTCCAGGTGGGTGGAACCGTTCGTGGCAGAGCTGCGGTAGACGATTCGCTGGTTCTCCAAGTGCAGGGCCGTGGTGCGGGCGTCGACCAGCCAGGGATGGCGTCTGCGCAACCCGATCAGGTCCTGGTGGGCCCGCAGCACCGGCTGACCCCAAGGAGCGAGTCCGGTGGGGGAGTCCGGGAGAGCGGGGCGGATTGCGTCGTCCCCGCCGACGCGTTCCTCCTTGATGCCGGTGAACGCCTGCTCGTCGCCGTAGTAGATCGACGGTGTGCCCGCGACGGTCATGAGGATCGCCAATGCGGTGACGGCCCCGTCGGCCCCCACCCTGCTGGCGATGCGGGTGACGTCATGGTTGCCGATGAAAGTGTTCGGTGTGAAGAAGTCGAGGAACTGGTTGTGACGGTTCAGGGCGTGGTCCAACTCGAACAGGTTGCGGTCGTTGATGCTGGACCAGATGGCCTTCCACAGTTCGTACTGGGTCACCGAGTCGATGCCGGATTCAGTGACGAAAGTGCAGTAGTCACCGTGCAGCACCTCCCCGAGCAGCCAGACATCGGGGTGGTGGGGTCGCACCCTTTCCACCACCCTGGACCAGAATTTGGGGGAGACGGAGTAGGCGGCGTCGAGACGCCACCCGTCGATTCCGCGGTCCAGCCAGTGGTTCATCACCCGGACCGCCAGATCCACGGCTTCCTGGCCGGAGTGGTTCAGGCGTACGAGGGAGGAGTGCCCCTCGAACACCCGGGGCCTCGGGCCTCCGGGATGCTGCCAGTCGATGTCGAACAGTCTCCCGGCAGGGGAACCGGGCCCTTCCGCCAGCGCTTGCTTCACTCCGGGGTGGCCCTCGCCCACGTGACTGAACACCCCGTCCAGGAGGATGCGGAGCCCCCGGTCCCGGCACTGGGAGACGAGCTCGGTGAAATCGGTTTCATCCCCGAGGCGGGTGTCTATGCTGAACAGGTCGAGGGAGTCGTAGCCGTGGGACTGTGACTCGAAAATGGGGCCGAGCAACAGCCCGGAGCACCCCAGCTCGATCGCGTAGTCGAGCCAGCCGAGCAGACGTCTCAGCCGCGGGCCGGGAGCTGTGTCGGGTTCCCGTATCGGGGCCCCGCACAGCCCGAGAGGATAGACGTGCCACCAGATCGCGTGTTCAACCCAGCTCATGTGAAGATCGTAACGATCCTGCGAGAATGAAGGTATGGAACTGGGCGAACCGGCGGCGGGACAGCTCCTGATCGCAACCGAACCGGGTCGGGGAGGATACTTCGATCGCAGTGTCGTGCTGCTGCTGGAACACAACGAGGAGGGCAGCCTCGGGATCTGTCTGCACAAGATCGGCGAGGTCACCATGGTTGATTCCCTGGAGCATTTCAGTGATCTGCTGACCCCGCCCGCGAAACTTTTCGAGGGCGGACCCGTCTCCCGGCAGACGGCGCTGGGCCTGGCCCAGGTCCGGAGTCCTTGGGAGGAGCCGCCGGGATGGCGGCGCCTGTTCGGGGACGTCGGGGTGCTGGACCTGGAAACCCCGGTGGAACTGGTGCGCGGAACCTACGTCCACATCCGCATCTACGTAGGGCTGGCCGGTTGGAGTGCCGGGCAGCTCGTGGGTGAGCTTCTGCGGGGCTCCTGGTTCAGGAGCCACGCCCGGGCGGAGGAGATTTTCGGGACCCCGAAGGACCTGTGGCGCCGGGTGTTGCGCCGGATCGGTGGCGGTCCGGGAATCTGGTCCACCTGGACCGGGCATTCCGAGTGGAACTGAAAACCCCGCGGATGGAGCCGGCTATTCAATGCCCCTGCTGTGCCGGATTCTGCCCGTCCGGGCACACGAATCGGTGCGATCCCACCGCTGCGGTCCGGCGAACGGGCGGAGCCACCACCTTTCGACGATGCCCGCCACATCCTCGGGAACGAAGGCGGGGCGTGGGGCCCGGGCCGGTGTTCCTGCCCGGTAGGATCACCGCAGCCGCGCCCCTGTGATGCGAACCCGGTGGGTGCCCGGGATGGTTGTTCGTTCCACTAGCATGGAAGCCAGTTCGGGAAGGAGGTCGGTGTTGGCCGAGAACCGGAATCGTGCCCTGATCCTGATCGTGGATGACGATCCCGCCCTGTCCGAGATGCTCCAGATCGTGCTGCGGCAGGAAGGGTTTGACACCACCCATTGCGCCACGGGAACCGGAGCGTTGGCGGCGATGCGCGAATGCCGGCCGGACCTGGTGCTGCTCGACCTGATGCTGCCGGGACGTGACGGGGTGAGCGTCTGCCGGGACATGAGGGCCGAGTCAGGGGTACCCATAGTGATGCTCACCGCCAAATCAGAGACCGACGACGTGGTTGCTGGGTTGCAGGCCGGGGCGGATGACTACGTGGCCAAACCCTTCAAGGCGAAGGAACTCCTGGCACGGATTCGCACCCGGCTGCGCCGCGTCAGCGCGGATCCGGGTGCCGACCAGCTGACCATCGGGGATCTCGTGATCTCAACCACGGCGCACACCGTCAAACGTGGTCCCGTGACGCTCTCGTTGACGCCGCTCGAGTTCGATCTGCTGCTCGCGCTGGCGAAACGTCCTTCCCAAGTTTTCAGCCGGGAAGCGCTACTCGACGAGGTGTGGGGGTACCGCAACGCCGCTGACACGCGGCTGGTGAACGTGCACGTGCAACGGTTGCGCTCCAAGGTGGAGAAGGATCCCGAGCATCCGGAGATCATCGTGACCGTTCGGGGAATCGGATACCGGGCCGGTGAGCCGCAGCCCTGGTGAACGAGGCCGTCGGAAGCTGGCGAGGATCTGGTGGAGTTCCCTGCCCCTGCGGGTGTTGCTGACCACTTTCGTCGCCTCCTGCGTGGTGTTGGTCCTGGCCGGGATGCTGCTGGTGCAGCAGGCGAGCGCGGGAATCGTCGCCACGAAACGAACGGCCTCGATCCGGGAGGCGGTCGGGATGCATCGTTTCATGCAGGGGCAGCTGCAGTCTCCGGAGCGGCTGGGAACGGCAACCTATGAGCAGCTCAGCCGCCTGGTGGAGCTGGCCGGGGCGCAGGCCGCCCAGTATCTGGTGATCATCGAAGGACCTGCTTCCGTGCTGTCCTCCTCGTCGGGCATCGGGCTTGAATCCGTGCCCGTCGAGCTGCGTCAACGGGTGACGGCGGGGGAGGGAATGTACATTGCGGCAGCTGGCGTGACCATAGCGGGCGAAGGGGAGGGCAAACCCGGGCTCGTCGTGGGCACCACCTTGGTGACGGCCGCCGGTGAACGATTCCCCGTCTACTACGTCTTCCCCATGACGAGTGAGGTCGCCACGCTCCGCGACATCCAACGCGCGGTCTACACCACGGGGGCGGCGCTCCTGCTCGGGTTGACGGCCATCGCCTATCTCGTGACCCTGCAGGTGGTCAGGCCTGTCCGCAAGGCCGGGCGGACGGCGTTGCGCCTGGCCTCCGGTCAGCTGGATGAACGCATGCCCGTCAGGGGAACCGACGATCTCGCCTCGCTGGCGGTCTCGATGAACGAGATGGCCTCGGATCTGCAGCAGCGGATCCGGGAACTGGAAACGCTGTCCGCCGTGCAGCGGCGGTTCGTCAGCGACGTCAGCCACGAGCTGCGAACCCCCATGACCACCATCAAGATGGCCTCAGACCTGCTTTACGAGGAACGTGACGAACTTTCCCCGGAGGTGGGCAGGACCGTGGAGTTGATGAACGCGGAGATCGACCGGTTCAGTTGCATGCTCGCGGACCTGCTGGAGATCTCACGGTTCGACGCCGGGGCGGCGATCCTGGAACTGGACGAGGTCGACATGGACGCGTTGGTCGCATCCGAGGTGCAGGCCCAGGAGACCTTCGCCCGCTCCCAGGGGAGCGAACTGCGGCTGCACTTGGACGGTACGGCCTCCGCACAACTGGACGCCCGCCGCATCCGCCGCATCGTCCGCAACCTGTTGACCAACGCCATCGACCACGGGGAGGGGCGGCCCATCGATGTCACGGTCGCATCCGACGAGGAGGCCGTGGCCGTCACGGTCCGGGATCACGGGATCGGGTTCGAGGCCGAACTGTCCGGTCGTGTGTTCGACCGGTTCTGGCGCGCGGACCCGTCCCGGGCACGTGCGGCTGGCGGGACCGGGCTGGGGCTCGCGATCTCCTTGGAGGACGCCAGGCTGCATCGGGGCTGGCTCTCCGCCTGGGGGCGGCCCGGCAAGGGGGCCCAGTTCCGCCTCACCCTGCCCCGCGGGCCTGAGGTGACACTCAACAGTTCGCCGCTGCCCATCATCCCGGTGGACCTGGACTCCCGGAAGGACCTGCGATGAGCCCCCGAAGTGCCCTGACCAGGCTGGTCGCCGCGACCCTGACGCTGCTGCTCGGGGCCTGTACCGACATCCCGACCTCTGGCCCGGTGACCGAGGTGACGGTCTCCGCGGAGGGACGGGGCGTGCAGATCGCCCCGGAACCCCCCCAGAAGGGCATGAGCGCATCCAGGATCGTCGAGGGTTTTCTCCAGGCCATGGCGGATCCCACCAGTGACTACGAGGTGGCGCGCCAGTACCTTTCGTCGTCCGTGCGCGGGCAGTGGGCTCCGAGACGGGCAACGGTCGTCTACGACGGCTGGGTGGAGGCCGCCGGGGATGGTCTGGAACTGCGCGGAACCACCCGGGGAACCGTGGACGCGGTCGGGCGTTTCACCGTTTCCAGGGAATCACTCACCCACGACTTCGGGTTGGTTCAGGAAGCGGGGGAATGGCGGGTTTCCGCCCCGCCCGAGGGGGTGTTGCTCTCCAGCTACATCTTTGCCCGGTCATACAACTCGGCGCGGTCGTATTTCATCGCCCGTTCCGGTCAGGCCGTGGTTCCCGAACCGCTGCACCTGCCGGCCTCCGAGATCACCCCGGGCCGCATCGTGGAGGCGCAACTTGCCGGGCCGGGCACCTTCCTGTCCTCCGGTGTGCGCAATGCGATTCCGGCGGGAACCAGGCTCGGTGCGGCGGGTGCGGTAGTGGATTCCTCGGGTGTCGTGACGGTTGCGCTCGAAGGGGTGCCCCAGGGTCTCGGTGACGTGGAGCGACGGGAACTCGGCGCGCAGCTTTTGTGGTCGCTCTCGTCGATCCCCAAGGTCTCGGGACTGCACCTGGTCGTTGACGGCAGGCCCTACCCGCTCCCCGGGCAGAACGACAAACAGGTTCTGGAACTTTCCTCCCAGCAGGACTACCAGCCACTCTCAAAGGCAGGATCGGCCGACCTGTACGGCGTGCACGAGGGCCGGGCGGGGAAGCTGAGCGCCGACACCAGTTTCATTCCCCTCACCAGCGACGGGGCGTCAGCGGAGATGACCGCCATCTCCTTGGACGGGGCCTTCACCGCGACCGTGGCCGGATCCCCGGCGACGGTCCGGATCGGCCCCAGTGGCGATGCCCCCATCCAGGTGGACACTGGACTGACCCGGGCCGGATCGGTGCATTTCGCGCAGGGGAGGCTGTGGCTGCTCGGACGCGGTTCCTCCGGGGAACAGCGGCTGTTGAGCGTGTCCCCGCAGGGGGAGGTCGCCGCCATCGACCTTTCTGCGCTGCCCGGTGAGGTGGTGGACTTCTCCCTCGACGCCTCCGGGACGCGGACGGCCGTTCTGCTCGGGATCGGGGAGGCCACCCGTTTCGGGGCCGCGTCGCTGATCGAGGGAAACCGGATGGTGGGCTGGCAGGAGGTTCCCCTGACCGCATCCCAGGAGAAGGAACTCTCCGACGCGGTTGCGCTCGACTGGACCGGGGAGGTGAACGTCGCAGTGGTCGGGAGCGCGGGTTCCGGCAGGTCCGTGTTCGTGGTC